>Ga0074197_1000770_pt1 | contig 34714 bp, 32 predicted proteins | sample EPASupsiteSAE305_FD_64526 | JGI IMG/M metagenome (GOLD analysis project Ga0074197, IMG submission 64526) | Bioremediated contaminated groundwater microbial communities from EPA Superfund site, New Mexico - SAE3-05 reassembly with SPADES | ecosystem: Environmental > Aquatic > Deep subsurface >...
GGGGGCCCGGCGAAGATCACGGAGCTGAGCTGGTCTTTCTGAAGGGCCCGCCGCAGGAGCCTCCCCTCGCCGACGATGTGCTCCTGCCCGACAAATTCGTCCAGCGTGCGCGGGCGCATCCGCGAAGCGAGCGGTTCGGCGGATTCCGAGGGACCCACTTCTCCAGGCCCGAATAGAGGATGCGACGGCATGCTATTCCGCTGTCCAGCCACTCCAGCTCCCCGTGCTTATAGTATAATCGTTTCTATAAAGCGCGTAAGTATCGGTGCCCCCCGAAGCAAGAAGAATAAAGAGCGTTTTTTTCGTCGCATCATATTCGTTTACAGGCTGCCAGAAAGCCTGGACCTGCTTTGAAAGCATCGTGCTGTAGTAGATGCTCGATGATGTGGAGATAAAGCTGCTGCCATTTTCTTTGAGCGTGGGAGTGGATTCGTTGTACTCCATGTAGCCGTAAGAGGAGACGCCCTTTCCGATGAGAATCCGGGGGGTGGAAGCGGGCTGTGTCAGGAAAAACACCGGCCCGAGCTTGGTGGAGGATTTTATCTGGATGGGTGTCCATACACTTGAAGCGTAACTGTATATATATCCATCCTTTCTGGAGACGATGACGCGGCCGGCGCCGTCGGACGCGATGCCGAGAAGGTAGCGGTCATAATCTGGATTGGAAGCCGTCGAATCTTCCGCGATTGCGCCGAGCGTCGTCCCCTTATAGACCTTGCTGTCGGAAACGAGCCAGTACGAAGAGCTGCCGTCGTACAGGATGTCGACGAGAGGGGCGTCGATGCCCGAGACAGCGGCGCCCGCGCTCACGAACGATGACCCGTCGTAATAGAACAGCGAGTATTTGGAGGCGCTGTTGTGGACCGCGACAAAGAGCGTATTGTTTGCGCATTTGAGCCAGTCGACAAAGACATCACTGCCAATGCCAGTCGCGGCATTCATCGCGGTCCATTTAGTTCCGCCGTCATTTGTCACATAAATATCATCGAGCACATTGTCTCCATCGGCTTTTGCCACGTAGATGTTTGTCCCGTCGCCGGCGAGCCCCGCGGCGAAATAGTCGGTTGAGCCATTTACGGAAAACACATCCCAGCTGCCTTCTGAAGTGGTAGATTTCGGCCGCCACACCACCTGCCCAAGGAGCGCATAGTAATTGGAGCTGTCATCGGCCATAGCTCGCACGGTGGTGTTCTTGAAAAGATCGGCGCCAATCTGCTTTTCCTCTTGGCTGATCGTCTGAAATACGGAAAAGGTATTGTCGCAGCCAGAAAAGGCCAGCAGAATGAAGGTCGCTGCGACGATTAAGCCGACGGCGTGCGGCGTACGGCCTGATTTCACCTTCCCTGCCTTTGGAAGCGAGTTCTCTGCAAGTCTTGCTATATATTCGCGCATGAATGGATCTCCTTAAAAATGATAGACGGCTCCGACCGAAAATTCCAGGAAATTTGCATAGCTGTTCAGGCTGCTATAAGTTCCCAAATGAAATTCAGGCATGAAGCACCACGAGACCTTTGCCCCGATGCTCCACGACGAGCTCACATAGCGGGAAAAGCCTGCGCCCAATTTTGCATACGGCTCAATGAGGCCGTTCCCGTAGAGCCGCAGGATATTCATGCCCAGCTCGGTGGAAATCTCGTATTCCATCGGCTCGCCACCGCCGATCCATGCAGCGGTCACCCCGATTGGCGCAAAAAAGAGAGTTCCTCCGCCTACCGTAGTCACAAAAGATCCCGCAATCGACCCACCGATGCCTATGCTTTTGCCCAGCATGTAACGGTATTGCACCCCGAAGGATGCCCCAGGATACATGTTGGATGGCGAGATCAAGGCTCCGTTGTTGTCGAGCACAAAAAGGGGAATAAATCCTCCTGCCAAAATGGTGATGGACTGGTCGCCTTTCTTTCTCGCTGCCGCGAACGGATCGCTCGTCTTTTCCTGCGCGCCCAACGTCAGCGCATTCACAGATGCAATGAGCACAATTACTACCAGTAGTTTCTTCGACATCAATCCTCCCTGATCGCTATTCCCTCTCTGTGCGGGGGTGCGCTTTCGTCTTGCGATGAATACGTGCAACTGTTCTAAACTGAAAACCACTGAACGGTGTTTCAGGTAACTCCGCTAGATATAGCACAAGCTCATATTTTTTAAAACTGAGGGGAAAGGGAGCTGAAGATATAGTGCCACTGCCCAGCCAGATTCCCCTGTACGCTTCATTGTCCGGCGTGAGCGCATCGGCGCAAGGTTCAAGACCGGCGTCCTGTGCGAAACGTTCCAGCGTGACTTTCAGTTTTGGAATATCGAGTTCATCGTCGAGCTTCAACATGATGCGGTCACGTGCCTCTATGGCCGAACTGAAACGAAAAGTATCAGGCAGGACTGCGCATATTTCATCTGCATACCGAGTCAGGGTTCGCTGGACATGCTCCGAAAAGGCACTTTTGGAAAGACCAGTGGAGAATTTTGAAGCATCAAACCATCCGCATATGAAGCCCTCCGGCATTGCCATCGATGCATCGTCACGATTCCAGTCAAAGGCTTCCCGCTTGAGTTTCCACAGTTGCTGGCGTATATTCCCGTGGGGCCGGGCTACCAATACAAAGCGCTCCATACCTTTTCAGTATATACGGCTATTGTACGTTGAGGAATGCGCCCGTCCGGCACGCATAGCGAAAAACTTGCCCCCATGGTATAATTGAGTTATAAAGGCAGGGGGCCATGAAACGTAAGTCTGAGGACATTCTATCTTTTTTAATTGATACGATTTCGCGATGGCCGGGTGTGGATTGCATCTGTGTCGATCGGCGCTCACAGCAGGATGAACTTGATCCGCATTACGCGCTTGTGTTTGATGTATATTATCGACGCAGCGTGCCTGCCATGGATAAACGTCAGAACCTTTTCGACAACCCCGGAGCTTTTGAATCAGCTCCTGGCGGGATGAAAGACAGGTTTTTCCTCGACGAAATTCCTATTCGTGTCGAGTACAAGCATCTTCCTGGAGTTCAGGATCTTGTCGAACATCCGCTCCGGCATATCAAGCTTCTTAAGAATGCGGGGACCTATCCGCTTTATCGGCTATTGAATTTTCCCCTGGTCTTTTCCAGGAGCGATTGGATAGAGCGCATGCGCGCCGAGCTTAATAATTTCCCTCAAGAGGCGTGGCGGGGGCTTTTTGACAGTTTTTCTGCAAAAATGGAGCATTACCTTTCTGATTTCGGCGCGGCCGCGGTATCCGAGAACCAATTCTTCCGGTTGATGTCGCGTGCCGGTTTTCTAAGGTTTGCCGGAGCTTCCGTATTCATGTTTAACCATGTATTCGAACCATCTCATGCAGAATACGAATCACAGTTGAAGACTCAGCCGGTGCTCCCCGCAAATTTCGCGAGCCTCTGGGACTCGATTGCAGGAGAGCGCAATGATCTTTCGGAGTTCAAAAAATTCGAGCTCGCGCGCCTTCTGGCGAGAGAAATATTCGAACTCCAATAGCAGGCTGTACATGCGCCATACGCTACGCAGGCAACCTGGTGCAGGCTCCTGCAAGGTTTTTCTTTTTCTCTTGTTTGTGTCCGTGTTCCTTTGTTTTTTTGCAGTTTCTTGCAAAGGTACAGAAGTCTACTCCTTTGGCTGGTTTGATGAACGTGGTTCGAGACTGGCTTTTTCAAGCTCCGTGGCCGGATCGGATGTCTCGAGTTTTTCCAGGCAGGGGGAGAAAAGGCGATATACTCTCGCCAAAGCGGTGGAAGTGCCGGAAGGTTATTCGGTGCGGCTAACATTTTCTGCGTTGAGTGGTGGGACCGAATTTCAAGTCGGCTATGGCGACGAAAAAGGCAAGAATACTTCCGTTCTCTGTTCGATTCCGGAACCAGGCCAATTTGCCTTCGTCCTTCCGTTTTCTGGGCCCAATGCCCTGCGATGGGTCGAAGTAAAAATTCTAAAAATGCCCCAGCAGATCAGCAGCGGGCAAGATGGCAGCGTCCAATCGTCGCAAAACGGAAGTGATGCGCAGGCCTTGAACAGCCATGAGACGCTTTCACCCCCCCTCTCTCTGCAGGAAATTCGATTCGTCTCACCAATGCGCGGAATGCGGCACGAAAACAACACTGTGGAACTTTCGCCTCATTTTTCGTTTGAAACAAAGAACGGCAGTGGCCATTACGAAATTCGCGGTCCTTTTTCGGATTTGCCCTCTGGGATCATGGACAGCATGCAGCTCGAGGTGGTGCTCGAAGGTGGTTCGGGGATTGCCGCGTTGTTCTGGGGGGATCAGAAACTTACGTATCGCCATGGTGGGGAGAAATCCGCCTTTTCTCTTCCCTGTTCACTCTTTGCGGACACCCCGGACAGAATTGCGCTGGACGTGAAAGATGATATCCGGGTCATCAGCTTTTGTGTAGTTCAATCAAAGGCGACGACAGAGCTCGCCCGCATCGATCCGGGGCTCCTTGTGTACCATGCACCCCTTGATGACAAGCCGTATTACCTCGCCCGCTGGGACTTGCGGCCGGAAGTGCTCTTGTTTTTGTTTAAAGACTATGCGATCCAGGATCGCTACCTCAAAAGGCTCGCTTTTTTTGTGGAAAAAATAGGCTTTGCCGGGCGGCTTGCCCAGGATAGCGAAATTGCTGACCTCCACGGATGGAACGCACACGATTATCGGCCCGAGGATCTGGCGCGTTTTTTCGATACTGCCGCGGCACAGAAATTTCCGCTTTCCGCGGAAGAGATTGAATTGCGGGAATTATTGATCAAAGAAGGAGTCATCCTAAAAAACGGCACGAGGATTGTGCCGGGCAAAGGTGCGATTGTGTCTATTACACAGGAATCGCCGGCGTATCTGCAGTATCGTTTCCTCGCCCACGAATTGAGCCATGCGCTGTTTTTTACCGATGGTCGCTACAGGGACCTTGTGCTGTCTCTCTACCAAAAGATGACCGACGACGAAAAATGGTTCCTCATACGCTACTTCAGATGGATGCGGTATGACGTGGATTCATCATATTTGATGGCGAACGAGATGCAGGCATACCTCGTGCAGCAGCCTCTTAAAGATTTGGAAAAGTACTTTTCAGACACGCTTGGAGACAGGCTGGCCAAAGAGCATCCGGAACTCGCGGATGCCATTCACGGCTATATGCAGCAACATCTTTCGGCGTTGGTGGCCATCGCGCGGCAGCTCGATTCTTACTTGCAGGCTTCGTATGGCTTTGAGACGGGGAGGCTCTACAGGGTGAGGTAGGGCGCGTTCAGTGCGTCATCTGAAATGGATGAGTCAACAGGGAATGTTCGGGATATCCGGATTTTCTCAAGAGATGCCAAGCTTTTCGAACACGTGTCTATATAAGTTGAAAAACTCCGAATTCGCGAATTCTTCGATTTTGTCTTCCGGCAGGGACTCCAGAAGCCGGTCAAGGTAAAGAAGGAGCTTACGGATATCATCGAGAAGCTGCAGCGTATCCTGATTCGTCTCAGATGCGCCCCTTGTCTGTTCGATGGCATTTGCGCCGGGTGAGGATGATGTGCCTGGCTGCGGAGATTGCAAGGGCTGCGGCTTTTTCATGGCTTCAAAGTGCTGTTTGATGGACAGAAGATCTTGCTTGATCGATTTCAGTTCGCCCGCAAAACGCAGGATAACCTGTTCCTGGGCCAGACTTGCAGGTTTTGTGGACGACTTCACTTCGGATAATTCCTGCTCTCTGCTTTCGGAAATCGACGCTGAAGAGGCATCTGCACTTTCATCAAGATCAGGCTCCTTTACTGGAGAGAGAATTTTCGCTTCCTCGGCTTCCATTTTTTCAAAAGACTCAGAATTTTCGAGAGGGCTGATGAAAAGGCCTTCGAGAACATCATCGGAGTTTTTGCCTGGCGGTGATTTATTCGCATTCTTTCCCATCGCAACCTTCCTCGTGCCTATACTACACCCTTTGACAGTGCCGTGGAACTACTTTTTGAAAGAAAATTCCTAATCGGAGTTTCAATTCATGCCGAAATTCTTGTTGATGTATTCGCCTCAACGTATGCCGCAAAAAAGCAGGCAGCTTCTCACCTCGCTGTCCTACGGTCTCTTTTCTTTTCTCATTGCATACTGCTGTATTTCCGCGGTTGCGGGCAAGGCTGGACTATTGGCATACCAGGATATGGCTTCACAACAGCAGCAGATTCAGAAAGCGATCGAATATCTGCAGGTTCAGAACCAGGACAAAACGCATACAATCGATGATCTGAAAAACAATTCTCTCGCTGCCGCCGAGCGGGCGGCTACGCTTGGCTATATTCGTGAGGGCGAAATGCTGATAGTGCTACCGGAAGCATGGAGGAATGAGGACACAAGAGGCGATGATATGCGATTGCCTGTTGTAATGAGGGATTCGACAGGCTTGCCGGATGCTTTGATTCGTCTTATGGCTGCAATCACGGGGGTTTTTGCTTTCCTTGCTATTCAGCTTTTTCATTTCAAACCTCGTGCGCAGTCCGTCCAACGGATGAGTTTCGAAAAACAGACTGAAGCGCCCTGAACCGGCCGCCTGCAAAAGTTTATCTGTTCTGAAAAATAGGGGATTCCTCTGGCCTCGGGATTGAGGGACCCAGGGGATTTTCCGATTGGGACTGGTCAGGGCCGAGCGTCTCAGGAGTAATGCTCGGCCCATGTAAGGTGCAGAATTGTGTCGGTTGCGTGCCGTCGAGATACATCAGATTCACTGTGCCGTCGGAGCAGTATTCTGTCGGCAGCATGCCGGATTTTGCACAGACCGATACCGAAACGAGACCTGAATCAGGCTTGGAGAAATTCTTGTATGGCAGGCCGATGTGGATGTCACGCATGTAATTTGCCCATACCGGCGCCGCCACGGTGGCTCCTGTCTGGGAAACACCGAGTGAATTCCCGGGTCGATCGAAGCCGAGCCAGATCGCAGTGGTGTAGTAGGGGCTTGAACCCAGCGTCCATGCGTCCGCCCAGTTCTGCGTTGTGCCCGTTTTCCCTACAATGGGGATAACATACGATTTGCCATCGGGCGATGTCTGCTTGAATATCGAGCCCGATTGGGTGGCTCCCGCCAGCGTTCCTGATGAAACGACTCTCTTGAGCATATCGATCATGATCGCGGCGTTCTGCGGGGATATCACTTGAGGCGACCTTTGCCTGACCGCCTGAACCGCGTCCTTTTCGGGTTCAGCAATGACATTGCCGTACCGGTCCTCGACATACCGGATCGCAATGGGCGTAATCGATTTTCCCCCATTTGCGAAAACGGAGAAGGCTCGCGCCATCTGAAGCGGAGTGACACCGATTACCCCAAGAGCAAGGGGGTAATAGCGGGGGAAGGTTTTGCGTATTTCGATGGGGTCCGTGATGTCGAGCAGCGCTGCTGCCCTCGAGATCGCGGCGTCGAAACCGACGGTCTGCAACACTTTTACCGATGGCACGTTCATGGAATGCGCGAGGGCCTGCCACGCGAGCACCGAGCCCGTCCATTCACCCTTGAAATTCTGGGGAGAGTAGGGCGTGCCATCCTCGTTGTAGAATGTCGTCGGTTCATCGAGGATGTAGGTACCCTCGGTGATCTTTTTCGAATCGATCGCGGCGGAGTAGTAGAGGGGCTTGAATGTGGAGCCTGGCATGAGTTTTGCCTGCGTCGCCCGTATAAGCTGATTCGCCTGGTTGTAATCGGAGCCTCCGACGAGGGCCAGAATATATCCCGTGCTGTTGTCGATCGTCACGAGCGCACCTTCGACCGTGGTCTTTTCGAGCTCGGTTTTGATTTTGGCGGATGCCGCGCCGACATATGGTTTGAGCGATGCGATGTTGAGCATCAGACTTGCCGCATCGAGCACTGGATTTACGACGTTCAGGAAATAATTCTGCGAATCTGATTCACTGCGGCTTTGAGGGGCATAGAGCATCGGCAGGTCAAAGGCGAGCCCCAGAAGCTCGACAATCGGCACATAGGTCGTATCCGCCACCGAAAGCCGCTGCGACATCGTGCTCTTAAACGAAGCGTTGGCGGTTTCGATGCCCCGCTTCATGTAGAGGTCGGCCGCTGCCTGTTTGTCGAGGTCCAGCGTCGTATACACAGAGAGCCCGTCACTGTAGATATCTATGGAACCGTAAAACAGATCCTCAAGCTGGCGGCGGACGTACTCGCTGAACCAGGGCGCTTTGTCCTCGCGGTTGTAGAACGCGGAGACAGCCACCCGGGAGTAGTCAAACGAGGCCCAATATGCGTCGAAGGACTCGTCCGCGTCAGCCCTGGTAATGACATGGCGCGCGACCATCTGGTCGAGGATTTCTTTTGAGCGGTCGCGCGCAAGCATGGGATTGCGAAAAGGATTGTACCGTGAAGGACTTGAGAGCTGAATGGCAAGGATTGCGGATTCTTCCGGCGTGCAGTCCTTTGCTGGGTGACCGAAGAAATATCGGCTCGCGGCCTCTACGCCATAGACCGCCGGCCCCATGATCATGCGGTTTAGGTACATTTCGAGGATCTCTTCTTTGGTGAAACGCCGTTCCAGCTGAAGAGCCCACCAGAGTTCTTTGAGCTTGCGCTGAATGCTTACAATTCTGCGGTCGGCATACAGAGTCCCCGCAAGCTGCTGAGTGATTGTTGAACCGCCTCCGAGATTTCTGCCCAAAATCTGTCCCGTGGCGGCGCGCATAATCGACCGCAGGCTAAAACCGTGGTGCGAATAAAAGGACTGGTCTTCCCGGGTGATGAACGCTTCGATGAGATGGTCAGGCAATTCTTTTATAGAAATGGGTATTCTCTGTTCTTCGGCAAAGAATTCGGTGATGAGTCGGCCATTGATATCATAAATCTTGGTAGGAAGGGCGGTGTCGAATTCAGTGAAGTTCTCTGTCCGAATCGTGTTCGCAGTACCGGAAAGGGCTAGGCCGAGACCGATGCCTAATACAGCGGCAAGCGCAAGGATCAAGGCGATGAAGACATACATTGCCCTCGGCGTATGAGATCTCATGGCATTACATTATAAGGACGATGAGGGTTTGGTCAATCTTGCCCAGTGGTAAAGGTATGGAAGTATTTTGGGAATTGAAGTAAATTGGTACGGATCGGTTGACTCTTTTGCTCAATCGATACTATTTTATCTTTATGCTAAACCGACCGCAGCCCGCTTGTTGCGCGCTGTATCAGACCAGTTCCTGAGGAGGAACATTATGAAAGTAGCGATTAATGGTTTTGGACGGATCGGGCGGCTGGTGTTCCAGTCTATCGTCGATCAGAATCTTCTTGGCAAGGGCAAAGATAAGATCGATGTCGTCGCCGTGGTCGATATTGTCACCGATGCAGCCTATTTTGCCTATCAATTGAAATATGATTCAGTGCAGGGCAAATTGAAAGCCCAGGTCACTTCCAAGAAGAGCGATCCGGCAAAATCTGAAGATGATGTCCTCGTGGTCAACGGTCACGAGATCGCGTGCATCATGGCCGAAAAAGAACTCAAGAATCTGCCATGGGGAAAGCTTGGCGTCGACTATGTCATCGAATCCACCGGACTTTTTACCGATGAAAAATCTTTTGGCCACCTCGAAGCCGGTGCCAAAAAGGTCATTATCACTGCTCCCGCAAAGAGCAAAGCGGAGGACAAGAAAATTCCGATGCTTCTCATTGGTGTCAATAATGAAAAGTACAATCCCGCGAAGGACAATGTCGTCTCGAACGCTTCGTGCACCACAAACTGCCTCGCGCCGCTTGTATACGTTCTCCTGAAAGAGGGAATCGGCATAGAAACAGGCCTCATGACCACGATTCACTCCTATACCGCGACGCAGAAGGTCGTCGATGGCGTATCCAAGAAAGATTGGCGCGGCGGCCGTGCGGCGGCCATCAACATCATCCCCTCCACCACAGGCGCGGCGAAGGCCGTAGGCGAGGTACTCCCCGAGATCAAGGGCAAACTCACCGGCATGTCCTTCCGAGTTCCAACGCCCACCGGTTCGGTGGTCGACCTCACTTTCCGCTCCGTGAAGGAAACTTCTATCCAGGAAATCGACGCGCTCCTGAAGAAGGCCTCTCAGACCTATCTCAAGGGAATTCTCGGCGTGACTGAGGAAGAGCTTGTTTCTACAGACTTTATCCATGACAACCGCTCCTCGGTCTACGACAGCCTTGCAACGCTCCAGAACAATCTTCCTGGAGAAAAGCGGTTCTTCAAGGTCGTTTCCTGGTACGACAATGAGTGGGGATATTCAAACCGAGTCGTCGATTTGCTCCGCTACATGGCATCCAAGGATAATTTTTGAGACTCCCACAAGGAGACTGTGATGATTAAAACTGTCCGTGATGTTTCGCTCACTGGCAAGCGGATTATCATGCGGGTCGATTTCAATGTGCCGATGAAAGACGGCAAAGTACAGGACGATACGCGTATCGTCGCAGCATTGCCGACCATCAAATATATCCTGGACCAGAAACCGAGAAGCCTTGTGCTCATGTCGCATCTCGGTGATCCGGACAAGGATGCGGCCAAAGCCAAAGAGAAGGCCGAAAAGGAAGGAAAACCCTTTGACCTCAAGGCCTACCTCGATGGCAAGCACCGCATGAAACCAGTGGCGGAATACCTTTCGAAACTGCTCGGCAGGGAAGTTGCCTTTTTGCCTTCATGTTTCGGGCAGAAAGCGGCGATAGACGCCCTTCCCTACGGATATGTGGCGATGCTGGAAAACACCAGGTTCCACAAAGAAGAGACCGCCAAAGAGCCGGCCGTCCAGGAAGTGCTTGCGCGCGAACTGGCGTCCTATGGTGAGATCTATGTCGACGATGCCTTTGGCACCGCCCACCGGGCACATGCGAGTACCGCGACCATCGCGAAATTCATGGCGGTGCGCGTCGGCGGCTTCCTCATGGAAAAGGAAGTGGCCAATCTCGAGCCGATGCTCCATAATCCGCCGAAGCCGATGGTTGCAATTATCGGTGGCGCAAAGGTCTCATCAAAAATTGCTGTGCTTGAGAATCTTCTTAAAAATACTTCCGCGCTGATGATCGGAGGAGGAATGGCGTATACCTTCCTCAAGGCACAGGGTGTTCCTGTGGGCAAGAGCATGGTGGAAGACGATTTTCTGGATACCGCCAGGCAGCTTCTCGATCACGCGAAAGCACAGGGCGTTGAGATTGTGCTCCCTGTCGATCATATTGCCGCCGACCGCTTTGCTCCCGATGCGACTCCCGTCGCTGTCGATTCCCGGGCAGTGCCCGATGGCCTCATGGGCCTCGATGTCGGTCCGAAAACACTCAGGCTCTACGCGAAAGTGATCTCCACCGCAAAGAGCGTGCTGTGGAATGGCCCTGTGGGAGTGTTTGAGTTCGACGCGTTTGCAAAAGGGACAGAGCAGGTTGCCAAGCTGGTCGCAGATGCCACGGGCAGAGGCGCGCTCACTGTGGTGGGAGGAGGAGACTCTGTTGCGGCTGTCAACAAATTTGGTCTGGCTGCCAAAATGAGCCATGTCTCGACAGGAGGAGGCGCTTCGCTTGAGTATCTCGAAGGCAAAGAACTCCCCGGCATCGCATGTCTCGAGCAGAAATAGGCCTCCCTTTCGACTGAGCAGTGTGCGGCTGCCCGAAAGGGCGGCCGCTTTTTTATTGGATTGGCTTTTTTGAGACAGTCACGCTTTAGCCAGAAGACTGGCCCAAAAGTCAATGAATTGTATATATTTGTATATAATTGACTAAAGGAGTCAAAAATTGCGTATCTATGAAAATATTACAGAGCTCATCGGCAATACTCCGATGATATATCTCAACAAGATTGGTACGGGCTTGCCCGCAAAAATTGCAGTCAAGCTGGAATTCCAGAATCCAGGGCATTCGGTCAAAGACCGGCCGGCGCTTGCCATGCTGCTTGAAGCAGAGCGAGGCGGGCTGTTGCGCCCCGGCATGGCCATCCTGGAGCCTACGAGCGGCAACACGGGGATATCGCTGGCCATGATCGCCGCGGCACGGGGATACAAGTGCGTCATCGTCATGCCGGAGTCGATGTCGCTGGAGCGCCGGGCGATTCTGAAAGCTTATGGTGCGGAACTCATTCTTACCCCAAAGAGCCAAGGCATGTCAGGTGCAATCGCCGAGGCAAAACGGTTGCTGTCGACAAAGCCAGACGAATATTTCATGCCCATGCAATTCGAAAACCCCGCAAATCCGCAGGCTCACAGAACGAGTACCGCGATGGAAATTCTCGAAGATACCGATTATGGCCTCGACATTTTCATTGCTGGCGTCGGAACCGGAGGAACCCTTACGGGAGTGGGTGAGGTCCTGAAAGAAAAAAAACCGGCGGTGCAGATCATTGCGGTAGAGCCTGCAGGGTCTCCAGTGCTTTCGGGCGGTACAGCCGGGCCGCATGGCATCATGGGAATCGGGGCTGGTTTTATACCCTCAATTCTGAATACGGCGATCTATGACGAAATAATTCGGGTGAGCGATGAAGAGGCATATTCCATGGCCAGGCGCACAGCCAAAGAAGAAGGCTTGCTCGTCGGCATCTCTTCGGGCGCGGTCATTCATGCGGCGATAAAGCTAGCTTCTCTTAAAGAAAATAAGGGCAAGCTGATTGTCGGAATTGTGGCATCGAGTGGAGAACGCTACCTCTCAACGCCGTTGTTTTCGGATCTGATAGCCGGATAATGCCGGCCATTCCGGATATGGGGATTTCTAATGAAGATGAAAATGAAGATGAAAGAGAACAATCCGAAAAATCGGAGCGCGTACAATAATGAGCGAGGCTCTGACATAGAAGCCGTGTTGCATCGCGACCCCGCTGCCAGAACAAAAATCGAGGTGATTCTTGCCTATCCGGGACTTCATGCACTCTGGATGCACAGAATCGCATATTTTTTGTGGCATCATGGCTCCAAACTGCTCGCGCGGCTCATTTCAAATGCGGCCAGGCGGCTTACAGGCATCGAAATTCACCCCGCCGCAAAAATTGGCCAGCGGCTTTTTATCGACCATGGCATGGGAGTTGTCATCGGCGAAACCGCGGAAATCGGCGATGATGTGACGCTCTACCATGGAGTCACCCTGGGGGGGACATCCCTTGAAAGAAAAAAGCGCCATCCCACGATAGGAGACAGAGTCACCATAGGAGCGGGCGCAAAGATTCTGGGAGACATCAGCATAGGCTCCGATTCACGCATTGGCGCGAATGCAGTGGTTGTAAAAAATGTACCACCTAATTCTGTTGTTGTTGGAATACCGGGTCAAATAGTGCACCGGCACATCCCCCACACGGCTTCCGATGAGCCCGACCTTCACCATGAGCGAATTCCCGATGTGCTTGGACAAAGGGTACATGAATTGACAGCAAGAGTAGCGGCGCTGGAAGAAGTCATTGCGAACATGAAAAGTGGCTGCGAGGACAAGAGACAAGCTGGCGATGTATACTCATAATCCCGAAGTTGCTGAAAGAAAAGTCCCATTTCTTCGCCAAGGAGCTTTACTAGAAAAATCGATGAGGGTAGTATGCAAGGCGTTTGAGGGCTGTTTTTTCTAGTCGGGAGATTGTATTTAGATTTAGGAGAAAGAGGATGAAACGTTATTTTATTGCCGGCAATTGGAAGATGTACAAGACTATCCCTGAAGCCGTCTCGCTCGCTTCGGAACTCAAGGACAAACTCTCAGATTGCAGTGAGAAGCTCATGATAGCGCCGCCCTTTACTGCGCTTCAGGCGGTTGCTGAGGTCATAAGAGGCACAAATATCCTTCTCGGTGCCCAGAACATGGGCCCTGAAGAGAGTGGGGCGCATACAGGTGAAGTATCGGTGCTCATGCTGAAAGACCTTGGAGTTCGCGTCGTTATTCTGGGGCATTCCGAACGCAGGCATACATATGGCGAGACCGATGCACTCATCAATACTAAAGTCAAACTTGCCCTCAAGCACAGGCTGGAGGTTATTCTCTGTGTTGGTGAAACACTTAGAGAGCGCGAGCAAGGTGTGCTCGAAACAGTGATTCGCAGGCAGCTGGCTGAAGGTCTGCAGGGAGTCGAACCTTCCGCTTTGACTGAAGTGACAGTTGCCTATGAGCCGGTCTGGGCGATTGGCACTGGCAAGACCGCAACCCCGGAAGATGCCGATGCGGTGCATGCATTCTGCCGCAAGGTTATTGCAACACTTTATGGACAGGAAGCCGCCAAACAAATTTTGATTCAATATGGCGGTTCTGTGAAACCAGAGAATGCCGCTGCCCTGATGGCAAAACAAAATATCAATGGTGCGCTTGTAGGTGGAGCGAGCCTGAAGGCAGACACATTTGTACCTATCGCCAAATTTCGGTAATCATTGAGGTATTGCTTTATAGTGGACTTTGCGGTACTATAGCTCTCCGAATAGCATTTCCGTGTCTATAAAAGGCATGGCTGTTGCAATTCAATGGACTTCCAATTGGAGTAAGAGAATGGGGTTCTTCGGCGTATTGCTTCTTGTCGTGTTTATAATTGTGTGCCTTTTGCTTATTTTCCTTGTGATTATTCAAGACGAAGATTCTGATTCCATCGGGGGGATTTTTGCAAGCGGCTCACAGAGTGCTTTCGGCTCTAGATCATCAAATGTTGTGGTCCGCATCACGTATGTTTTAGGTACGCTGTTCTTTGTCACCGCGTTTGCACTTGCCGTGGTGAATAAGTCTCCCACAGGGAACGTTCAGAAAGCGGTTGAGCAGAATTCGGCACAGACCGCAACGGACGAGTGGTGGAACAACGGAGGAGAGGGCAATCAACCTGCCCAGGATCAAACTGCGCCGCAGAGTCAAGCGCCTCAGACAGAACAGCCCTCTGCACCGGCGACCAAATAGTGTCAGTCGAGCGCATTTTCAAATTTCAGTAGGTGAAGTAAGGCACGGAAGCGGGGCGTTCTGTTCCGATTCCGTGCCTTTATTCTATAGGTTATACGGTTGTGCAAGATGCTTTTACCATGTAACCGACCACTCTTTAAGGATGTTTTTTATTTATTATGCGAATTGGAATAAGTGCCCTGGGGTCTAAAGAACTTTCCCGGATGGCAGAAGCTGTGCGCCATTCTCTTGCAGGGCTTGGACATGATGCCGTGCTTGTGTCTGATTCGCCGTACGGTTTAGGCGCCTATGATTTTCTTGTTTTTATGACGGAATCAAAAGGCATGTTGGGGGGACTTCTGACCTTTGTCCCTCAAAAGCTTGCCAGACAGGACGGACTCATCGGGAAACGATGTCTGGCAATGGTGCGCAAGAGCGGACTGAGAGCGGGATATACACTCAGAAAATTTATGGGAGCGCTCGAACACGAAGGATTGATCGTTGTTGAAGGCGAAATCTTTTCTGATGCAAATGCTGCTGTGCAGATTGCACGGGATGCGCCATTGAAACGTGGGTGAATGATGAAAGATTACTACGAAATTCTGGGGGTGCATCCAGATTCGAGTCCGCAGGATATAAAAAGTGCATTTCGTAAACAGGCAAAGCGCTTTCATCCTGATATGCATTATTCAACGGAAAACACGGAGGCTAGAGAATCCCCGGCAACAATTCGCGAATCGGCAATGAGGCTCGTCCTTGAAGCATATAAAATACTTTCTGACGCAGAGAAGCGAAGGGCCTACGATCGAGAGCTCCGGCGACGGGAGAAAGAAAACAAAGGATTCGATTATCGCGAATTTCTTAAGCAGCGCTCTGATGATCCTGAGAGTCAGGCAAAATTGATTGTCTATGATTTGCTCCACGATCTCGACGAAGAAGCCTTGGCAATCTATGAACGAAGCAAGGCTTTCCCTGATTTCAGACTGGAGCGATGGCTCGACCGCGGTGAAGCCATGGATTCGGAATACTGCATTGCCGAGGAATATGAAAAAAGAGGAAAATATATCAAGGCATATCAGATCTACAAGAAGATCATAAAAATGGAACTTGAAAAACCATGGTTCCGTTATTATTTTGATGTGGTTGCCTTAAAATTCAGATTCCTCATTCTGCAGAAACTTCCTGGAAGAATTGATGAAGAAGATTATCTTGACAGGCTTGATGAAGCGATTAAACTGGAGATAGCCCCTCGTGAAACAGCTCAATACCTGCGCAAGAAAGTCGAGATGCTCCTTCATCGGGGAGATGCAGAGGCGGCTTTTGAGGTGCTTCAGCAGATATCCCAGATTTATCCAAAGCTTGCTGGCTTTGCGGCGTTGCGTACAAAGGTTGAGCATGCCCGCGACCAGTCGGTCGCGGAAAACAGAGTTTCATGAATAGGACCTCCTTGGGTATACGTAAAAAAATTTTGAATGGGAAGAGAGCACAATAGTATGAAGAAAATGACAACATGGCTGATGGTGTTTACGTTTGCTGCAATGCCTCTTTTTGCGCAGACCAGCATTGATAAACCAGCAGCTACTTTTAAACTGACAAGACAAGAAGTAATATCTGTACGTCAGCTCCGTGCCGATATTGATCGACTTGAAAATGCCACGGGTGCAAAGCTGACTGTCGACCAGCGCAAGGATGTCCTCGATGCGAGAATCAACAGTATGCTGTTTCTTCAGTTCTGTGAGCGAGAAAAAATCTCTGTTTCCGACGCTCAGGTAAATGCCGCAGTTGCTCAATTGAGATCCCAGCTGGGTTCTAATGCGACCGATGCTGATCTGGAAAAATCACTTCGAGCCTCTGGTGTATTTGTCGATCCGGCAATCTATGTGCGCCAGCGCCTGCTGTTTGAGATGTATGTTCGAACCCAAAAACAGGATGAAATGAAAACCGTCCTCAAGGCGCCGACAGCGGATGAGATTCTCAAGGCGTATGACTTGGCAAAAGTTTCGCTTGTGCGGCCCGATACGATTCGCATAGGTGTGATTTACGCAGACACGAAAGGCAAGAGCGATGCCGATATTGCGAAGGCAAAGGATCTCATGAACGGGATTTCCACCGCCCTCAAGGCAAATCCTTCCAAGTTTGATGAATATGTGCTTCGCGCAAGCGAGTCGGCAGGCTATAAAGCGATTCCTTCTCTGTACCTCGAAAAGACTCAGCAGAGTAAATCCATATTTGGCGATGCATTCTTTAATGCAGCCTTCCAGGCAAAGACCGGAGAGATTACCCCAGTGATTCAGACTCCGACAGGATTCAGAATTGTCCGCGTGAACGAGTTCATTGCCCAGAAACAGCTCACACTTTCAGACCCCGTTCCCGGCAATCAAAATCTCACGGTGCAGGAGTTTCTTGCAATGCAGCTTGCCTCGGAAAAAGAACAGACCTTCCTGAACAAGACGGAAGCCGACTTGATCGACAGCCTCCGCAAAGAAGCGACTATCAAGGTATATGCTGAAAATTTGACGTGGTGAGGAGTGTCTCGGTGGCATCGAGAAGAAAGGCAAGAATTCTTGCAGTGCAGGCACTCTATGCGTGGGACATGTCGGGACAGTCGCTCGCCGACCTCTTGTCCTTCGAGTGGATTGACGAGGATAAAAGGGAGCATTATGAGACCGATATCCTCGATTTTTCCAAATTGATGATTGCAGGAACCATCGAGCAGATCGATGTCATCGATTCGATGATAAAGAAGCATCTTGAGCACTGGACTTTTGAAAGGCTGAGAAAAGTCGATTTGGCGATTCTGAGGGTCGGAGCCTATAGTATTTTCTATCAGAAAGACATACCTGCTCAAATCAGTATCGACGAAGCGATTGAGATTGCCAAAGAGTACGGCAGCGAGGATTCGTACCGGTTTATCAATGGTGTACTCGATGGAATACGAAAAGATATAGTTGAGGGGACCCATGATACGCGTGAAAAATGAGAGACAGATCGAGGGGATTCGGGCTTCGTGTCAGATGCTCTCTGACATGTATGAAGAGTTGAGACCTCTGGTCAGGCCTGGCATCACACCAGAAGAATTAGATACATTCGCGTATGATTTTATAATAAGAAATGGTGGGAAACCGGCATTTCTTGGATATGAAGGCTTTCCGGCCACGCTCTGCGTTTCCGTAAACGAAGTCGTTATCCACGGGATTCCGGATGACAGACCGCTTAAAGAAGGTGATATTGTAGGGATAGACAGCGGTATCGAGCTGAATGGCTATTTTTCGGATGCCGCCATGACCTTGCCTGTCGGCACAATAAGCGACGAGGCACAGAGATTGCTCAATGTCACCAGAGAGAGTCTGAATCTTGCCATTGCAAGGGTTGGGCCTCATGCGCGCATCTCCGACATCTCTCGCGCGGTTTTTTCTTACGCGACCAAGAATGGATTGAAAGTCGTGCGCCAATATTGCGGACATGGTGTAGGGCTCGAGATTCACGAGGATCCGCAGATACCAAACTATGTCTCGGTGGGGCCGAACCCGCGACTCATGCCCGGCATGGTGCTCGCCATCGAGCCTATGATAAATATCGGCACAAGTGACGTGCGTGTCCTCGATGATGACTGGACCGTTGTCACGATGGATGGCTCGCTTTCCGCGCATTTTGAACATACGGTACTGGTCACCGATTCGGGGTGCGAAGTCCTGACCCACTGGTGATTTTGCTGGTTTACCCCCTTAAATTTTATAAATCTTATGTAACATTCCCCTAACAATAGTTTTTTATTATATTGAAAATAACTTATGCACATTTTTCTAATCAACGGAGGATATAATCTATGTCGATTGCAAAGAAATTGCATTCGCGGAATTTTTTCATTGCGAATCTGGTAATTCTCGGCATCGTAATCGGATTTGCTCTGGCGTTTATGTTTCGCGCAAATCCTTCCCCAAACAGCGCTTCGCTTCCCGTGGTAAAAGCAGAAACGCCTTCCATGATCGCAGGCTCGGATACCGAGGCTGCGATTTCAACGGCCGAATCGGTACAGAACGCATTCCGTAATATTGCAAAGACTGTACTGCCAGCCATTGTTGAGCTGGATGTCGTTGAAGGCGGTCAAAAAGCTCAGCAGCAACAGCAAACCCCGCAGTTCCCCTTTGATTTTTTCTTTGGACCTGACAACTCCACCCCGCAACAATTTCAGCCAGAGGAAGGCTTGGGTTCTGGCGTAATCGTGCGCAGGTCCGGCAAGACAGTCTATGTCTTGACAAATAACCACGTGGCGGGCAACGCCACCAAGATCACGGTCAAGTTGAGCGATGGGCGCGAGTTCGATGGCAAGCTCGTTGGTTTTGATGAGCGGAAAGATGTGGCTTTAGTCAAATTTGAGACGGACGATACCGATATTGCAATCGCCAAATTGGGCGATTCCTCGAAACTGCAGGTGGGGGATTGGGCAATTGCGTTGGGCAGTCCCTTTGGCTATGTCTCTTCTGTGACCACAGGTATCGTCAGCGCCCTTGGGCGCTCCGGCGGACCCGACGGAAACATCAACGATTTTATTCAGACCGATGCCGCAATCAACAAAGGCAACTCGGGTGGAGCACTTGTGAACATTCGCGGAGAAGTGGTGGGCCTCAATACATGGATTGCGTCTCCTACGGGCGGGTCGGTTGGCCTTGGCTTCGCGATTCCTATCAATAATATCAAAGGCACGATTGATGACTTCATCATGCACGGGGCGGTCAAATACGGCTGGCTCGGTGTAAGCCTCTCCAACATTACGCAGGACAAGGCGAGCGCAAAAGAGCTTGGCCTCGAAGGCAAAAAAGGCGCTTTAGTCGGACATGTCTTCCTGGACGGCCCGGCGAGCAAGGCCGGCATTCTGCCTGGCGATTTTATCACTGCGGTCGATGGCAAGGCAGTTCAGAGCACCGATGATCTTGTGCGCACAGTGGGCGACATCAAAGCCGGGACCACTGCCAGGTTCGATCTTATCCGTCGAGGAATTTCGATGACGATCAGCGCGAAGGTGGACCTGAGGAATAATACTGTTGCTGCAAATAATGCCAACATATTCCCTGGTGTTACCGTGATTTCTTTAAAATCTGATTCAGTGGACCAGACACAGCTTCCCGCGGGTGTCCGTGGTGCTTTGGTCGTCGATATACTGGCAAAGTCGCCTGCCGCAACCATGGGACTGCGTACAGGCGACATCATTACCAAAATCAATGGAAAGAGCGTGAACGACCTCAAGGATTTTTACGAAATCCTCAACAAGGAATCGGGGAAGAAGCTCGTATTTACTGTCAACAGAGATGGTCAGACCGCAGAGACCCTTGCGTATGTAGGAAAGTAAGTATATATTCCCTTTTAAGAGCGGGTCATTCCGTAGCAGGAAGCCTCCACGCGGAGGCTTCCCTTATTTTCTGAGAAGGGCTTGTATGCATAAAGAATTTGTTCCTTATGACATGATCCGAGACAATGCGATCAAGCTGGCATATAAAATCTATAAAGATGGTTTTATCCCCGATGTCATCTATGTCTCTCTGCGCGGTGGGGCATACATGGGCAATGTCATAAGCGAGTATTTTAAATTCGTGAAGGGGAATGGACGTCCCGTATTTTATGCTGCGGTCGTAGCCAGGTCCTACAGCGGTTTTGATCAGCAGGAAATGATAAGAATTGATGGCTGGACCTATAATCCTGATTTCCTAAGGCATGGAGATAAAGTGCTGCTCGTCGATGATGTCTTCGATTCTGGCCGCACAATCAATTATCTTGCAAAAGTCATCATGGATCGTGGCTTGCCACGCAGTGATGTAAAAATAGCAGTCCATGATTACAAGGTGAGAGAATATATGCCTCAGTATCTTCCCATTGCTCCCGATTATTGGTGCAGAAAGATTGAAATAAAATCACGGGAGGATGAGATTTGGATTCATTATATGAGCCATGAACTTGAAGGGCTCACCGAAAAAGAAATCGCCGACCATTATTTAAAGGACGACCCCGAGCTCGCCGAGGCGATGCGCCTCGTTGTTCAGCATTAGATAACAGTTCCGTCAGGAATTACCTGATTTTTCGGTATGACAATAATGCCGTCCACAATATAGTGTGTGCTGTATTCACCGTCATCCCGCGGAAGAGGATCGATGCCAATTCGGCAATTCGAACCGATGCGCGCGTTCTTGTCGATTATCGCGTGGCGAATGATTGATCCGCCTCCGATTCCGATGTTGGGAACATGTTTTTGGCGATTTTCCGCCTTTTCGGCTTCAGTTTCATAATAATCGGAGCCCATGCACACAACGCCGTCAAGGCTCGCTCCTGATTCTATTACCGTGCGGATACCGACAATGGAGCTCGTAATCGAGGCATTCGTTATGATACAGCCGTCGCTGGCAAGCGTCTGATTCAGCGTACAGTAATTGAGCTTGGAGGCGGGCAGATTGCGCGCATGTGTGTAGATTGGTCTGTGCTCATCATAAAAATTGAATTTTGGATTGATGTCCGTGAGGCCGATGTTGGCCTCATAGAAGCTGCGAATGGTACCGATATCCTCCCAATAGCCGCCGAAGACATACGTGTTTACTTTTTCTTTGGCGACAATGGAAGGAATAATTTCTTTGCCAAAATCATTCGCATCCATCTGCAAGGCTTCTTCAATGAGTAGTGCGTCGAAGATGTAGATGCCCATGCTGGCAAGATAAGGTTTTTGCGGATCGGCGTCGCCCGGCTTAAGGCCCTCGGGCACTGAAAAATCGTTTATGTCTTTGGTAGGGCCCGGTTTTTCCATAAAACTGTCTATGCTGCCGTCGGCTTTGATCTTTATGATGCCAAGGGAGCTGGCGGCATCTCGAGAGACAAGTGTGCCGGCAATGGTGAGCCGGCACCCCGATTCGAGGTGCTTTCTAAACATCTCGCCGAGGTCCATGCGATAGAGCTGGTCGCCCGAGACGATGAGATAGTGCGTTGGCTTATGGGGCCTGAAGTGAATGAGATTTTTTCTCACTGCGTCTGCAGTGCCTTCGTACCATCCCGAATGGATCGGCGTCTGTTCCGCGGCGAGTATCTCTACAAACCCTTTTGAAAAATGATCAAAATTATAGGAATGGGATATATGCAGATGCAGTGATGCCGAGTTGAACTGGGTCAGAATATAGATTTTCTTAAAGCCGGAGTTGATGCAATTCGATATGGGAATGTCGACAATTCGATATTTTCCGCCGAATGGAACAGCTGGCTTCGATCTCTCCTTCGTCAGAGGGAACAGACGGGTACCCTTCCCGCCTCCCAACACGATTGAAAGAATTTCTGCCATATCTGCTCCTTTCCGGTTTTGCGCCGATTTACCTTTTTCTTTTTGATGACTACAGTATACCTTATGAATTCTGAAACCGCAAATGCAATTTGTGATGAATTGGCCTCCTGGTTGGCCGGGCAAAGCGAAATTGCATGGTCGACAAAGCTGCCTGCGAGGGCTCCGGATATTGTACCCTTGCCGGAAGATTTGTCTCCTGTCCTTGTGCAAGCACTCAACGGGCGGGGAATAAAGGCCCTGTATCGCCACCAGAAAAAATCGTATGAACTGGCGCGCGCCCGCAAGGATTTTGTCGTCGTGACCCCGACAGCTTCCGGCAAAACGCTGTGCTACAATTTGCCGGTCCTTCAGACACTTCTTGAAGAACCGGAGAGCAGGGCGTTGTACTTGTTCCCCACAAAAGCTCTCTCTCAGGACCAGCAGAGCACACTGAACGAGGTGATGCTTGCGGGAAGCATCGGGCTGACAATCAATACCTACGATGGAGACACTCCTGCAGATATACGCACAAAAGCGCGTACATCCGGCCGCATTATCATTTCCAACCCGGACATGCTTCACGCGGGCATTCTGCCGAACCATACGAAGTGGGTCAAATTCTTTTCGAATTTGAAGTATATCGTCATCGACGAGCTTCACGCATATCGGGGAGTTTTCGGCAGCCACGTCGCTTCGGTCCTGCGGCGCCTGCTCAGAATCGCGAAGTTCTATGGCTCCTCACCAGTTTTCATATTTTCTTCGGCAACGATCGCCAACCCGCGCGAACTTGCCGAGCATTATATCGAGAGGGATGTCGCTCTTGTCCAGGAAAACGGTGCAGGGAGCGGCGAGAAGATCGTGTTTTGTGTGAATCCGCCGCTCGTGGATGAGGTTCAGGGAATACGGCGTTCCAGCTCGCTTGAGGCTGAGTCCGTGATGCTGTGGCTTCTGCGTAAGGGTGTGCGGACCATTCTATTTTCCAGATCGCGCCTTCAGGTTGAGCTTCTTGCGAGCTATCTGAACCAGAAACTCGAAAATCCCTACAATCGCGATTTTGGTCTTGTGGTAAAGCCATACCGCTCAGGCCTATTGCCCTCGGAACGGAGGGAAATAGAAAAAGGCTTGAGAGACGGGAATATTCACGGAGTCGTCTCGACGAATGCGCTTGAGCTGGGTATCGATATCGGAGGGCTCGATGCGGCGGTCATCACCGGGTACCCGGGAAGCATTGCATCCTTCTGGCAGCAGGCAGGAAGGGCAGGGCGGACTTTCGGCGTTTCGCTGGCGGTCTACATTGCTTCTTCATCGCCTCTCGATCAGTATTTTGCGGCTCACCCGGAATATTTCCTTTCCAGGTCGGCTGAGCAGGCGCATATTGATGCCTATAATCCATATATTTTTACCGACCATTTGAAATGCGCCGTCTTTGAGCTGCCTTTCGCCGAGGGTGAAGCATTTTCTCCAGATCCCTCGAACCATAAGGCCGCCGGGCTCACGGTAGAGGCGCTCGAATATCTCGAGGAAGCAGGAATTGTCCGGCACACCGCACAGCGTTATTTCTGGTCTGCCGAGGGGTATCCTGGCGAAAAAATATCGCTCCGTTCCGCAACGACCGAGAATGTCATCATTGTAGATGTGACGCAGGGACGCCACGACGTCATCGGAGAGATGGACCGGCCAAGCGCGAAGGAGCTGCTCTTCGAAAAAGCCGTGTATATCCATTTGGGGACACAGTATCAGGTCAAAAATCTTGATCTGGAAAAGCGCCTGTGTCTTGTCGAGCGCAGCGATGTCGATTACTGGACAGATTCGATTGTGAAGCGGGATATTGAGGTGCTCTCGGAAGATTCCACCGCGCCGCATGAGCAGTTCGACCTCATGCTTGGGGATATCCTGGTGCGAAGCCAAGTGGAAAAGTATAAGAAGCTGCGGTTCAATACACACGAAAATATCGGATATGGGGAGATATGGCTTCCACCGGAGGAGATGCAGACACGCTCATTGATGGTAGTGCTTAAAGCGGAAAGCCAGAGCGGTCGGCTCTTGCGCCAGCTCGCACCGGAAAGAGCGGATGGAATATTATATAGCGTCACGAATCTTATTCGTCAGCTTGCTCCCGCACACATCCTGTGTGATCTCCATGATATCGGAATTGCCTCGCGCGTCAGGGATCTGTTTTTCAAAGGTCCCGCCATGTACTTCTATGACATGTATCCAGGCGGGACGGGCATTGCGGAAGCGCTCCATGAGAATCTAAAAGAGACCATGGCTTCGGCGATTGAGCGGCTCAGCAACTGTCCCTGTTCGGCGGGCTGTCCTTCGTGCATCGGAGTAGAAATAGCAGGTTCTGAAAATAAAGCGTTATCGCTGCAGCTGTTAAGGCTGCTGCACGGCTCCCCGGGTTTTTGATTTTCGCACTTTCTATGGTCCGGTATCATGAGGAGTGCTCCAGGTGAATCTTAAAGACCGTCTTGCCCTGATAAAAAGTGACAGAGAAAAGAATCATCAAATGCCGCACGGAAAACGAAGCATGCCTGAAGGCTGGACCGAGATTTCACCTTTTGTGTGGATGAGAGAGGTGGACAGGCCTTTTATAGAAGTGCCCCTTTTCTTTTCTCCTCATCTTATGAGGGCCACGGTCCCGCGCGGAGATCAAGACAACGGCGAATTTCAAAGCGTTCAAGTATCACCGATTCCTGCCGACCGTATTGCGTTTTTTGATCTGGAAACTACAGGGCTCTCTGGAGGTTCAGGCACCATTGCATTTCTTTCGACGGTTGCCCATTTTGAAGGCACAGATCTGGTACTCAGACAAACATTTCTCGAAGATTATCCCGGAGAACATGATTTTCTCGTTGCGGTGATTTCACAACTTGCAAATGTCGATTGGATAGCAAGCTATAATGGAGCGACATTCGATGTGCCGCTTCTGCAGGCACGCTGTGTGCTCAATAGAATTGCAATGCCGCTTGTTCGGCACATCGATGTGCTCCACGACTGCAGGCGCTTTTGGGGTAGAATGGTCCTTTCATGCTCTCTGACTTCGATGGAAGCTCTGGTGTTGAAAAAGGAGCGGGAGTCGGATATCCCGGGTGCACTTGTACCAAGAGTCTGGCTTGATTATGTGAAGGCCGATGTTCCCCGTGAGGACCAGCAAGCTCTGATATCGCTTGTCTGGCAGCACAATGTGCAGGATGTCGCGTCGCTCGCCGAGCTTTTTTTGGTTGTCGAATCTGCATACCGCAGGCCGAGCAACGCGGTCGTCCGATATGCTATCGACCCCTCGGGTCTGGCACGCAATCTCTTAAAGATGGGCAGGAGCGGAGAAGCAAAAAGTATTTTGTTGATGGTGCGTGACAATGCAGAGATGTTCGAGCTGACAAGCGGCGCGAGGATGAGAGCGATGCGGCATCTGGCTTCGATTGCCTGGAAGGAACGCAACAGAACACTGTATGTCGAGACCGTACTCGCCATGGATGATGAGTCTCTCTATGGATGCGTGGCAAAAGCAAAGCTCTGCGAACACTTTTTTAAAGATGAGAAGTCGGCCCTCGCATGGGCTCAAAAAGCGCGCGACATTGCAGGTAAGGGTTCGCAGGCAGACAGAAGGAATACTCAGGGGCTTGATCTTGAATCCCTCGACCACCGCATCGCAAGGCTTGAACGCAAGATCGCCAAGAAAAACAGTCTTGCCGAACTCTAGCATCCAAATGCTGTTGTACAAGCCTTGTTGCGAGACTGCAAGTTTACTGTTTTGCTTTGAGCGTATCGCCAAGCTGGCCGCATGCACCCATAACACCACGGCCCCGGCTCATCCGCTGGACGGTGACGATTCCCCTTTGCTCCAGAATTTCAGAAAATTGTCTCACCTGTTTGGCACTTGGCGTTTCAAATGGCATTCCAGATATGGGGTTCCATGCGATGAGATTCACCTGCGTTTTCAGAGGATGTATCCAGTCGGCCAGCTCCTGCGCGTCTTTTTCTCGGGCGTTCACATTGCCGATAAGCACCACTTCGAGGGTAATACGGTCGTTTGTGATTTTTTGGTATTCCAGAAGCGCGGCTTTGAGCTTATCCAGGGGCCAGGTTCTATTGACGGGCATGAGGCAGGTACGAAGTTCCGGGTTCGCGGAGGTGAGCGAGACTGCGAGCCGTACAATCGGCCCGTCTTTCGCAATATCGAGGATGCCGGGGACGATGCCGCTTGTGGAGATGGTGATTTTACGCATCGACATCCCGATGCCGTGGGGATTCGAAAGAATTGCAATTGCTTTTCTTACGTTGTCGAGGTTTAAAAGGGGCTCGCCCATCCCCATGAACACCACGTTCGAGATGAAACCGCGCATGTCGCGCAAATAATGAAATTGCTCGACGATTTCATCGGGGCCTAAGTTCCGCAGAAAACCGAGAGTGCCGGTTTTGCAGAACACACAGCCCATCGGACAGCCTGCCTGACTTGAAAGACACGCCGTTTTTCTGCCTTCAATGTCCTCCAAAAGCACACATTCGACTGCAGCGCCGTCGCGCAGTCTGATCTGGAGTTTCAGCGATCCGTCTTCGTCAATCAGCTTGTTTTCTACACCTGATGACCGCATATGCCCATCGAAGTGCGCAGAAAGGCGCTCGCGCAAGGGTTGCGGCATATTGGTCATTGCCCCGAATGAGGCAATTCCTTTGGAAAACCAGGAAAACGCCTGTTTTACACGGTATAAGGGCTCGTCAGACAGAAGGGCGGCCAGCTCATCGGGAGACAGGCCGCTCGGATAGACTACATTTCGACTTTTGGGAGAGGATAGATTCATGTCTTTCCTGCAAGCTTGGACAGCGCTTCCTGAATGACGGGGTTCTTGATGCCCATCTGCTGAAATTCGGTCAGCACCTCGATTGCCTGTTGGCGTTGATTATTCATGAGATATGTCTGTGCAAGCTCAACATAAATGCGGTAATTTTTCGGATCGTTCTGCAATAGCGAACGCAGGCTGGCAGTTGCCTCGTCGTACTTTCCTTGCTGGCGCGCGATGACCGCAAGCCCAAGCACCGCATAGATGTCAAATTCTATATTGAGCGCATTCTGATAGTATTCGGAGGCTTTCTCGAAATCCCCCATGTTGCGGTATGCGTCGCCGGCACGCGTGAGAATCACTTTGTTCTTCGGGTCTTTCTCAAGGATTTTATTCCAGTAGACGAGCGACATGTTTTGCTTGCCGATGCCTCTATAGCAATCGGCGATGCCAAAAAGGGCATAAAAGTTTTCGGATTCTTTTTCGAGTGCCTTTTCAAAGTAGGGGATGCCCTTGTCGAAATGTTTGAGTTTGCGGTAGCAGTTTCCGATAGCGGTCAGGACGCGGATGTCGACATTGTCGCCTTCAAGCTCCACCATTCGCTGCCAGTACGTGAGCGCCTCTTTATATTCCTTAAAATCGTAATGGAGGTGGCCGAGGCCAATGAGCGCATAATGATTGTCTGGATTGAGTTCGAGGACACGATGATAGATTGACTTGGATTTTCGGAAATCGTGCACTTTGCGGTATGCATCGGCAACGCGGGTCAGAACAGTAATGTTCGTGTTGTCGTGAAGAAGATATTGTTCCCAGATTTCAATTGCCTTTTGGAACTGATTGAGCGCCTTGTAGCAATCGGCCAGACCGAACAGCGCATAGCTATTGCCCGGATGGAACACAAGGCAGCGCCTGTAGTAATCGGCGGCTTCCTTGAAGTGGTCCCGCTTTCGCGCGGCATCTCCCATGCCGACAAGGGCGTAATTGTTCTCCTTGTCTTTTTCCAAAATTTGCACAAAACACTCGATCGCTTCATCAAAACGGTTCTCTTTGAGGAGCTGGTAGCCTTTTTTGGATGTTTCAGCAATTTCTGTGTTTTCAGATTGGATTTCTTCGGGAACCTCGAAAAAATCATCATTGTAGGGCAAAGACGGTATGTCACTCACTACTTTTACCTCTTGGCGGAAAGTATTTTTACATATGGCTGCTAAGAACCGACATATTTATTACTTACTTTCTTTCCGTCTCATGTTGGTATATTATACCTTTTGTTCATTATAAACGCAAGATTTAGCAGAAAATTTTAATCCAAACGCTACTGAATTTTTCGATAGAAACGGACTATGGAACGGCCAAAGCTGCGTATGTCGTAGCCTTGCAGGTTACCAACAATCTCCGGCAGGTGGTCTTCATGCGGAAAATGGATGAGCACTATGCTTTTTTCATGAATCGAGGCGGACTGATCCAGCCTTTCGAGGAGCTGCGGTTTGAATCTGTAGTCAAAGGGTGGATCGAGGAACACGATATCGAAGGCGGCTTTATTCCTCAGGATGAATGTCTCTGCCGGCATCGCCCTGCAAAAAACAGGCGGCTGCGAGATGGTCGCGTTTTGAAGGAGGACCGGAAATTTTTTTCGGTCTCTTTCGACGCAGACAACCGGCCCTGCCCCCCGGGATGCCGCTTCGAGGCCAAGAATACCGGAGCCGGCAAACAGATCGAGAAAAGAATAACCGCTTAAGTCTCCCAGTACGGCGAACACCGATTCTCTCATCCGGTCCATCGCGGGCCGGATTTTCAGATCGCCCTCTGGCATCCTGACGATTTGGCCTGTTAATTTCCCTCCAGTGATACGCATTGAAATTACCAGTCTTTGAGCCTGAATTCACGTCTGATTTCGCGGTCAAGGTCACGGGCCTTGATGTCTGCGCGCTTGTCATACGCCTTTTTGCCGCGGCACAGCCCAAGCTCGAGCTTCACGAGGCCATGTTTCAGATAGATGCTCAAGGGTATGAGAGTATAGCCTTTCTCACGCACGCGGCGATCGATGCGCTTGATTTCCTGACGGTGGAGCAGGAGCTTCTTGGGTCGGTCGGGATCGTGGCTGAACGCCGAGGCGTGGGCGTATTCTGCAATATGAAAATTGCTGAGCCACACTTCCTGACCTTTGATTTCGGCAAAGGCATCGCCAAAACTGACGCGGCCCCCCTTGATGGATTTTACTTCTGTACCCTGCAAGGCTATGCCGCATTCAAAGCTTTCCTCGATTTCGTAATCGAAGCGTGCGCGGCGGTTCTGCGCAATGATTTTGACAGGTTCTTGTGATCTCATTTTTTTATCAATGCTGGTCGGAAACCAAGAAACTCCGAGGCGTGCGCCGCCGGCACGGGACCGCGGGAAGCGATTGAAATCTGATCTGCGCTGTTTGCCCACGAGCCGCCCTTCACGGTTTTTGAGTCGATGGCCTCTGTCAGTTCGCCAAAGGCAGAAGAATCATCCTGAATCCAGGCATAAGGCCTGAACCCGTCGGAGGTCCATTCCCAGACGTTTCCAAAAAGGTCTGAGAATCCAAGGGCATCGCGTCCCATCGAGCCAACGGCCAGCGGACCAGTGGAGGCCCGGTTATTGAAGGCCCCCAGTGCTCCGACATCTCGCGATGCGCTCGCGGCCGCAGTCTCCCACATCGGTTCTGATGGAAGCGCAACCTCATAGCCTGAAGGAGCACGCGCATTGAGCCAGGCGCAGTAGGCATTGGCCGCGTACCAGGATACTCCGGTGATCGGCCGATTATCGGCCTTGGAAGGATCAAAGTCTACAAGGTACGCATCGTCTGCAAAACCCTTTTCGATGAGTGCAGTACGATTTTCAGGCTTCCATTCAGGCTTCTCTTCGAGAAAACGGGCGAATTGGCGCTGTGTCACCTCTGTGCTCGCCAGGCCGAATTCCGGTACTCTGTCCAGGTAAAGCATCTTGGTACCGCCGGGAGTGCTGCTGACATTCTTCGTCTGGCCGCCGCCGAACATGATGAATGAATGCGGTCCCGCAGCCCGTACGCCGGCAGCAGATGCCTGTTGGAGTGTCTCTGCGGACATCTCCTCCTTAAGCGAAGAGAAAGCCTTTCGGATGTTGTCGCCTGCCTTTTCAGGCATGGTTTCCATTATCGCCGCAGTATAGCTCTTCGAGGTGCCAAGGAGCGCGGCCGCATTGCGGGCTATCGCAACAAGACCAAGCGGGCTTCCGCCGGGGGCGGCGAGTGCAGCACTCGCAAAAATGACATCCCGCACCGAGGTGGAATTCTCGGCGACGCTCAGCCCTGCGGCCAAAAGCGGCCTTGCAAAGGAGCTGCGGTCAGCGGACGATGCCGATGCGGCGTCATTTGCGGCTTCCGATAATACCATGGGCAGTTGGTAGATTGCGCTTGGTTTTCCTGAGAGCGACCAATTCGCGAATTCTTTGAATGACGGAATAATGATGGCCTCTAGCGGTTCAGGATTGAGTTGGTAAGATATTTTTACCGTTGGCCGGAAAATGAGGGTGGCGAAAATGCGGTGCGGTACGTCGGTATTCAGAGTCTGGGACGAAAATCCCCGTTTGCGAATTTCAACCTTATGAGTTCCGGGCTTTGCATGCATGCCATCCAGAGTGTTGCCGGCATAGGAGCCATCGACATATACTGCTGCGCTTTCCGGAGCTCCCTGGAAAACGAGGTAAGCGCCAGGATTTCTAAGTCCGGGATTGATCAATATGAAAAAAAGAATAATCAGAATGCCAAGTAAATATAGTATCGGCACATAGACGCGCGGCCGTATGCCAAAGACTGGCTTCAGTGTTACTTTGGCCTGCGCAATGTCCTGTTCGGATATCTTTTCGGTTTCTTTCATTGCAAAAGAAGCCTAGCCGAAGGGCACCGTCTTGTCAACGATATGCGCTCATGATAGCCTGACGTCGAAATGAAGAGAGCGGATTTTTTCGATCGACTTGTAATCTTTTCGGCAGACATGCTCACCCGAAGAAAGCAAAAATCGCTTCGGGCGAAAATGAAACAGCAAAAGCGCCATCCCGTCCTCGATTGGGCATACGCCATTCTGTGGGCAGCCTGTGTTGTGCTTGTGATAAATCAATATATTTTTCAAAATTATCGCATACCTTCAGGGTCTATGGAAAATACGCTTCTCGTCGGAGACATGCTTTTTGTCGACAAGCTTTCCTATGGCCCCGAGCTTCTTCCCGGCGTACTGAAAACTCCGGGGATATCCAAGCCGCATCGCGGCAATATCATCATTTTTGAAAATCCTTCATATCTTTCGCGTGGCCCCGTATATACCGTTTTCCAGCAGCTGCTCTACATGGTTACTTTTACACTTGTTGACATCGACAGGGAACCTACAGGCGAACCACGGGTTCATTACCTCATCAAGCGTGCGATTGGTGTAGAGGGAGACACACTTCGTGTCCGCGACGGGGAAGTATTCATAAAACCGAGGGGATCACCTGATTTCTTCGATGAGCGGACCTTGATGACAGCTCTGGCCCTGCCGGTGAAAACACAGCGCCTGGTGGCGTCAAGCGAGTATCCGGAAATTGACAAAGTCGGTGTAGCTTCTGCGTATTCCGAACTCAATCTTCCTTTCCCTGCCAGCTTGGGGACGCCATCGGTTCAAAGTGCAAACAAGGATGCCTTTCAGTATGATATGAGCCGTGTTACCACCTTGAGGGACGCAAATCCTTCGAACGCACGCAACGCTCAGTTGGCTCAGCGCTATGGAAATGGATGGTTTATTGCAGATTCGCGCATTTTCCCGATGGGCGACAATAGAGACAATTCGCGCGATGGCCGTTATTTTGGCCCGGTCGCCGAAAAAAAGGTGTTGGGCCACGCGTTGTTCATTTATTTCCCGTTTAGCCGCATTGGCGGCGTCCGGTAAGAGAAAGAGTGCATGTTCAGCCGACGCCCCGTACGATACGCAGAAAAAGTCGAACGGAGAAAAAAACGCAACAAGATATTATCTTATATAGTGATATTCATAATTCTATGTGTTTTTATAAGAATTTTCATACTGCAGACATGGCAAGTGCACGATGATCTCATGCGGCCTGCGTTGCGGAAAGCCGACATCGTTTTGGTAATGCCCTATATTTTGCTTGGAAGCAAGACTCCGGTTGGCATTGCGGGCTCTCCGCAGAAGAATTCCATTGTACTTGTGAGTGATGGTGCCGAAGATATCATTCCTTACAGGCGCAAGGCTGAGGATGCAATACTGAGATTTATTACTTTTCAGCGTTTTTCTCCTATCAGCAAAGAATTTGGAAAAGATTTCAATGTGCCTTCAGTGATGAGGGTCCGCGGCATAGTTCAAAAAAAAGATGGGCTTCAGTCCAAGACTTTTTATGCTCTTGCCACAGATGTGCAGCACAATGCGGATCGAACATTGAGCGTGCGGGAAGTATCAGCTGCGCGCATAAAAGGCAGGGTGGTTTTCAGAATCTGGCCGCTCGCAAGAATAGGGCTCATCAAATGAGTTCAGAAGCCCCTCAAGTTTACCTCGTGCTTCCGGAAACAAAGCCATTCCCGATCAACTCGCTGTATGTGCACATTCCTTTTTGTGCGGGGCGCTGTTCGTACTGTGATTTTTTTTCGGTCTCAGCCAGAAATTGTCCGCAAGTTTTTTCTCTGGAGTATGAGTCTTCCTATGTCGATGCAGTGCTCGAACAGACACAGCTCTGGTCGGAAAAATTCGATGCAGGCCCTTTCTCGACAATCTATATCGGCGGCGGCACACCCTCGGTGCTCAACGAAGGGGTTTTGGAAAGGCTTGTGAAGGGGCTTGAGCCCTATGCGGCGAGTGGCTGCGAGTGGACCGTCGAAGCGAACCCTGAAAGCGTGCATAAGTCTTTGCTCGATATGCTCGCAGAAACCAAGGTTACGCGCATTTCGCTTGGGGTCCAGACCCTGTCGCACGATGAGTGGCCTGCTCTCCAGAGAGTCGGATCGGTCGAAGATTCAAAACGCTCCATTGATCTTGTTCGCGAATACCCTTTTGAGCTTTCTGTCGACGTGTTGGCAGGCATTCCCCAGCCTCAAGGGCGTACAGAGGCTTGGCAGAGTATTCTTCTTGGTTCGCTTGAATATCTGGCGGAGAGAGTATCACACATCTCATTATATGATTTGACATTAGAGGAGGGTACGCCTCTGCAGCGCCAGGTCGCTTGCGGTGCACTTGTGTCCCCGAATGCCGATGCGATGGCAGAAGCGCGAGATGCGGCAAACGCACTGCTTGCAAGCCGTGGGTTTCAGCGCTACGAAGTCTCGAATTATGCACGTTCTGGGCATGAGTGCAGGCACAATTTGGCGTATTGGAATATGAGGCCTTATCTTGGGGTGGGGAGTGGCGCTGTCAGCACCATTCAATATTGCGATCCTGAGGAAGAGCCGATGCTCGGCACCATGGTCAGGATTACCGGCAGAAAAGATAGTGCCCGGTATATCGCCAAGCCAGCAGAAATCCCTCCTGAAATCGAATATATCGATCGAAAGACCGCGCTCTTCGAGTTTCTGATGATGGGTTTCAGAACAGCGCGCGGCGTAGACACACAGAGAATTTCTTCACTGTTTGGCGTCGATGTGGCACAGATTATTCCTTCTGCGCTTGCGCGATGGAAGCCGGAGATTGTTCGGGGCCGTCACTGCATTGCCTTGCACACGCGCAATTTTGATATTCTGAATCGCTTTTTGGTTGAGTGCCTTGAAGAGTTGGATAAAGGGGGCCTGGGATGACACTTTTTCAGTATGCGGTCGTCGCTTCAATCCTGCATGACGAAAAACAGAAGAGAAGGTTGCTGGGCAATTTTGAAAGTGCATTGGAAAAAGCTGGCGGGGAATTGCAGAGTCTTGGTTCGGAGACTCTGCGCCCGAGAAACGATACGCTTCCGCTTTTTATTTTTGTGCTTACGGGAGGCACCGAAGCAGATGCCATGCGGCTTGTTGTGCAGGAGAAGATGCTGCAGCGGAATGAACCTGTCGTGCTGTTGGCCCACCCCTCACAGAATTCACTGCCAGCGTCCCTCGAGATTCTTGCAAAATTGAAGCAGGACGGCGGGAAGGGCACGATCTTGCAGGCTGATGCTGCAGGTATTTTTGATGAAGAGACCCTGGGCGACATTGTCGCAGTTTCTCAGAGCATGAAGGCGTTGCACGCCAGTCGTATCGGCGTCGTAGGCGAGCCCTCGGATTGGCTTATTGCCTCTCATCACGACTCAAAAATTGTTCAAGATGCATGGGGCCCGGAACTCAAGGATATTCCGTTTGAAGAGCTGCTGGAAATCATTGAAGGAATTCGCTCCAAGCCCGAGAAGGACATTAATCTGCCAGGTTTGAGAGGGAAAGCTGAATTCTTCTCCGAAGCGAATGAAGCCGATATGCGCAAATCGATGGAAATTCTGTATGCGCTTAAAACCCTGGTCTCCCGGCACGGGCTGAGCGCTCTCACTCTTCGATGTTTCGATCTGGTCTTGCGGGATCACAGTACGGGATGCCTCGCGCTCTCCGCGCTCGCGGATGAGGGTGTCGATGCAGGCTGCGAGGGAGATATCCCCTCGATCATCGGGTTGCATTGGGTGCGGACGCTCACCGGCCAGACAGGCTGGATGGCCAACCCGTCGAGAATCACGGTTCAAAAGGAAGATGACAGGGCGGAGATGCTCATCGCGCACTGCACCGCACCCCGCTCGGTTCTGTCGCGGTATGGCCTGCGCAGTCATTTCGAGTCTGGCCTCGGGGTGGCGATCGCGGGGGTTATCCCTGAGGGCGATGTGACGCTTGGACGGGTAAGGGGCAAGAAACTCGAAACGGTTTGGGTTTTTCCTGCGCGGGC
>Ga0074197_1000772_pt1 | contig 34597 bp, 23 predicted proteins | sample EPASupsiteSAE305_FD_64526 | JGI IMG/M metagenome (GOLD analysis project Ga0074197, IMG submission 64526) | Bioremediated contaminated groundwater microbial communities from EPA Superfund site, New Mexico - SAE3-05 reassembly with SPADES | ecosystem: Environmental > Aquatic > Deep subsurface >...
GGATGTCGGTTGACCAGTATATCGGCGGCATTGAACATGCGGTGCTGCACCTGCTCTATGCCCGTTTCTTTACCAAGGTGATGCGTGACCTTGGCTATGTGGATGTGGATGAGCCGTTTACCAACCTGCTGACCCAGGGGATGGTGATCAAGGACGGCGCCAAGATGAGCAAGTCCAAGGGCAATGTGGTGGACCCTGATGCCCTGATCAAACGCTACGGTGCTGATACAGCCCGGCTGTTCTCCCTGTTTGCGGCACCACCTGAAAAGGATTTGGACTGGAATGAGCAAGGGGTTGACGGCTGCTTCCGTTTCTTAAACCGGGTCTGGAAACTGGTGCAAGAACATCTGCAGATTGTACAGGGGGCTGCAGCATTGGATGCTTCTAGCCTGAATGATGAAGAGCGCACCCTGCGTCGTGCCGTACACAAGACACTTAAAAAGGTTACGGAAGATATTGATGAACGGTTCCACTTCAACACTGCCATTGCTGCGGTGATGGAGCTGATGAATACGCTGCAGGGGGCCCGACTTGCAACCCCTCAGGCAGCTGCAGTGATGAAAGAGGCTCTGGAGCTGGTGGTGACCATGCTGGCACCGTTTGTGCCCCATGTTACGGAAGAGCTCTGGCAGATACTTGGCCATACCACGCCTCTGTCAGCAACCGCCTGGCCTGTCTGGGATGCTGAAGCGGTGGTGGATGAAGAACTGCTGGTGGTGGTACAGGTCAATGGCAAACTGCGTTCAAAGCTGTCGGTTGCGGTTGGTTTGGATGAGGAGGCGATCAAGCAGCTGGCCCTTGCTGATGACAAGGTCAAGGTCTTTACTGATGGCATGCAGATCCGCAAAGTGATCTATGTGCCAGGAAAGCTGGTGAACATCGTTGTCGGCTAATGTGCGCAGATACTGGCTGGGGGCTTTCCTGCTGATGTCGCTTATGCTGGCAGCAGGTTGTGGCTATCGCTTTACCGCTGACAGTGGCACCAGGCTGCCAGCAGGCCAGACCGTCTGGGTGCCGTATTTCAAAAATGCTACGGTCTATGCCAATGGGTCGGTTGCCCTGAAACGTGCCATCTTTGACCAGTTTGCTGAGCAGCGTGGTATTCTGCCTGCTGCAACAGCTGAACAGGCAGATCTGGTTCTTGAGGGAACCCTGTCCGGCTATGGCGCTGGTGTGGTCAGCTACTCTGCCGCTGATACGGCCAAAGAGTATCGTCTGACCATTACTGCTGATATTACCGTGCGTAAACATGGCGCTGCCAAAGACAGCAAGCCGCTCTGGAAGGGAACCCTGTCAGCCTGGCAGGACTATCCAGTGGCAACTACGGTAGAGCTGCAGCGCAGTAGTGAAGACGCCGCCTTAACCGCAGCCAGCCGCAAGCTGGCACAACAGCTGATCTGGAATCTTGAGCAACAGTACTGATGACTGAACAGGAACTGGAAAAGCAGTTACAGACCGGCAGCTTTTTACCGGTCTATTTCTTTTATGGTGAAGAGCCGTTTCTGGTGGAGCGGGCCGGACGTCGGGTCATGGAACAGGCTGTTGATCCAACCATGAAAGACTTTAACCTGAACATCTACTACGGAGCTGACTGTAAAGGTACCGAGATTTTGGATACCTCCCAGACCCTGCCGATGTTTGCTGAACGAAGGGTGGTTGTGGTCAGGCAGGCTGATAAACTGCCGGCAGTAACTCAGGAAGGGTTGCTGCCGTATCTAGCCAATCCCTGCCCAGAGACCTGTCTGCTGTTTATGGCTGCCAAGCCGGACCTGCGTCGTAAATTCTTTATGGAATTGAAAAAACAGCCCGGTACGCTGGAGTTTAAAAAGCTGTACGACAACAAGCTGGGGCCGTTTATTGCCAGCGAAGCTCAGGTGCATGGCAAAAAGATTGATGGGGCAGGGGCAGAGATGCTGGGCTTCATGGTGGGTAATAACCTGCAGGAACTGGTTTCCCAGATAGAAAAGGCTGCCCTGTATATCGGCAGCCGCCCAACCATCGGGGTGGAGGATGTCAAGGCGATTGTCAGCCAGAGCAAGTCCTTTACTGCCTTTGAGCTGGCCCGTTTTATGGGGGAGAAAAACCTGCCAAAGGCACTGGCAACCCTGCAATCCATGCTGCAAAACGGTGAAGAGGCGATCATGATTCTGGGGGCGCTGGCCAGTCACTTTCGCAGGATCTGGCGGATCAGGGAGCTGCTGGATCAGAAGATGACACCGGCAGATATAGGTAAACAGCTTAAAATAAATGCCTATTTTCTGGGAGAGCAGGTCACCCAGGCAAAAAAATATACCGTGGCTGAGCTGGATGCCCTGTTTGAGCGGCTGTACCGGGGGGATGTGGGGGTCAAAACCGGTGCTTCTTCAGCCACCGTGCTACAGGGGCTGGTCTATGATGGCTGCGCAGGCGGTGTTCGGTAGCACTGGTTCCACCACTGTTTTCAGAGCCCGGCACACCTTTTGTACCAGTTCAGTATCCTCTGTTTGTCACATTGAGGCCATTATGCCGTACACCATTGAACAGCTTGTCGATCTGACGCAGGTCAGGCAACTGCTGGAATCCCACCACCGGCTTTCCGGTATGGCCTACGGCCTGTTTGACAGCAACGAGAATAATCTCATCGCTGTAGGGTGGCAGGATATCTGTACCCGTTTTCATCGTGTGCATCCGGTCACTGTGTAGCGCTGCCGGGAAAGCGATGCCTTTATCAAGGCCGGTCTGTTTAAGCAGCAAGACGACTTTATGGAGTACCGCTGCAAGAACGGTATGATTGATATCGCCATACCTATCATTATTGACGGCAAGCACCTTGCCACCTTCTTCACCGGCCAGTTTTTCTACGACGACGATCCGCCTGACCGGGATTTTTTTGTTAAACAAACCGCTGAAATGGGCTTCCCTCCCGACGACTATCTTACCGCCCTTGATCGGGTGCCGGTGTTCAGTCGCAAACATGTGCAAAGCAATCTGCTGTTTTTGTACAATATGGTACTGATGATGGCGGAGATGGGGATGAAGAATCTCCGTCTGGCCCATGAAATGGAAGAACGCAAAACAGCCCAGGCACAGCTTGAAGATGAGCGTCTGCTGCTGCAGACCCTGATTCAGACCCTGCCGGACCCGGTCTGGCTCAAAGACCCCAACGGTACCTTCCTGGCCTGCAATGGGGCGTTTGGCCTTCTCTTCAACGACACACCGACTGGCATTGTCGGACGGCGGGATAACCATTATGTTGGCGATGATCTGGCCACATTTTTCCAGGAAAAGGACCGGGAGGCTATTGCTGCAGGTAAGTCCAGCACCAATGAGGAATGGCTGACCTACGCCTCAGACGGGCGTCATGTGTTGTGGGAAACCACCAAAACTCCGGTCTATGACGCCAAAGGCCAGCCCGTGGGGGTGCTCGGCATTGCCCGCGACATCACCAAACACCGGCTCCTTGAAGACGAACTCCGCACCAAAGAGCGCTACCAGCAGGCGCTTTTGGACAACTTCCCGTTCATGGTCTGGCTGAAAGACACGGAAAGCCGTCTTTTGGCAGTTAACCGGCCTTACCTTGAGGCAGCCAACCTTGCTGTCGATGCCCCCTATTTTGGTAAAACCGATCTTGACCTTTTCCCCGCTGATCTGGCGGAAGGTTTTCGTGCTGATGACCGGGAAGTTATGGCTACCGGGCAGCAAAAGACGGTGGAAGAATTCGTCGGCACTCCGGGTATGCTATGCTGGCATGAAACCTACAAGGCCCCGGTGCTGGATGCCGAGGGCAAGCTGCTGGGCACGGTCGGTTTTAGTCGCGACATCACCGAACGCAAGCAGATGGAAAAAGAGATCCTGAAGCTGAATGCAGAGCTGTTGGCAACACTTCAGACCATTCCTGACCTGCTGTTTGAACTGGACCCGAACGGCACCTACATTAATGTCTGGGCACAGAACCCGAGCCTGCTTGCAGCTCAGAAGGAACAGCTGTTGGGTCGTACGGTTCATGAGGTGTTGTCTACCGAGGCTGCCGAGGTGGTTATGGCAGCGCTACATGAAGCTGACGAAAACGGCAGTTCCTTCGGCAAGGTCATCCGCATTGATTTTCCGGAAGGCCCGAAATGGTTTGAACACTCAGTATCTAAAAAATGCTGCATCAATGGCACTGACAGACATTTTATGCTGCTTTCCCGCGATATCACTGAGCGCAAGCGGATGGAAGAAACACTGGCTACCCGTGAACGGGAATATCGGACGCTGGCTGAAAATTCACCCGATAATATCATTCGCTATGACTTGGACTGCCGAGCGGTCTACTACAACTCGACCCTTTCGAAGTCTGTGGATATTGATCATGAGACCATACTCGGCAAAACCCCGGCCGAGGCGCATCCAGATGAAAAGGAAGCAGTCGAAAAGTACGAGGCTATGATCCGCCGGGTAATGGCAAGCGGTGAGCCGAATCAAGTGGAAATTGTGGTGCCTCATCCCAACGGTGAGTTGCGTACTCATCTCATCCACGTTGTGGCCGAACGCAATGATGAAGGAAGCATCATCGGCGCGTTGACTATCGGTCGCGACATCACCAAGATCAAGCAGGCTGAACAACGGCTGGAGCTGATGAACTTTGCCCTCGATCATGTTGGTGAATCTGCTGTTCTGGTCGATGAACAAGGGCAGCTCAGGTATGTCAACGAAGGTGCCTGCCGGACACTGGGCTACAGCCGCGATGAACTGCTCGCCTTGTCTGTGGCTGATCTTGATCCTGATTATCCTGTTGAGGCCTGGTCCGGCTACTGGCAGGAGCTGCAGAAGATCGGTTCCCATACCTTTGTGGGGCAGCATAAGGCCAAAGATGGCCGTGTCTTTCCGGTGGAGATCAATGCCAACTACTTTGAATTCTGCGGCCAAGGCTACAATCTTGGGCTGGTGCGCGATATCAGCGAGCGTAAACGAGTGGTTCAGGAGCTGCAAGAACGGGAGCAGCAGTTCCGTACCCTGGCAGAGAACCTGCCTGACAATATTGCACGCTATGATCGCAATTGCCTGAAAGTGTACGTCAACCCACAGTTGGAAAAGACCTTGGGCCGGTCTGCGGTTTCACTTGTTGGACGTGCTCCATTTGATGGATATGGTGAAGGATTCAGTGTCTATCAAAAAACCTTGCAACAACTGCTTGCTGACGGAGAGGATGTCGAGCTTGACCTGAGCGTGCCGGATGCTGAAAAAGGGGAGCGTTATCACAACATCCGTTTTGTGGCTGAGCGAGATACTGACGGCACGGTGACCGGGGCAATGGTGATCGGGCGTGATATTACTGAACGCAAGCAGATAGAACAGGCGTTGCGGGAAGAGCGCAACCTGTTTGTAGGCGGGCCGAACGTGGCCTTTAAATGGCAGGCTGTTAACGGATGGCCGGTTGACTATGTATCCCCCAATATCAAGGCGCAGTTCGGGTATAGCCCTGAAGATTTCACCAGCGGCAGAGTTCCCTACGGCAGTATCATCCATCCCGATGATCAACTGCGGGTGGCTGAAGAGATCAGCGGATACTGCGCGGCATCGGTATCGTGTTTTGAACAGGAGTACCGTGTTCTTCACGGTGAAGGTTCCTGGTGCTGGATCTATGACTTTACGGTGGTAGTGCGGGATACAAACGGTGCCATTACCCATTTTTACGGTTATATTAACGACATCACCGAACGCAAACAGTCTGAAGAAACGTTACGGCGGCGTGAAATGGAGTTCCGCGCCCTGGCGGAGAATTCCCCTGACCCGATCTTTCGCTATGATCGCGACTTCCGTCGCCTGTACGTGAATCAGGCGGTTGCCACCATTCTCGACAAACCACAGGAGCAGTTGATCGGCAACACACCTGCCGATGGCGCGACTCTGGTCGCTGAGCAAGGCAAGATCATGATAGCGGCTATCCGTCAGGTCTTTGAACAGAATGAACCGGGTCAGGTTGAGATTGACTTTGTTGCATTGGATGGCCAGCATCGTGAGTACCAGATGCTGCTGGTGCCTGAGCATGACGCGTACGGTCAGGTGGAAACTGTGCTTGCCATCGGGCGTGATATCACCGCCATCCGTGCCGTGGAACAGCGTCTGGCCCGATCAGTCAGCAATCTGCCCGGCTTTGTCTATTCACTTCATATGTCGCCAGAAGGAGAGTTTCGTTTTACCTTTGTCAGCCCCGGTGTCATACAGATCTTCGGCCTGCATCAAGAAGAGGTTCTGAAGGTGGATATCAGGACCTTGCTGCATACGCTGCTCAGCCCGGATGATCTGTTGCGTATTGATGCCTTCATGGTTGAATCGGTCTGGAACATGACTCCGTTTCGGGAAGAGTTCAAGGTGCATCATTCAGGCCTGTCGGAACAGTGGGTAGAGGTTTATGCAACGCCGGTGCGGGAACAGGACCGCAGTATTGTCTGGCATGGTATCATGCTGGATGTTACTGATCGTAAGCAGGCTGAAGAGGCACTGCGTGAAAGAGAACAACAGTTCCGTACCCTGATAGATAACATACCTGATCATATTACCGGTTTTGATGCTGAAGGTCGTGTCCGCTACATCAATCCTGCGGTTACCAGGGATTTCGGTGTTGCAACGGATATGATTGCCGGAATGACTCTGGAAGAATTGAGCGCTGCAGGGGCAGCCCCGGAAGGCAGCCAATTTCCAACAGCTCTCCGCCGTGCTTTTGAGGAGCGGACTTCTAATTCCATGGAGGCGATCTGGCAGACCCTGCATGGCAAGCGGCTTTTTGAGGTCCGTCATATCCCGGAACTGAATGCTGATGGCGCGGTTACCGGTGTATTGGGGATTGCCCGCGATATCACTGAACGGATGGAGATGGAGGCATCGCTGCGCAAAAGCAGGCATTTACTGGCTGAGGCCCAGCGGATCGCCCATGTTGGCAGTTGGGAGCTGGATCTGGCAACCAATCGTCTGACCTGGTCTGATGAGGTTTTTCGTATTTTTGAAATCGACCCGACCCGGCCCGACGCATCATATCAGGAATTTTTGGATCGTATCCATCCTGATGACCGCGGGATTGTGGATCAGGCCTATCAGGAATCAACCCGGAATCGTACTCCGTATAGCATTGAACATAGACTGCTGTTTCCCGATGGTCGAATTAAATATATTCAGGAACGATGTGAAACCTTTTACAGCGCCGATGGCGTTCCGTTACGTTCTATGGGGATCGCCCAGGATATTACCGACCGCAAGCAGGCTGAAGAAAACTTGCTCACCAAACAGCGTAAACTGGCTGAGCTTGAACTTGAACTATCCTTTGCCGAAGAGCGGGAACGTCAGCGGATTGCTGCGGTGCTGCATGACCATATCGGCCAGCTGCTGCTGCTGGGCCGGATCAAGCTGGGGGCGTTGCTGTCCAACGATCAGCCTCCGGCAACGGAACAGACGGTTTCTGACGTGCGTACCCTGATGGATGAGGCGATTCAATCAACCCGCTCCCTTACGGTACAGCTTTGTCCACCGGTGCTCAGCACCATGGGGCTGGAACCGGCTTTAGAGCTGCTTTGCAGGCAGATGCTTGAAGAATGGGGGCTGCAGGTGGCGTTTAGTGACGATCTGCAGCCCAAGCCGTTGTCACCCGAGGTGCGTACGGTACTGTATCAGACTGCACGGGAACTGCTGATCAATGTGGGCAAACATGCCTGTACCAAACACGCTCAGCTTGCAATCAGCAGGGATGATGCTATGTTTGTTATGATCGTGAGTGACAGCGGTACCGGTTTTGATCCTGATGCACTTGCTGCTGCTTCCCGTCAGGCAAAGGGGTTTGGTCTTTTTAATGTCATGCGCAGGATCAGGAATCTAGGCGGTGAGATGACCATGGATTCCAGTCCGCTACAGGGAACGCATATTACCATCAGAATGTCACTGGAAGGTTGTGGGGTCGATCTATGACTATCAAGGTATTGCTGGCAGATGACCATAAGATCATGCGGGAAGGGCTGAAGGCACTGCTGGACGATGTCGCGGAGATCGAGGTGATTGGCGTTGCAGGAAATGGTCGTGAGGCGCTGCAACAGACCACAGAACTGAGGCCCGATGTGGTGGTGATGGATCTGAACATGCCTGAGATGGACGGCATTGAGGCTACCCGTCAACTGCTGGCGGCCGATCCTGGGGCAAAGGTGCTCATTCTTTCTATGGTTCTTGATAGAAGCTGTATCCTTGAATGCCTTAAGGCTGGCGCCAAGGGCTATCTGGTCAAGGATTGTGCTGCTGAAGAACTACAAAGCGCCATTCAGGCTCTAGCCGCCGGTGAATCGTTTCTCTGTACCAAAGTTGCCCAGGTGGTAATCAGCGATTATGTACAGCGTAGCGGTGAAGAAAATGTATTGACAGAAACGATACTGTCAAAGCGTGAGCAGGAGGTATTACGTATGATTGCCGATGGCCGTAATACCAAGGAAATCGCCTTTGCGTTTGATTGCAGTGTCAAAACTGTTGAGGTCCATCGGACAAACATCATGAAAAAGCTGGATCTGTACAGTATCGCCGAGCTGACCAAATATGCTTTGCGGGAGGGACTGACCAGCATCTGACGTTTACGCGTGTTGAGTGCTCGCATCGAGTAATTGCCATTTTTAGTGACCGTTCTTCCCTATTCATCTTTCCCTGTTCCGGGAGATCTTTCCTCTAAGGTTTTTCTGCTTTTCCTAAGGTTTTTCGAAGTACCTCTTCCGTAATCCCTGACTGTTTAGTTCTCTCCTTTCTTTGTAGCATACAGACAGAAGAAAGGAGGGGCAGCTCGTATGTTATCCAATTGTCCTGTCTATCATAATGACTCATCCCAGGCCCCACGGGATATCTGCCGGTTTGCTCCACGACCGTTCAATGAGTGCCATTGTCATGCCATTACCTCGGTGAAAGTACCGATGGCTCTGTATTTTTGCGGTGGCCATTACCAGGAGTGCAGCATCTATAAACAGCATCTCGATAGTGCAGAGGATGAAACGAAGGAGAAGCTGAATGCCCCCCATTGATGCAGAAGATCAGGAGCTGATTGACGGTTTTCTGGCAGAGACCTGCGAACTGCTGGAAAAACTGGATGATGACCTGGTCGCCCTTGAAAAGAGCCCGGATGATACGGAGATCATGAACCGGATTTTCCGCTCGATCCATACCGTCAAAGGTTCTTCCAGCTTTCTCGGCTTTGACCTGCTGGTCAAGGTAACCCACAAGACCGAGGATATATTGAACCGTCTGCGCAAGGGGGAGTTGACCGTTACCCCGGCGATTATGGATGTCATCCTTGAGGCAACCGATCTGGTCAAGCTGCTGGTGGCCGATATCAAGGCTGATCAGATCCAGGAGCGTGAAATAGATGGTGTGATTGCCAAACTGCTGCCGCTGCTTTCCGAAACAGCCGCGCTTCCGCAAGCCCCCCCGGTGGTTGCGCCACCGGAACCGAATGCAGCTGAACCGGCTCCAACGGTTGCAGCAGAACCGGCGGCGGCTGTCCCTGTCCAGCCGGTGGCTGCTCCTCCGGTAAAAAAGGCTGCGCCAGCCAAGGCGGCTGAGGCCAAGGGAGAGGATCTTACCGACAACAGCACCGTGCGGGTTGATGTCAAACGTCTGGATGATCTGATGAACCAGGTGGGTGAGCTGGTGCTGGAGCGTAACCGGATGATCCAGCTTAATCAGAATCTGCAGCAGGCTTCGGTGGAGCAGGCTCTGTTTACTGAAGAGTTTGGCAAGCTGTCCAAACGGATGAGTTTTGTCACCTCTGAACTGCAGATGCAGGTGCTGAAGATGCGGATGCTGCCGGTGGAAAAGGTCTTCAAGAAGTTTCCCCGCATTGTCCGCTCCCTGGCCCGCGATCTGGGCAAAGAGGTTAATCTGCAGATATCAGGCGAAGAGACCGAACTTGACCGCTCAGTGGTGGACGAGATCGGCGATCCGCTGATCCACCTGATCCGCAACGCCCTTGACCATGGCCTGGAAACGCCGGACGACCGTCTGGCATCTGGAAAATCACCGGTTGGCGAACTGTCTCTGGCAGCGGTGCATGAAGGCAACTCCATCATCATCAGCATCAAGGATGATGGACGGGGGATCGACACCGAGCGGGTCGGGCGCAAGGCCATTGAAAAAGGGCTGATCACCGAAGAGCAGCTGGCTGCCATGAGCCAGCGCGAGATGTTTGATCTGATCTTTTTGCCCGGTTTTTCCACCAAGGACCAGGCCTCCGACCTCTCCGGCCGGGGGGTGGGGATGGATGTGGTCAAGACCAATATCAAGAAGCTGAACGGCATCATCGAGATCAAAAGTGAAAAAGGGCAGGGCTCTGAATTTATCCTGCGGTTGCCGCTGACCCTGGCCATTATCCAGTCGCTGCTGGTACAGGTGGCGGATGAGATCTACTCCATCCCCCTTGCTGCAGTGCTGGAAACCATCCATGTGGATCAGCGCAGCTTCCACGTTATCAGCGGCCAGGAAGTGCTTAAACTACGTGATTTTGTGCTGCCGCTGATCCGTCTGGAGCGGTTTTTCAACGTCAGGGCCGCTTCTGAACAGAGCAACTTCTGTTACGTGGTGGTGATCGGTTCGGCTGATAAGCGCCTGGGGCTGGTGGTAAGCGGGCTGATGGGGCAGCAGGAAGTGGCCATCAAGTCATTGGGCAGTTACCTGGCCAACATCAAGGGAATTGCCGGTTCAACCATCCTGGGTGATGGCCGGGTAACCCTGATTGTGGACCCTGCCGGGCTGATTGAGGGGAACGATTAACCTGATAAAAAGCAGTTCACGCAACGGCGCAACGACGCAACGCAATAAAAACGATATGTTGTATAAACGTAGCCTCTCGCCAAAGGGGTGAAACGGAATGTTTCTGTAACTGTTTGGTTTTTGTTGCGAGCGTTGCGGCTTTGCGTGAGTAACTGCCGTTTTAAGGATTAAACAGCATAGTTGTTGGCTGAGACACTTCTTCGTTTTCCCCCATTGTCCTCTAAGGTTTTTCGTAGCCAACTTTCCGAACTCCCTGACTGTTCGGGTGAACAACGTTTGTATAGCATGCAAACAGAAATAAGCATCAATTCTCTGGCTCACTGCACGAATAGCGGCAGTTAATAATCAGTATTAAAGACATCGTAATGATGCGTAAGAGGAGAAAAACGGATGAGCGACAAGGCGTTAATGAAGCTGGATGACAACGCAGGTGTCGGGCAGGGAGAACTGACCCAACTGGTCAGCTTCATGCTCAGTGAAGAAGAGTACGGCGTTGAGGTGCTGCGGGTGCGGGAGATTATCCGTATGCCTGGCATCACCAGAATGCCCAACACCCCGCATTATGTGGAAGGGATCATCAACCTGCGGGGCAAGGTGATACCGATCATCTCCATGCGCAAGAGGTTTGGCCTGCCTGAGGTGGAGTACACCAGCCATACCCGGATCATGGTAATGGATGTTGCCGGCGGACTGACCGGTTTTGTGGTGGATGGCGTTTCTGAGGTGATTCGTATCCGTTCCGGCGAGATTCAGCCGCCCCCCACCATGGTCTCAGGCAACGTTGATCAGGAATTTATCATGGGGGTCTTTAACCATGCTGACCGTCTGCTGATCATTATGGATGTGGATCGGATGTTCAGCCATGAAGAACAGGTGCATTTTGCCGGGTTGCAGGAATAGATAAATCCCCCTCAATCCCCCTTTGTAAAGGGGGGTTGAGGGGGATTTGTTTTTGAATCTAAATACTATGGAATCTTAAGGAGAAAAACCAAATGAGCTGGTTAAACAATGTCAAGATCGGTAAACGGATGATGCTGGGATTTGGAACCCTGGTGGTATTAATGGCGGTAATTATTGTGCTGGCCATTTCCAGCATGAAAAACACCCATACAAGCCTGAAGCGGATAGTTAAGGTCAACAGCGCCCGGATGGTGCTGTCCAATCAGGCCTACGGCGATGTGAATGAGGTATCCATCAACTTGCGCAACATGCTGCTGGAAAGCAATGCGGCCAAACGCCCCGAGTTAGTTGAGCGGATGAAGAAATCTCGTGAAGACTATGACACCACTTTCAAGAAGATTGCCGAGCTGACTGTGGCTGACGACCCCAAAGGTCAGGCTCTGATTGCCAAGGCCAAGGCTGTTTCTGAAACAGCCCGTCCCAAAAACAATCAGGTGACTGAACTGGCTCTGGCAGGCAAGGATGCCGAGGCTCTGGCTCACCTGAACAACGAGGCTCGTCCTGCCGTGCGTGAATGGCTGAATGTGCTTGAAGAACTGGTGAATTACAATGTTGAGCGCAGCACAATGCGCTACGAGCAGGCTGCCAAGGCTGACCGCACTGCACAGATGCTGATGCTGGCCATTGGCGGTGGTTCATTGGTACTGGCGCTTGTGATTGCTCTGTTTATCACCCGTTCCATCACCGGGCCCCTTGCCGCCGGTGTTGACGCTGCCAACCGGATTGCCGAAGGCGACCTGACCGTGGCCGTAACCGTAAACTCCACTGATGAAACCGGCCAGTTGATGGCAGCCATGAAGAAAATGGTGGAAAACCTGCGGCATCTGGTGGGTCAGACCGTGGATATCTCCGCCGGTATCGCCTCTGCCTCCAATCAGCTTCATAGTACCTCTGAACAGATCGCCACCGGTGCTGAAGAAGTAGCCAACCAGACCAACACCGTGGCCACTGCCGGTGAAGAGATGGCTGCCACCAGCACCGACATCGCCCGTAACTGCCACCATGCTGCCGAAGCCTCCAACAGAACCACTGAATCAGCCTCTGCCGGTGCTGCCATTGTTAATGACACTATCAAGGGTATGGGGCTTATCGCCCTGCGGGTAACAGAATCAGCCAAGACCGTTGGCGCTCTGGGGGCACGGTCTGAGCAGATCGGCGCCATTATCGGAACTATTGAAGATATTGCTGATCAGACCAACCTGCTGGCCTTAAACGCCGCCATTGAGGCTGCCCGTGCTGGTGAACAGGGTCGTGGCTTTGCCGTGGTTGCCGATGAAGTCCGCGCCTTGGCTGAGCGGACTACCAAGGCCACCCGTGAGATTGATGAGATGATCAAGGCGATTCAGAAAGAGACCGGAGAAGCGGTTAAGGCCATGGAAGAAGGTGTCCATGAAGTCGAGCGTGAAACCGAATCAGCTCAAAAATCCGGTCAGGCTCTCACTGAAATCCTGGATCGGATCAGCGAAGTCACCATGCAGGTTAACCAGATCGCCACGGCAGCAGAAGAACAGACCGCCACCACCGCCGAGATTTCCAGCAACATGATCCAGATTACGGAAGTAGTCCACCAGACCGCCCGTGGCGCAGAAGAGACTGCCACTGCCGCATCACAACTGGCTGGTCAGGCACAGGATCTGCAAAACCTGGTCAGCAAGTTCAGGCTGTAACCCTCTTTGCCAGGGGGCTGAATACAAAGGGCGGTCCCATTACGGGGCCGCCCTTTGTATCGTAAATAACCCTTAGAATGGCAGTTACTCACTCAAAGTCGCAACGCTCGCAACGAAAACCAATCACACTGAAAACGGCAACTGTTTTTTATGTGATAACCTGGAAATAGCCTGTTTATGCTGCCCACCTGTTATTCGTTTTTTCTATGCTTCACTAAGGTTTTTCGCAGCCCGCCTTCCGATTTCCCTGACTGTTCAGTTCCTTTCCTTCTTTGTAGTATACAGACAGATAAAGCAGTTACTGATCAGCGTCAATCTTCCGCCCATGGTTCACAAGCCATATTTTAGCGGAAAGTGCTGCTCATCAGGTCTGCTGTTACCACAAACAGAGGAGCTTTTATGACAATCAGAACATTATTTATCTCCATCACAATTACCGCTGCCATCATCATCGCACTGGTCATTGCTGCTTTTAGCTATCTGACCTCAACGGTCACTGCCAGGTTTGATGAATTGGTGAAGCGCGATGTGGCGGTATACGGCAGTCTGCGCGAAATGCTTGCCCAGGGGTTGCAGGGCGAACAGGCGCTGCGTAACATCATCATGAACCCGCAGGACAACAAGGCCAAGGCAAATTTTGAAAAGGCTGCCAAAGATTTTGAGGCAGCCTTTGAAGCCAGCCGTGCCAATGCACAGGACAAAGGCAAACTGCCGCTGGACAGTATCATGCAAAAATGGAAGGCGCTGACCCCGGCACGGGCTGAGGTACGCAAACTGGGAGAATCAGGAAATCTGCAGGGGGCGCTTGGTAAACTGCAGAGCCTGGAGACACCACTTTGGCGAGAGCTGAAAGATGATGTAAATAGCGCAATCACCATCAAAGCAAAAGGTTTTGACAGTAAAAACAAGCAGTTTGCTGGCTGGCTGTCAAACATGAAGAACGGTTTGGGCGGATTTTTGATCTGTGTTGCTGTTGGCATGCTGCTGCTTTTCAAGATTGCCCATGCCCGGATACTTAAACCGCTGCAAGGGATGGTGGAGCTGGTTGCAGACCTGGCCCACGGTGAAGGCGACCTGACCAGACGACTGGACGAATCACGCCGGGATGAACTGGGCGAGATCGCTCGGCTGTTCAATCAGTTCATAGGCAAGATTCACGAAAGTATCTCAATGGTTGCTGCTACCTCGCAGCAGATCGCTTCTGCCTCAACTCAATTACAGGGAGCTTCTCAACAGATCGCCACCGGCGCTGAAGAGGTGGCCAATCAAACCAACACCGTGGCCACTGCCGGTGAAGAGATGGCGGCTACTTCAAATGATGTTGCCCGTAACTGCAACATGGCTGCGGAAAGCGCTCGGCGGGCTGCAGATGCCTCCAAAAGCGGCGCGGTAATTGCTCAGGAGACCACCGCAGGAATCCGTTTCCGAATCGGTCAGACAGAGAAAAACGCAGACATTATTTCAAGACTTGGCGGTCATTCCGATAAGATCGGCGCCATTGTCGGCACCATTGAAGATATTGCCGATCAGACCAACCTGCTGGCCTTAAACGCCGCCATAGAGGCGGCCCGTGCCGGTGAGCAAGGCCGTGGTTTTGCGGTTGTTGCCGATGAAGTCCGCGCTCTGGCAGAGCGGACCACCCGGGCCACCCGCGAGATAGGCGAGATGATCAAGGCGATGCAGGCTGAAACCAACACCGCCGTAAGCTCCATGCAGGCCGGGGCCAAAAGCTCTCAGCTGGCCATTGACGATTCTGCAAAGCTTGAAACCGCTTTGAATTCGATCCTGCTGCTGGTGGATGAGGTCACCATGCAGATCAACCAGATCGCCACGGCAGCGGAAGAACAGACCGCCACCACCGGCGAGATCAGCCACAACATGATCCAGATCACCGATGTGGTTCAGCAGACCGCCCGTGGCGCCGAAGAAACCGCCACCGCCGCTGCCCAACTGGCCGGGCAGGCGACCCAGCTGCAGCAATTGGTGGGCAGGTTCAGGCTGTAACAAGGCTATCACACATCCCCCTGTACAAAGGAGGTGCATATCATGGAGCAGTGCCTCACAAAACCAATGATTCTGGCCGACACGTCTTGTTGTCTGGTCGAACATCCTAGTTGCAGATATGCTGAAAAAATGGGGTTCAGCTACTGGTGCCGTCACCCAGAACATGCCAATTTCCACGGGCATACAACCGGGCAGATGACGCTGGAGCAGCTTGCACATCAGTATGAACTGTTGCGTCAGAAGCGACGGGATGCATTTGTCATGACTCTGGACGATGAGGGCAGGAAACAACTGTTCTCATCATTTGAAGCTGATGATAATCAATACAATACTGTTTTGCCGTTTAACGGAGAAAACAGCTCGCCCGTAGAACATATCAACGGAGCATAAAAGGAGATGATATGAATAAAATCTGCCTAATTAGTGTGTGTGCTACCATTTCGGCAGCAGCATCGTTTGCCCTTGCCGACACCAAGAGCAACTTTAACCTGAATGTCAATGTCGGTGTGCCGGTGGTTGCTGCACCTGCGCCACCTCTACCACCACCGCCTCTACCACCTCCACCGCCTGGTGCCCCGCAGGTGGTACTTGAAGCAGCCCCCCGCTTTATTCTGTCACCTGCCCTTGGCTTTTATGTCTCGGTGGGGGTTCCCTACGACATCGTCTTTATTGACAATCACTACTACCTGAATCGGGACGGCCGCTGGTATCGCTCCGGTCGTTACAACGGACCGTGGGCGGAGGTACAACGGAAACGGCTGCCACCCGGTCTGCGTAAGCACCGTTATGAAGAGATCCGTCGCTATCGTGATGACGAATACCGCCGCTACGAGCATGACCGGGGCCAGTATCACGGACGTTGGCATGAGCCGGGCAGGTATGGGCATGATAAGCACAACCACGGAAAGCATCGTGGGCATCACAGGGATTAAGGTTTGACACTGTCTGACAGGGGCGAAACAGAACTTTCGCCCCTCTTCCTCTAAGGTTTTTCGAAGCAGAACTTCCGAATTCCCCGACTATCTGATTCCTTACTTTCCTCGTAGCATGCAGGTCATCAGTACATTTTGCTACCTTTGCCTGATTGAACCGAGGAAACGCCGATGTTGTTTAGAAGTGAATCGTTGTATAAGCCGCAACGGCTTGAACGGTACCGGATTTTGTTGATGGCCGCTATGACGCTCGTCACTGGCTGTTATCTGTGGCTTGAAACGGTTGTTATTCCCCATACCCTTCTCTCTTCCGACTACACACTATTTCACTGGGGATTTGCCGGAGCAATCTGGCTGACCGGTCTGATAGCTATCCAGTTAGGCTACCTGAAGCTCTGCGCCGGTTCCCGTGTCCTTGAACAGGAACGGAATAACCTGTTGACCATTTTTGATGCAGTGCAGATCGGGATGTTGCTGGTTAATCATCAGTTACAGGTGCTTTGTGTCAATCATGCCATGTTGATAAAATTCAATATGACGCTTGGTGAACGCGATTGTAACCGCTCCGACATCCGGTTGCGCTGTCCTGAAAATCGCAACAACCTGCTTGATTGTTGTGGCCGTTCTGATTGTGAGGCCCGTGCACTGATGCAATCGTTACGTGAGACGCTACGTACCGGGCAGTCTGTTTCCGGGAAGGAATCACGCTTTATCGGCGAGTACACCGGTAAGCGGCTTGATATCTGGACGCTGTTCACAGTGACGCCGCTGGAACTGGGGGGGAAGCGGCTGGCGCTCCTTTCGCTGATGGATGTCACTGAGCGGAAAGAACATGAGCTGCGGTTGCGCGCACTTCAGCAAGAACTGCACACCATGGCGTTTTATGATCCGCTGACCGGCCTTCCTAACCGGTTACTGTTCCATGAGCGTCTCCAGCAACATGTTGCCGAACAGCGCCGTACCCGACAGGTGGAGGCCCTCGGGGTCATGTTTCTTGATCTGGACGGTTTCAAAGCGGTGAACGATACTTTGGGGCATGCTGCCGGAGATCAGTTGCTGCAGGAGGCCGGTGTCAGAATACGTAACTGTTTGCGAGAGCAGGATACTGTTGCGCGGTTGGGTGGGGATGAATTTGCCGTAATCCTGCCGGAGGTACGCCATGAGCTTGATCTGGCAACCATTGCCCAAAAGATACTTGCAGTGGTTGAAACCGCTTTTTACATTAACGGCAAAGAGCTGTTTATCTCAACCAGTATCGGCATTGCCTGCTGGCCAACAGATAGCCGCGACACTGCTGAGCTGGTCAGATTTGCCGATGCCGCCATGTATCATGCCAAGGGTATGGGGCGTAATAATTACCAGTTTTATTCTGAAGAGCTTACGCTGCACGCCATTGAACGGATGGGACTGGAAACCGACTTGCGCAAGGCATTGCAGCAAGATGAGTTTGAGCTGTATTACCAGCCAAAGGTGAACACCCTGGTCGGTCTGCTGGTGGGGGCTGAAGCGCTTTTACGCTGGCATCATCCAGAGCGGGGCCTGGTTGCGCCAGACCAGTTCATCGGCATTGCCGAAGATACCGGGTTGATCGTCACCATAGGCTCATGGGTGCTGCGGACCGCCTGCCGAACGGTGTCTGACTGGAATCGCAATGCGCTGTTGCCGCTTAAGATTGCGGTAAATCTGTCGGCCCGCCAGTTCATGTCCGGCAATCTGGTTGATACGGTGCAGGCTGCCTTGCATGAGAGTGGTTGCAAGCCGGAGTGGCTTGAGCTTGAGATTACTGAAAGCCTGTTGATGAGCAAGAAACCTGAGGTGACTGAAACACTGAAAGAACTGCACCGGTTGGGCATCACCATTGCCATTGATGATTTTGGCACCGGGTATTCAGCCCTGTCGTACCTGATTGATTTTCCGGTCAGTGTAGTCAAGATAGATAAAACCTTTGTGCGGGATATTGTTGGCAACGCAAAAAGCCTTGCCTTGGCCAAGACCATTGTTTCTATGGGTCATGCCTTGGGGCTGGAGCTGGTGGCTGAAGGGGTTGAAACCGGCCAACAGGCTGCCTGTCTTGATACACTGGGTTGTCGTGTCGTGCAGGGCTATTTTTACGGCAGACCGATGCCACTTGCATCGTTTGAGCGCTGGCAGGACGATTTCAGCACCAGCAGGCAGCTGGATAGCCTTGAAGCAAGCCGGGGTACACAATCATCATGGCGGGATTACCTGACCACCGGACATACCCTGATCGACAGCCAACATCGTGAACTGTTCAGACGGATTACTACGTTGACCATGGCCTGCAGAGTCGGCAAGGCACAGGATGAAGTCGTGCAACTGCTGGATTACCTTGATGGCTATGTCAAAACCCACTTCGTTGCCGAAGAAGAGCTGATGATCGCCTCCGGGTCACCGCAGTACACACTCCACAAAGCGGCCCATGGGAACTTTTATGAGATGATTGATATGCTTCGTGATCGCTATCAGGCAGAAGGGGTAACCGCTGCTCTGACTGTTGAAACCAATTATCTGGCGGTTGAGTGGCTGACCAATCATATCTGCACCATGGACCGTATGTTGGCGGACAGTTTGCAGCATCAGAAGCAGGAGGAGTTTTATGAACTACCGCTTTGAAGAGCTTGTTAATCTGCCCCAGGTCGCTAGCCTGCTGGCATCACACAACGGTTTTTCCGGTATGGCCTACGGCCTGTTTGATACTGAAGAAAACAACCTGCTGGCCGTGGGCTGGCAGGATATCTGTACGCAGTTTCACCGGGTGCATCCGGTCAGTTGTGTCCGCTGCCGCGAAAGTGATGCCTACCTGAAGGCGTATGTAAACGGTGAAAAAGGGCAACTCCTTGAATACCGCTGCAAGAACGGCATGGTGAATCTTGCGATTCCGATCACGGTTGAAGACAAACATATGGTCACTTTTTTAACCGGCCAGTTTTTTTATGAAGATGAACTACCGGATCGTTCGTTTTTCATCAGGCAGGCCGAAGAGTTGGAATTTGATCAGGAACTCTACCTTGCTGCCCTTGATCGCGTGCCGGTGTTCAGTCGGGAGCATATCCGCAGCAATATACAGTTTCTGCATAACATGGTGGAACTGTTGGCAGAGGCCGGTTTGGCCAATCTGAGGCTGGAGCAGGAGGTGGAAGAACGCAAGCTGGCCGAGGAATCGCTCCATAAGCGGGAAGCTGAGTTGCAGCAGCATACCGACTTTCAGAGCAAGCTGTTGACGGGTCTGCAGAATGCCGATGTGGTCTTCTTTCTGGCTGAAGGGGGCAGGATTACCTATTGTAACGACACACGGTTTGGAGAACCGTTTGGGTTGAGCGAAGCCGATATGGCGGCACAGCCCGAGTTTATCAACCTGGTCCACCCCGATGACCGTCCCCGGATTGCCGAGATCTACCGGAGACGTTCTGTCGGTGAGCCGGTGCCGACCAATTTTGAAGTAGGGGTACAATGGGCCAGTGGTGAGCGACGCGAGGCTGAGGTCGTGGTATCCGTTGTCGGTTATGATCCCTTGAAGACGCTGATCATTTATAAAGATATTACTGAGCGCAAGCGGATGGAAGAGTCGCTTGTAATGCGGGAGCAGGAGTTTCGCACCCTGGCGGAAAATCTGCCGGACAATGTTGTCCGGTATGATCGGGAAGGGCGAACCTTGTATATAAATCCGATGCTTGAAAAGACCTTGGGGACTACCAACGCAGACGCAATCGGCACATCTGTCCGTGAATTCCATCCAGATGGACGTCTCGAGACCTACGCTCAGGCTGTCGACGACGTGCTCGACAGTGGTAAGGATAGTGAGATCGAAATTACTGTGTCTCTCCCGAGTGAAGAAGCGATTATTCATCAAATACGCATAATCGCTGAACACAACGAACAAGGTGAACTGATTGGGGCCTTGGCCATCGGCCGCGACATTACCGAACGCAAGCGGCATGAAATGGAGTTGCTGGAACGGGCCAAACTCCAGGAACAGCTTTCTGCTGTGGCAGAGGCGGTGCCCGGCTTTATCTACACGGGCCGGTTTGAGGCAAGCGGCTACAATGCGAGCTTTCCCTATGCCAGCCCTGGTATTTTGGAGCTGCTGGGGGTACGGCCAGAGGAGATCCGGGATAATTCCGCAGCGTTGCGGGCGCGTTATCACCCTGATGACCTTCCCGCTCTCTTTGAGCAAATTGACGAAAGCAGACGTACCGGAGCGCCGTTCCGGTACGAAATGCGTGTGTTGCATCCGGACAAGGGGCTGCGCTGGATAGAGATGCGTTCAACGGTCCAGAAACAGCCGGACGGTACCGCCGTGGCCCACGGTCTGATGATCGACATTACCGAGCGCAAGAATACCGAGATGCGTCTGCATGAGATGCAGAACAGGTTGACAACCATATTTGCCACCATTCCCGACCTGGTCTGGCTGAAGGATACAAACGGCATCTATCTTGCCTGTAATCCGGCCTTTGAACAGTTTTTCGGCGCAACTGAGGCTGCCATCATCGGCAAAACCGACTATGACTTTGTCGATGCCGGGCTGGCTGATTTCTTCCGTCAAAAAGATCGTGAGGCCATGCTGGTTGATGCGGTTTGTGTCAATGAAGAAGAGATTACCTACGCCATTGATGGCCGCCGGGGGATACTGGAGACCCGCAAGGTGCCGGTGCATGGCGCAAACGGCGAGGTTGTCGGGGTGTTGGGTGTTGCCCGCGATATTACCGAACGCGAACAGATGGAGGAGCGGTTACGTGAAAGCGAGGCGCGCTATCGGGCCAACGCAACCCTGCTGCGCTCGATCCTGGAGAGCTCTTCCGACGTGATCATCTTTGCACTCGACAGGAATTATCGCTACCTCGCGTTTAATACCAGACACCAAGAGGTTATGAAAGCTATCTGGGGCAGGGATATCGAGGTTGGCACAGATATGCTGGAGATAATCGGCTCGAGCGAGGATCGGGAAACCGCCAAACGATGCTTTGACCGGGTTCTGGCAGGTGAGGATTTTGTGTCGGAAAATGCTTACGGAGATGAGCGGTTATCCCGTGCATACTGGCAGAATATCTATTCGCCCATCCGGTCCGATGCCGGAGTTGTCATCGGACTAACCTGCTTTGTGCTGAATATCTCAGCGCGTAAACAGGCGGAACAGGAACTTCACGATAAAAACGGTGAACTGGAACGGTTTACCTATACGGTGTCCCATGATCTGAAAAGCCCGGTTATCACCATCAAGAGCTTCTCCGGCGCCATCAAGCAGGATCTTGGGTCGGGCAGATATGACCGGGTTGAAAAGGATCTGGATCGTATCTGTACTGCTGCCGACAAGATGACCACCCTGCTGGATGACCTGCTGAAACTTTCCCGCTCCGGCAAGACCATTGACGCGCCTGAACCGGTGGATATGGCAGCGTTGGTTGGGAGCGTGCTGGCCAATCTGGACGGAACCATAAAGGAAAGCAACGTGCAGGTTGCCGTGCAGCCCGGCCTGCCAACGGTTATGTGTGACCGCCAGCGGATGCTGGAGGTGCTGCAAAACCTGATTGAAAATGCCGTCAAGTACCGGGGAGAGCAGCCGGAACCACGTATAGAAATCGGCCTGCGCCATGATAACGGTAGGCAGGTGTTTTTTGTGCAGGATAACGGGCCAGGGATTGATCCCAAGTATCATGACAACATCTTTGGCCTGTTCAACAGGCTTGAGACGAAAATCCCCGGCACCGGCGTTGGTCTGGCCCTGGTCAAGCGGATTATTGAAGTGCATGGCGGCAGCGTCTGGGTGGAATCAGATGGCCGGGGTAACGGCAGTACCTTCTGCTTTACGGTGGGGTAACGGCAAATCCCCCCTAGCCCTCCTTTAGAGAGGGGGGATGTTAAGACCTCCCCCTTTGTAAAGGGGGATTGAGGGGGATTTGCTTTTGAATCAAACACAAAGGAGCCACAACGTTGCTTAACCTGTTTACCTTAAAATCAAAGATAACTCTGGCCGTGTCTGTGCTGCTGGTGTTGCTGGTCATCGCAGTTGCCTCTGTTACTGATTATTATTTTGAAAAGCAGCTGAAGGCCACCATTGCCCAGAACCAGCTTGTGATGGTAACGGCCCTGGCAGGTGAGATTGACAAAAAGCTTGCAACTGCCCATGAACAGCTGATCGCAGTGACGAAACGCCTTCCGGCGGCTGCGCTTAACGATGCTGATCAGGCCCAGAACTTTCTTGACGGTATGTACGGCATGCACCGCATTTTTGACCGGCGGCTCTTTCTCTTTACGCCACAAGGAAAATTGTTGGCCGAATCCCCCTTTCTTCCTGGTCGTCGTGGGCGGGATTTTTCGTTCCGTCCCTACTTCAAAAAGACGGTGGCAACCGGGTCGCCGGTCATTTCAAATCCGTTTGCTTCATCGGTGGAGAACAATCCCACCATCATGATGACAGTTCCAATCTTTGATGCAGAGGGCAGACTGGTTGCCATCCTGTCGGGAGCCATGGATCTGTTGGGAAAGAACTTCCTGCAGGACCTTTCCAAAACAACCATCGGGCGTAGCGGCTATCTGCACCTGATTGACGGGCAGAGTCGGTTACGCATCATGCATCCTGATCCTGACCTGATTTTGAAGACATTGCCGCCAGGCGTCAATCCTCTGCTTGAACAGGCCATTGCCGGGTTTGAGGGAACTGGGGAAACAGTCAATAGCAAGGGGGTGCGGGTAGTTTGCTCCTTCAAACACCTTAAGACAAACGACTGGATACTGGGCGCCAACTATCCGGTTGCTGAGGCCCATGAGATCCTTATCAAGGTGCATCAAAAAATTGTTGCGGCCACGATTATCGGCGTTCTTTTTATCGTGTTGATTGTCTTTTATCTGATCCAGCGGCTGAGTTTTCCCCTGCTGCTGTTTACCCGACATGTGGAAACACTGCATAAAAAGACCGGCGCTGACCGGTTGCTGGAGATCAGCACCCGTGATGAGATAGGTACGCTTTCCAATGCCTTTAACCGGATGATTGTTGAACTAGATCAGCAGCAGCAGGCGTTGCAGCAGCGTGAACAGGAACTGCAGCTTAAAAACAGTGAGCTGGAACGGTTTACCTATACGGTTTCCCATGACCTGAAAAGCCCGGTTATCACCATCAAGAGTTTTTCCGGTTCTATAAAAAACGACCTGGAGACCGCTCGATACGACCGGGCGGGTAAGGATCTTGACCGTATCTGCCAAGCTGCCGACAAGATGACGTTATTGCTGGATGATCTGCTGAAGCTGTCGCGGGTAGGGCATGTCATCAATGCAGTAGAGGAAGTGCCTATGACGCAGCTTGTGCATGGGGCTTTATGCAGTACGACAGGTATTTTGCGTGAGGCTGATGTGCAGGTGTCTGTGCAGCCGGATCTTCCAACGCTTATATGTGACCGGCAGCGGATGTTGGAGGTGCTGCAGAACCTGATCGAGAATGCCGTCAAGTACCGGGGAGAACAGGCTGGGCTGCGGATAGAGATCGGCCTGCGGCAAGATGAGGACAGGCAGGTCTTCTTTGTGCGGGATAACGGTCCCGGTATTGATCCCAAATACCATGAAAATATTTTTGGCCTGTTTAACCGCCTTGAGACGAAAATACCTGGCACCGGTATTGGCCTGGCGTTGGTCAAGCGGATTATTGAGACCCATGGCGGCAGCATCTGGGTGGAATCCGATGGCCAAGGCAACGGCAGTACCTTCTGTTTTACGGTGGGGAGCTAACCCCTCTAAATCTCCCCTTACCAAAGGGGAGACTTCAAGGCATCCCCCCTTATTTAAGGGGGGACTGAGGGGGGTAGATTTAGATGTTAAGCAAGTATTATAAACTCTACGATGGCACACCTGCTCTTTCCCTTCGTTTTCCCCTTCCTTCTATCTAAGGTTTTTCGAAGTTCATTTCCGATTTCCCTGACTGTTCAGTAGCGCTGCATTCTGAGTAGGATGCAGACAGCAAAACAGCTGTGCGTCTGTATGACTATCAACAGAAAGAACATGGAATTGAAATAGTGAAAGGAAACATCTCATGACTGGAGAACCGTTGACCATTGTACTGGTGGAGGATAACCCTGACCATGCTGAATTGGTGCTGCGTACTATGGAGAGCTTTTCTGTGGCCAACCGGGTGGTGCATTTAGAGGACGGTGAGGTTGCGCTGGATTACCTGTACGGCAGGGGCGCGTATGCCGGTTCCTCGCCGCATACCTTGCCGCATCTGGTTTTGCTGGATTTGCGTCTGCCAAAGGTGAGCGGCCTGGAGGTGCTGAGACAGATTAAGGAAGATAGGGAACTGAGGAGGTTGCCCGTGGTGGTCCTGACAACATCTGATGCTGATCGTGATGTCGCGTTGGCATATGAACACCATGCTAACGGGTACCTGACCAAGCCGGTGGATTTTGGAGAGTTTAGTCGGATGTTGAAGGATCTTGGCTTTTTCTGGCTGGCCTGGAACCGGTGCCCCTGGTAGCAGAACGTTGTCCAAGTCTGATTTTTGTAAGGATACCACATGCACGCTGAACGACACATACTGGTTGTTGAAGATAACGAGGCCCATGCCGAGCTGATCAGCCGCGCTTTTGAAGCGTCTGCGCACGGCAGTTGTCTGCATCTGGCAGCAAGCCTTAAGGAGGCCAGGGCTCTGACAGAGCAGCATTTCCCCGCTCTGGTGCTGACCGACTATCGCCTGCCGGACGGCTACGGCGTTGATCTGGCTGCCATGTTGAGTGATACCTGTCCTGTGATCATGATGACCTCTCAGGGTAATGAGCAGGTGGCAGTAGATGCCATGAAGGCCGGTGTTCGTGATTATGTGATCAAGTCGGCAGAGATGTTTGACGAGCTGCCCCGTATTGCACAACGGGTTATGCGTGAGTGGGAGCTGATACAGAACCACCGGCTGATGCAGGAGGCCCTTGCGGCACGGGAAGAGGAATACCGTACCCTGCTTGAGAATCTACCAGATGCTGTCTCTCGTTATGATCGTCAGGGGCGAACGCTCTATGTCAACCGGATCATGTTGGAGAAGTTGAAGAACGCTTCGACAGAGGTCATGGGTAAAACACCGACGGAACTGTTTGGTGAACAATGCCAGGAATATGAAGCTGCAATCAGCCGGGTGCTGACCAATGGCAAGCCAGAAGAGATTGAGGTTGTTCATCTGGAACCGTCCGGCCGCTTGGCCACCTGTCTTGTGCGATTAGCGGCAGAACGCACGGTGCAGGGAGAGACGGTCAGTGTACTGGCCATCGGGCGCGATATTACTGAACGCAAGCGGATTGAAGCGGCGCTACTGTTGCGGGAGTCGGAGCTGCAGCGGAAGTCAGAGTTTCAGAAGACGTTGCTGAAGGGGCTGGACGATGCCGGGCTGCATATGATGGTGCTTGAAAACGCCAGGATTGTGTATGCCTGCAACAATAAGCTGGCCCGTCAGTTCGGGTATTCAGAAGAGGATCTTGCACAAAAACCGGCATTTATCAATATGGTGCATCCCGATGATCGTCAACGAGTCATGGATATCTACCAACGCCGGATTGCCGGGGAAGAGGTGCCGACTCTCTATGAAACCGGTGTTGTGCTGGGAGATGGGGAGCGGCGTGAGTATGAGGTGGCGGTCAGCGTAATTGAGGGCACCAGTCCGGTACAGGTTATTGTCATAAGCAGAGATATTACCGAGCGTAAACGGATAGAGCAACTGCTGCATCGACGTATGCAGGAGTTCGGTACGCTGGTTGAAAACGCACCGGACCCGATTGCTCGTTACGATTGTGAAGCCAGGCGTACCTACATCAACCCGGCGTTTGTGAAGATGTCAGGCCTGTCGGCTGCCCTGTTGTTGGGCAGACGTCCTGATGAACTGGCGGTGGGGAGTGACGGTGTTGGTGAGCTTAATGTTGAGGCGATCCGATCAGTGCTTGTTGAAGGGATTGCAACAGAAACCGAGGTTAGCTGGGAGGCTGGGGACGGTAAAAAACGGCATTACCAGATACGGTTTGTGCCGGAGTTTGATCGTTATGGCGCCATAAGTGGTGTACTGAGTATTGCCCACGACATCAGCATGCTCAGAAATTATCAACAGCAACTCCATGATCTGGCCTTTTATGATCCTTTGACCGGTCTGCCCAACCGCGCCTTGCTTCAGGACAGGATGCAGCAGGCAATCACTAACAGCTCTCGACACCTAGGGCGAGTGGCTGGTTTGATGTTGTTGGATCTGGATCGTTTTAAGGCCGTAAACGACTCGCTTGGTCATGCAGCCGGGGATATGCTGTTGTGTCAGGTGGCTGAACGCCTGCAAAAGGCGGTGCGTGAGTACGATACCGTGGCCCGTTTGGGAGGAGATGAATTTGCCGTGATTCTGCAGGATGTACGGCAGGATGTGGATCTGGGGGTTGTTGCAAGAAAGATACTTGCCTCTTTTGCTGAACCGTTTGAGGTGCAGGGCAGGTCTTTAAGCATTACCGCCAGTATCGGCATTGTTTCCTGCCCAGGTGACAGCCAGGACATTGCCGAACTGATGCAGTTTGCCGATTCTGCCATGTACCATGCCAAGTCTCTGGGCAAAAACTGTTTCCAGTTTTATTCGATTGAACTGACAGCCAGCGCAACGGAACGGTTGTCCCTTGAGGCGGCCTTGCGTCAGGCAGTAAAAAATGAAGAGTTTGAATTGTACTACCAGCCAAAGATTGATCAGGTTACGTCTACCTTGGTGGGGGCAGAGGCGCTGGTGCGCTGGCACCACCAGGAACTGGGGATTGTACCGCCCGGTCAGTTTATTGCCGTTGCCGAGGATACCGGCATGATAGTGGAGATGGGGGCCTGGATCATCAGGGATGCCTTTGAAACGGCCTGTGAATGGAACAAGGGACAGGAACGTCCGCTTAAGGTAGCGGTTAACCTCTCTGCGCGGCAGTTTGTCAGCAACGGCTTGCTTGCCACGATCCGTTCGAGCCTTACGGATACCGGCTGCCGTCCGGAGTGGATTGAACTGGAGATTACCGAGAGTCTGTTGCTGGAGGGAAACGGTAACATCCGTACCACGTTGGAAGAGCTCTGTTGTATGGGCTTCACCATTGCCATCGATGACTTCGGCACCGGCTATTCTGGGCTTGGCTACCTTACCCGCTTTCCAATCCAAACCATCAAGATTGACCGTTCCTTTATCCGGGACATGACATCAAACCGTGACAGTGCCGTGTTGGTTGAGGCGATCATTTCCATGGCCCATGCCCTGCGCATGCAGGTAGTGGCGGAAGGGGTGGAGACCCGTGAACAGGCCAATCATCTGTACAAATTAGGCTGTTCCCTGATTCAGGGCTATCTGTATGCCAGGCCGATGCCTAAGGATGAATTTGTCCGTTACAGCACTATCGTCTGTTCGAGGGAGCGGTGAGTGGTAAAGAGCAGGAAGTGACGCTGGAGATTCAGAACGATGCCGCATGGTGGTTATGTCAGGTTTCCAGGGATGAACGCAATGCCTTGCTGGAAGATGAACAAGGTTTGGAGCAAAGCCATGATTTTGCTGGCTGATACTCATATGCAGTCAGCAGGTAAGGGAGCTTCCATGAAAAAAATGTCTCAAATTTTTGTTGGACTGTGTGCGTTGCTACTATCGGTATCGTCGATATTTGCAGCAGACAAGGAACTATTGGCGCTTAGCAGCCTGGACCAGTTATTGAGCACCGAGGTGACAACGGTTACCAGTGCCAGCAAGTACCAGCAGGCTATTACCGATGCTCCGGCTGCGGTCACCATTATAACCAGTGACGATATCCTAAAGGGTGGCTACCGCAATCTGGCTGAGGTGTTAAACAGCGTGCGAGGGTTTTATACGCTCTATGATCGCAGCTACCACTTTGTCGGCATGCGGGGCTTCAGTCCGTTGGGAGACTACAATACCCGCATGCTGCTGCTGGTGGATGGTTACCGTCTGAACGATGCAGTGTTTGAACAGGCACCGCTTGGGAGCGACTTTCCGGTTGATCTTGACCTGATTGACCGGATTGAGATCATACGGGGACCGGGCTCATCGTTGTACGGCACCAATGCCTTTATGGCGGTGATCAACGTGATAACCAAAGAGGGTAAGCAATTACATGGCGGGGAACTTGCCACCTCTGGTGGCAGTTATAACGCCTGGACCGGCAGGTTAACCGGCGGCGGCAAGACCGCAAACGGCATTGATCTGCTGCTCTCTGGCAGCTACCGTGATAGTGCGGGCAAGCAGCGACTCTGGTTTCCCGAATACGCCGCCACCAATGGCGGCATTGCCCAGGGGCTGGACGGTGAGAACTCCGGCGATCTGCTGGCAAAGGCCAGCTGGAAGGATATCTCTTTCATAGTCCTGCACCAGACCAGAGACAAGATCGTTCCCACCGCCCCTTATGAGGCTATCTTCAATGATCCGGCGTTTAAAACCTCTGATCGTCATACCCTGGCCGGGATTCTGTATAACCGGCACGGCGGATTTGCCGATCTGAACCTGCGGCTGAGTTATAACCGTTATGAGTATGATGGCGATTACCCCCTGGATTACTCCGGCGTACGGACCTTGAATCGCGATACTGTTGTGGGGGAATGGGTTGCTTCTGATCTGTTCGCATCAAAGAATATCGGCAATCATCTGCTGACTGCAGGGATGGAACATCGCTGGCAGTTTACCCAGCAGCAGCGCAATTTTGACGCTACTCCGGTTCCTTACGTGTACCTTGATGATAATCACCGCAGTCTGGTGCAGGGCTATTATCTACAGGATGAGTACCACCTTCTGCCCAACCTGATTCTGAATGCAGGGGTGCGTGTCGATAGCTATGACAGCTTTGGCACAACCGCAAACCCCCGTGCTGCCCTGATCTGGAAACCGCACGACAATACCGTATTGAGGCTTGGCTATGGTGAGGCGTTTCGCGCCCCCAATGCCTATGAGCTGTACTATGGCGACGGTTTTACTGCTAAGGCAAATCACGGCCTGAAACCGGAAAAACTCCGTTCTTTTGAGCTGGGCTGGGATCAGTTCATCGGCAACAACATCCAGACCACGGTTGCCGGTTTCTACACCAGGATTTCAGACCTGCTGATGCAGACAACCGATCCTTCCGATGGCCTGATGGTGTTCACCAATAAAAGTAACATCGAATCAAAGGGGGTTGAACTACAGCTTGAAGGCAAGTGGGAGAACGGCGTGAGTGGGCGTTTAAGCTACAGTTATCAGGATACCCGGAATCTTGATACCAATCAGACCCTTGAAAATGCGCCACGCACGGTTGCCAAGGCAGCATTGACCGTCCCATTGCCGTTACTGAAGCATCATTTTGCAACCATTGAGGGCTGTTATGGCAGTTCACGCCTGAATGCAGCCAGAGAATCCATTGCCGGAGCCGCCATTGTCAACCTGACCCTGCTTAGTCGTGACCTGGTAAAGGGGCTGGATCTGTCGGCATCGTTGTATAACCTGTTTGATACCCGTTACTCCATGCCTGCCGGGCATGAACAGGTAAACAGCCTTGGTGAGTCACTGCAGGGTATCCGGCAGGACGGTATCAGCTTCAGAATCAAGGCAACCTGGAGATTTTGACACCATGTTTTTTTTAAAGATGCTCATGGTGCTGCTGTTGCTCTTTCCGCTTAGTGCTTTGGCTGCAGATGAACAGCCGCTTGAATATCGGATCAAGGCAAATTATTTGCTGACGTTGCCGCTGTTTATTGAACTGCCGTCTCAGCCTTCAAGTTGTACAGCATTTTCGGTCTGCGTAATCGGCGACACCCCGTTGACGGAGTTGTTGGAAGCATCAAAGGGAAAACGGATCAAAGGACGGCCTCTGGTGGTGATGAAAAGCCGTGAGCCGGACCGGATGAACTGCTGTCATATCCTGTTTATCGCCTCATCCGAACAGTACCGGCTTCAGAAACTGCTTGCCTGGGCTAATCAACGGGGGATTCTGACCATCAGCGATATGCGCGGTTTTGTAAAACAGGGCGGTATGATTAATCTGGTGATGGTTAACAACAAGATATCCTTTGATCTGAACCAGGCCGCAGCCCGTAGCGCATCAATCTCCTTTGGCACGCAACTTCTGAGGTTGGCAAATGATGTCAGCAACTAACTCTATGTCACGGTTCTGGCAACGGCGCCTGCTGCCGGCAGGTAGCTTTCGCAGCAGAATCATGCTGATCAGTACGATTACGCTGGTCTTGGCCTTGTCCTGCTTTGTGCTGTTTAGCTGGTTTTCCTATACCCATGAAAGCCGTGCCCGCCTGAGCGCCACCGGCGATATCATTGCCACAGATATCGGCGCTGCCTTGGCCTTTGGTGATGATCCGGCCATTACGAAGGCGCTGGCTGTCTTCAAGGCTGATCCTGCCATACACAGAATAGTGGTGCTGGACAGCAACAATCAGGTGCGGGCTTACTATCATCAGGCTGAAGCATCTCTAAAAGGTAGTGTGCCTGATGAGCATCGGCCTGAAGCTCTCAGTACTGGTGTTGCTAATGGCCTGTTTGCTGCAGCGATTATTGTTGAACGGCCTGTCCTGAAGGATGAACTTCGACTGGGAACTGTGGTGATTGAACAGAATGCGCGGATTATCATCAACAAGATGGTTGTTCTGTTGACGTTAGGAACCTTTTTTGTGCTGTTGTTGCTGATTGTCAGCTACCTGCTGGCCGACCGGTTTCAGCGGAAAACAACAGCCCAGATAGCAAGCCTGACAGAAACCATGCAGGAGGTAAGCCGGACCAAGGATTTTTCAATCCGGGTTTCTGGGGATTACAACAAAGAAATGAATCTGTTGTCCAACTGTTTCAACGGGATGTTGTCAGAGATTGCCCAACGTGACAGCATGTTGCTTAAACGTCAGGATGAACTGCACTGGATGGCTAATTATGATCTTCTGACCGGCCTGCCCAACCGTGCGCTCTTTTTGGATCGTCTGGACCAGGCGCTGCTGCATGCCGCCAGAACCGGAGAACAGCTTGCCGTATTATTCATCGATCTGGATGACTTTAAGCTGGTTAACGATACCCACGGCCATAGTGTTGGTGATCAGCTTTTGCAGATGGTGGCCCACCGTCTGGCTGAACAGACCCGTGCCGACGACACCCTGGCTCGGCTGGGAGGGGATGAGTTTACCGTTTTTCTGCACAACCTCCAGTTCATTGACAATGCGTTGCTTGTTGCCCGGAAACATCTGAAAAGCCTTCTTGAACCGTATAGTATTGATGGTAATACCCTGTATGTATCCGCCAGTATCGGGGTGGCCCTGTTTCCTTATCACGGCGCCACATCGGAACTACTGCTTAAACATGCAGATACCGCTATGTATCTGGCCAAGGAGATGGGCAAGAACCATGTTGAACTGTTCAACAGCGGTTTGCATCAGCAGGTTTCTGAGCGTCTGAATCTTGCCAACGACCTGCGTGGAGCCCTGCAACGCGGGGAGCTGGAACTCTACTTTCAACCGCGTGTTTGTCTGCACGATAAATCTTGGGTTGGAGCAGAGGCGTTGTTGCGCTGGCATCATCCCGAGCTGGGGATGGTGCCGCCTGACAAGTTTATACCACTTGCGGAAGAGACCGGCTTGATACTTTCCATTGGTGAATGGGTGATTGGCGAAGCCTGTCGTCAGTTAAGTCGCTGGCAAGCTGAGGGAGGACCGATATCAAGTCTGTCCGTCAATGTATCACCCTTGCAACTGCAGCGGCAGGATCTTCCTGCAACCATTCAGGGAGCCTTGCGACTTAATCGGCTTAATCCTGTCTGCTTTGAGGTTGAGATAACGGAAAGTGCCCTTATGCGCGATATGGAAAAGTCGATTGCCATGCTGCAGGAGTTACGGCAAATAGGTGTCAAGATCAGCCTTGATGACTTTGGCACCGGCTATTCTTCGTTGAGTACCTTGAGAAACCTGCCCATAGATGTCCTGAAAATTGACCGCTCTTTCCTGCTTAGGGTACATGAGTCGGATAATGATGCAAAATTTCTGGCTGCCATTATATCCATGGCTGATACGCTGCAAATCGGTGTAGTTGCGGAGGGGATTGAATGTACTGAACAGGAGCAGGTTTTGAAGGAGTTTGGCTGCTCTGAGGGACAGGGATATCTGTATGCCCGCCCTATGCCGGCAAGTGCCTTGGACAGAATAGTTGCCTGTTAAGATTTAGTAGATACTTAGAGCGTAAAAAGGCTCCTGCTGTTGACAGGAGCCTTTTTACGTGTCTATAGGCGTTTTTTGCTATTAACCCAGTGTGTTAACCAGTTTGGTTAAACGGGATACGCTACGGGAAGCGTTTGACTTATGGATAACGCCTTTGGTGGAGGTCTTGTCAATGACTGGGATGGCAAGCTGCAGTGCAGCTACAGCAGCTTCTTTATCTTTTTTCTCAACCGCTTCACGGACCCGCTTGATGTAGGTCTTGAGGGTTGATTTTTGATGACGGTTACGGGCATTGCGCTTTTCATTCTGCTTGATACGCTTGATTGCCGATTTGTGATGAGCCACGTGCTACCTCCGAATGGTGTACAGCAGTCATATGCTGATTGTAATCTAATTGAAGCGAAATTTTTAGCATGCTGCCTTGAGGCTGTCAAGGGGAAAGTGCTCTTTATTCGCTGATAAGAACCTTGCGGCCTTCAACTTTTAACCTGCCTGCACAGAAAAGGCGGACCGCCTCAACATAGGTGCGGTGTTCTTCTCCATGGATGCGTTGCGTCAGGCTTTCCACGGTGTCGCTGCCGAGAATTGGCACCACAGATTGCAGAATGATCGGGCCGGTGTCAGTGCCTTTATCAACAAAGTGTACGGTGCAACCGGTGTAGCGGGCTCCGTAGTCAAAGGCCTGTTGCTGGGCATCAAGACCGGGGAAGGCCGGTAGCAGGGCAGGGTGGATGTTCATGATGGCATTGGGGAAGGCATCAATCATGGTTGGCGACAACAGACGCATGAATCCGGCCAGTATGACAAGATCAATTTCGTGTTGGCGCAGTAGCTCAACCAGTGCAGCATCATAGGCCTGACGGTTTGGATAGCCTTTGTGATCAAGCACAATTGAACTGATGTTGTGTTTTTTGGCCCGCTCGATGGCAAAGGCATCGACCTTGTTACTGATCAGGCAGACAATACTGGCGTTGATGATTCGCCCGGCCTCAATGGCGTCCACAATGGCCTGAAAGTTGGAACCATTACCCGATACCAGTACAGCCAGTTTAAGCGGCGATGTTTCCATTAAACCAGAACCACCTGTTCTGTCTGACTTTTGGTTGTATTTTTTACCTCGCCAATCAGCCAGGCCTGTTCACCCAGTCCGTTCAGGCGTGAAAGGATATCATCCACATCCGTTGCAGCAACGGCCAGTACCATGCCGATACCCATGTTGAAGGTGCGATACATCTCGTTTTGCTCCACATTGCCGACTTTCTGCATGATGGTAAAGATTGACGGCATGGTCCATGAACCAAGCTTGATGTTGGCTGCGCAGCCTTTTGGCAGGACGCGGGGAACGTTTTCCAGCAAGCCACCGCCGGTGATATGGGCAATGCCGTTGATCCGGAAATCTTTGAGTAGGTTCATGATCGAGCGGACATAAATACGGGTAGGGGTCAGCAGCTCTTCATCAACCGTTTTGGTGCTGTCCGGTAGCTGGCTGTTAATGGCAAGTCCCATATGGTCAAAGATGATACGTCGTGCCAGAGAATAGCCGTTGCTATGCAGGCCGCTGGAACCGATGCCGATCAGCTTGTTACCAACGGTAATGGATGAGCCATCAATAATCTGCTCTTTTTCCACCACACCGACCGTGAAGCCGGCAATATCATATTCTCCGTCAGCATAGAAGCCGGGCATTTCGGCGGTTTCGCCACCGATCAGGGCACAGCCTGCCTGACGGCATCCTTCAGCAATACCTGCCACGATCTGGGCGGCCTTGTCCGGGTCCAGCTTGCCGGTTGCCAGGTAGTCCAGAAAGAAGAGCGGTTCTGCGCCCTGTACCACAATGTCGTTGACGCACATGGCCACCAGGTCGATCCCGACGGTGTCGTGACGGTCAGCCAGAAAGGCCAGTTTCAGCTTGGTGCCGACCCCATCGGTGCCTGAAACCAGAACCGGATTTTTATATTTGGAGGCGTTCAGGGAGAAGAGTCCGCCAAAGCCGCCGATTTCTGTCATTACTTCAGGGCGGAAGGTGGATTTGACCAACGGCTTGATTTTCTGGACAAAACTGTTGCCTGCTTCAATATCAACACCAGCTTCTTTGTAGGGTGCGCGGGGTTTGCTCCCGGGTTC
>Ga0074197_1000773_pt1 | contig 34567 bp, 32 predicted proteins | sample EPASupsiteSAE305_FD_64526 | JGI IMG/M metagenome (GOLD analysis project Ga0074197, IMG submission 64526) | Bioremediated contaminated groundwater microbial communities from EPA Superfund site, New Mexico - SAE3-05 reassembly with SPADES | ecosystem: Environmental > Aquatic > Deep subsurface >...
CTTATTTATTTGTCTTTCAATAATCCCTTTTTTGTCTTCTTGCGATAATTCTTGGTCTCTAATAAACATCACTTCAGAAACTCTTCTTCTAATTTCCGCAGATTCCATATCTGACTTAAAATTCTCAGAACTTGGATATTTTTTGGAAATCTTATCAGGGTCAGTAATATCAGGCGTTTTAATATCTCCATGAGAAATTTCTTCTCTACATTTTCTAACCTCGGCAAATCTTCCGTTAGTATTTTCCATTATTTTTTGTGGCTCTATTTTTTTTGACATCATCTCATTATACCAAAATATAACCAATTAGTCATATATGGTAATACTCAATACATTCGACATATCCGAAGCAAATATATAAAATAAATGAGCTTTAAAAAAATAGGTACCATATAGGCTCATGGTGTTAATGGTAGCATCCGCCAAAAGCGAACAAGCTACCGGTCTCCAAACAAGATCTTTAAAACTAAGCTTAAAGTAATATCAGTATCTAGAATATATAAGTATTTGTAATTTGGATTTTGATATTCGTTATTTATACCATAGGCTCATGGTGTTAATGGTAGCACGCCGGTCTCCAAAACCGTAAGTGAGGGTTCAAATCCTTCTGGGCCTGCCATGTTCGTTGTAAAGTGTCAGGAAGGCTTTCAAATGAACTAGGGATTGGTTCTAACCTATTATATTCCAGCTCAATCGTTGGATATTCATTTTGGATTATCTGAATCCATCGATGTGGCTTTATATATAACATTCTGTCCTTCAATATAAACTCAGTTCCAACCGAATTTAATATTGTTCTCTTTGACTCCAAATTTCCGTTCATAAATGCCTCTCTAGCACTAACGGCAAACTCAAAAGCTTTATCCGTTGTCTCGAGCCAGTTTTTGGCTCTATTGAAAGTCTGTTTCAATTCTGATTCAAGTCCGCTAATTGTCGTTTGTAATGCTTTCTTTGCTTTTAGGTATTCATCGTCATTAATCAATTCGCGATATCTCATCTTTGTTAGACTATCTAATTGATTCTGAGTCTCTAATAATGTCTTCTGTTGATTCTTATGAATACTCTGTCTCTGCCCTATCTCTTCATCATTCATTTTATTCAATATTTCCAGAGCCCAGTCTTTGAACTTAGGCAATATAGTCATCCCTTTAAGAAACTGATTAATCTGTAATTCTAAATCCTGAACAGTTATACAAGGTTGTTTGCAGTTAGCCTCTCTCTTCCTTCTAGTACAACGATAATATGTATAAGTCCGAAATGTATTATCGCATTTGATATGTTTTCTTTTCTCTTCAGCCGTAATCATACATCCACACTCACCACAGCGAATTATTCCAGTGAAAGGGAAATAATGAGTTTGAGCTCTTGGTTTACCTTTCTTGCCTAGAATCCTCTGAGCTAAATCGAACTCATCCACTGAAATCATCGGTTTATGTTTTCCTTCATATTCTTGTCCCTTGAACAGAATATTCCCCGTAAAGAAAATATTATTAAACAGAATATGTAATCCACTAAATGAAATTGGCTTATCTCCGCTATGTCTTCTTTTAAAAGTACGAAATCCCCATTCATTGTTAGCTGTATTTGCAATCTTGGATACACTATAGTTACCAGTTAAGAGCATATCCCACATTCTACGAACAATTTTGAATCTCTGCGGATCAATTGCAATAATCCCATCTTTGTTTATATACCCGTGCGGTGGAACTCCAGCCATCCATCCGTTTTTAACTTTCTGTTCCATTCCTCTTTTTACATCTTTACCGAGCTTTGCAGATGAATACTGTGACTGAGACAATGCCATCTGTAGCATCCAAATACCTTCTGGGGAATTATCAAAATTATACGAACCGAATTTTAAATCTTTAATTTCCTCCAACCTTAACATATATGTAATGGATGCCGCATCGACTTCATTTCTGGATAATCTATCTGGGTGCCAAGTAATAACGCCGTCTGCATCTCCTCTTTTGATTCTTTCTAACATCCTTGCGAATGCTGGACGATTATAAGGTTTAAAGGCACTTCTTCTCTCTTCTATGAATTCAACAACATTCAAACCTGGGAAAAATTCCTTTACTTTATTAATCTGTGCCTCTATAGACAAAGCCTGCCTTTCCTCTCCTTCCGTTGACTTCCTTACATAAGCGAAGTATTTCATTGTAATTTGTTAAATAATACCCAAATGGACGGTTCTGACTTGTCCAACACAGTTATCCACTATTTTGGCAGAACCGCCCAATATGAGCGTCCAAAAAGAACGAGTGGATAAAACGATATGTTAGACAAGTACTGCAATTATAGATTGTTTTTCAGCAAAATAAAACTGCCCTTAAGAATCTCTTAATGTTTCGTTTGTCTTAATGCATCTATAAATCTCATTTCCTCACTACTCAGAGAATAAGTCCCTTCAATATCTTTTCCTCCGATTCTGATATGCTTTACAATCTCAATCTGCTTTTCATCTTCAATATGCCCATAACCATAAGAACCAAAAGTAGTTCCTATGTTTTCATGCCCTAGGTTTTGACTAATAGCCTTCTTTTCTTGCTCGGTAAGTCTGGTTTTTAGAAACTCTTTAACCACTAAATGACGGAAAGTATGCGGGTGATAATAAGGTATTCCAGCATCAATAAATCGTTTTTCAAATACTTTCCTAGCCCCACTTGCAGAAGACCAAAACGAGGGAATAACATCGCCAGTACTCCTATATGATGTATTTTCCTTTCCATTTATTATTTCTGTCATTGGAAATAGAGGATTATCACCTTTGAACCCCTTAACCTCTCTGAGATAGTCATACCACTCCAGAAAATATTCCAAGGCTTTATCATAATTAAGAGGAAACAGTGTTGTTGTAATTTGTTTGGAAAACTTTGTCTTAACTCCCAATTTAGGATTCTGATCTACTACATAATTTTCCCTATCAAAACACTGCATAGAGATACTGGCAATCGCAGAGATACGAGCACCTGTCAGAAGTGTAAAGCAGATAAGAGCCCTATCTCTTTTATCTACTTCGTTTCTTATCTCGATATTCTCAATGACCTTTATGACATCTTCCATCGATGGTGTATCCATTTTCTTTGATTGTATGGCTATTCTGGCTTCTTTCTTGGATAAACTCAGATAATCAATAAAAGTCGGATTGATATGCTTATAATTAGGTTGCGAAACCAACCACTGGAAGAACACTCTTAAACGCCTTAATAGATGATAGAGATACGATAGGCTTAAACTCTCCTTAGTTCTTTTGTTTTCTTTCTTCCTTAGCCAAACTTTGAACTCGGTAACATCCTTTTTGCCAAAGGTTTTGAAATCCTTATTGTCACTGAATTCTTGCCACAGAAGGATGCTCTGTTCGAACACTTTGATAGAATTCGGAGAGAAACCTTTTACTTCTTTGAGGTGTTCAAAATATTCCTTTTTAATTGCCTCATTTTCATAACACTTTTTTTGCATTTTAACTTTGTTATAGATTAATAAATTAACAGGACATTTAGGTGAATGTTTAACAAATCAGCTAAACATTTTGACTGCCACCTAGAGCAATCTGTAAACAGACGAGTTGCAGTCCCTACATATACCCTTTCTGGTCAGCTGGTCTCTCCCTCTCTTTCCAATTGTTCTCCCCGTTTTTTTTACTTCCAGAGAACCTTTCTTGGCAGTGACAGCCTTCCTACACTTGAGGCAATAAAATTCATATTCTTTTAAAGTCACTTTGTATTTCTTACGTTTGGAAACAATAAAAGACTTCAAGTCCGCCCCCATAATTAAATAGGGGCGTCTAGTTGATTCTAATAGCTCTAATCCTTCCTTAATCCATCTGCTAACGCTTCGAACATCAACGCTGAACAAATTGGACACCTCTTCCAAGGTATAGGTCGATTTAGAGCTTATTTTTGAAATTTGATATTTCATAAAATTTGGTTAGTAATATTCATTTAGAGAAGATTTTGTTGAAAGTTTGTCACTCCGCTACATTCTATTGATACTGGCTTGTAAGCTGTTCTCATAAGTATCAGCAAAATCGTAGCCTCTTCGAGAGCTTTCTCTTCGGATATATCTTCTCCATAAGACTCTTTCCATAGTTTTTGAAAAGCCTTTATATCCTCAATTGCTAATTGCATATATTTTGGCTATACAATCTGTTCTTGAGCATTTTTAAGCTATCCAAAAGTGTTCGAGCATTTATCTCTAAACCATCATTCCAATACAGATCAACTGTCTCTTGGATGTAATTTGAGGAACAAAACTTGAAACAAACCTTTTTAGGATTCTTTCTATCGATGTGGTCGATTTGATAGCCCTTGCTGATTAGAGCGGCGGCTATCCCGATGTCGTAAGTGAAAAATGGTAATGATTTTGTCATTTTAATTTTTAGGTGATAATGAGTCACCAATACGTACTGGTTGAAAAATATATAAAGCACCGTGCAATTTAAGAATGCACAAAAAAATGACAGCTGTACTGTCATCGGACTATATCGGATTACTTGGTATTAGACTGGACTATTTAAGATAGAGACTTAAATTTAATGTATTCAATATCTAATTCGTTTAATATTTCTCTTGTTATAGGATTTCTGAACTCAACCGATTCGGTCGAAGCGTTAAAAAAAATCTTCTTCAAGTTACCTGTAAAGTTCAATTCTGAAATAATTTTATGAATATCCTTCTCCCATTCAATCTGTTTTTGAATTTCCTTCATTGATATACGCTGATTGGGTTTAGAATAGATGTATGTGAAGAATTTCTCATTAGCTGTGTTAAAGTTAGGATGTGCTATAAGTATGCCATTCAACAATATATTCCTATTGTGTTCACTATATTTAATTTCATAAACCACGTTTTTAGTGTTTTCTCCAGGCTGATTTAATGTTTTTTCTTCTTTAATATTCAGCTTGTCTCGTATTTCAGTTAAAACTTCCAATTCAGGATTATGGTACATGAAAGACATGTCCAAGTCAGTTTCTTTGAAAGGTGAAGATGCATCCTTCAATATATCCATCGTATTAGATATAGGTTGAAGATTTTTTTTAGCTTGTTCACTAATTAAATCCAGCGATTCCTTGCTCATTCTCAAAGACGGCTTAATACTATTCTTCAAATCTTCATTGGCTCGTTTTATTGATGCATATGATGGTTCTAATATTTTTAAAGTAGAATGAAAATCATTTTTATTAAGGTATCCTTCAAGATTATTCAAAACTCTTTTTGATTCTGCTATATCTTTAGAGTCATTTTTTTCTATTTTCATTGACCTGTCCCTAATTTCGTCTATTTGGATATTGGAGAGTGAAACGACCGATGTATTACCAATATCCCCATACATGCCATTTGTAATTTCTACCTTGAGAATCCCCTCCTTAGCGAATTTCTTTAAAATATTATAAACATCGTCATATCTCAGACCACTACACGCAAATTTATAAATTTTTAGAGAAAAATTTCTTTCATCTACCATCAATTTACTTTGGTCTAATATTTTTTCAGCAACAAATGCAATTTTCTCTTCAGCGGTCATTGTAATTTTCATATTCATTATTAGAGATGATACCGAATTAATTTTCAAACATAAAATTATGTATGAGTTTTGAATTTAGTTTTTTTGATGTAAGATAACTCTTGCATTAATACATTTTAGGAAATCGAGTTTAATTACGCTTTGAGCGTGGTTCAGAGAAATGGAAGGGCAACCTTCTGGGCAATACTTCTCTGAGCTCGTTCTCTAAGATGTGTTAATGCAACCCAGTAAGGTTGTCCTTTTTTATTAAAATAAAATTATGAACATATTAAAACAAACATTAGAAAAAGTATTAAAAGCAGAACCTACATTCTGTGATTCTGAATCAGGAGAATTGAATTATATAAAAGTAAAAGATTCTGCTGATAAGATTGATGAAAAGCTCATATCTCTCCTTGCTGACAATAAAGACCTAAAAGAAAAATTCTTTACTAAAATTAAAGATGTTTATGTTTTTAATATTCAAGATTTTAAATTCTTTTTAGATGAAAGTAAGATTGATAATTCATATACCAAGTACGCAAACAAAATAGGTTTATCTGACAAGAACGGACTGTTAGAAAATATAAGTGATGTTGTATTGGATTTTCCTTTCAAGGATTGTGTCTTAGAAGGAGGACAAAGTACTGAAGAAGGTACTGATACTTATTTTGAACACTCTGAAAAAACTGAAAAATACGAAGAAAAAAATGGAAAGAGAAATGAAATATTTTTCAATCAGGTACTTGCTCACGATGAAATAGATAGACTTTTTGATAGAAAAGCTCTTGTAAACTGGAAACGATTTACGAAAGACAGTAAAAAAGACGGAGAAGCAGTAAAAGAAATAAAGCGAGATAAAACAGGTTTAATACAAGAGAATCTGATTATTAAAGGTAATAATCTTCTTGCTTTACATAGTTTAAAATCTGAATTTGCTGGAAAAATAAAGCTTATCTATATTGACCCGCCTTATAATCCACCAAGTAGCAATAATACTTTCACATACAATAACAATTTTAATCACTCTGCTTGGCTGACTTTTATGAAAAACCGAATAGAGGTTGCTCAAGACCTTCTTACCGATGACGGAGCGATGATTATTGCTATTGATGAAAATGAACAAACATATCTTGGAGTATTGATTGATGAAATGTTCAAGGGATACGAGAATCATTGCGTAACCATTGTTCACAATCCAAGAGGTGTTCAGGGCACGAATTTCTCTTATACACACGAATATGCTTTCTTTATATTTCCTAAAGGAACAAAAACTATTAAGAATAGAAAAATTGATGAAGAGGATATAAAAATAAGAGGTTTACGAGATAATGGCGGTGAATCTTTGAGAACTGATGCAAAAAACTGTTTCTATCCTTTTATCGTAGATAAATGTACAAAGCAAGTTATTGATTGTGGAGATGTTTGTCCTGACAAAATTCATCCTAAAGCAAATATCCATAATGGAGATTTTGTTGAAGTATATCCTATCGATAAAGAAGGCATAGAAAGGAAATGGAGATATGCAAGACAGAGTATTGAAAAAGTAAAAGACTTACTTATAGTTTTTGAGAAAGACGGAGTTTATGATATTCAAATTGGTAAAGATTTTGGACAATATAAAACAGTTTGGATTGATAAAAAATATGACGCTAACGAATATGGAACGAAGCTTGTAAAAGATTTAGTACCTGAATCAAACTTTAGTTTTCCAAAATCTCTTTGGAATGTTTATGACGCAATTTATGCGGTTGTTCAAGATAATAAAAACGCCATTGTTTTGGATTATCATGCTGGCTCAGGCACAACAGGACACGCCGTTTTGAATCTTAATGAAAAAGACAAAGGAAATAGAAAATTCATATTGATTGAACAAATGGATTATATAAAAACAATAACAGCTCCTAGAATCAAAGAGGTATTAAAGAGAAGTAAATCAAATGATGATTTTATCTACTTTGAGCTTGCAAAATGGAACGAAAACGCAAAAGAAGAGATTCAAAACGCAAAAGATGTACCTGCTCTTATAAAATTGTTTGACACTTTATATGAAAGATATTTTCTTAACTACAATGTAAAAATCAAAGACTTCAAAGAAAAGACACTAAAAGAAGAAGAGTTTAAAAAACTTACTCTTGCACAGCAAAAGAAGATGTTTTTGACTATGCTTGATTTGAATCAGATGTATGTGAATGAAAGTGAGATGTCTGACAAGACATACAGTATCGGTACTGAAGATCAAAAATTAACAAAAGCTTTTTATAGCAAAAAATAGTATGGCAGAATTACACGAACAAATAAAAAACGCCATAGACTTTGGTACTCCGAAACCTGAAATACCTGATTATATTTCAAGCAACCTAAAGTACCTTTTTTTTGACTGGCAGAAAGAAGCTTTTCAATATTTGTTGCTTAATGAGAAAAGAACAGAAGGTAAAAACGAACCTACTCACTTGATGTTTAATATGGCAACAGGTACAGGAAAAACGCTGGTAATGGCTAGCTGTATTCTGCATTATTACAAAAAAGGATATAGAAAGTTTATCTTCTTTGTAAATCAAAAGAATATTATCTATAAAACAGAAAATAACTTTATTGATAGTAACCATAATAAATATCTTTTTTCAGATAAGATTGTGATTGAAGATGAAACTATCAATATCAAAAAGGTTGAAACTTTTTCAAAGAGTAATGAAGGAATTGAAATAAAACTGACTACCATACAACAGCTTTATAATGATATTCATATTCAAAAAGAAAATCAGGTATTGCTTGATGATTTGATTAAGAAAGACATTGTAATGTTGGCAGATGAAGCTCATCACTTGAATACTGACACAAAGAGACTTCAAAATGATCTAGGATTTGCAATAGAAATGAATGATAAAACAAGCATGGAGGAGATTGAAAAGAAAGGTTGGGAGCATACCGTTATTGAATTGTTATTAAACAAAAATGGAAAGAAAGAAGATAACAAAAATATACTTTTAGAATTTACCGCTACTATCCCTGAAATTCAAAAAGTAATTGATAAATATGCTGATAAAACTATTTATAAGTTCGGATTAAAAGAGTTTTTATCTGCTGGATATACCAAAGAAATTAACTTACTTTCTTCTACTCTAGAAAAACGAGAAAGAATATTACAAGCTTTATTATTTAGCTGGTACAGACACAAAATCGCTCTTAAAAACGATTTATCAAACTGGAAACCAGTAATTCTTTTTAGAAGTAAGACCATTGAAGAATCAAAGAATGATTTTGAAGAATTTTTAGTAATGGTAAAAAATCTAAAGGTATCTGATTTTGATTTTCTAAAGAATATTGAAGATAGATTTACTCAAGGCGAAGACGCATACGAACAAGGTAAATCAAGAGTTTTGGATTTGATTAAGTTTATTAAAAACGAAGGAATCAATAAATCTGAAATAATAACCTTTATTAAAGATAATTTTGCAGAAAGAAACTGCATTATTACAAACTCCAAAACTAACAAAGCAAAGACGAAAGAAAATATTGATGAAGATACTGATAAACTTCTAAACAATCTTGAAGACAAAGACAATCATATACGAGCAATCTTTACTGTAAATAGACTAACTGAGGGCTGGGATGTTTTGAACCTATTTGATATTGTACGGCTCTATTCAGGACGAGATGAAGGAAAAGATAATAAAGGAAATAGAACAGCAGGAAGTACTACCATTTCTGAAATTCAGTTAATTGGACGAGGCGTACGATACTATCCGTTTCCATATCAAGACAAAATCATAAACAAGAGAAAATTTGATGAAAATTTAGGCAATGAAATGCGAGTACTTGAAGAGTTATACTATCACAGTGATTCTGACCATAGATATATTGATGAACTGAAACGAGAGCTAAAGAAGAAAGGTTTGATTGATGACGGAAGAATTGAAAAGAGATTCAATATCAAACAAGATTTTGCAGAAAATTCATTCTTTAAGGATGTAAAGATTTGGAAGAATGAGCAAATAGAAAATCCAGAAAGAAAACAGAAAACTTTAGACTATTTAAAAGATAATTTAGAGCTTAAGTTTGATTTAGAAAGTCTTGGAATCAGGGAGCAAGAAATCGATTTTAATAAAGATGATTCTGACACTGAGCGACTGAATATCAACGATGTAAATAAAAAAACTATTACTAAGACGATCAAAGAATTTGAAAAACACATTTTTGATAAAGCAGTAAATATTAAATCTAAAAAACAAAGCTCTCTTTTACGATTTGAATTGCTTCAACAAGAAATTGAAAAACTTGAATCAATAGAAGATTTTAGAACAAGCTTGATTGGAGACCTAAAAATAAAACTGGTAACGATAAAATCTAGTTTCGATAAAATCTCTAATAAAGAAAAACTAGAGGTACTACTAAAAGCCCTAGATATGATATTTACAGAGCTTAAGCAACATATTAATCCACATAAGGGTACTGAATTTGAAGCATATAGCTTGTCAGACTTCTTTAGTAAAGAAGTACGCAAGAATGTGAAAAAAGATGAACACTGTCAAAGACTTGAAGATGAATTAAAAAAAGAAGATTGGTATGTAGTAGACCAGTTCTATGGAACAAGCGAAGAAAAAGGATTGATTGAGTTTATTAAAGATACAATCATTAACTTACAAAACAAATACAAAGAAGTGTATCTTTTGAGAAATGAAGAACAGTACAAAATCTTTGATTTTAAAACGGGTGCAGGTTTTCAACCTGACTTTATCCTATTCTTAAAAGATAAAACGAGCTTATATTATCAAATATTTGTTGAACCTAAGGGAGATAATCTATTACAAAAAGATGAATGGAAAAATGCATTCTTAAAAGAAATTACTGAAAAATATGCAAAGAGAAATTTTCTCAAAATTGAAGGCAAAGAATACAATCTGATTGGATTATCATTGTTTAATAGAAATAATAAGAAGGAATTTGAAGAGGAATATAATAAATTAATTGATTGATTATTGATGCTTACGAAAACCGACTTTCTTACATACAAAGAATGCCCAAAACATCTCTGGGTTGAGACAAATAAACCAGAGCTAATTTCAAAGAAATTAAATCTCGCTGATGAATTTGGAATTAAGCAAGGGTATGAAGTCGAGGAATTGGCTTGTAAGCTCTTTCCTGATGGCATAAAAATTGAAGATAGGATTGATGCTGTAGCTGAGGAAAGAACAAGAAGAGAATTAGAAAGGAAAGGAGTTATTTATCAGGCTACTTTCATTTTTGAAGATTTTTTGACGAGAGCAGATATTATAAAATTTAATCCTGAAACATTATCTTATGATATTTATGAAGTAAAAAGTTCCAATGATATTAAAGAAGAGCATTACTTTGATACTTGTTTCCAGAAAATAGTTTGCGAGAAAATAGGTTTAAAAATCGGCAGAATTTATATTGTCCATACCAACAAGGAATATAAACGATTCGGAGATATCAATATCTATGAACTTTTCAAAATTGAAGATGTCTCAGATGAGATAGATAAAATAGAACAAGCAATAGAGTTAGAGATGTATGACGCTATCAAAATAATGGAATATCCGTCCTGTAACACTTTGGAATCCTGTTATAAACCAGACGAATGTATTTGCCCTGAAATCTGTCATAAAGACCTTCCAGATTATTCCATATACGACATAGCAAGGATTAGTAAAAAAAATAAAGATATCTTAAGAGATGATTTTATTCTTGATATTAAAGATATCCCCGATGATCTAAAACTCTCAGACAAACAGTCTCTGCAGGTAGAAATTGCAAAAAAAGAAGATTGTTTGATAGAGAAAGATGAGATTAGAAAGATTCTAGGCTCACTAGAATACCCTTTATACTTTTTAGATTACGAGACTTTTAATCCAGCAATCCCTTTGTATGACGGCTATATTCCATATCAACAAATGCCTTTTCAATATTCACTTCATATTGTTGATAATGAATCAGATATTAAACATTTTGAATTTCTAGCAAAAGAAAATAAAGACCCTATTCCCGAAATGATGAAAAGCATGACCGAACAAATACCTAATAAAGGAGGTACAGTTATTGTATGGAATAAACAGTTTGAACAAGGGAGAAATAAGGAGATTGGAGAAATGTATCCAGAATATAAAGATTATATGGAAAGCGTAAATAACAGAGTTTTTGATTTAATGGAGATATTTAGCAAAGATTTGTATCTTGATTATAGATTTAAAGGAAGTGCATCTATTAAAAAGGTTTTACCTGTACTAGTTCCAGAATTGAGTTATAAAGAATTAGATATACAAGAGGGGCTTACCGCCTCAATTAGTTGGTATGAAATGATATTTGGAGAGAAAACCGAAGTAGAAAGGAATCAAATCTACAATAATCTTCTCAAATACTGCGAACTGGATACTCTCGCTATGGTTAAGATACGGGAAGTTTTGGAAAAATTATAATTTTATAGGATTGCTTATGAATAATAAATTTAAAGAGGCTCTACAAGAAGTTATTAAGGATTTGAAGGAGGATACGAATTGGATTTATAAAATCGGAGTGATTTTCATATTCATTCTTTTACTTTTCCCATTCATAATTTTCATCAGAAAATTCTCTGCAAGCATTGAAATCATTGTTTTTGGAACATCATCTATTTTGATTTTTTGCTTGATGGTTATGCAAAAGATTAAAAATAAAAAATAACTAAAATATGAGAAAAGTATCTTATACAAATTTGAATGCCAGACAACAAGAGAATTATAATTTCCAAAAAATTTCTTCTATTTTAGCTGATTATGGATTTTCGACCATAAGACTTAATGATGACTGGCAAGGAGCAGACTTCATAGCAAACCATATTGATGGGAAAACTTTTCTTAAGGTTCAATTAAAAGGAAGATTTACTATTGATAAGAAATATATTGATAATGACATATGGATTTGTTTTCCAAATAAAAATGACTGGTATCTTTTCCCTCACGATAAAATATTAAGTAAGATAGAGAGTAAGTTTAATTATTTTGATTCTTTATCTTGGAAAAATGGAGGAGGTTATAGTATTAAATTTATGAGCAAAAAATTAAGAGATATTCTAATAGAATATAAACTATAAATTTATGAAAAAAGGAATAATAGGAGTCTCAGGTGAATATTTCGTAGCCGCAGAACTATCTCAAAGAGAGATTGTTGCTTGTCTCACACTAAAAAACACTCCAAATGTCGATATATTGGCAACAAACTTAGATAATGGGAAATTTGCAAATATTCAGGTCAAAACAATGTCCTTCGATAATAAAACTGGTTGGAGATTATCAATAAAAGACGAAGTAATATCTAATATTAAAAACCATTTTTACATTATGTGTAATTTAACCGATTTAGATACCAAACCTGAATATTACATCATTCCGCAGAAAGACCTTGCAAAATTTCTATATAATGACCACAGAGAATGGCTAGCAGGTAGTGAAAAAAGAAATGATACAACAATGAGATTGTTTGACCCACACAAAAGAGAAAAATCTAAGAAATTTGGAGAGAAATATTTGAGTAATTGGGATGTTTTAGATTTGTGGTAAAAATATAGAGTTTTCTGAAACAACAGTACTAACATCCCTCACTAATCCCTGCCATATACCACTCGTTTCACTCGGATATATGGCGAAGCCATAAACATATACTTAAGTGGTATATGTCCTGAACCGGAACGTAGTGACTGGTGCAGGGCTTTTTATCGTACAGGGTCGGGTATATGGCGTCATCATGATAATTTCCGTTAAGGAATTATCTCTATTTCTTAAGTCCTATGGGTCTGAGTCCTAATTTTTCGTTGCCTTTTTTCAGTTAATCTAAATAATTCTACCGTGTCCGCCGTAGTCCCGTTTGAGGGACAAAGGAGGAAAACTTTTGTAATAGTTGAAGGAAATAGTGATAATGAATAGTGTTCATCGTCTTATCTTAAGTTGTGAAGAAAATAATTGATAAAAATATTATCGTATATCAGGCCAAAAATGGAGCTATCGAGCTTCGATCTGATATTAAAAGAGAAACCTTATGGGCAACCCAAAAAGAAATTGCACAAATTTTTCGAGTTACTCCTCAAAACATTACAATTCATTTAAAACAAATATTTGAAGAAGGTGAGCTTAAAGAAAAAGCAACTTGTAAAGAATCCTTACAAGTTCAAACAGAGGGTACAAGAAAAGTCAGAAGAAAACTTAGAGAATATAATCTAGATGTATTAATTGCGGTTGGTTATAGAATTAACTCCATAGTAGGCACAAAATTTCGTCAATGGGCGACAAAAACCCTTAATGCTCATATTATCGATGGATATACAATAAATCCTTCAAGGGTAACCCAGAATTATGGACGCTTCTTAAAAGCAATTGAAGATGTAAAAAAACTTCTTCCAAAAGATTCAGTAACTCAAACGGAAGATATTCTTGAACTAATAAAAATGTTTGCGAGTACTTGGTTTTCTTTAGATTCTTATGATAAAGCTGAATTCCCAAAATCAGGATCAAGTAAGAAGAAGACAACTTTAACTGCAAACAGTCTTAAAGAAGCTATAAATAAATTAAAGAGCGAACTAATCAATAAAAAAGAAGCCACGGAACTATTTGCCCAGGAAAAACAGAACGACAATCTCGAAGGTATAGTCGGCAATGTCTTACAATCTTTTGGAGGTAAGAATGTCTATCCTACGATCGAGGAGAAAGCAGCTCATCTATTGTATTTCATTGTCAAAAATCATCCGTTTACAGATGGCAACAAAAGATCAGGTGCTTTCGCCTTTATTTGGTTTTTGAAACAACATGAACAATTAAGTCAATCAGTCACGCCCGAAGCTTTGACAGCTTTAACTCTCTTAATTGCCGAAAGTAATCCCAAGGACAAAGATCGAATGATTGGACTAGTTCTACTGTTATTAAAGAAAGATTAGTATAAAAAAACTATATTTCTCTTTTGCTACAGTTATTAGCATAAGGACAATTCTCACATTGACAATTATTTCCCTTTCTAAAAGGGCGCACAATATAGTAAAAAATAAACACCAGACAATTTGCCAGAATTGCACCTAAGATTAGTTTTTCAAATATGTTCATATTAATTAAAACCTAATAATTTACCTCCTTGGAAGACAACGAACGCTAATATCCAAGCTATGACTGTTGTATATATGATCATGAATATTGGCCATTTCCATGAATTTGTTTCCCGTTTCACAACAGCCAAGACAGCCAGGCAAGGAATGTATAATAAAACAAACACCATAAAGGCGTATGCAGATAAAGGTGTAAAGTCCTCATGCAAAGCATCGCTTAAAGAAGAAGCTCCTGAATCGCTTTCTATTTTTTCAATTCCATATAGAGTTCCAAAAGTTCCCACAACGACTTCCTTAGCTACAAATCCAAATATTAAAGCAACTGATGATTGCCAATTGCCAAATCCTAATGGCTCAAATACTGGGGAAATGGTTTCTCCCATTTGACCAGCCAAACTGTCCCGAGACCCATATTCTACTCCTACCGGAAAACTCGCTAGGGCCCAAATGATGACAGAGAAAGCTAAAATGATTGTTCCTGCTTTTTTTGTAAAAACCCAAATCTTTTCCCAAGCATGAATCATAAGTCCGGTTAAAACAGGCCATCGATAAGGAGGAAGTTCAATAACAAATGGCGACGATATATTTTTTGAAAACAACCTTTTGAAAATGAGCCCCATAAAAATAGCCACAACTAATCCCAAAAAATACAAAGAAAAAATTACCCAACCTTGATAAGCTGAAAAAAATGCTCCAACAAACAAAATGTATACCGGTAAACGTGCCCCGCATGAAATAAATGGATTTATCAAAATAGTTAATATCCTATCTTGTTTTGTTTCCAAAGTTCTTGTGGCCATAACGGCTGGGACACCACATCCAAAACCTAAAATCATCGGAATAAAAGCTTTGCCATGCAATCCAATTCGGCGCATTAATTTATCCATAACATAAGCTACTCTGGCCATATATCCCGAGTCTTCAAGAATAGCCATTATTAAAAATAAAATGCCAATAATAGGTACAAAAACTAATACTCCCCCAACACCACCAATGATCCCATCTACCACAAGAGAAATTACCCATGTCGGAAATTGCCATGATGTTAACAATACTGACAGTGTATTCCCAATAAAGCTAAACAAGTCTTCTAGCCAGCCCATCAAAGGTTCAGATAAGCCAAAGGTAACTTGAAACATTAGCCAAGCTATAATTAAAAATATTGGTATTCCTAAATATTTATTAGTAAGCAAAGTATCAATTTTTTCTGAAATATCATTATTCTTTCGAGACAAGTCTTTAGTAATTATTTCTCTACTCAAACCATTAATGAAACCATAACGAGTGTTAGCCAGAACACTATGAATATTTTTATCAAAAATCCGTTCAAGATGTGCGATACTTTTTTGTATCAAAGCATTCAATTCCAGATAATAAGGTCTGTGGGTCATTTTTTGCTCAGCTCTCAAATCACCTTCCAATAATTTTATAGCAATTGAATTTAGATCATTTTGTTTAATAGATTTTTCATTACTTTTAATAACATCTTTTATTTTCTCAAGTTCATCATTGACTTCAGTGCCATAAGTTAATTTTATTTTTGATCTCTCTTTGCTGTTAGAGTATGCAAAGACCGTTTCCATCATTTCACTCAAACCTTTTTTACTTTTTGCGTTAATAACGACCACAGGAATATGTAAAAGATTAGATAGTTTCTTTGTATCTATATACATCCCATCTTGCTTTGCTAAATCATCCATATTTAAAACCAAGACCAATGGTGCTTGGAGTTCAATAAGCTGAATGGTCATAAATAAATTCCTTTCTATATTTTGTGCATCCAAAATTTGCACTACTACGTCGGGTTTTTCTTCAAAAATAAAATCCGCTGTAATACTCTCTTCTTCAGTATATGCAGTAAGGCTATATAAACCCGGTAAATCCACAATCTTGATCTTGTTATTTTTGTATGTAAAGTTTCCCTCTCTTTTTTCCACAGTTTTCCCCGGCCAATTTCCAACATGCTGTTTTGCACCGGTCAGAGCATTAAACAGGGTGGATTTACCAGTATTCGGATTTCCAGTGAGTCCTATTATAAGTTTAGATTTTTCTACCATAGATTTTGTTAGCTTCACCCTGCCCCAAAGCAATTTTGGAGTTCAGAATTTGTATAATGATTGGACAACTATTATCGTTCTTAACAATTTCTATTTCCGTTCCTTCAAATAGACCTAAAGCACAAAGTCTTCTGGTGAATTCTCTTCCGCAAATTATGCCTAGGATTTCAATCTTATCACCTTTTTTAAATTGAGATAATACCTTTTGATTCATAAAATTTTATAAAATATTGGGTATTTTATGTCCACAGGGGCAAACATTAGGGTTGTTCAGTAAGGTTGCCATTTTTTTGATAACTTTATCTGAAAGTGCATGTTCCAGTATATGTGCTTCTTTATGAAGATCTTTTTCGTGAATATGCAACACATCTCTCATAAATAATTCACTTATTCTGTGCTTGTACGTCAATTTTTGTGCTTCAATAAATCCTTTGTCCGTAAGAGATATTTTTAAAGATGGTTCCATCGTCACAAATTCCTGTTGCTTCAGTTTTTTAATCATTTCTGAAATGGCAGGCTTTGATACTTTTAAATACTTAACAAGATCAATTGAGCGAACCATTCCATCATTTTGTTCACCTATGCAATAGATTGCTCTTAAATAATCTTCTCTGTTTTTACTGATCACTTTAGAGTAAGTTAAGTATGCTTAACTTATATCTATTCATTATTTTAGTCAAGTTGTTCCATCTGAAATAATATAATCAATAATTTTAAAAAATATTGCATATTACAGAATTATTCACTTTAATACTTGACTGCTGACCGTTATGAATATATATTCATTATGTATATATTTTAATTTTATCAACATGCCAAACAATGACAAAACAGGTCCAAAAGGACAGGGACCAATGACAGGAAGAGGAATGGGTGCCTGTGGTAATGGAAACAACACGGGAGGATTTGGAAGAGGGAGAGGTTGTGGAATGGGTCTTCGCAGGAATAGTTCTCTATCTCTTGACGACCAAGAAAAACTATTGGAAGAAAGGCTTGAAGAAGTCCGAAAATTGAAAAAAAATTCTTAAAATATGCCGAGACCAAGACTCTGTAGGAGAATGATGCTAGACCCAAAAATCACTTTTTATAAACCTCAAGGCATTAAATTGAATTCTTTAAAAATTATTGAATTAACTCATGAAGAGTGGGAAGCTCTGAGGTTAAAACACTCTAAAGGCCTAGATCAAATAGTTTCAGCAAATGAAATGGGAACTTCTCAAAGCACTTTACAGAGAATTTTATCTTCGGCTCACAAAAAAATTGGACAGGCTATTATTGAAGGATTTGCAATACGAATAATAAAAAGAGAATAATGTCATACGATTTAATATATAATTTTATAAATGATGAGAAAAATAATCGTTTTAGTTTTAATTCTATTTTCATTAACTGCCTGTAGTACAAGTTCGACCTCAAGTAACCCCGAAACCGATATGACAAAAAATCAATCCCAATTATTGTTCTTTTGGCTACCAACAGGGGCTCCTTGTCAGGAACAGGACAGAATACTTCAATCGTTTTTAGAGGAATACCCGAATTTATCTTTAGAATACGTTGATGCTACTAATGAAAACGATAGAGAAAAGTTCTATCAATATGGAGTAAGATCACTCCCTACTTTAGTGCTCTTAAATAAGACCGGAGAAATACAAAAACAATTCTCTCCCGGAATTCATTCCAAAGAAGAAATAGTCACAGAATTATCAAAAATATAATGAATCTATGTCGCTTGATCTCACAAGTATCTTAGCAAGTTTAGCTGCCGGTTTCTTAAGCGTCCTTTCACCATGTATCTTGCCTGTGCTCCCTATCGTACTTCTGGGGTCAGAGAAAGATAACAAGTTGCGACCTTATTTAATCGTTTTTGGATTAAGCATTACTTTCGTAATCCTAGGAATTATTTCTGTGGCTTTCTCCTCTCTCTTGGCTGGCAAAATTCAAATACTGGAAAAGATAAGTGCCGTCATTATTCTTTTCTTCGGTATTTCTTTAGTGATTAATTTTAATTTATTTAAAAAAATCACATTTTTTTCAAACATAAAAACCAATTATGTAGGAAATTTTGCACCTCTCTTACTGGGCATGAGTCTCGGTTTAGTTTGGATTCCTTGTACTGGTCCAATTTTATCAAGCATCCTAGTATTGGCCGCTAGCAAAGCAGATTTTAGCCTTGGGATAATTCTACTCAGCATCTATTCTATCGGTTTTTCTATACCTTTGCTTTTTATAGGCCATTTCTCACAGTTTTTTAGATCTAAAATGTCAGGGATTTTAAAACACCCCAATCTGATTAGATATGTTAGCGGTTCTATTCTAATTGCGCTTTCAATATACATTTTTATATTTGGTATGGTCCTCCTGTAATTTAGTCTTACATCTATTCAATCTCAATCAATTAAAACCCCCTCTCCAAAAAAAGAAGAGGGGGTTTTGTTAAGTTAATTATGACTACATTAGAAAACAGAGAAAGCCACATGCAATCCTGAGAAAACAATGGCAACCATTGCCATTAATTTAATCAGGATATTCAATGACGGTCCGGAAGTATCCTTGAATGGATCACCTACAGTATCTCCTATGACTGTAGCTTTATGGACATCTGAACCTTTTCCACCGAGGTGTCCTTCTTCAACATATTTCTTGGCATTATCCCAAGAACCACCGGAATTGGATAGGAAATTAGCCTGGGCAAAAGCTGTCCCCAAACCGCCTACTAACAAACCAAATACCGCTGGAATTCCAAATATCGAACCTGTAAGAATTGGCACCAAAACTGCGATGATTGCAGGAAGAAACATCTCTTTTTGTGCGCTCTTTGTAGAGATCATAACGCATCTCTGATAATCAGGCTTTCCTTCACCGGTCATAATACCTGGGATATCTCGAAACTGTCTCCTAACTTCTTCAACCATTTCTTGTGCAGATCTACCAACAGCTTGCATTGTTAGGCCGGAAAATACATAGGTCATCATTGCACCTATCATGAAACCTACTAATACAAAAGGGTTCATAACTTGAACATCATAGTAAATCATGAAATCCTTGATTGTTGCATTTTCTATTGGAACATTAATTCCACTGACAGAAAGAAACTCATGACCCAATCTGATTTGAGCTATTTTCAACTCTTCGACATAACTTGCTAATAAAGCTAAAGCTGTCAAAGCTGCTGAACCAATAGCGAACCCTTTACCAACTGCTGCAGTAGTATTACCGAGTGCATCTAGAGCATCAGTTCTTTTTCTAACTTCTGGCGGTAATTCTGCCATTTCTGCGTTTCCTCCAGCATTGTCTGCTATCGGACCATATGCATCAGTGGCCAAACTAATACCTAAATTACTAAGCATACCAACTGCAGCAAGACCTATGCCATACAATCCTTCCATAACATTAGACGACTCAAAACCTGTCGCAAATGAATAAGAGAGAACAATAGCAAAGACAACTGCTAAAATCGGAACAGCCGTTGACATCATACCTGTACCTAAACCGGAGATTATAACGGTCGCAGCACCAGTTTGAGCCGACTCTGCAATTCTTTGAGTTGGTCTATAAGCGTGACTGGTATAATATTCAGTCCCTTTGCCTATAACTATACCTGCGACTAGACCTACTAGAATCGCCAACCACTTCCCCATTACATAAGGAATATCCAAATAATACAGAATCGGTAATGATAAAATAGCAACTAAAAAATAACTACTATTTATGCCTTTTGAAAGCGAACCCATCAAATCTTTCTGTGTTGCGCCTTCCTTAGTTTTTACCAAGAAAACACTAATTACAGAAACGATAGTTCCAACTGCGGCAATCATCATCGGAGCTAGGACGCTCTTTAATTGGATCGTTGGATTTAGAATATAAGCTGACGATCCTAAAGCTGCAGTAGCCAATATAGCTCCCACAAAGCTTTCGTACAAATCAGCTCCCATACCATTAACATCGCCAACATTATCGCCAACATTATCAGCTATAGTTGCTGGATTACGAGGATCATCCTCGGGAATTCCTGCTTCTACCTTACCAACAAGATCAGCTCCGACATCAGCTGCTTTTGTAAATATACCGCCACCTACTCTAGCAAAAAGGGCTTGCAATGAAGCTCCCATACCAAAAGTAAGCATGGTGGTCGTAATAAAAATCAAACTTCCTGATTCAGGATAAAAGATCTTTAAAACAATAAACCACAATGAAATATCTAATAATGATAACCCTACCACTATTAAACCCATCACGGCTCCTGCTCGTAGAGCCAATTTTAACCCTCCATTCAGTCCTGTCCTACAAGCATTTGCTACTCTTGCCGAAGCTAAAGTCGCAATCCTCATCCCAAAATAACCAGCTAAACCGGAGAAAAAACCACCGGTCAAGAAAGCAAATGGAACCCAGGAGTTTAAGTACCCGTAATGGGCCATAACTCCGAAAAGTAGCGCAATAACCACAAAAACAATCACAACTACTTTATACTGTTGTCTTAGATAAGCTATAGCGCCCTCTCGGACGTATCTTGCAATTTCTTTCATTCTGTCAGTTCCCTCAGATGCTCTTATGACATAGCTGGCAAAATACCAAGCCATACCTAGCGAGAAAAGAGAAGTTCCAAGAACAAAATAAATTTCCATAGGAATCACCGTAAACATAAACACCTCACCTTTTTTTTAATTATGAAAAAATCACTCTGACTTGGCATGTCTCCACCAAGAATAAAATTCAACTTCCAACTGTATGATTGACGGAAATGGATAATAAATATACCCATCGCCAGATCCCACAATAAATCCATTATTAATGGTTCTCCAATGAATATCTCCAACTTTCCCGTCGATACCCTTGGTCTTTACATCTGCTGGAGAATTCTTAAGATCCTGCAAACAAGCGCGAAGATTGTCTGGTGCCGAATATGGCAAACTTTTAATATCCGCATTGAGAGGATCTTTACCCAAACCATTCAATACAAGTTCAGTTAAAATCATTTTAGGAAAACCAAATCTCTTAATCTTTTTATTGGTAAAAGATTCTAGATGACTAATAAATCTCAACCGAGAAGCTATGAGTGAAACATCTGGAGCCAATTGCTGATAAAGATATAACTCATTGTCTTCCTGTTTGTCTAGAAACTGACCTTCTTTTAACTCCAATACTTGTCCGTTTTTTGTAGCCAAATACATGGATAAAAAAGAAAAAATATTAAGATTACTCAGCACATTAAATGTTGCAATGTACTCAGATTTTTTTCCAGGTTCTTTTTCAAAAACCTCTTCAATCCCAACGAAATTAAACTTTCCATCGTTTTTAACGACTTCAAAATCTAATTCAAAAAAGATTTTTTGCTGACCAGTCGCATGCCGGTCCTTGTTCCCAGTCATGTAATGACCAAAATCATCAGGCTTTAAAGCCGATGCTATCAGTGCATTAGGAAACAGTACGAAATACAAATAAATTTGTCCCATGGGGACCTCCTTTTAGTTAGTGAAAATGAATAAATTAAGTTGCTGTGTAGCACAAAAAGAACCTTACCACTTCAAAGATTCTCTATATTCTACACAACAATTAATAGTCCATTTCCGTTTTTTTGTAGCCATAATTGTTAAAGTTCACTCTCAAAATATTTCAATTTTATCTCGAGAAGATGTTACTGTAACAAATTTATACAAAAGGTCAATGGTGAGAGACAATACAAACTATCCAAATGCAACATCCAAGACCATCATTACTGTAAATCCAAGAATGATTCCAGCTGTTGACAGGTCGATATTCCCCTTATGCTGAGATTCCGGTATTACTTGTTCAACGACCACAAAAATCATTGCTCCGGCAGCGAATGCTAGAGCGTATGGCAGGATTGCCGTAACATAAATAACAGCAAAAGCTCCGAGAACCGCTGATATCGGTTCGACTATTGCCGACAACTGTCCATACCAAAAACTTTTAAATAAAGACATACCTTCTCGTCGTAATGGTGCGGAAATAGCGAAGCCTTCCGGAAAATTTTGAATACCTATTCCAATTGCTAAGGCTATTGCGGAAGTCAAACTGGCTGACTCAAATCCAGCTCCCACAGCTCCAAAAGCTACTCCAATAGCCAAACCCTCTGGGATATTATGTAAAGTAATGGCAATAACAAGCAATGTACTTCTTTGCCATGAAGTTTTGATTCCTTCCGCTTCACTTGTATCAAAACCTAGATGTAGATGAGGGATAATCTTATCTATTATACGTAAACAAATAGCACCGGACAAAAAACCTACCGCTGCCGGGAACCATGTAGCAATGAAGCTCATTGTCGACATTTCTATTGCCGGTGCAAGAAGCGACCAGAAGCTTGCTGCAATCATCACACCGCCGGCAAAACCCAGCATCACATCAAAAACCTTTTGATTTACTTTCTTAGTAGTAAACACACATGCTGCCCCAAGTGCCGTTATAAACCAGGTGAAAATCCCTGCAATCAATGCTTGAACAACGGGGTTAAAACCACTTAAGAATGCAATCATGGGAAGAATTATATCTCATTTAATTCATGAGCAGTGAGATTATAATATAAATAGTGGAATAAGGTAACTATATTCCTCTTGCAGTTCTTCTTGGCAATAGTTCAACAGTTTTATCTACTCTGACTTGCTCTGGTTTTAGACTCAGTACCGATTGCTCCATCCGGAGCAGGAGGATTTACTAGAATAGAAACACCATCGTCAAGAATAACATTAAGTATTTTTGGAGGATCTAACACTAGAGATTCTCCTGAAAATAATTTAAGATTTTCTCCGCCAAAAATATTAATTTCTTCATTACTACCTCCAGCTACTGGCTTTTCAATGACACTAAAATCGTCGTCATCAGAGATTTGTTGTTTAACAAATTTTTCCATGGGAATCTGCAAAGTATATTCATCAACCCATTTAGTAGAACCTGTTCTGTTAATCTTTGAACCATTGCTAAAGGTGAACATTTCCGAATCTACTAATTCATTCCCATCAAATTTGATTTTAGTATTCATCGGTTGTTTAAAGCTTAAATATATAACTTTTTTATTTGAAAAATATGTTGCACTAGAGACTGCTTCATAAGATATAGGTAAAGTTCCAGGTTTAACAAAATTAGTAGCCAGATCTTTTAATCTATTGTTATTCTGTAAAATAATTTCTGCTCCAGCCACAAAATTCTCCACAGGAATCAATAAGTATTCATAGTTATTATTAATCTTTGTAAGACCAGAAACATTGGTATAATAAACATCTTCATTATATGATTCTGTAAGATTTGTAGGGTCTACCCATTTGGAACGAGAACCTGTTTTTACCTTCATTCCTGGCTTAGAAAAACTAATCATCTCAGACAATTCTGTAGCTGATAAATCCTTCAAGTTGTCCATTAATTCACTAAATCCTAAAAGCACCGCTTTCTTATCATCAATATATTTTGCCGATATCAATTCTGGTTGAACATTATCAATAGAACTGTTTCTAACAATATATTCAAACTCCCCCGATATATTACCTTCAGAACAAGGTGGAGTCTGATTTAGCAGAGTACATGTAGGCATCTGAGTCTTTTTCCAAATATGAATAGTCTGATTCTTATAATTACCTATAGGGTTCCTCAATACTATCCCAGTATCATCAGAATATTTATATTGTAAATTATTTAGAGTAGACACAGGGACTGCGTTCTGGAATATCTGCACCATAAAAGGACCTTCTACAGTAGTGCCATCGCTTTTCTTAACTGAACTAATTCGAATTTTCTGAGCAGTAGTATACATATTTTGTGGATCACCTACGTTTATTCCCGGATCAAAAGGCAAAGGTTTATCAAATACGATCGTTAATGGTTCAATCATTTCTGTTACTCCGTTTGTTCTAGCACCACCCTTTGAATTCACAATCACCTTGTTTACAGCCTGATTTTTGGCAGAAAGACTAAAAAATCTATCTAAGAAACTCCCCTGAAGATTTTCTGACCTAATTAAACTATGTTGAGTAACAATGAAACTGAATCCAACCAGAATTAAAAAGGTTAGAATTCCCGAGAGAACACCAATGATGACTGCATTTTTCTTTTCCATAGTACTTTGTTTTTAATTTTTATATTTATATATGAAATGATTAATTCCAATTATTCTATCACAAAATGGACAAATACTCAAAATGTACGATGTTTCAAAGCTGAGTCAACATATTCATTCTTTTACATCTATTTATTTCTCCCAATTTTAATGATATATTTTGTTACCACACCAAATAATTATGAGAGAAAAAGAGTCCCCATCTGCCATTTTACCGGAAGAAAAAATTGATAAGCTATTTAGCGCTTATCTAAATTTGCCTTATCCTGTTAATTATGATTTTTATGAAAAAAATGGATACAAAGAAGCTCAAATAATAGCGCAAAAAACTTTAATTAATACTATTTCCGAATTAACGATAGCAAAATTAGAAACTAATTTATCAAACTTGCCTGAGGTCGTGGAATGGCTCTCCAATACCTTGGTCAGCAACCCAAATATCGAGAAAAGTAGTGAGAAAGACCGCTACAATATAATATCTCCACTACTGGAAGAAATTTTAACTGAAATGCAAATCATAATCGACAATGAAAGCATAATTTCTAAGGAAGATCTCAAGATTGAAGAAATAATTTCATCTGTTCGTGTATCAATGTGGGAACGTATAGGTTGTCATAAGTATTAGTTTAGTGAAGTTTTTGTCTTACAGACATGATTAATAAGTAGTGGCATCATAATTCCCTGCACTGATTTTTTATCTGCCTGATTGTTATAATTGAGACCCCTGTCATTTATCGAATTCAGAAGTCATCATCCTGTAAATCATTCCAGCCATCTCCCCACGATAAATTGCCTCATATCCATAAAAATATTCATTATCCAAAATGATCTTTTGGTTAAACGCCTTTTGGATGTATGGATAAAAAACATTATCTATATCTATATCTTTGTACGGGATTTGGATTGATATTTCGTCTATTTTGCCCACAGCAACAATCATTTTTACCGCTTCGTACCTAGATATATTATTATCCGGCAAAAAATCCCCATTACTATTTCCACGAACAATTCCCATATCTTTTGCTATTGATGCATAAGGAATTACCCAATGATTATCCATAATATCTAAGAAAGGTTTATCTGTAACCTCCGGGACCTCAATTTTCAAAGCGTTAAATAATATTTTTAAAAATTCCGCTCTGGTTATTTTTCTCTCAGGATGAAACAAACCATCATCTTTGAAACCACTAGCGATTTGGTTTTCCAAGAGATAATCCATCGCTTCTTTTTGAAATGACTTATCTCTCTCCACAATTAACACTGGATCATTGTCGAGATTAAACTCTAAAAAATCGTTGTAGACAATCGGAATTATTGGTTTACCGAGATAATCAAATAAACGAACCTCCAAATTATTAGGGAAGAACTTATATGAAATTGACTTTTCATTGTTTGTTTTCCCTGGCTTAGGATAAACAAATTTATCTTTCAGCCATAGAATATGCAACTTTTCTCCTTCATTATTGAAAACCAGATGAGTAACGAAAGGATTATCATCTTTTAAGACTTCCTCAAAACTCGTGCCTTGAATATTCTTTAAGAGAAACTCAACACTTTCTTGCGCTGGCTTGGGATTATATTTATCTGAATATATTCCATATTTGAGAGAATTATCCTGCGAATCCAATAATTCAAATAAAAACACTTTTTCAATTCGTGGCAGTTTGAAAAGCAGACTATACAATTTGACTAAGTTCGAGGCTTGATTTGAATCCGATGAAACTTCACTAGGATTATCACCGGAAGTCGCATAGCCAATCTCTGTCACCCAGATTTTTATTTCCGGATCATTCTGCTCGAAAAATTCATCAAATATCGTATACCAATAATCCGGATTACTCCAACCTTCATCTGGAGATTCATTCTGAGTGTAATGATGATAATTAAAGACATCATAAAGTCCCTTAGCTCCTTTTTCATAAATGTCATACAAAAAAGTATAACCAGGCTTAGGATTTGGAGGCCCGGAATTCCCGCCCATAACAATCAAGACATTTTTGGCATACTCATCTCTAATTTTCTTTGTAGATTTGAGCAAAGATACATAAGCATCCGGATTTGGTTTCGGTGGCCAGTGCACTTCCCTATCCGGTTCATTATAAATCTCTATACCAATAATTTTGTCTCCATATTCTAATAGAACTTTCTTGAGAAAATCTTCATACAAACTCAAATCCTTGACCTCCGGACAAACTTCTCCGCAGATACTTATTGGCGGTCTTTCGATTAATAATAATGTCTTAATTCCAACATTTTCATTTGCAAAAATAGTCTGATGAATTTCTTCTTTTGTATATTCATCCAATTCACCCAGAGGTTGCTTCTGCAAATTCATCCAAATAACATTGAGTCTCTCAATACCAAAACCCATCTCTTTTGCCAAAACTTGATTCCCGGAAATATGGTTTATACCTAAATCTTCTTTTTCAATTTGTGCTTGAACTAAAACAACGGAAGAGAAAAAGAAAGAGACTGAAAGAATTAAACCAAAAAAGTGTTTCATTATGATTTAGGCTTATATTAGGTCTTGCAAGATTAACACAAGAACTAAAATAGTTCAAAAGGACACAGTTTTGGATTTATACATCCTAACCATCAAATACCATCCAAAAACAATCGAAGCCCACATCAGAATCATAGCTACAACTCTAATTTGACCTGCGATTATTTTGTCAGCAGTTATTAGATGAAGCTCATTTAGAAGATACACCCAATCATGTTTTGATTCGCTTCCACCAATTCGGACCAACGGCAAAATCTGTGACCTGGCATCTCCAAGATATGTGGCTATATTAAACAAATTGGTCGAAATCCAGAAGCCCGATATCGAAATTGCATACAAATCTTCTTGCTTATAAAACATATAGACGGATAAAAATGGTACAAATAGTTGCAAAATTGTTCCACCGGCAACGTATAAAAATTGTCCCGCCCAAAAGAACAGAAAATGTCCCATTTCATGAATACCTAAATTCAGTCCAAAAAAAATCGATTCATAATTTGTGACAGTTGTATATTTGTATCCCAAATATAAGAGGAACAGACTGATTGGAAGCCTGAGCCACCAGATTTTGCCTTCACAGTTTTCATTAATTTTCGTAATTAGTGACATTAAGAAATATTAAAATAATCCTAAAAAAGAAGACATAAAGAATAGAAATAAAGTACAGTATTGATGTAAGAAATATTATGAACAATATTATCCAATTTGAACACAATAAAATCCGTAAAATATGGCATCAGGAGCAATGGTATTTCTCAATTATTGATATTGTAGCTATTCTAACTGAAAGCGATCGCCCTAGAAAATATTGGAACGATTTAAAAATGAAGCTTTGTAAGGAAGGCAGTGAAGTGTCCGAAAAAATCGGACAGTTGAAGCTAACTTCTCTAGATGGGAAAATGAGAGAAACAGACATTGCAAACATAGAAACTTTACTCAGAATTATCCAATCAATCCCATCGCCGAAAGCTGAACCACTTAAATTGTGGCTTGCTAGAGTAGGGACTGAACGCGTAGCGGAAATTCAAGATCCATCACAGGGAATTGATAGGGCTAGAGACCTCTGGAAAAAACATGGTAGAAGCGATAAGTGGATTTCTCAGCGGATGATGGGACAGGAAACCAGAAATAAACTTACCGATTATTGGAAAGAAAATGAAGTAAAAGAAGGTGATGAATACGCTATTTTGACCAACATCATTCATCAAGAGTGGACAGATTTGAAAGTAAAAGATCACAAAGCTTTAAAAAATCTCGGTAAATCTCACAATCTACGAGATCATATGAATGAAGCAGAATTAATATTAACGGCCTTGGCAGAACTTTCTACTCGTCAAATAGCCGATACAATGCAAGCAAAAGGTCTCAAGCAAAACAAAATCCCAGCTAAAAAAGGTGGTGAAGTGGCAAAAAACACCCGAAAAGAACTGGAGTTTAAAACGGGTAAAAGCGTTATTTCAAGTGAAAATTTCTTACAAAATAAAAAAAAATTAAATGGAAAAACTCATAAACCTCTCCAATAACCCCCAAGGACTCGAAGAGTTAAAAAACAAATTAGTAACCAGCGGAGGGCAAAGTCCCGACTCCGGTTCATTATTTATGGGTCTTAGCATGTGGGGAATTTTTCTTGGCTTTATTTTTAGTATGGTTGGATTAGCCTTTTTTCGAATTGGCAAGAAAGATCGAGATATGAAATATATGGTTCTGGGCGTCATTCTGATGGTTTATCCATATTTTGTTACAAACACGATTTATATCATTCTAATCGGCTTATTCTTAAGTTTCATTCCTCTGATTTTCAAGAGATTCTTTTGACATTCATTTATCCAATTAGTAGAATCCGTAGCCTTTAATAGAATATTTTGCCAGAACCAAAATTAACAGAGAGAATTGTAAAACATATCGATGAAGTCGATTTGGCTAATATTAAGGGTATATTCTCCAAAGAAAAACACTATCGGTATTTACTGGAGATACCGTTCGTTCAGTCTGAAACGAGAGATAAAATACTAACGGTAATTTTGAAAAACCCAAGTAAAGCAACTGAAGAAACTGCTGATACAACGGTAAATAGGATAGAAAATTACGTTTCAAAAAATTTATCCGATATTAAGATTTTAAACATCTTAAATCTATTCGCTTTCAGAGCCACTGAGACCAAAGACCTACAAGAAGAACTCTCCAAATATCCTTTTAGAATGAGCATGTCTCATCTTAAAAATGATAAAATTATAAACGAAACTCTAGATAAAAGTGATATTATCATTAGTGCTTGGGGAGACAAATCTCGAGTTCAAAAAAAAATCTATGATGCGAGAGTCCTAGACGTCTTAAATATAATTAATAAAGAACAATTCAGGGATAAAGTTTATGAAATAATTAGAAACGTTCCAAATATTAATTACCCAAAACCAAACCAATACCCACTTCATGGTCAAGTGTGGGGTTATAAATGGGAATTATCGAAATATTTTCCAGATATAGATTAATAACTTAGTCCTTTATTTAGACTTGTTTTTATGTTACTTTAACCTCCTTATCAAATTATCATTCATACTTTGAAAGGAAATCACTCTAAAGTAAGTATTAAATATATAAACGCTTTTAAAAAATGCTATGAAGAAAAGATTATTATCTCTATTCCTAATTCTCATACTAGCAGGCTGTTCATTTAACGGCACTACTGATACTAAAACAGGAGGCCTAAACAATAACGATGCTTCTGCAAGCCAGATTGTCGGATTTGTTCGTCCAACGACTCAACCTGAACTCAATGGCACTATCAAATCAATAATTGGAAATGAAGTAACTGTTACAGCAAGAGACATGTCAAAATTATCCGGACTTCTTGGTGGCCTACGAAATAATGATGGTGGCACGCAACAAACAATGACTGACGAACAAAAGCAATCCCTAAGAGAAGAAATGGACAAAGCTCCTACAATCGACACAAAGGTGATTATTCCTGTTGGCATAAATATGGGCAAAAGAATTGTTGAAAGAACAGCACAAGCTCCAACTGGAGGTAATATAACTTCCGGCCTTGGAGCCGGAGGCGGAGGAGGATTCGGAGGTGGAATGAAAGGCGGTACCGGTGGAAACAGAAATGACAATAATCAAGGGGACACTGCCGATACAAATGGGAACAGAGGTGGAATCATTCAAGAAGCTTCTCTAACTGATCTGAAAGTTGGAAGCAGAATTAGTATCTGGTTAGATAAAACAGTAACTGACAGAAAAATAGCTGATTCTGTGATGGTCACTGAGACCAAAACAGCAACAAGCACTTCTTCGCCAACTTCATCAAACTAATTTATATAAGCTTAAAAACCTTTGGTAAGCCATAAAAAAATCTGGATAGCTAATAAAACAAAAAAAAATGCTCTGACTCAAAATGTCTTATTATTAGCATGTAATTATTTATGTCCATTATCCACGAAAGTCGAAATTCCAAACAGAGAAGTAGAGCATTCATTGTTTTTACAATAATTTTCTTAATCGGCTTACTCGCCTTTTATTTTTTATATTGGAGAAATAGAGACACATCGTCTCCAGATGTCGTTGTCGAAGTTCCAAAAATTCCCTTTACAGTTGCCAGACAAGACTTGATGGTTTCAATTAATGTTGATGGCAAAGTGTCTAATGAGGATGCAATCAATTTAGTATTTCCTACCAGCGATACAAAGATACAAGAAATTTATGTGAAAGAAGGAGATAAAGTAAAAAAAGGAGACAAGATCGCCAAAATCGATACAAAGAATCTAGAGAGCGGAGTCAGAAATGCCGAGGCTTCCAAGGCTGTCGCTATTGCCAACTTGGACACAAAATTAAAAGGTGGTTCCGATATTGATCTGGAACTGGCCAGAAAAGACATTGAATCAGCGGAATCAAAGCTTCAAAAAACAAGGTATCAAAATGAAATTAGTATAAAATTAGCTCAATTAAATGTGGATACCGCCACAAAAGATCTCGAAGATGTCAAAAGAGATGTTCAAAATTCCAACACATCCCTGGATCTTACCGTGGGAGACAGCGGATTAAGTCTGGAACAAACGGTCGAAAGTGCAATACAAAGCCTTAATTCTATTCTGGAAAATATAAACGACTCTCTTGAAACCACAGATGATATTTTAAATGAGAGAGATGCTCAAAATTTACTGGGAAATCAGAGATCTCGGACTCTTCGAGACGCGGAAGATTCTTTCGATGATACCGAAAGACTGGAAAGAGAGTACTGGTATAGTTTCCCCATATTACCAACCACAAATCAAGAATATTTTGTCAAAAATGCTTTTACAAAACTAGTCGATGTAGTAGAAAGCACAAAGATTATGCTAGATAATATGGATGAATTATTGAATTACACAGATACGGATGACAATTTCACTTCTAACGATCTGGATAGGATGCAAAGTTTAATCTCCAGTCTCCAAAACAAGATAGACTCAGATAAAAACTCATCACTTAAGACAAAGCAATCCATAGAATCAGCAATATCCAATCGAGACAACAAAGTTACAAATACGGATTTTACAGTTGAAAACAATCAGAACAAAATCACGGATGCTGAGGACAAATTAACCACTGCTACCATTCAGTTGGATAAAACAATTAAAGATGCACAGTCCAGCGAAAAAGACGGACTACTAGCTCTGGATATTGCCAAAACTCAATATAGACAAAGAACCGAAGGAATAACTGATGCTGAAACTTTGTCACTTAAAGCTCAAATTGATCAAGCCCAAGTAAAACTCGATCAAGCCATTTATGATCTGGAACTTGGAACAATGACCTCTCCAATAGACGGTGAAATAACAGCACTTAATGGTGGAGCTGGAGATTTGCTGTCCGAAATTAACAATAAACCTTTTGCAATCGTCTTAAATAGAAATACTTTCTACGTCGACATACCAATCGAAGAAGGTGACATCTCAAAGCTAAAAGTAGGCCAAAAAATATACGCCACATTCGACGCTTCAGAAGGCACCAAACTAGATGGCCAAATTACAACTGTTGCGCCTATTGGAGCAGTCGACAACAATGGAATTGTAAGTTATAACATCCGTGCAGTCTTAACCAACCTGGATTCGCAGATCGGTGAAGATGGCTCCCTTTGGCTTAGATCCGGAATGACAGCTAACGTTGATTTTATTATTTCCGAAAGTAAAAATGTTTTGGTTGTTCCGGTCTCATCTGTAAAAAGAGTGAATAACAGTCCATCAGTTCAGATGGAAAACGGAGAATGGAAAACTGTTAAAACCGGTTATACTGATGGGAAAATGGTAGAAATCATATCCGGTTTAAAAGAAGGAGATAGTGTAATGTCCAATAAATAAAAACATAATCTTTTCTTAATGCCCACTCCTATAATCAAACTTGAGGATGTCCATAAATCGTATTTTCTCGCCAATGGTGAAGAAATACCTATTTTGAAAGGTATATCACTGGAAATAGCTGAAAATGAATTTGTGGCCATTATGGGAGAGTCCGGAGGAGGAAAATCAACACTCTTAAATATTCTAGGATGTCTACATCCTCTTAATAGTGGATCATATTTTTTGGAAGGTGAAGATATCGGAATTATTCAAGACGACTATTCACTAGCTTACATTAGAAACAAGAAAATCGGTTTTATTTTTCAGCAGTTTAATCTAATACAGAAATTAACCGCTCTTAAAAATGTAGCTTTACCGGCCTTTTATGCCGGAATGTCCAAAGGGCAAAGAGAAGACAGAGCCGCCGAAATATTAAGCAGTCTCGGATTAGAAGAACGTTTGGATTATAAACCAAATCAATTATCGGGAGGACAGCAACAAAGAGTATCCATTGCCAGAAGTCTGATTAACAATCCTGAAATATTGTTAGCCGATGAACCCACCGGCGCTTTAGATTCTAAAACAGGTGCCGAAGTTATGGAAATTTTTTACAACCTTAAAAAAGAGGGTAAGACTATTATTATGGTTACTCACGGTCACGAAGTAGCAAAGTATGCCGACCGAATTATTTGGCTTAAAGACGGGCTTGTCATTGATCACGATTACAAAATACAATCATGAACTTAGAGATATTATCCATGGCGTTTGCCTCCATAAATGCGAATAAAGTTCGTGCTTCTTTATCAATGCTTGGTATCATAATTGGTGTCTCAACGGTAATTGTTGTTGTCAGTATCAGTCTTGGAGCTAAACAGACCATAGACAATCAATTTAAAAATCTAAGCGTCAATTCGATTATGATACAAGCGACTAGAGGAGAAGGGAGTACAACAGCGTCCAAACTATCTGAAGCAGATGTCCCAAAAATCATCAGCGACGTAGCCAATATTCAAACGGGAATGGCAGTTGTTAACGGCAATACTCAAGTTTCAGTTGCGGGAAAAGACTCCAAACAATATTCATTGGTTGGCGGTTATACAAATTACTTCGATCTATCTAACTTAGTATTATTAAACGGTCGAATTTTCACAGATGAGGAGATTACAAGTAAAGCTAAAGTAGCCGTAATTGGAAACACGGTTGTTACCGATCTATTCGACGGCGATGCAAATAGTGCTCTTGGACAATACCTGACAGTCTCTAAAAGGAAAGTGGAAATTATTGGTGTTTTGCAGATTGTTGGTTCATCCATGCGAGGTGCCAATAATGATGAATCAATATTCATTCCTTACACGACTGCCAAAAAAACTTTCCTCGGAGAGCGTGCTCAAGTCAGACTTACTATTTTGGCCAATGATGTCAAAAACATCCCCATGGCAATCGAAGATATAACAGCGCTTCTTAGAACTAATCACAAAATAAAGGAAGATGGTGCCGATGACTTCCGAATTTTTGATGCCGGAAGTTTGGTATCCACAGCCAAAGACACTTCCAATATCTTATCAATTTTACTTATTTCCATTGCTACAATCGTTTTGATTGTCTCCGGAATCGGAATTATGAATGTGATGTTTGTGACTGTCGCAGAAAGAACAAAAGAAATTGGCATTATGAAAGCTGTTGGTGCAAAACAAAAAGACATCTTAATTCAATTCTTATTAGAAGCCGTAATCCTATCAGTACTGGGCGGAGCGATTGGAATAATCTTAGGTGAAATAGTAATCCCTTTCTTAAATCTGGGAGGAGTCTTAAAAGCGCTCCCCTCAAACACCGGGAGAATCATAGCGTTCTCATTTTCTGTCATGGTCGGTATTATCTTTGGATTTTATCCAGCCTTAAAAGCCAGTCAATTAGATCCGGTAGATGCCTTAAGAAGTGAATAAAAAAGAATTAGAGCGTTTTTGATACCCTAATTCTTTTCTTAGTTAACTTAAATATTCTAGCTATGTCGAGTAGATCTTGCCCTTGCTCTTGCAG
>Ga0074197_1000774_pt1 | contig 34506 bp, 27 predicted proteins | sample EPASupsiteSAE305_FD_64526 | JGI IMG/M metagenome (GOLD analysis project Ga0074197, IMG submission 64526) | Bioremediated contaminated groundwater microbial communities from EPA Superfund site, New Mexico - SAE3-05 reassembly with SPADES | ecosystem: Environmental > Aquatic > Deep subsurface >...
TGCCGCATGGCGTCAAGTATCTTCTTGCGGGCCTCGATGCCGAGGTCCTGAAAAACGGTCTGCGCGGCTTCGGCCGCCAGCACAGCGCCGTCCACGGTGGGGAACACCCCGCCGGCGGACTGCGGCTCCTGCGCCGGGGCGGAGAGCACCCGCGCGGCCTCGGGGTTCTGCTCGAGGCGCTTCAAAACGGCCGACACTATCTGGGCTATGTCTTCCTGCTTCATTTTGCGCCGTCCTCACTTTTCCTGAAAACGACGGAGCCGCCCTTCTCCACGGTGTCCACGATGGCGAAGATGGTGGCGTCCACGGGGTTGTTCTCCGTGCGCGAGGTCTGGCGCGCGGAAGAGCCCTGCACTATAAGCACCAGCTCGCCCGTGCCCGCGCCCGCCGCGTCCACCGCGACCAGCGGATTGCCCTTGGGCTTGTTTTCAAGGTCTACTGGCTGCACCATCAGCAGCTTGGTGCCGACCAGCCTGTCGTCCTTGCGGGTGCAGACGACGCTGCCGGTAACTCTGGCGAAAAGCATTGTTTCCTCCACGGCGCCCCGGGCGGACTGGTCCGCCGGAGCGTCCTTCTCATTCCGGGCCGGCCCGCGACAGGCGGGCGGGCCCGGGGAACAGATTTACTTGCCCTTGCCGGCCGGCAGGGAGATGGGCATCTTCCCTTCCAGGTCGCCGTGCGGCTGCGGTATGACGTGCACGGACACCACCTCGCCCACGCGCTGGGCGGCGGCGGCTCCGGCGTCGCAGCTGGCCCGGCAGGCGGCCACATCGCCGCGGAACAGAACGGTCACAAGCCCGCTGCCTATCTTCTCGTAGCCGACCAGTCTGACGTTGGCGGCCTTGACCGCGGCGTCCGCGGCCTCAATGCAGGGCACGAGCCCTTTGGTTTCTATCATGCCGAGTGCGTCCATTTTACTCTCCTTGTGTCTGTGTTGGTTGAAATCAAAACGTCAAAGCTAGACTATGAAGGCCTGCGCCCCGTTCCTGACCATGGCGGCGTTGGCCTCCTCTATGTCGAGGTGCATCTCCAGCGCGAACTTGTCGCTGACGCGGCAGAGCACCTGTTCGAAGACAATCTCCCTCTCGCCGCCGGAACCGACGCGCACGCGGACGATCTGGTTATCCTTTATCTTGAAGTCCTCCGCGTCCTTGGGCGTGAAGTGGATGTGGCGCTTGGCCAGAATCACGCCGTTGGGGACGGTGACGGTGCCCTTGGGGCCGATTATGGTCAGGCCCGGCGTGTTCTCCACCTTGCCGCTGTCGCGCACCGGGGGATTGAGGCCGAGCTTGACCGCGTCGCTGACGGAAAGCTCTATCTGGGTGTACGCCCTGTAGGGGCCTATCATGCGCACGCCCTCGAACTTGCCTTTCTGCGTCTGGATGGTGACGCATTCGTTGCAGGCGAAGAAGCCGGGCTGCCCGAGCTGGCGGTAAAGCGTCGGCTCAAAATCCTGTCCGAACAGGGTCTTGAAGTGCTCCTTAGTCAGGTGCACATGGCGGTTTGACACGCCGATGGGAACGGGCTTCTTGGAACGCTCCATCCGGAGCGCGAGTTCGTCTGCTATTTTGTCGGTTATCTTGGAGTCCATGTTATTAGTTCTTCGCCAGTACTTCCTGGAAGTGGATTATGCGGAGGAACTTGTCCGCCTTGAGCGATTCGCCCCCGACGAGCGCCCCGTCTACATCCGGCTGGGCCATGATGGAGTCAACATTGTCCGCCTTGACCGAGCCGCCGTAAAGTATCCTGCATTTGTCCGCGAAGGCCTTGCCGAACATGCGCTCAAGCTGCCTGCGGATGAACACATGCGCGTCCTGAGCCTGTTCAGGCGTCGCGGTCTTGCCGGTGCCGATAGCCCAGACGGGCTCGTAGGCGACCACAAGGGAGGAAAGCTCCTCCGCCTTGATTCCGGCCAAACCATTGAGCAGTTGGGTTTCCAGCACGCGGTAAGTCTTCTGGGATTCGCGCTCGTCGAGCGTTTCTCCCACGCAAAGTATGGGCACCAGGGCATGCCGGAGGGCGGTCTTGACCTTTTTGTTGACCGTTTCGTCGCTGTCGCCGAAGGTGCGGCGGCGCTCGGAATGGCCGATTATGACGTGGGTGCAGCCGGCGTCCTTTATCTGGACGGGGGACACGCCGCTAGTGAAGGCGCCCTTGTCCTCCCAGATAAGGTCCTGCGCGGCGAGGATGATGCCCGTCCCTTTAAGCGCGTCGCGCACGCTGGCGAGGGCGGTATAGCTGGGCGACACGAGAACTTCGCACCCGGGCTGACCGAGGCCGGCTTTGAGACCGTTGACAAGAGCCACGGACTCGCTGATGGTATTGTGCATTTTCCAGTTGCCGGCTATAAGAGGTTTTCTGATGGATGAAGCCATTTTAATTTCCTTTTGTTGACACGGTGTCCACGACAGGGGAAAGAGGCATACCGCAAAACCCGCGCGGAACCGGTGAATTAAGAACAATATATTATTATTACATATGGCCTTGCAAGAGGGGGCCGCTTGAGCGGCCCACGGACGGCCTTATTTTGTATATTAACCTGTGTGCGCAGTTTGGGGACCACATGAACAGTATTTCAAGGAGCAGGAAAATGAAAAAGGTCATGGCGTTTGTCGCGGCCCTGATGGCATTGCCGCTTATGGCGGCGGCACAGGACTTCAAGGAAGCGGACAACTACTTTAAGGAAGGCAAATACCAGCAGGCGCTTGCCGCATACGAGGAACTGGCTAAAAACGGCAAGGAGACCGACACCAGATACCGCTCCATATACCGCAGCGCGGAATGCGAAGCCCTGCTCCAGCGCCATGCCGCCGCCGCGCAGCGGCTTTCCGAACTGAAAACATTCCCGGACAGCAGATGGAAAGCCCGGCTGCTGCTCCTTCGGGCCGAAACAGGCCGGCTGTTTCTCGAGCGCCACGGCTGGACACTCCCCCAGGACGCGCAGGACGGCACGGATGACGTGACCAAAAAGACCGCCGCGCAGTGGCACGCCGCAATCGCGGAGGACTTCAAGGCGCTCTATCCCCTGCGCAAACGCCTCGCCGCCGTCGCCATGGAAGAAGAGGCCTATTTCATCGACATCCGCAACGCGGACCTTTCCCGCTCCCCCACTCTGTGGGATTTCATAGTCACGCGCTGGACGGAATACCTGACCACCGCCCCGGAGGGAACGGAAAGCAAGCCCCCTGCCGAATCCTTCCTCGCACCCGCTTACGGCGCTTCCTACGCCTCCGCGACCTCGCGCCTGTCCGCCGTCGCCGCCCTGCTTGAGGAAACGGCCTCCATGCCGTCAAAGGGCAGGGAGACAGCCATCGAACTCCTCAAAATCGAGCGCCTGACACTCCCCTTCCGTCATGGCGATATGACGCTTCCCTTCATCTCGGAAAACAAAGCGAGGGAAACGGCCATAACCCAGCTCAAGGCATGGCAGAAATCATTCCAGACCAGACAGGGTCAGGCGAAGGCGGCCTACGAAGCGGCCATGCTGGCCTACACCATGCAGAAAGAAGCGGAGACCATAACCCTCTGCAAGTTCGCGGAGCGCACCAACCCGAAATCACAGGACGCGCAGCAGTGCGCCTCGGTCCGAGCCTCGATAACGGCTCCCTCCATAGAGCTTGCCGCGCGCTTCGCCCCGCCCCCCGGCACGGGCAGCATCTCGATCAAGGCAAGAAATCTGCCCGCCCTCCATTTCCGCATCTACAAAACTACCAAGGAAGAAATACAGCAGCTCCAGTCCAAGTTGGACAACTACAACCTGTCCATACCGAACGCGCTTCGCGGCCAGCGGGACGAAATGTTAATCCAGTTCCTTTCCAGAAAACCGGACCACGCATGGCGGGTAAAGGTAAACTACCCCGCCCCTTATAAGGAAGCGTCGCCCGCGATAGAAGTCCCGAAACTGGACATAGGGCAGTATGTGGTCACTGTATGCGGCGACCAGGCCTTCAAACCAGGAGTGTCGCAGATATCTTTCGCCGTTCTCAACATAACCGAACTCATTCTGGCCGGGGATACCGGCGTGGCGGGCAAAGAAGACGATTTCATCTTCAATCCTGAAGCGCCTACCGCCAGGAATACCGGAATATTCCACTTCTACGCAATGAACGGGAAGAGCGGGCGCCCCGCTGCAGACGCCGCCCTCTCGCTCTACAAACGCAACGAACAGGTCCCCTCTTCCCTGCTGCGAACTGACGAACGGGGAATGGCCTCCCTCAGCGCGGACATCCCGCTGGACAGTCCCTCCGCGCACATATATGAAGAAATAGACCTGCTCGCCGCCAGCGGAAAAAGCATAGCCTACCTGCCGGGGCCGCTGTACGCGCACTACTCTGTTCCAGCCCCGGTCCAAATATTCGTGGAAACGGACCGCCCCATATACCGCCCGGGTCAGGAAGTCCGTTTCAAGGTAACGGCGCTGCGCCGCGTCCCGCAGGGCTGGACGGTGTACGGCAGTTCCGAAACGGTGCGCGTCACTGTATTTGACGCCAACCGCAAGGAAGTATGCAATCCCCTGTTGCGGCTGAACAATATGGGCACCGGAAGCGGCTCATGCCAGCTACCAACGGGAAGGATGCTGGGCAGATACTCCGCGGAAACCACGGTTCACGCTTACGGAACGCACTTTTCAGCCTCGGCCGGCTTCGGCGTGGAGGAATACAAGCGCCCTGAATTCGAAGTGAAACTGGACGAGGCCAAAGACGCGTTCAAATATGGGGAAACCGCCAAAGTCACCGGCAAGGCCGCGTATTATTTCGGCGGGGCGGTCCCCGGCGCGACAGTCAACTGGACGGTGAGGCGCGAGCGCTACATACCCTTCTTCGCATGGTGGTGGCGCGGAATTTACGGGGTTTCAGCCAGAACCGAAGTAGCGTCCGGGCAGGCCAAAACAGACGACAACGGCACGTTCTCCGTTTCCTTCGTGCCGCAGCCTGACGACCCTGCCAACATGGATTTCCCCTCCGTGTATACGCTGGAAGCCAACGCCCGCGACGCGGGCGGGCGAACTATCACCGAATCCCGCTCCTACCGGGCGGGCTCGAAAGCATACCTGTTCGATATAACCCCTCCGGCAGGTTTCCTGTCCGCGGGAAAACCGCAGGAAGTAAAGGCGCGCCTGCTGACGCTCAACGACGCGCCGGCCTCCGGCAAGGGGACATGGGAACTCCACACCCTCGAACACATGCCTCCTTACGCCACAGGGGAGCAGGTGCTGAACGCGGACAATCTGGGCACACTGGAACAGCAGTGGCGCTGGGTGAAGAACACCCATCGCGCGCAGGGTGGCACGGTGGACTTCACGACCGACGCGCCGGCCTCGATAAGACTTTCCCCCCTACCGGAAGGCGTTTTCCGCCTGACACTTAAAGCGGCGGATCCGTGGGGCGGAGCCTGCGAAAGCTCCATAATCATAGTCGCGGTAAACGAAAATGGCAAAATCGCGCTCGACCTGCCGCCCGTGGCCCTGCCGGAACACGCGTCCTACAAGCCGGGTGAAACAGCCCGCTTCCTCATAGGCGCCGGAGCGCTTAAGGGCGTCAAATACGCCGAAGTGCGCAGCGGGGAATTTCTGCTCGAACGCCGGATGATAGACGAGAGCGGTCTTTCCATAATCGAAGTGCCCGTGACCGAGGCCCATTACGGCGGATTCGGAGTGGGCTGGCTTGGCGCGGCGGACTTCGTGATTTACGAGGGGCAGGCGGGAGTGGCGGTTCCGAGGAGCGACCGCGCGCTTACGCTGTCGCTCAATAACGCGCGAGAAATGGAACCCGGGGCCAAGGCGCAATGGAAACTGTCGGTGAAGGACTGGACAGGGAAACCCGTGGACGGCGAAGCGACGCTGCGCGTATACGACCGCTCGCTGGAGTATTACATGGGCGCGGCCCGCGACTGGACCGGCGGGCTCTATCCGGCCAAAGCCTACCGCATGGACGTCAACGAATCCCTCTTCGCGCCCGGAATCAATACCATAGAACCGCGCGAAAGCTGGGCCCATAAAATGATGGGCCTGTTCAGCGAAAGCCGCACGCAGAAACAGCCCCCGCAGCTTAGAATATGGCGGAGCGGTGTCTACAGCCTCGGGAGAAAATTCTCGGAAGGAGGGCTGGAATTTTCGAAAATAGCGGCGATGGATGAAAATGCGGCCGACTCCAACATCATGATGGAAAAAGCCACGGGAGGCAGAGCCCCGGCGGCGGCTCCCATGAAGGCAAAAGCGGACAAGGCGGAAATGGCCGTGGCCGGGTCCGCGGCTCCTGCACCGGAAGCCGCGCCTCAGGTTAAAAGCCGCTCGGACTTCTCGGAAACCGCGCTGTTTGCCCCGCAGATTCCGCTTCGAAAGGGAACCGGCAGGGTGGAGTTCAACATGCCGGAGCGCCTGACCTCCTGGAAAATCGGCGGCTACGCCCTCACCCGCGATGTGAAAACCGGCATGATAACGGCCGAAACAGTGACCAGAAAAGACCTGATGGTGCGCGTGGACATGCCCCGTTTCTTCCGGGAAGGGGACAAGGGACAGATAACCGCAATCGCCCACAACGAAACGGAGAAGCCGCTTACCGCGACAATCTACCTGACGGTTTCGCAGAACGGCGCGGACGCGGGGGCGAAACTCGCGGTACAGTCCGGCGGCCGGGAAGTGACGATAAAGCCGCACTCCATGCAGGCGGAGCGGTGGGACATAGCCGCGCCGCGCGGAGTGCAGGCCTTCTCCGTCAAGGCCACAGTAAAAGCAGGTTCCCTTGAAGACGCGGAAGAAAAGGAACTGCCCATACTGCCCTCGCGCCAGAGGCTAATGGCCTCGCAGCTTGTAGCGCTTGACGGCGACGCCTCTGCCAGACTTGAGCTCAAGGACCTCGCGGAGAACGACCCGACGCGGGAATATGAGTCCATACACCTTCAGGTGGACCCGCAACTTGCCCTTACAGTGCTCAACAGCCTGCCGCAGCTGGTGCGTTACCCCTACGAATGCACGGAGCAGCTGCTTAACCGCTACCTGCCGCTGGCCATAGTCAACAAAATGTACGAGGACTATCCTGCCATGAAAGCAGCCGTGGCGAAGATACCCGCCCGGACGACAGCCACCCCGGCCTGGGAGAAGGACAACCCGCTCAGAATGATGGCCCTTATGGAAACCCCCTGGGAAAACGAGGCGGACGGGATTAAAACAGGCCTCCCCTCAACCGACATGCTGAATCCCGCCGTTGTCGAGAAAGAGCGCAAGAACGCCCTCGACAAGCTGGCGGCCTATCAGAACCGGGACGGGGGCTTCCCGTGGTTCCCCGGCGGACAGAGCGACCTGTATATGACGCTGTACGCGCTGGAAGCATTCGCCGAGGCGCAGCGCTACGGCGTCAGCATACCCAAACAGCAGGCGCAGCGCGCGCTGGCCTATACGCTGGCCGAGATTCCCCGCCGCATGAAGCCCGATGAAAGGAATCTCTCCTTCATCCTGTACGCGGCTTATGTAGTGTCCGGCTATCCGCAAAGCTGGCCGCAGGGCGCCACGGCCCGCCGCTTCGCGAAGACATGGGTGGACTACGCCGACAAGTATGCAGACGCCATGACGCAGATCGGCAAGGCTTACGCCTCATACGTCTACAAACGTCTGGGGGAAGATAAAAAGGCGGAGAACTACCTTGACCGCGCGCTGGACGGCCTGCGCGAGGACCCTGTCGCCGGAGCCTACTGGACGCCGGAGAAGATATCCTGGCTCTGGTACAACGACTCCGTGGAAAAGCACGCCTTCATAATACGCACGCTCCTGGCGGTAAGACCGGGTGACGCGCATATATCCCCGCTGATGAAATGGCTGCTGCTCAACCGCAAGGGCAACGTCTGGAAATCCACAAGAGCCACGGCGGGGGCGGTATACTGCCTGATGGACTTCATGAAGACGCGCGGCTCCTTCGACAAGGGCGACACCTTCTCGATAAACTGGGCGGGCGAGAAGCTGTCGGCTCAGGTGGAGCCGTTCGACTGGCTGGACAAGCCTATGCGCTGGTCCAAATACGGCGCGGACGCGGCACAGGAGCGGACTTCCGCCACGGTGGACAAGAAAGGGCCGGGCTACGCCTTCGCCTCGCTCAGCGCCATATACAGCACAGACAGGCCCGCCAAGCAGTCGTCGGAAGGACTGATGAACGTATCCAAAAAAGTCTTCCTGCGCTACAAGGAAGGAACGGACTACCGCCTGAAGCCGCTTGAAAACGGAGCCACTGTTTCCGTCGGTGACGAGATAGTGGTGCAGTTGACGGTAACCTCGAAAAGCCAGTTCGAGTATGTCCACCTCAAGGACCCGCGTCCCGCGGGTTTCGAGGCGGAGACGCTCACCAGCGGCTGGCAGTGGGACAAGCTCTCCCGCTACGAGGAACCGCGCGACAGCCTGACCAACTTCTTCATGAACTGGCTGCCGCACGGGGAGTACGTCCTCTCCTACACGGTGCGCCCGACCACACCCGGCACTTACCGGACCGGCGCGGCACAGCTGCAGTCCATGTACGCGCCGGAAATAGCCGCCAATTCAGACTCCATGACGTTCACCGTCAAATAACGCGCTGGGATATACCAAACCCCCGCCTGGCACTCCGCCACGCGGGGGTTTTTAATCTGCCGAAAATCACTTATGACTATCCCTCTGGAACCGCACCGCTTTCAAGTCTACTGTTTGCTGTTTCAACGTCCATTTCTCTGCAAAATACTTCTTCATGATTTCCTCCCGTTTTGGAGGACTTCAATCAGGCATTTTCCTAAACTCGGTTTTGGTCCAGTCTCATGAGGAGAAGGCCACACCTGTGGCTATAAAGGGAAGCAGTAAGCCATAGACAAATTTTATCAACATATTCATTTCTCTTTTTTATCACTCAAAAAACTATGGGAAAAATTCTGCGTGTCTTTATCAAATTCTTCTTTTGTCAGCGCAGTTACTGGTCTGAAAATTTTCATTTTAAATGTGGATATCATAGTTTTAATCCTGTCATGGTACAGCTCCGCACTCTGCGCCATATCTAAACTTTTGACCTTGCCACGCACTAGTATCATATGCTTGCTAGGCAAAATAAACGCGGCAATATACTCGCGGGAACTACCATGCCCCAGCCAAACGCAATACCATAATAAAGCCTTATATTTATCATCGGTATAAATTTCTTCAGCATTTTTCCCCACTATGGCACGCCGAACTCGAAGAGGCAAGTCAGCGGATGATATTTCGTCATGGATGTCCGGGGGCAGGCTACCATAATCCGGTTTTATCCATTTGTATTCCTCCCAAAGTTGTCGAGACGAAACATATTCACGAATATGTATATAGGGCTCACCCTCTTTGTATAACGAAATGTCTGCATACTTAGCCCCCTCTTTCGCCTTAAAACCGAGGGGTTTGCAAAAGCGATACCACTCATTTTCAAACACTTCATAGCCTGCGGGACAAATGTCAGACACGGGCGCAGGCACGGAAACAACCGGGGAAGGTGCTTTGCCGCTTTCAGCTTTCCTACAAGCGCAGGCTAGACCTGTCATTAAACCAACAAATATCCAGCAACGGAGTTGATTATTCGCCATATTCCATTATCCTCGCACCAATTTTCAAATTCATCCGACCAGACTATTGCATAATACCACTTAGTCATGCGAGAAAGGGTGTATCGCCGTTCAATGCCATCGCCATTAAAAACCAAACCCACTGGCATCTTTGGACCCGATATAAATGGCATCAATAGGGAATGCAATTTTTGCTTCAAGCGGCGTTCCTCTCCCAAGAATATAATAATACCATCAGGAAACATACCAGTACATCTATGGAACCATACAGATACTTGTAACAATACTCTGACTATTTTAAGTCCAAGCCTTGAGTAAAGAATCGCAAGATATGCGAACCTCACCCCAAAACGTCTTCCCGCGCTACAAGGAAGAAACAAACTGCGGTGTGCCCGACCACACCCGGCACTTACCGGACCGGCGCGGCGCAGTTGCAGTCCATGTACGCGCCGGAAATAGCCGCCAATTCCGACGCGGTTGAATTGACGGTAAAGTAAAACCATCCAGCCAATAATATAAATCCCCCGCCCTGTTTCCGGGCGGGGGATTTTGCGTATGAAACCCGCGCCAAATGTTGATTCCCCAATACAAAAGCTTGCCGGAAACGCAGTTTTTAATGTAAAATAATTATAATGTTTACAATTGGACGGTCGCTATACACGGCAGCTTCTGCCGCGCTTGCGGTTTTTTTGTGCGCCGCATCTTCCGGCGCGGGGGAACTCAACATCCGCGAACTGGTGGAAGAAGCCGCCAAGTCCAACCTTTACGACCTGCCAAAAGCCGTCGCCCGCGACACGACCAAAGACTGGACCATAATGGTCTACCTCAACGGGAAAAACGATATTGAAAAGGACGCCGTTTCCGCGTTCAACCTGATGGAATCCGTCGGCTCCAGCGACAACGTCAACGTTGTGGCGGAACTGGGCCGCCGCCGCGGGCAGAAGGAAGACAGCCGCACCTGGGCCGGTTCAAAGCGCTACCTTGTAACCAAAGACGACGATTTCAAGACAATCTCCTCCCCAGTCAAACAGGAACTGCCGAACGCCGACATGGGTGACTACCGCCATGTGGAAGAATTCGTAACCTGGGCGAAAAGGGAATACCCCGCCCGCCGCTACATGCTTATAGTGTGGAACCACGGCTACGGCTGGATGGACCCGAAAGGCCCCCAATTCAAGGCAATCTCATCCGATTTCGAAACGGGGCACTTCATCCGCAACACCGAACTGGGCACCATGCTCCGCGATATCGGCGGCGTGGACGTTTTCGGCATGGACGCCTGCCTCATGCAGATGCTGGAAGTGGACTACGAGATTTACAAATACGCCCCCGTAATAGTGGCCTCGGAGGAAGTATCATACCGCTACGGCTTCAACTATTCCTTCCTCTCCGCCCTTCAGCAGAACCCCTCGGCCTCGCCGGAAGAGCTGGCCTCCTACATAGTGGACAGCTACGCCACTTTCTACAAGGTGGGCATGGGCTTCCCCGTCACGCTGTCGGCGGTGCGGTCCTCCTCTCTGGACGGCCTTAACGCCAGACTTAACGCCTGGGTGGACGCAGCCATGGCGTCAAAGGACGAGGACGCGATGCGCGCTGCCCGCAAGGGCGTTCTGCGTTTCACCTCCCGCCAGACTTACGCGGACCTGCACCATTTCGTTTCCCTCGTGAGCGCGAACACACAGTCGCAGGAGCTTATACAGAAGGGCTCCGCGCTTATGACCTATATAGACGACATGATGGTTCTCCGCAACGGCGTGGCAAAGAACAACAACCCCAAATTCTCCAACGCGAAGGGCATATCAGTCACCATACCGGTTGTCGGGCAGAGCCCGGCGGACCCTTACGGCGATGCGGCTTCCGGCAACAAATACGGCGACCTTGCCTTCGCCAAAGCCACCAAATGGCCCCAGTTCATAAGGTGGCTGGTGTCCATCCGCTGATAATTTCCGCAACACACCAATAGCAAACCCTGTCCGAACGGACAGGGTTTTTTCATATACAGGCACCGCAAGGGCAACAAAAAACCGGCCCCGTGAGGGGCCGGTCATTGAACCGGGAACGGCGCTTAGTAGCGACCGCCGCCGCGCTTGCCGCCGCCGAAGCCGCCGCGACCGCCGCCGAAACCACCGCGGTTGCCGCCGCCGAAGCCGCCGCTGCGCGGAGGGCGTTCCGTCATGGGGCGAGCCTCATTGACGGTAAGCTTGCGGCCCTGAAGGTCGGTGCCGTTAAGCTTGGAGATCGCGGGCTCCATGTGGTCGTCATCAAGTTCCACGAAGCCGAAACCTTTGGAACGGCCGGTGAACTTGTCCTTGATGATGATGGCGCTCGCGGGATTGAACTCCGCGAAAAGATCGGAAAGGTCGTTTTCCACGAACTCAAAAGGCAGACCGCCTACGAATAGCTTTTTCATACTTCTCCTTGTGCTTTTTATTTTAACCGGTAAGTAAAAGCGCGTCTCCCTTTGTGACTGGCGAAAGCGACACTCTAAACCACCTTAGTTATAGTATCGCATATTACGGCCCGGCGTTCAAACCCGGAACTCCGTCATAAAAACGCCTTTCCCCGTCGGGAAAACCATGCCGGACGGCGCGGGGGAGCGTCAGGAGCCGCTCAGCATCATCCTGAGACCCGTCCAATAGCGCCTTACGTCGCCCACGGAACGGATGAATTTCAGGTGGCGAATGACCATGGCCGGATGGAGGAAGGTGTCCTTGTGGCAGCGGTCGAACTTGCCCTGCAGGTAGTCCGCGTCCATCCCGGCCGGCAGATAATTTACCCGGCTGGCGGAACGCTGTTTCGGGTCCTTCACGATGATGCGGCCATGCTGTTCAAGCTGGCCGAACATCTCTGTCCCCGGCAGGGGGATATAGAGCTGGAAATAGGGGAAATGGAAACGCGCCTTTTTGGCGAAGGCGAGGGTTTCCTCTATGGACTCGGGCGTATCGGAAGGCAGGCCGAGTATGAAGCTGGCGCGGGCGAAGATGCCAGCCTTGTCGGCCGCGACGCTGAGGTCGTAAAGCTGGGCGGCGGTTACGCCTTTCTTTATGAACTTGAGCACCCTGTCGGAACCTGATTCCGCCCCCACCATTATGCCCCAGCACCCCGCCCGCTTCATGACAAGAAGCATCTCGTCGTCGCAAATATGCGCCTTGAAGTTGCAGGTCCAGGCCATGTCTATTCCCCGGCGGGCTATCTCCGCGCCAAGGTCCAGCACGCGCTGTTTGGACAGATTGAACGTGTCGTCCATGAAAGCCACTTCCCGGACGCCCAGCCGCCGCGCAAGCAGCTCCATCTCCTCCCCTATCCACGCGGGACTGTGGCGGCGGAGCTTGCCGCCGTACATCTTGGCGAACTTGTTGGGCGTGGAACAGAAAGTGCAGCAGAAGGGACAGCCTCTGCTGGAGAAAATGGAGAACATCGGCAGCCGCTTGAAAGCGAGTATCTTCTCGTGGTACAGGGGTACGTATTCCGCGGGAACGATTTCGGCGGGATGGCCGAATACGTCGAGGTCCTCCGGTATCGCGGCCGGCTGGTTCTTGACCATGGCGCCGTTCTCGGAATAGCACATGCTTAGGACCGCTTCTTTAGGCAGCCGCCCCTCGAAATGTTCCAGCGCATGCTCCACGGCATACTCCCCCTCCGCGTAGCAGACGAAATCGAACAGACCCGGATTCTCTCGAAGAACTTCCTCGTGCGCGGCCTGCGCGTGCGGACCGCCAAAAAGCAGCTTTATCGAGGGGAAGCGCGCCTTTATCCGGCGGGCGGTCTCCACGGCGTAGGGATAGCCGAGCGTGGTGGCCGATATGCCGGCGCAGGCGAAGCCCTCCGCCCGCGCGGCGGTTTCGTCAGGCGAAAGGCCCAGCACGTTGGCGTCCAGCACGGACACCTCATGCTTTCCGCCCTTCTTAAGATGGGACGCTATGTAGAGTATGCCCAACGGGGGCATGACGGCGCCTATCTGCGCGTACTTAGGTCCGTAGACCACTTCAAGGGGAACGTAAGGATTAACAAGCAGCGTTTTCATCGTCTTATAACTCTCCAGAACAAACCGGGCAAAAAAATGGGGTAGGGCGGTCAGTAAATCGTGCCGCCCTCTGAATCAACGGCGACAAGCGCGGGCAGCGAGTCCAGTTCCACAAGACGCACGGCCTCCATGCCCAGGTCGGGGTAATCAAGCACCTCGCAGGACTTTATGTGCCGTTCGGTTATGAGCGCGGAAGCGCCTCCCGGCAGGGCGAAGTACACCCCGCCGTGTTCGCGCGCGGCCTGCAAATACTCGGGGGAACGACCGCCTTTCCCGATAGTAACAAGTCCGGCGCCCCGTCCCATCAGCGTGACGGCGGCGGAGTCCATGCGCCTTGAGGTGGTGGGCCCCAGGGAACCGCAGGGCCGGCCTTCCGGCGCCTTGGAGGGGCCAGCGTAATAAACGGGATAGCGCACAAGATAATCCGGCAGGGCGCGCCCCTCGGCCAGCAGCGCGAGGAAGCGGGAATGCGCCACGTCCCGCGCGGTTATGACAGGACCGGACAGAAGCACCTTGTCCCCCTTGCGCAAAGAGGCGAGAGTACTCTCCTGCTCCGACTCCGGTGCCGAGAAATCCACCTTGCGCATGGCGAAAGAGGAATATGTTTTCCCGGCGGAAGGCGGAATGAAAAGCGACGGAGTGGAGGCAAGGTCTTCAATCCAGAAGCCGTTGGCGTCTATGCGCGCAGCCACCCTTCGCGGCGCGGAACAGGCCACGCACAGGGCGAAGAAAAGGGAGGCGCTGTGGCGAGGCAGGCGCACGGCGCAGGCGTCGAAAACCAGATGGCTGCCGCCGAACTGCGCTCCGCACCGGATATTTTTCGCCCCGGCAATGACCAGCCGTTCCAACTCGGGGTCGCGGTTGGCGGGGAAGCCGTCCTCGGCCACATGGCGGAGATAGCCGGCGGCGGCGAAAGAAGCGGTTTTCATGGCAAAGGACGGACTGGGTCCGCCCGCGCATATGCCCACATGATACGGAGGACAGGCGGCCACGCCGATATTTTCCAGAATGGAGAGCGCTATGTCGGCCAGCGCAGCAGGAGAGGCGGAATCCGGGGAAAGGGAAAGGAAACGGCTCTGATTGGCGGAGCCTGCGCCCTTGAAAAGCAGCAGCATATGGAAACTGCCGCCCGGCACGCTGTCGACTTCAATCATGTAGGGGGAATTGTCCGGCTGTATGGCCCCGCGGTAAAGCTGGGAATCCCGGGTGAAGACCCGTTCCGAAGCCTGGGCTATGCCGTCCGCTATGGCAGCCCGCTCGTCCCCAGTGCAGAACACGCCGCGCCCCTTGAAGCAGTGGGCGAGAACGGTCCCGCCGTCCTGACACAGCGGCAGACCGGTCCGGGCGGAAACTTCCGAATTAAGAAGCAGGGCCGACGCGATGAAACGCTCATTTTCTCCGGTCGCTTTGGAGGCAAGCATCTCCGTCAGCAGGCGCTGGTGCGCCGGGGGCAGGTAAAGCTGGGCCCGTTCCGCAGCATTGGAAGCCAGATGCTCAAGCATCTGCGGCGTAACCTCAAGAAGCTGATGATTGCCGACGGCCGCCCGCACGGGCTGCTTTGAGGACAGGCGGGAAAAAGAGATGTTCTCCTCGAACCCGTCCAGCACGTCCCAGAAACCGTAGGCGCGGCGCTCGTTCATGCCTTTTCCTTCCCCGCCACCGACAGGTAAATAACGCTTTCGGACTGCGGCTCAAGCCCAAGCAGGGTATCCCACTCATCATCGAAATAAGAGCCTATCTGACAGGAAGAAAGGCCGAGATTTACCGCCTCAAGAGCCAGATTCTGCGCCGCGTGACCGCAGTCGAGATAGATGTAGCGGAAGGCCCTCTCGCTGTATCTGGAACGGGTCCTGTCGAACACGGCGCTCCAAACTACCACCGCAGAACAGGCTGACAGCATGGGCACCCCAAGGGAAGCCTGTTTGGCGTCATCCGCGAACAGGCCGGGCTTTACCAGCTCCAGCGCGTGCTCCTCCGGCAGATAGTGGTATATGCCTGGAGTAAGCATTTCAACCCGGTTCGCCACCACGTATGTTTCAAGCGGATACAGCGCACCCGCCGACGGGGCCATGCGCAGTCTTTTGCCGGCGGCCTCCTCCCGAACGCCGGAGGCGGCCCAGAGCAGGCAGGCCAGATGCCGCAGTTCCATTATGTATTCATGGTCGTAGGAACGCACGCTGCGCCGGGCGCGGAGCAGGGCATGAAGATTAAGGGTTTCGTCCGCCTTGGGATAGGGGAGCTTCATCTTCTTTGCGCCGGGATACGTCTTGCCGGGTTCCGGCTTTTTCGGCTTGTGATGGGCGCCCATCCCGGCGCGCCGGGAATAGCGGGTGTTTTCCTGAAAATTGATGCCGCAGTTTTCTCTCATATGTCGAACCTTATCCCCAGCGGGCAGTGGTCGGAGCCCTGCACGTCCTTGAGAATGAATGCGTCCCGGAGGCGGGCCTTTGCGGAAGCGGAAACGTAAAAATAATCCAGCCGCCAGCCCACGTCCCTGGCCCGCGCGCCGGTTCGCATGTCCCACCAGGTGTAGAGGCCGGGCGCGGAATTGAATTCCCGCAGGGAATCCAGCAGACCCCACCCGAGGAATTTGTCCAGCCACGCCCTTTCCTCGGGCAGAAAGCCGGAGGTATGGGCATTTTCCTTAGGGTGCGCGAGGTCTCTCTCCATGTGCGCGGTATTGAAATCGCCGCATACCACAAGCGGCTTGCCGTTGGCGGAAACTTTCTGGAAATGCTTCAGCAGCGCCCCGTAAAATTCCAGTTTGAAATCTATGCGCGCCTGCCCCATGGTGCCGCTGGGGACATAGACGTTGATGAAATTGAAAGTCGGATATTCGAGCGTAAGCGTGCGGCCCTCGCGGTCGAACATCTCCACGCCCACGCCCCTTGAAACCGACAACGGCTCCTCCTGACAGTAAACCGTCACCCCGCTGTAACCCTTGCGCTCCGCCTCGTGCCAGAAGGAAGAATAACCCGGCGGATTCAGCAGCCCCGGCTCAAGCTGGGACTGGTGGGCCTTGCTCTCCTGTATGCCGAGCAGATAGGGCTTTTCCCTCGCCAGCCACGCGAGGAAACCCTTCCGTTCGGCGGCGCGTATGCCGTTGACGTTCCAGGAGAGAAAAGTCTTCGTCATTTCTTCGCCTTGCCCTGCAGGGAAAGCGCGGCCATCGCCTTTTTTACAGCGGCCTCGTCTCCCAGATAGAAATGCCTAAGCGGATGGAGATTGTCATCCAGCTCGTAGACAAGGGGCATGCCGGTCGGTATTTCAATGCCGGCTATATCCGCGTCCGACACGTTGTCCAACAGCTTGACCACGGCGCGCAGAGTGTTGCCGTGGGCGCAGACCAGCGCGGTGCGGCCGGAGAGGAGAAAAGGGGCGATGTCGCTTTGCCAGAACGGATTGAAACGGGCTATGGTGTCCTTAAGCGACTCCCCAAGGGGGAGTTCGCTTTCCGGAACCGAACGGTAGTGCGGGTCGCGCCCGGGAAAACGGGGGTCGTCCCGCGCAAGAAGCGGGGGCGGCACGTCAAAACTCCTGCGCCAGAGCTTTACCTGCTCCTCGCCGTACTTGGCGGCGGTCTCGGCCTTGTTGAGGCCCTGCAGGGCGCCGTAGTGCCGCTCGTTTAGCCGCCAGGAATTGCGCACCGGAAGCCAGAAGGCGTCCATCTCCTCCTGCGCCAGCCAGAGCGTGCGCACGGCGCGCTTGAGCACGGAGGTGAACGCGGTGTCGAAGGAATAACCGCGCTCCCGGAGCATCTTTCCCGCGGAACGCGCCTCCGCCACGCCGTTTTCGGACAGGTCCACGTCGGTCCAGCCGGTGAAGCGGTTCTCCCTGTTCCACTGACTCTCGCCGTGGCGGAGCAACACGAGGGTATGCGTCATTTGGAAAACCAGCCCTTAAGCCTGCCCCAGAAGCCGCGCTCGCTTTCCTTCAGACGGCAGCGGGGGAACTGGCCCTCCAGAGCCTTGTCGATGGCGAGCACGCGGAGCATTTCGTCCTCCATGCGGTGAAGGACGTCGGTGCCCATTTTGGAACGGGCGGAGGAAAGGAGGGAGTGGTCTATTTCGTGACGGTCGCAGACGAAGCGGTCCTTTCCGCAGAAGGCCTGTATGTAGGGGCTTTCGTAAAAGAGTTCCACGGCGCGCGCGTCGGAAACGCCCTCCAGCCTTTTGACCAGAAGAAGGCCGCAGACGAGGCGGGCGTCCTTGGCGGGACGGCCGTAGCTCGGGTGGAAGTAGCTTGAGTAAAAGCTGTCTATCGCCTGCCAGTTGACATGGGAGGCGAGCTGAAGCCAGCGGTTTTCCCTGTTAAGAGCGCCGCCCAGAGGAAAGAGCTCCGGGAAAAGCGGCGGAGTACCGGTATCTTTCGGCTTGTACAAGATGCACCCCTTTCAGCAATCGCCGCGCAGGCCGACCATGACCGAACGTTCCGCGCGGCTGGTTGCTTCCATTTTAGCACAATCTAATGTTATTATTTAACAATGAGGTTAGTTTCAATAGCCGCATTGCTGTGCGGCAGCCTGCTGCTGGCGGCCTGCGGCGGCAAGATAAAGAACGCCGATTCCAAAGGAACCGGCATAATAGCTTTTGGCGACAGCATAACTCACGGCACGGGAGCCGGCCCCGGCGAGGACTATCCCTCGCTGCTTAGCCGCGCGCTCGGCGTGCAGGTGACCAACGCCGGCGTTCCGGGCGAAACCTCCACCGACGGGCTGGCGCGCATAGAACAGGACGTGCTGTCCCATAATCCGAAACTGGTGCTTATAGAATTCGGCGGCAACGACTACCTTAAGGGCGTGCCCTTCGGCGAGACCGCGGCCAACACGGGCAAGATGGTGCGGCTGGTGCAGGCGCGCGGGGCGATGGCCGCCGTGGTGGCGCTTGGCGGGATGCCGCAGATGGCCCCCTACTCGAAGGAATACGAGCGCATAGCCGAAGAGAACGGCGCGATATTCATTAGCGGACTGCTGTCCGGCATACTGACCAACCCCACTTTGAAGAGCGACGAAATACACCCTAACGCCGCCGGCTACAAACTCGTCGCGGAGCGGCTTGAGAAGAAACTGAGGAAATACGTCAAATGAACACCCCGCAGACCCCCCCGATGCAGCGCGCCAAATACAGCGGCTGGTTCCTGCTGGTGACGGCCAGCTTCGTCACCGTCCTTATAACGTCGAACATACTGGCGGTGAAGCTGATAAAAATCGGCCCGCTGGACATGGACGCGGGCAATATCATCTTCCCCATCAGCTACATTTTCGGCGACATACTGACCGAGGTCTACGGCTACGGCCGGTCGCGCCGTGTAATATGGCTTGGCTTCCTGTGCAACCTGTTCGCGGTGACGGCTTTCGCGGCGGCGCAGCGCATACCGCCCGCGCCGTTCTGGGAAGGCCAGTCCGCGTATGAGACCATACTGGGCTTCACGCCCCGCATACTGGTGGCGTCGTTCTGCGCCTACCTGTGCGGCGAGTTCATGAACTCCTATGTACTGGCCAAAATGAAGCTGATGACGAAGGGCAAACACCTCTGGACCAGAACGATAGGTTCGACGATGGCGGGACAGGCGGTGGACTCCACGATATTCGTGACGGTGGCGTTCGCGGGCGTGTACCCCGCGTCGGACCTGATGGGCGTGGTGGCCAGCCAGTGGCTGTTCAAGACCGGCTACGAGGCGCTGATGACGCCAGTGACGTACAAGGTCGTCAACTTCCTCAAGCGGGAAGAGCAGCTCGACCATTACGACTGGAACACCAACTTCAACCCGCTGAAACTGGCCGAAACGGTAGCCGAAGCGGAAAACGGAACCAGGACGACCAGCTATTCGAGTGGTAAAATATAGGCACTTGCTGTTGCCTATTAGCAACTGGACAACATTTCAAATCCTCAAGTTTTGTGATTCTGATGGTCAACGCAAAGCAGTTGAAATGCAAACTTATAGACTTCTTACTTACAAAATTTACCCCACGATTAATTGGGATCGAAGTCCCATTTATTGCCACCAGACGATGGGTAGACGTATTGCTCTTGACTAAAAACAATGTATTGATTGCATTTGAAATAAAAAGCGACCACGATAACATTAAGAGATTAAAGGGGCAACTGAAAGACTATAAGCATTCTTTTAGACAGGTATATACCGTTTTAACCACTAGATTCAATAAAAAAGAGATCTTGACTTCTATTCCAGTTGAAACTGGTATTATTCTATTCGATGAAAATACAAATCATTTTTCAATTGAAAGAAAAGCCAAAAACTCATCATCACTTCGTAAAACAAATCTTGCATATTTTTTGTGGAGAAAAGACTTGAATAAACAAACAAAAAAACAAACATCATCAATGGAGCTACGTGAACTATTTGTCAGACAAAATAACCTAGATTCCATCTATAAAGCGGCGATTTTAGCCCTTGAGCAAAGATATGAACAACGCTACAAATTATTCCTCAAAGAAAAAACTCAAGACAAAACACACATTTCCGATTTAGATTATCTCACAAAACTACACTCTGAGCTTTTTTGAGCCTAAAATACTGTAAACTTATGTAGTTATTGATTCTAACCGAAATCCAATGAGATGGAGCTCGCCCAGTCGGCACTTCCGATGCAGCCGCAGCAATCTCTCTATCACCCCATGTAACGGGGGAGGCGCTAACTTTTTGATATCTGGAATCAGCAAATATTTTCTTCGCTGCAGTCACATAGCCACCATCTTCTCGCCGAACACGCATGTAAAAGAACCGATGTGCTCCAGAGCGGTCTTCATATACAGCATCTATCCGCGGAATCCATTGACCACCACGTGTTTCATATCGGAAAGGGTGTGTTGATGCATAGTCTCCACACGTAACATTAAACGATTTGGACAAAATATCGAATGTATTCATTTCTGAAACAGGGAAATCCCCAGTCGCATCTCCGCCATAATATTTCTTTCTCACTGTAGAAGGGAATGAAGAAAACATACAACTAATAGCTTTAGGGGTACCCAATCTTTTCAGTTGACGCAGAATTGGCTCGAAACTAGCAGAATTGTCACCAGAATCTTCGCCCTGCAATTCAAGATACCCAGCATCTAGCAGTAAAATCAAATCACTAAAGCTCATGGAAGAAAGAATATCTTCAATATACTTCACCAAGTCCTCTTCCCCAATTCCAATGCGAAATGCCAACACCGGCGAAAACTGCTTCAATCTAAGTATCTCTTGCTTAACCTCAGCCTTAGCAAATGGATTATAGTGGATGATCGGTATAATGCACAAACCTTCATCCGTAATCAAATACTCAAGGAAATCACACCATGCCTTGAATCCATGCCTTGGATTTTCCAGCATCTGAATAATTTCGGGAGTTTGCAAACTAAACTCAGTTGTCAAATCAAGGATAAAAGGGGATGTGCCCTGAATCGTCTTTATTTGCTCGATTCGCCTTAAAATACTTGAATCAAGATTTTTAGGAGTCTTTCGAGAGCGAGTTAACTCATAAACTGGTAATATCCCAGCTCTTACAGCAGGATCAAGATTTTGCAAAGCTTTTAGCTCTGCATCTGTAGTTTTGATACAAGGTAAATATCTAAATTCCATAGATTAGTATTGTTTTATGTATCCTAAGTTGAAAGCACGATACCGTACAGCCGCAGGGGAAACATCAAATTTGTCTGCGAGCTCCTCGATGTTTTTTATACCTCGCAAAATATAACCTTCAAACAGATCCTTGGGCATTAAAAGTTGCCCCGCAAATTTATTCGCACGCGCCTCTATTTCACTGGATTCTGCAGACCGAAATAAAATCGTATCGAAATGTCTCTTCTTGGAAAACTCCTCATAATCAAACAAATAATGCCCAAATTCATGAGCCATCGTAAAACGTTGGCGACGTGGATTATGATATTTATTTACACCAATAACCCAGCGCACACCGCGCAATTCAATATATCCCGAGATATCAACATCCATATCTTCTCTCATAATCTCGAAATAATTCCGCTTTAAGAAACTCTCAATATCGAACGGATGAGTCGCAAGTGCAAGACGCCTTGCCTCTTCGTATATTTTCCCAATAGTAATTAGACTACCTTTTGGAACTAAACAGGTACTCTCAGTAGGAATATCATTATATGGATTTTTCTTTATTATTGCCATTTTGCAATGATGTCAGTGCCAACATATTCCTCAAATCTTTAGAGCCAGGTGCAGACCGAATGGTCTCAAGTTCCTCTTCGAGTTTTTCCAACTTGGCAGACATCTCCTTTAATTCATCCGCAACACCTTCACGTGAATCATCTAATTGCTCATCTACCAAATTCCCAACTTGCTTTTCAACCTTTACTTCTAATAAATCAAAAAAACTCTTAGATTGTGCATCGAAGCGTTTCGAAATTTGCTCGTCTGCCCATTCCATAGAAATCCCACGTGAATAGAAATAGGCTACAATAGAAAGTAAACCCAAACAAGCTAGGAGTATCGTTATCAAAGTATTGAAATAGGAAACTAAACTCCCATATATATCACTCGCAGACAATATCTTACCCTTCACAACCAACTCGTGAACATAGGTATTTACATCACTTGAACCCATTTGATCTACCCACACATAGTGGCTCGTCAAAAGAGGCGGTTTGAGGAAGATAGTAACAATCAGATAGGACATTAATACACCGATCATAACCCCTAATAAAACAGGAAATATGTTTTTGTTTTTAGTAAAAAAACCTTTCATATCCATATCTTCAACCTCGGCGAATTAAAACATACTCAAGATACATACCCCCACTCTGTAACATCAAACCAAAAACGTCAGTCCCTTCAAATAGATACCATTGTTTTAGCAAACTTCGAGCCTAATTTGAAGTAGATAGAACCCTCGATGCAACACAGCACTCCTATGCCGAATGAGCCACGGCCTCTCCTTACCTCGCACACTATGCTCCGCTCAAAGTTCTATCAGTGCATCAGATACAGTAAAGACTGCCGGCGGACTAATTGCCCGCCGGCGCGGTGCGCGGCCGATGAGAAATTACTGGACGGACCAGAAACGGCCGGTGGCCGTGCGGATAATCTTCGGCTTGCCGCTTTCGAAGGAGACGAACTCGGTTACGGAGGACTTCTCCTCGTGCTTCAGGTTGCGCTTGAACATGCGGCTGGTGATGGTTATGTCGTAAGTGACGCTGTACTCGCCCTTGGCGTCGCTGCGATAGGCCTTTATGTTCGATATGGAGCAGGTTATGGAATCGTAAAGGCGGAAGGAGGCGCGGAGGTTGGCTTCAAGGTCCGCGAGGGTGGTGCCGTCACCGGCCTCCCAGGAATCGCTGATCAGGGCCATGACGGAGGACTCGCTGCGCGACTCATAGGCCTGCTTGAAGCGGGCGTAGAAATCGCTTATCTCCTGGGTGCGGTCCTTCGTGTCCTCGAAGTTGAGATAGACCTCGCCGAAGTTTCCCCCCTCCTTGCCCGAGGAGAACAGCGGGCGGAAGACAAGCATATAGCCCACGCCCATGCGGGCAGGGAAGGTGTACTCGAACTTGCCGCCGGAAACCGAAACCTGCTTGAAGGAGCCGCCATTGTTCTCCGATATCTTCAGGGCGGAAAGCTCCTTGACCACGTCATCCTGTATTACGCCGGATATGGTTACCTTACCCTCCTTGAGTTCGGACGGCTGGAAGGTAAGATAGGCGCGGCCGGGGTCCTGCACGGTCTGGTTGATGACGACAAGCGTTTTTATGGGACGCGCGCGATGATAGGCCAGCGCGTCCTGAGCATATCCCTCCTGCGAAATGCGCCAATAGGCTTTTGAAACCTCATCCCCCGGCACCCACTTCTTGGCGGCAAAGAGGTTGGAGGAGAACAGTATGTACTCATCCGGCATATTGTAACGCCCCTGCGTGGGGTGATAGTTGTTGAAGTAGGCCAGAGCCTTCTTTTCATACGCCTGCGCGGCGGTTATGCGGGCGGAATAAGTGTCCCGGTTCTTGGTTATCACCGGCTGGGAAAGACAGCGGTTGTTTTCATAGAACAACAGATAATCCGGGCAGAAGGCTATGCCGAACCGAAGCTTGCCCAGCTCGGCTTCCAACTGGTCGTTAAGGGCGACGACCTCAACGGCAACAAGAGGGATGGCGGCCATGTCAGCCTTGAACGCGGCGGACAGCGCGGCGGCCTTTGCCACGCGGCCCTCAAGGTCAAGCTCCTTAAGTTCCGCAAGCTTCTTGTTGAGTTCGCCCAACTGGGCCTGATGATTGGCAAGGGTGGTGTAGCAGGGGCCCTTGGCAATGTCGAGTACGGCCTTGCTGCCGCTGCCCCAGCGGGCGGCCTCGGTCTGATTGGGATTGAACTGCCCGCGCGTCTTTTCATCGAGCAGAACAAGAGCGCCCTGCAGGAACTCCTGAATGAAATCGCGGTAATTCTCGTCGAAATATCTGTCCAGCCAGGCCACGGTTAGAAGGACGTCATCGCCCTTGCGCAGCCAGTGCATGAGCCTGGCGGCCTTTTGCGGGTCCTCCGCGTGCGCGGCAAGAAGCTTGTTGTTGGCGGCGATGTTCTCCTCCCATTCACGCGCGCCGCGGGCCGCACCGGCCCGGCGTATGCGCATGCGGCTAACATAAGCCGAGGAGAGGAACGCGCCCGGGCTGGAGGTGCGGGCAATGGCGTCCTTCAGATCCTTTGCCTGCGCCGAGAAATCGTAACGTTCCACGCCGGCAAAAGCCGCCAGATTGCTGCTTTTGTTGTAGAGTTCGTCATACTTTGCGGAGTTGGCCTTGAACTCTGTCTGGAAGGCGTCTATGCGGTCCTGATACGGCTTGCCCTTGCTTTCGGCAAGGGGAGCGGCGATGTCGTAGAACCCCATGCACTTGACCGCGCCGGCCTTCATGGTACCCATCCACTCCAGAGAGTTGCGGGCCGGGTCGCTGACCTTATACTTGATGTTGTGGGCGAGAGTGTAATCCCCTTCATTGGTGTAGGACTCGGCGTAACTGTCCATGGCGGAGATATCGCTTGAGGGAAGACCGGAGCGGAACTCTCCCTCCAGTTTTGAATAGTAATCGGCCAGAGGGTAGACCCTACCGCCCATGGTGAGAGCCTGAAGCTGGCTTTTAAGCGTGGCGGCGTAGTCGTAAAGGCGTTTGTCTATCTCGTCGGCGGAAGCGGCGTAGCCTTTGTAAAGCTCCTCGCAGCGGCGGAGGGCCGCGCCCTTGCGCTCGTCCGTGCTTTCGGCCCAGGCGGCGTTCTTGCACACGCTGTTGAGATTTCCAGCCGCGCCATAGAGAGTGTCGCGGACATCCACATATTCCTTGCCGGTTATGTTATTGGTAAGCAGGCGGTCGGCGTTGAGGCCGTATTCCCGCGTTATGGGGCCGTAATCTATGGACTGCGGCTTTTTCGCGGCCACGGCGAGAGCGCCGGCCTTTTCAAGAGGGCTGTCCCCGGCGGGCGGCTGGCCGCTCTTGTCCATCTCCGCGTGCCAGAGGCGGACCAGCTCGTTATGGAAATTAACGTCCTTGAGGAAAAGCTGTATATTGGCCTTGGTGACGGGCTTTTTCGCCAGTTTCAGGAGGAAAACGGCCAGTTCTATCTCCTGCTTGGTCTGGTTGTAGGTCCAGACGAAATATTTCCGCACGCGCTCGCGCGCCTGCGGCAGGGCGTTGCGGGACTCCTCCATGCGGCGAACCTTGGCGCGGAGAATGGCGTAATCTCCCTTTATTTCCTTCTTGAGCCAGGGGCAGTCCACCTCGCGCACGCCGCGGCAGTCAAGGCCGGGGACAACCTTAGCGTCGTAGTAGTCATTCCACGCGGCGTCAACATCGGCGACGGTGGGCAGGCGCTTCTGGGCGTTTATGCGGTCCACCACCATCTCCTTGAAATCCTGCTTGCGGTTATCTATGGCCCAGTCAAGCCAGGCCTGCGTGCCGTCGTGCACGGCCTGATTGGCCTCCAGAATCCAGCCGATGGGGGCGGCGGCGTCCGGCACCATGCGCTCAAGCACCTTGAGCCAGAAAGTCTGCTGAAGATTGGAGGGGGAATAGTCGTCGAATATCTTGGCCAGGGCGGCCTCAGGCTTGCCGGTGGCCAGCGGGACTATAAGGTCTATGGACTCGCGGCTGTTTCCGCCCACGGCGGTGACGGTGTTCTCTATGCGGTCCTCTATCACGTCCTTGACCAGTTCGTCAACCAGCTCCGCGAATTCGCCCACGGCACCCGTACGGCCGACCGGCGCGCATACGCACAGCAGCAGCGCCGCGATTATGATTTTTTTCATGACTACCCCCACCCCGGAATTGAAACGGCGGCCGTTCTCCCGGCTCGCCGGCCCTCGCGTTACTCTTCCCAAGCACGGGATACGCGCACTGGCAGTAACTCATTATAAGTTAAATGGGGTTTGTGAGGCACGTGACTTTTGCTACAATTTTTGTGAAAGTAAATTCCGCGCCCTGACGCGGAACACTTTTACCCTTTTCGGGCCCAACCCGGAAGGGAACAGAAGCAGAGCAGGCGGCCCTCCATTGAGGGCGCGGCCGGGCCCGGCGGAGAACCGCCGAGGCAGTGGCGAAGCGGACAGCAGCACGGCGTCCGCCTTAAAGCCCATCTAAAATCTCCTTTCGTAGCTAAAGCGGCGCTTGCGGCAGAATACGGAGATTTCAGATGGACCCTTAAGCCGCGGGACTGATATTCCAGAAACGTCAGCCCCGCTTTTTTGCAGCGGGATACGTATCGAACATGGAGGGACATATGCCCCCCCGCAGCAAGAAAGCAGTCGTAACACTTTCCGTAATATCCAACACCACCCTTGTCATCGGCAAGGCCATAATCGGCCTGCTGTCCGGTTCCGTGTCCATAATATCGGAGGCGGCGCACAGCGCCATGGACCTGCTGGCGGCGCTCATCGCCTTCTTCGCGGTGCACACCGCGTCAAAGCCGGCGGACGAAGGCCACAAGTTCGGCCACGGCAAGATAGAGAACATCTCCGGCGTCATAGAGGCGCTGCTCATTTTCGTGGCGGCCGCGTGGATAATCTCGGAGGCCATACACAAGCTCTCGGCCCCGCGCCCTTTGGAGAGCCTCGGCCTCGGCATGGCGGTCATGCTGGTGTCCTCTGCGTTAAACTGGTATGTGGCGCGCATGCTGTTCGAGACCGGCAAACGGGAGGAGTCTCCCGCCATCATAGCGGACGCGTGGCACCTGATGACGGACGTATACACATCGCTCGGCGTGGCGGGCGGCCTCGCCGTCATCTACCTGGGCGGTAAGATTTTCCCGGGCGTCAACCTGCTCTGGCTGGACCCGGTGTGCGCCATGGCGGTGGCCCTGCTGATAATAAAGGCGGCGTGGCACCTGGTGATAGAATCCGGCAGGGACCTGCTGGACGAAAGTCTGCCCCGCGGCGAACAAAAGAAAATAGCGGACGCGCTGACGGCGCTGGCGCCGGAACTCCGCAGCTTCCGCAACATGCGGACGCGCAAGTCGGGCGCGGTCAGGTTTGTCGAGATAGACGCGGTGGTGGACTCCTCCATGTCGGTGGAGAACTCCCACAGGCTGTCGGACAGAATAGAGGCGGCGATAAAGAGCCTCTTCCCGCAGGCGGTGGTTACGGTCCACATGGAACCTTGCGGAAAAGAATGCGAGAAGGACTGCACTTCCGCCTGCACCCACCTGCCCTCCGCCGGAGCGTGAGGGGACGCGTGGCGCGGTCAGTTTTTGCGCAGGCCGCAGTTTGCTAGAATCTCAGGCAGTCAGAAGACTGAATTTCGCGCGGCACGGGATTAGGTAATGCTCAGAAAATACACCATAGCCACCGGTAAAGTGACGGAAGCGCAGGACGGCGCGGCCACCGTATACCTTTATACCAACCCGGACGAGGCGGAACGCAAGGCGCTCGTGACCGACTGGCAGATAGACGAGCACACGCTGAATTCGGCCCTGGACCCTGACGAACCATCCCGCCTGGAAATCGACGAATTTTTCACCGCGATAATACTCAAGCGCCCCAAAAATTATTCCGGCAAGGACCAGCTCCTTTTCAAAGTGGCGTCCATGGGGCTGTTCTACAAGCAGGACAAGCTGGTCATAGTGATTTCGGAAGACATACCTATGTTCACCGGCAAGCTGTACGCGCAGGTGCCCAATCACGCCGACCTGCTGATGAAGATACTCTACACCGCCATACACCACTACATGGAACACCTCAAAATCATCAACATGATTTCCGAGGAAATAGAGCGCAAGCTGGCGGTTTCCATGGATAACAGGCACCTCATCAACATGTTCACGCTGGAGAAATCGCTGGTCTACTACGTCAGCGCCATCAACTCCAACGGCTACGTTTTCGAGAGGCTGAAGCACCAGAATTCGCGCTGCGGCTTCGACGCGCCGAGCCTGGAAATGCTGGACGACGTGATAGTGGAAAACTCCCAGTGCATGCGCCAGGCGCAGATTTACGCGAACATTCTCTCCGGCCTGATGCAGGCGCGCTCCTCCATCATGAGCAACAACCTCAACTACCTCATGAAAAACCTGAACGCGCTGGTCATCGCCATAGCCGTGCCAAGCTTTTTCGCGGGCGTGGGCGGCATGTCGGAGTTTTCCACCATCACCGGCGGGGCGCACAAGTGGTACATAACCTACCCGGCCTTCCTGCTGGCCATGCTTGCGATAGGCTACTTCACCTTCTGGGTGATACGCCGCTTCGAAAGACACTGAGAATTTCCGGACAAAAGAAAAGGCGGCCCGCGAAGGCCGCCTTTCTTTTTTAAGACGCAGGACCTAGACGCTGAGGCCGAGGGCGCGTGCGCCGTCCTCTATCACTCTGGACAGCTGCTCCTCGCCCCGGAAGCTTTCCGCGTAGACCTTTGCTATCGGCTCCGTGCCGGACAGGCGGGCAAGCAGCCAGGAATCCTTCATGTATATCTTGATGCCGTCTCCGTCGCGGAAGCCGGTCACTTCCTCTCCCGCCAGCGATTTAAGGGAAGACAGGTCCGCCGCCTTCACGGCCTTCAGTTTGGAACGGGTATTCTCGTCAACGGGCATGTCCACGCGGCGGTAGGAGGGCGTGCCATACTTCGCGGTAACGTCGGCGTAGACATCGGCCAGATCCTTCCCGCTCTTCACCATGACTTCGGCCAGCAGCATGACGGCCATTATGCCGTCCTTTTCGGTTGTCCACCGGTAACCGGACATCCCGGCGCTTTCCTCCCCGGCGAGTATATAACGGCCGTTCAGTATGCCGTCCACGAAATACTTGAAGCCCACGCTCACCTCGTCGGTCTTGCGGCCGAAGCCGGCGCATATGCGGTCGATGAGGTGCGTGGTGCCTATGCTGCGTCCGGCCGCCAGATCTGACGGCCACTGGGGACGATTCTGCAGGAGATAGTGCAGCGCTATGGACAGCGCGTGGTTGGGCGGCAGCAGGCCGCCCTTGCGCGTGGCGACGCCGAAGCGGTCGGCGTCCGGGTCGGACGCGCCGGCGAACTCGTATTTCCCGCTCGAGACCACGTCCAGCAGCGGCTTCATGGGGAAACGGGAGGAGGGGTCCATACGGATTTTGCCGTCGTGGTCCAGCGGAATGAACCCGAAGGTGGGGTCCACTTCCTTGTTGACCAGCGTAATATTGGGAACGAAATCCGACTTGAGGGCCTCGTAATACTTCACCGACGCCCCGCCGAGGCAGTGTATGCCTATCTTCATGCCGGACGCCTTTATCGCCGCAAGGTCCACCTGCCCGGAAAGGCGCTGGAGGTAAGGGGCGACCAGGTCCATCTTTTCAAGAAGCCCCTGCGAGGCCGCCTTGCGGAGAGAAATCTTCTTTATTCCTTTCGGGGCGTCCATGTACTCATTGGCGTATTTTTCGATAAGGGAAGTGGTGGCGGCGTCGGCAGGGCCGCCGTGTGAGGGATTGTACTTGAGACCCATGTCCGCCGGAGGATTATGGGAAGCTGTTCCGATAAGCGCGGCGGAGGCGGTCTTGGCTATTATTTCGGACGAAAAGACCGGCGTCGGCAGAGGGCCCTTGGCCAGTATGACATGGATGCCGTTGGCGCAGAGGACTTCCGCGCAAAGTTCCGCGGTGGCGGCGGACATGAGGCGGGTATCGCCGCCGACAAGCACCTTGCCTGCAACGCCGCGCTCGGCGTGAATGCGGGCCACGGCCTGCGCTATGGCCTGCGCGTGGAGAGCGGAGAAACCCGCCCCCAGCGCGCCGCGGTGCCCCGACGTGCCGAACTTTACCCGGGCCCGTTCGCCCGAAGGGGAATCGAACTCGCGCTCCAGCCTGTAAGCGTTGATGACGGTGTTTGAAAGGGTGCCAGCATCCGGATGAGTCATTTGAAAATCCTCCTGAAAGTGGCCGGGCAGGGAAAAGCCCGGGACGCATATGATGCTGTTATTGTGCAAAAAAGCGCCGCCCCTGCGCCATATGTTAGAATTTTCATTATGAAAAAAGTCCTCATAGCCGGAGGGGGAGCGGCGGGCCTCATGGCGGCGGTCTTCGCCGCGCGCGAGGGAGCCGAAGTCTCCATTTTCGAAAAAGAGGGAGTGCCCGGCAGGAAACTGTCGGCCTCCGGCAACGGCCGCTGCAACATCACCAACAACCGCGCCGCGCCTGAAAGCTATTTTGCCGGGCGGGAAGCCGTGTCCGCCGCCCTGTCCTCTTTCGGCGTTGAAAAGACAAAGGCATTTTTTGAAAACCTGGGCCTTCCGCTCAAGGAAGAGGACGAAGGCCGCATATTCCCCCGCTGCGAGCGCGCCCCCGCCGTTCTCAACATACTGAAGGACGAGGCGGAACGCCTCGGCGTAAAAATAGTCTGCGGAAGCGGCGTAAACTCGGCCAGACGCACGCAGTCCGGATTTGAAATCTCGGCCGGAGGGACAACATTCAAGGCGGACAGCCTTGTGCTGGCATGCGGCAGCTGCGCCTATCCGCAGATAGGCGGCGCGGAGGAAGGCTACCGTCTGTCCAAATCGCTGGGCCACACAGTAACGCCGCTTACACCCTCTCTGGTTCCGCTTGCGATAAAGGAAAAAAGCGTGGCAAGGCTTTCCGGCATAAGGACGCAAGCCCGCCTTACCGCCTTTTGCGGCAGCGCGGAGATTGCCTCTTCCCGCGGGGAAATCCTATTCGCCAATTACGGACTTTCAGGCCCGGCCGCGCTGAACCTTTCAAGGGAATGCGTGAGGCGGCTGAAAGAAGGCAGAATCTCGGTTTCCATAAACCTTTTCCCGGAATATCAGGAACGGGAGGCGGAGCAGTTCCTCACCAGACGCTGGGAACAGTTCTCCAGCAGGCCGGTCAAAAGATTCTTCCTCGGCCTGCTGCATGAAAGCGTATCCAATCTGGTCATGGACATGACGGGACTGGACCGCAACGCCGTCTGTTCCGCGTCCGGACCCGGCGCGATGGAGCGGGTGCGCAAAGCGCTGCTGGACTGGCATCTTGAAGTTACCGGCCACCGTCCCTGGAACGAAGCCATGGTCTGCGCCGGAGGAGTGCCGGTATCGGAAATCGACCCGGAAAACATGCGCTCGCTTAAAACGCCGGGGCTGTTCCTGGCCGGAGAACTGCTGGACGTGGACGGGCCGACCGGCGGCTACAATCTCCAGTTCGCCTGGTCCAGCGGAATGCTCGCAGGCACCTTCGCCGCCAGATAATCTCATCGGAATCATCCCGATATCAGGAACAACTCCTATGAATGTGACAATGCAGCGGAAATTCATGAAAATCGCACTCGAAGAGGCAAAGCTTTCTTTGCGCGAAGGCAATAAAGGCTTCGGCGCGGTAATTGCCAAAGGAACGAAGATTCTTATCCGCACGCATGACACAGACATCACGGATAACGATCCCACCGCGCACGCCGAGACCAAGGCCGTGCGAAGCGCGTTCAAACAACTTGGCGGAGATCTTTCCGGTTGCGTCATGTTCGCAACCCATGAACCCTGCCCCATGTGCAGCGGCGCGATTGTATGGTCAAGGATTCCCCATGTGGTTTACAGCGTTTCCATAAGAGATTCCTTAAAAATGGGACGCACCATGGTGGATGTCCGCGCCGCCGACATATTCAGGAAAGCCCCGTGGAAAATAAAATGCGAGGCCGGTCTTCTGAAGAATGAATGCGCGCATCTTTACGAAAGCAGTGTGCGCGCCTCGGTAAAGCAGTTGCGTCCGTTGATTAAAAACAACGCATGGAAGAAACTGGAGAGGGAACGCTCGCTGGACAGAGTCTCCTGGTTTAAAAAGAATAAAACGGAATTGCTTGGGAAGCTGCACGGTACCGACATTGAGAAAGCATATCAGTTATTACTGCTGCGCCTGAGAATAAAACCGTCGGATGCGCCAATAGTGGCTCGAACCGAGAAAAAAATCACCTTCCGCTCGCGAAATTTCTGTCCCACCATATACGCCTGCGACATTCTTGGGCTGGACACGCGCGTTGTCTGCCGTGCTGCATATGAAAAATCCACCGGAGACCTCCTGCGGCAGATAAATCCCCGCCTGAAGTTCGGCAGGAACTATGCCAAACTACGGCCCCATTCCCCCTACTGCGAGGAATTCATCATCCTGAAATAATCGCCTGAGAACGGACTTTTTTCGCTTACAAATAAAAACACCGCCGAATGGCGGTGTTTCGTTTTCTGCGGATTGTACGGGACTATTCCACTATGCGCCTTGCGCCAAGATAACGACTGCGGAAATAGCGGTTCTCGAAATCGGCTATGCTGACGCCCTTGGAGGAAGCCGAGTGGATGAAGCGAAGCTTCCCGCCTTCCTGCTCGATAACCATGCCAACGTGGGAAACGCCGGCCCCGGTGGTATTGAAAAACAGAAGGTCTCCCTTCCTGAGCCCAGAAACATCGACCGGCGAGCCTTTTTTCCACTGGTCCCTGCTGACGCGGGGAAGCCTTACGCTGTTCTCCCCGTAAGTGTTCATGGTGAATCCGGAGCAGTCTATCCCCTTATGCGTTACCCCGCCCCACACATACGGTGTGCCGAGATAGGAGCGCGCGGAAGTGTTCAATCCGGGCCACAGAACGCCCATACCGGCGGAAAGAGGTATTTCGGGCGGAACGGAAGCCTGCGGCGCGGCAGGTTTTGCCGGAGCCGGAGCTTGCGCCGCGGGTTTTGACGGTCTGTCGGGAACGGAAGATTCTGCCGAAGGCGCTTTCTTTGACGGTCCTGCAGTTTTACCGCTTGGTGAAGACGGAACGCTCCCGGCTGGAGGAGCAGCGGGTTTTGCTTCCGGAGCGGACGGCCACTGCGCCTGTTCCTTCCCGCCCTGCTGCTTTATTTTCTCAAGCGGGGAAAGCTGTTTCTCGGGAGCAGGCGGAGGAGGAGAGACAGGCTCCGGCGCCTTCTCCGTAACGGCGGGGGCGGCGGGCTTGCCGTCGGGAATGGCGAAAACGCCCTGATATGCCGGAAGGACCGGTTCCTTCCCGGCCTTCGCCATCGCGCGGAAATATTTGTTAGCCTCGGAAGCCAATTGGCCGGGCCTGTCCTGAAATTTCGGCATATTGCCGAACAGATAGGTGGCGTACTTGTGCTGGTCGAAACGGTTCTTTTTGACACCATTGACCAGTTCCCATTTTATGATGTTGAAAGAACGGGCGTCCCAGTCGTTCTCCATGGCGTTCCGTATCAGGTCGGCCGCGATGTCCGGCGAGATGGAGTTGGAAGTCATCAGATTGTAGGCTTCCGCCCAAAGGGATATCTTGTCCGCATCTATTTTCTTGCGGTACCCGTAAAGCGCTATGCCGTACACCACGTCCGGCGCGGAGCCGTGCAGGACCGCCTTGTACGCGGCGAAGGAAACATCCGCCTGCCTGTCAACCGGCGCGGAATCGAAGGAGCCTTCCGTTATGACGCCCCAGGCGGTGCGGGCGGCGGAGAGATGCTTGTCGTCCATCACGTCCGTCGCGTAACCGGCATAACGCCGGCCCACGGAATCCAGCAGCGCGGAACGTTCCGCGTCCGTATAGGCGGCGTCCTTTTTGGCCTCTGTCTCGAAGAATTCCCGCAGGTTCTGCTTAGGCGCGGCAGACGCTGACAGTCCGCAGAACAGCGCCAGCGTCGCCATTAGAAATTTTACTTTCAATCCGTCCTCCCCAAATCGCGATATCCAAACCCCTGCTGAATTATAACAAAAGAAACGCCGGGCCTATGCCCTGTTTTGGGCCTTTAGGCACTTGCCCGCAGGCACGCTCCGCCCGAATAATACATAGTGGAGGGTACTCATGTTCATAAACAAATTTAAGTTTCTGTCACTTTTGCTGGCTGTCGGCGTCATGCCGCAGCCGTTCCTCAATGCGGCGGGCGAGCAGGCCGTAAAACAGCTGGAAGGCATGACGGGACAGACCGCCGTGGCCGTTCCCGCCGCCGTCCCCGTGCAGGAGCGCGCCGCATCGTCAAAAGCCGCGCCGATTGACCGCGTCTACTCCGGGAAAATCCGCAAGACCATATCAAAGAACATTCCCTCCGCGGTGATGATACAGGGCTTCGACTGGTCCTCCCACCGGGTCAAGCCGTGGTGGAACACGGTATCCGGCAAGGCGGGAGAAATTGCCTCCGCGGGCTTCGACATCATCTGGTTCCCCCCTTCCGGGCAGGCGGCCAGCGACGAAGGCTACATACCGGTCCAGCTTTATAACCAGAATTCCCAGTATGGCACGGCGCCGCAGCTTCAGTCCGCAATCAACGCGTTCCACGCGAGGAACATGCTGGTGCTGGCCGATGTCGTCATAAACCACCGCGTGGGTTCTACCGACTGGGGCGACTTCACCAACCCGCAGTGGGGGCCGGACTCCGTATGCTCCGATGATGAATGGGGCGGGGCCCGCGGCCACCGCGACACGGGCTGGGGCTTTCAGGCCGCGCGCGACATAGACCATACCCAGCCTTACGTTCAGGAGAGCATCAAGGACTGGCTGCGCTGGCTGAAGAACGACATCGGCTACGACGGCTG
>Ga0074197_1000775_pt1 | contig 34502 bp, 24 predicted proteins | sample EPASupsiteSAE305_FD_64526 | JGI IMG/M metagenome (GOLD analysis project Ga0074197, IMG submission 64526) | Bioremediated contaminated groundwater microbial communities from EPA Superfund site, New Mexico - SAE3-05 reassembly with SPADES | ecosystem: Environmental > Aquatic > Deep subsurface >...
TTCCTTGTCGTATGCCGTACATCACCAGCATGTTCATGCCACGTGCCCAAGGCGATCGACCACTTCCCGTACCCCCAAATTCTCAAAACCTGGCCTTTGTCAGCCAGTTTGTCGAGATCCCGGATGATGTGGTGTTTACGGTTGAGTATTCAGTCCGGGCAGCCCAGACGGCAGTTTACACGCTACTGAAGGTTAATCGGGAAGTGCCGCCTGTTCACCGGCATGACAAGTCATTGAAGGTGCAGCTGGATGCGGCGATCAAGGCCTTCAAGTAAAAGATAGCGAACCGGACAGCAGAAACACCAGCGTGCCTTAAACGTAGAGCAATCGCTCGCTGGTGAACCAGTAGAGGAGGATATTCCCCATGAAGAAGATTATCAAAAATGTTTTTATTGTACTGATGTCAGGCATTCTGATCGCCGGAGTTGCGGGCTGTGAGAAAAAGCAGGGGCCGATGGAGCGGGCTGGTGAGAAAATTGATAAAGCAGCAGAAAAAGCCGGAGATTCAATCAAGGAAACCGGTGAAAAGCTCAAGGATACAGCTAAATGACAGCAACCAAACCTTTCTGAAAAACGATACCATGTCAGACGCTTCAACAACTGGTGCAGATGTGCGTGTAGAGTCTGGCAATACAACAAGAGGTGTCATACTTTTCTGCCTGTTGTTCTGGTTCTTCTCTGCTTTGCCGTTGCATGCTGCGGAACCACTCAAGGTCGATGTTACCGGCATTGAGGGAGATGCGCTGAAAAATGTGCAGGGTGCGCTTGCTCTGCCTGTCGGGCTGGTACGGGAAGGAACCGTTGACCGGCTCTGGCTGGAACGTTTTGCACAGCAGGCAGATGACAAAATACGAGCTGCTCTGGAGCCGTTTGGTTACTATAACGCCCAGGTTACCGTAACGGTTGAATCAGCAAGGGAACAGTCACGTCTGCTGGTGAAAATAGTGCCGGGAGAACCGGTCCGCCTGCATGACGTAACCGTGTCAGTGGTCGGGTCCGGGCGAGGGGAAGAACCGTTACGTGATCTGATTGCGGCATTTCCGCTGAAAACAGGCAGTGTGCTGTTGCATCAGAGCTACGAACAGGCCAAGGCAGCGCTTCAATCACAGGCACAGGAACTGGGGTATCTGGATGCGGAATTTACGCTGCATGAAATCCATGTTGCACCATCCGCCACAACCGCCACCATCAAGCTGGTACTGGATACCGGCGAACGTTTTTACTTCGGCGCTACCCGTATCCATGGGGCACCTGACTATCCTGACCGTTTCCTCCGTCGGCATCTGACCTATAAAACGGGTGAGGTTTTTTCTTATTCCGGCCTTGGTGAAACGCAGCGCAATTTTGCCAACTCCGAACGTTTTAAAGAGATTCTTGTCAAACCGGAAAAAGAGGATACTGAAGCGTTCAAGGTGCCGGTGTCTATCCAGCTGAAGGCCGGACCGCGTATCAGTCTGCGTCCGGGCATCGGCTACGGTACGGACACCGGTGCACGTTTCACCGTCCGTTACCGTGATCTGAACATGTTCCATCTGGGGCATGAATTGTATTCTCATCTGTATCTGGCCGAACGCCTGCAGGGGCTGGTTACCGGTTACTCCATCCCAAGCCCCAGGGATGTCAGAAGCTCCACCGTGCTGCAGCTGAATCTGCAACAGGAGGAGACCACAAATTATACTAGCCGGATACTGGCACTGGAGCTTGCCCGCAACCGGAGTTTCGGTGCTGGCAAGCTGGGCACCGCCTATATCAGGGCGCAGTATGAAGACTATTCCGTGGGAGCCGAAAAATCCTCTTCCCGGCTTTTGCTGCCCGGTCTGCGTTTTTCTGATAACCGTTACGACAATCTGATCCGTCCACAGCAGGGGTTCCGCTACGCAGGTGAACTGCGTGGCACCCACCAGCTGCTCGGGTCGGACACGGCCCTTGTCCAGATCCTGGCTGAGGCAAGTCATCTCCAGCCACTGCCCTGGCGCTTTTCCCTGCATACGCGAGTACAGGGAGGGGCAACCCTGCTGAACGACCCGATCAGAGATATCCCCCCCTCGCTGCGCTTTTTTACCGGCGGTGACCAGAGTGTGCGCGGTTATTCCTATAAATCCCTTGGCCCCCGCGATGCATCCGGCAAGGTTGTGGGTGGCACGCAACTTTTTACCTCCAGCGTTGAACTGGAGCGGGCACTTTTTCAGAACTGGGGTGTTTCCCTCTTTTATGATGTCGGCAACAGCTTCAATTCCTGGTCCCGCGTCAGCCTGTTTCAGGGTGCTGGTGCCAGCCTGCATTATTATACCCCAATCGGGGCCTTGAACCTTTCCCTGGCATACCCCCTCGGGGAGGACAACCCATCTATCCATTTTCACTTTACCGTGGGGTTTGAGCTGTGAAGCGGCTGACCAGACAGATCCTCACCGTAGTACTGATTCTTGTACTGGCAGGGGGGGCGGGTGCAGCCGTCTTCTGGGGGCTCTCAACAACGCAGGGCACCCGCTGGCTGCTAACGAAGATCCCGCCACTGCTCGGGATAAACCTCACCGCCGGGGTGATTGAAGGCACCGCAGGCACTCATTTGCTGCTGAAAGATGTTCGGCTCGAGCTGGCACAGCAAAAACTGGCGTTTGACCGGCTGGAGTTGCGTTGGAAAGCGCTGCTGCTGCTGACAGGTACGCTGGCTGTCAAGGAACTCAGTATCAGCGGTGTTCGGATTCAGGATAACAGCCCTGTTGACAACAAACCGCCAGTCTTGACCTGGCCACAGGTATCCAAAACAGCCCGCCTGTTCCATGGAACCATTTCGCAGATACAGGTGACCAACCTACAGTATCGCCGCCTGCAGGAACAACCTCTGCTGGTAACATCCGTCAGCGGGGCTGTTGTCTGGCAGGACAGTCACCTGACTATCAACAATCTCACGTTGCTGTCGCCCTCTGTTCAGTTGGTTGGCACTGCTTCGCTAGGCTTTGGTCAACCGTCCCTGACGGCAGACCTGTCACTTGCCCTGGTGCGGCCTGTGGCGGATATGAATCGATTTTCTGTGCAGGTCCGCCCCGGTAGTGGCAGACCACAACCGTTCGTGGGAACCGTTATGCTGAGCGGGGCTACAGACGCACGGAAGTTGCTGGAGTTAAGCGGTGATGTTGGCATGACCCGGAACAGCTTTCAACTGCGTCGGTTGCGCCTGATCAAACCAGGGCAAAAAGGACTGATAACTGCCGATGGATCGCTGCTGTTTACCGGCAGGGAAGCGGTTTTGGCGTTGGAGCTAAAAGCGACCGGCCTTGATCTGGCCCCACAGCTGAACGTACCCACAGACATCTTTGGTACTCTGACCTTTGCAGGAACCCTGGAGCGCTATCAAGGCCGCCTTAACTTTTCAAACAAGGCAAAAGGGTGGCAGGCAGCGACTGTCTCATCTGACTATCATGGTACCCATGAGGGGCTGCAACTGGCCCCGTTGAGCGGCACGGTTCTTGATGGCTCTCTAGGGGGAAACGTAAGGATTGACTGGCGGAAAGGCTTTGCCATGCAGGGGCTGATCAATGCCCGGAATCTTAATCCGGCCAGAATTTCACCGGACTGGAAAGGGGTGGCTCATATTAATGCAAACGTGAAGCTGGCCTGGCCCGAGAACGCACCTGTCAATGGAACCATCAGCGGTGTCCTTCTGGAAAGCAGTCTGCACGGCCAGGCTTTGACCGGAGAACTGTTGGCAAATCTTGACGACAACAGATTCGTTCTTAACCGGTTGGCGCTCCAGGGCAAAGGCTTTAACCTCCAGGCATCAGGGGAACTGGACCGGCGTCTGACCGTACAGGCACAGATCAGCGACCTTTCCCGCCTGGTTCCCGGAGCGGAAGGGACTGTGCAGGCCGGGGGCTGGCTACGCTGGCGTGACGCCCAGCTTGGGGGCAACCTTACCGGCACTGCCAACAGGCTTGCCTACAACGGGGTGCGGATAGCATCTGCCAGGCTGTCAGCACAGGCAGAGCAGGGTACGGATAACCCGATGCAGATCGCCGTGACACTGCGGGATCTTGCTTATGGACAGTACCGGTTTGCCGCCGTAACGGTTGCAGCAAACGGAACCGTGCCACACCATACCCTGAACGCAACGCTGCGTGCATCGGGAAGCGAGGCAGCGCTGAAGCTGACTGCAGGGTATCGTGATGGCCTCTGGAAGGGGGCGCTACATCACCTTGCAGGCAGCGATACGGTCAACGGCCGCTGGAGTCTGCAGGCGCCGATGAATTTTGCCCTCAGCTCCAGGAGCTGTACCCTGTCACCGCTGATACTTACTGCAGGTGCAGGTGAACGTGTCGAGGTCACAACAGCTGATCTTGTATTGCAGCCATTAAGCGGTTTGGTAAAGGCACAATGGACCGGCCTTAATCTGTCCAGAGCAAATCCCTGGCTGTCACCTGATACACGAGTGAAAGGACGTATCAGTGGTCAGACAAAAGCGAGCATACTTCCGGGGCAATCATTTGAACTGGACGGTGATGCGGTTCTTTCCGGGGGGAGCGTGCAACAGAAAAGTGCTGAGGGAGAGTTAAATCTGTCCTTCAGATCAGCAAAGGGGAACTGGCATTGGCGTGGAGAGACCCTGGAGGGCTCCCTGGTTCTGGCCATGGCCGAACAGGGGCAGGCCCGGGCAACCTTTACCCTGCCGCTTCCAGCCCGGTTCCCGGTTGCCGTCAACCCCAAAGGGGGGCTGAGGGTCTCCCTTACTGGTCAATTGCAGGAAAAAGGGATGCTAACCGCTCTGTTTCCCGGTCTGATTCAGGAAAGTTACGGAAAGCTTGATGTTGATCTGAAGATGGATGGAACCTGGGAAACAGCCCGGAGCGCAGGAACCTTGCGCCTATCCAGTGCCGGTGCCTATCTGCCCACCGCCGGCATTCATCTGAAAGAGATCCAGATCGCGGCACAGCTGGAACATAATCAGATCAGAATTACTTCCTATCGGGCAGATTCCGGCGCTGGTCATATCGAGGGAACGGCTCTGCTTACCCTTGCTGGCTGGCAGATAAAGAGCTATCAGGGCACCATAGTTGGTACTAATTTTCAAACCGTACATTTTCCTGAACTTCAGATAGTAAGCAGCCCTGGTTTGCGCTTTGAAGGAACCCCTCAAAAACTGGCACTGCGTGGTGAGCTGCGGCTGCCTGAGCTGAATATAATCGGAACCCAGTCGCCTGCCGTTATTCCGCCGAGCAGTGACGTCATCAGGGAGGGAAAGGTGGTAGCGGTTGCAAAGCCTTCTGCCCTGGCCCTGGATATTCAGATCAAGCTACTGCTTGGTGAGAAGGTCTTTATCAAGGCATCGGGCGTTGACGCTCAGTTGGGCGGGGCCATAGATCTGTCAATGAGTAGTCTCGACAGAATTTCCAGTAAAGGTGAGATCAAGGTGCTGAAAGGACGGTACCGCACCTACGGGGTGAACCTTGAGATCGTCCGTGGCCGGCTGTATTTCGCCGGTGGTCCCGTCACGAGCCCGAGCCTGGATTTTCTGGCGCTGCGCAGCATTGGTGATATACGGGCTGGTGTGACGGTAACAGGAACACTCAAGAAACCGGTCACCAGGCTTTACTCCGAACCTGCCATGCCGGATATTGATATCCTGGCCTATATTGTCCTTGGACATCCGCTTGGCAACAGCACCGCACAGGCCAGTCTTGTTGCCCAGGCAGCCGGGGCTTTGCTCACCTCCGGCCAGGCTGCAGTCCTGCAGGAACAGTTAAAAAACAAGCTCGGCTTAAGCACCCTGGAGATTCAGGGGGGTGTTGGTGGAACCACCGGCGCCATGGGCTATAAACCGCTTCAAGTCACCCGTCCTGGCGCCATGCCTGCTGATCCGCAGCCAGGTATCACAGAAACGGTACTCACCGTAGGCAAATATCTAACCCCGCAACTTTATCTCAGTTACGGCAGGTCGCTGTTTACTGGAAACAGTCTGTTCCGTTTGCGTTATGACATGTTCAAACATTGGCAGATTGAGACCCAGACCGGCAGTGATGCCAGCGGCGTTGACCTCTACTACAAATTTGAGTTCAGGTAGTGTCGCCACATGTACGTTTCGTCAGTCTGCTGCAGCCCTTCACATATGGCGGTTGTGTTAAACATGACGGATTTAATTGGCAGTTTTAAGCGTGTGTTTCTGCCCCCCTGGTAATTATCCCAATACAATCATACGGTTGTGGTCACGTGAATCCAGTTTTTTTATCTGGCACAGTAGTTGCGCTAACTCTGTTGATTCAGAGCAAGGAACAGATCACAAAACGCCAACGTTGTTCAGATCAGACAACGTTATATCTGCGTACACAAGGAGAATCAGATGAAACAGCTATCCAGGATTGGAATTATGCAGTTTGCCGTAGCAGTTGCGGCCATTGTGATGGTTGCAGGGTGTGCAAATACCCCGCTGCGTACAGAGGCCTCAACCTCAGGTATCCGCGCTGCTGAAGAGGCCGGTGCGGCCCAGGTGCCGCAGGCTTCGCTACATTTGCAGCTTGCCAAAGAAGAGCTGGCAGCTGCCAGGGCTTTGTCCGAGAAAGGCGAAAAGGAGCAGGCCAGATCAATGCTGCTGCGGGCTGAAGCCGACGCAGAACTGGCTGTGGTGCTTTCCCACAAGGATGATGAAAAGACTGAGGCCAGGGCAGCCATAGAGCGCGTACGTCAACTTCGGAAAGACAACCAATAAACCAATCGGTTTCGCAAGGAGCACACCATGAAAACAATCTCGTATCTTAGTATGGTCCTGTTGATCACATTCATCGTTGGCTGTGCAACAGTGCCGCCAAATGAGCTGGTCAATGCCCGTTCAGCCTATCAGCGTGCAAGCATGGGGCCGGCACAGCAATTGGTACCTGCAGAATTGCACAAGGCAGAACAGGCGCTTGATCAAGCAGAAAAATCCTTCAAGGACGACCCTGATTCCTTCAAAACAAAAGATCTTGCCTACGTTGCCCAGCGCAAGGCTGAGCAGGCAGAAGCATTGGCTGTCATTGCTGCTGACAAGGCACGCAGAGACAAGGCAGAGGCTGATTATGTGAAAGAACAAGCCGCACAGGTTGCGCAAGGCAAGCAGGATTTGAGTGATTCAGAAAAGCGGACTGCCGCTGCACATGCTGAACTTGACCGACAGGCCGCCATTGCACAGGGCAAGCAGGAGCTTAGCGATGCAGAACGGCAGAACGCTGTGGCACAGGCTGAAATAGAGAAACAGGCAGCGCTTAAGCTGGCCAAGCAGATGTCGGATGCTGATTTACAACGTCAGCAGGCTGATATCCTGAAAACTCAGCAGGAGCTGAAAGAGTCTGAGAAGCGTACTGCTGATGCCCTTGCCGCACTTTCCTCCCTTGCCATGCTGAAGGAAGAGGAGCGCGGACTGGTGCTTACCCTGTCCGGTAGTGTGCTTTTCCGGTCAGCCCAATCGACACTGCTGCCCCAGGCGCAGGAAAAGCTTGACCAGGTGGCCAAGGCGCTGCTGGCGATTCCTGCCCGTAATCTTATTGTTGAAGGTCATACTGATTCCCAGGGTTCTGATGCCTATAATCAGGGACTGTCGCAACGCAGGGCTGATGCGGTGCGCGAGTATCTGGTGCAGAGAGGGTATCCGGCTGATCGTATCCAGGCCCGTGGCAAGGGCGAAGGCAGCCCGATGGCCAAAAACAGTTCCGCTGAAGGCCGTGCCAACAATCGTCGTGTAGAGATCGTTATTGAACGTGAAGTACAGGCATCAAAATAATCAGGATGCCACAGCTACAAAGATGAACCGGGCCGCGAGGAGGTTTCGTCCAGATTCCCCTCGCGTTCCGTATCAACCCGGCATTGGAGGCCGTATCCACCATGCACGCCATTTCGATCTCACCTGCCTATCGTCGTTACGCACTGGGACTCCTTCTGGCAATAAACCTGCTTAACTATATCGACCGGCAGGTGCTCTTTGCCGTGTTTCCCCTGATCAAGATTGATTTGCAGCTTACGGATACCGCGCTGGGGTTTCTGGGCAGCGCCTTCATGCTCAGTTACCTGCTGATCGCTCCGCTCTTTGGCTGGCTTGGTGACCGTTACAGCCGGACCATGCTTGCTTCAGGGGGGCTGGTTGTCTGGAGTCTGGCCACAGCATTGTCCGGTTTTGCCCCTGGCTACCGGACCCTGCTGGCAGCCCGCGCCACGGTCGGGGTAGGGGAGGCCAGTTTCGGGACGGTTTCACCAGGATTGATTGCTGACTTCTTTCCCAAGGAACGTCTGGGACAGATCCTGGCCTGGTTCTATGTTGCCATTCCGGTTGGCAGCGCTCTGGGCTATCTGCTTGGCGGATTGCTGGGGCAATACTATGGCTGGCATACCGCCTTTCTGATGGTGGGGCTGCCGGGACTGCTGTTGGCGATTCCTTTGGCACTGTTACGAACACCGCCCCGTGGCGGTGAATCACCAACAGTACAGCACGAGCAGTCAGGCTACGGGAGTCTGTTCAGAAACCGTTCCTTTGTTTTGAATACCGTTGCCATGGCAGCCATGACCTTTGCCATCGGCGGACTTGCCCAATGGGTTCCCTCATTTTTGCACCGCAGCCATGGTCTTGATGTGGCGCGCGGCAACACGCTGTTCGGTGCCACCACGGTTGTGGCCGGCATACTGGGTACCCTGGCTGGTGGCTGGCTTGGAGACCGCTGGCAAAAAAAGAGCGGCAAAGGTTATCTGCTGATCTCCGGCTGGGGGTTTCTGCTGGGTACCCCCTTTGCTGTCTGGTCGATCCTTGCTCCCGGCCTTGTTGCCTGTATCTCAGCCATGTTCTGCGCTGAATTTTTTCTCTTCCTCAACACAGGACCGCTTAACACCGTGATTATCAACGTTACCAACCCTTCTGTCAGGGCCATGGCTTTTGCACTCAACATCTTTTTTATTCATGCCCTGGGGGACGCAGTTTCCCCCACCATTCTGGGCTGGCTGTCTGACCAATGGGGGCTGCGTAGCGCACTTCTTATTACCCCGTTTGCCATGCTGCTGGCCGGCCTGTTCTGTTTTGTCTGTAGCTGGTTTGTGGTGCAGGATATGGCGTTAGTAGAGGGAACATGATCAGAATCAAAGAGGGAATCCAAATGTTCTATCCAAAACTGTTTTGTATCGTCTGTATGCTGCTGCTGCCAATACCGGTTCTTGCACTGGATGACCGTTACGGCTATCCGATTCAGGGGTCCCATGAAGCCAGTATTCTCGGGACTCCGGCAGAGCTTATGCCTGAATTGCCTGCACGCGTGCCCACTCGTCAACTGGTGCTTGATCTGTTTCCTGATCGGAAAAAACCTCCGATATTCTTTTATGATGAAGGTCTGCGTTGCACCTTTGCCTATCAGGATAAAAAAGCTCCGTTGGTTTTTATTGTCGGTGGCGCCGGTGCCGGTGACCGGACAGATAAGCTGATTGTCATGACAAAGGCGCTGTATCAGGCAGGTTTCCATGTCATTACCCTGCCATCACCCAGCAGTGCCAATTTTATTGTTTCTGCCTCCCGTAGCAGTATTCCGGGCGACCTGACCGAGGATGCCGCTGATCTGTACCGTGCCATGGATGCCGCCTGGAAGCAGGTACAGGGTGATATTGAAGTCTCGTCGTTTCATCTCTGCGGTTATAGCCTGGGCGCCAGCGAAGTCGCTTTTGTGGCCAAACTGGATGAAGAACGCAAGCTGTTTAATTTTGCCAAGGTACTGATGATCAATCCGCCGGTAAGCGTCTACAATTCTGCAACGCGGATTGAGGAGTTGATGAAGCAGATCCCGGGAGGAGCAAAAAAGCAGGGTTTTTTTGTCAACAGGATGTTGTCAAAGTTCAGCCAGTTTTATCGCTATGGGAATTTTGTCACCATAAATGAAGATTTTCTTTATGCAATCTATACGGAAAAGCTGTTCACCCATGAGGAAACCGCCGGTTTGATCGGAATTACCTACCGTATTGGAATGGCCGGTATGCTCTTTACCTCTGATGTCATGACCAATAGCGGGTATGTGGTGCCCAAAAACCGGGTCTTGCGTCCCACGGATTCGCTGTATGAATATTTTATGGTCTCCACCCACCTGAGTTTTTTTGATTATTTCAACGAACTGTTTTATCCCCATTTTCAAAAACAGCGACCAGGACTGACCAAACAGCAATTGATCGATGCCCAGAGCTTGAAGAGTATTGAGGGGTATCTCAAGTCATCTGCCAAGTTCGGTCTGATTACCAACGAGAATGACTTTATTCTCACCAGGGCAGAGCTTGACTACCTGCGTCAGCTTTTTGGTAAACGGGCCAAAATTTACCCACGTGGCGGACATCTGGGCAACATCGAGTACAAAGAGAATCTGGCCTATATGATCGCATTTTTACAAGATAAGGAGACACTCCAATGAGGGATTTTCAACGGCTGTCCGGCCTGATTTTCCTTGCCTTGCTACTGTCACTTTCCGGCTGCGCTACAACCGGTGTCACTACTGATGCCGAGGTTCCGGCAAGACACTCCATCAGCGAATTTAATGACCAGCGTTTTGCCGAGGTGTCAGACCCCTGGGAAGCTACCAACCGGAGCATGTATCGCTTTAACTTTTACTTTGATAAATATCTCTTTCTGCCGGTGGTGGGTGGCTATGAGTATATCACCCCCACCTTCCTGCAGGAACGGATCTCCGGTTTTTACAACAACCTTGGAGAACTGCAGAACTTCAGCAACAGCCTGTTCCAGCTGAAAGGGCTTGAAGCACTTTCCACACTTGGCCGTTTTGTGACCAACAGCACGGTTGGCATTGGTGGCCTGTTTGACCCGGCCACCAGCTTTGGCCTGGAACGTCGCAATCAGGATTTTGGCAAGACCCTGGGGTACTGGGGGGCAGATTCAGGCCCCTATCTGGTGTTGCCGGTCTTTGGGCCTTCCTCTGTGCGCGATGCAAGCGGACTTTTAGTGGACAGTGCCATCACATACGGAGTCTACAGTGCCATAGATCCCTTTGGCAGTAGCGACTACAGTTTTGAAATCGGTGCAGGCATAACAACCCTGGGGTTTATTGATACACGGCATCAACAGAGTTTTCGTTATTTTGAGAGCGGTAATCCCTTTGAATATTATCTGGTTCGTTTTTTTTATCATGAGAAGCGTGAGATTGAATCCGGCAAGCGTTCTGCCAAGGAATGATGATCATGAGCTATCACACGATACTGTCAGTCATTAACGATCATACCGCATCCACGGTCGTAGGCCGCTATGCCATCTCTTTGGCGCAAGAGTGCAAGGCGCGGCTGGTTCTGTATGCCGCCCATCCTGAGGAAACCAGCGAGAGCATCCTCAGTCATACTGATCGTCACCTGGAACATCTGGTTGCGGTTGCTGAAGAGCTTGAGGTGTCCGCCACACGATTGCGTGTGGTTGGGCAGATCAGCCGGGTATTGCCTGAGCAGGTACAGGCTGAACAGGCTGATCTGGTATTGTATCCCCTGACACCGGATGAACGCTATGGTGATCACCTGCAGCGGCATACCGTGCATCAGATGCTGCGGACAATCAGCCCGGATCTGGCAGTCATGCGGATCATCAGCATGGCCAAGCCCCATCCCCGGCATATCCTGGTGCCGCTGGGCAAGGTTGTCAGTGCCATGGAACGCCGTCTGGTTTTTATCAGTCAACTGGCCAGGAGCTTCCATGCACAGGTTACGCTGTTTCACCTGTCTGCAGCCCGTGCAAAGGAGGGGTTGCCTGACAGTATTATCCGTTTTCGGGAAGAGTTGCTGCAGCAGCAGATCACGGTGCTGGAACGAAGCGGCAGCGGACAGATCGGCAAGGCCATTACGGTTGAGGCGATCACCCACCACAATGATCTGATCGTACTGGGCGCCAGTGAACGGGGGGCGTTGCAAAAGCTGTTCTTCGGCAACCCTGCCGGTGATGTCATGCATCAGCCCCCCTGTAACACCATCCTGTTCCGGGCTGCCCGGTGAGCAGTTATGAAAACAGCCATCCTTTAATCCGCTTGCCATTGATACAAGCCAAATAGTTTCATGGCGGGCATGTTCACTCTAAGCGCCTCCTGCATTCCATCACATTTGCCGGTTTCCGTAATATATGACGGATTTTGTTTGGCTTCTGCACTGTTTCTCATTGTTTTAATCAATATATACAAACGGTTACCCAATTTTTTCTCTGCACAATATCGGGCACATGAGTTGCTTTAGATATCGTTATGACGCCTCATTTTTTAGATTAGCCCGGAGGCATACGTTACAGGGGAGTGGACGATGCCTCAAAGAGTGCCGCAACAGGTACTTGTCACAGGAGGGACCGGCTTTGTAGGAAGCCATCTTGTGGATCGTCTGCTGCAGAATGGTTATGCCGTAACCTGTCTGGTCAGGAATGTCAGGAAGCTGCACTGGCTTAACAATAAGAAGGTGCAGCTTGTGCAGGGTGACTGCACACAGCCTGAAAGCCTTAAAGAAGCGGTACGGGGAGTCAGCTCAGTTTTCCATTGCGCCGGTCTTACCAAAACGACGCATCTTCGTGACTATTATGCTGTGAATCATCTGGGCACGAAAAATATTTTGGAAGCGTGCGCACGATACAATCCGGCTATTAAAAAATTCATTTTGATCTCAAGTCAGGCTGCGGCAGGTCCAAGCATAGATGGTCGCCCGGTTGACGACCACTCACTACCACACCCGATGTCTGATTACGGTAAGAGCAAGTTGCTGGCAGAAGAGGAAGCGCGAGCCTACAAAGACCGTCTTCCCGTTCTTATTATCCGTCCACCGAGCGTCTACGGGCCGAGAGACAGGGATGTCTATGAGCTGTTTCGCTGGGCCAGTCGCGGAGTGACCATCAAACTATCCGGGGGGGAGCGGTATTTTAATCTGTGCTACGTGGAAGACCTGACAGCGGCGCTGCTGCTTGCAGCAGAAACCCGGACAGAGAGCGGCAGCATCTATTTCGTTGCCGAGAAACGGGCGTACTCGTGGTCGGAATTCAGGGATCTGCTGCTCTCTTCGGGCGGTGTCAAAGCGTATGAAATTACTATCCCGTATGCAGTGGCGTATCTGATGGCCCTTACTTCTGAACTAGCAAGCCTGTTTACGAAAAAACCTGTGCTTATGAACAGGCAAAAAGTATTGGAAGCCGTGCAGCCCTATTGGCTCTGCGATGTTGACAAGGTTGAGAATGAGCTCTGCTTTCAGGCGGAGTTTCCCCTCCGGAAAGGAATGGAACTTACATGGCAATGGTACAGAAAAAACCTTTGGCTGTAGTAGAACCGCCCGCACAGCTCAGGATCATCAAGAGTGCTACGCCGGATTTTTTTGAAAAATGCAGGAACTACACCATCGCAAAACAGGTTATGGCCGCCGGACTCTATCCGTATTTTCATACTGTGGAGTCAGAACAGAATCCTGAGGTGATTGTTGAAGGCAGGAACATGATCATGCTGGGTTCAAACAATTATCTTGGTCTGACCAGCCACCCGAAGGTGAAAGAAGCATCCATAGAGGCGGTGAAGAAGTACGGCACCGGCTGTGCCGGAACCCGCTTCCTCAATGGAACCCTTGATATTCATGTGAAACTTGAAGAGAAACTTGCCGCATTTTTTCACAAGGATGCGGCGCTCACCTTTTCCACAGGCTATCAAACCAATCTCGGGGTCATTTCATCCCTGGCCGGCAAACACGATGTGGTTGTGATCGATAAACTTGACCATGCCAGCATCATCGATGCGTGCAGGCTCTCCTATGCAGAAGTCAAAAAGTTTAAACATAGCGATATGGCAAGCCTTGAATATGTACTAAAGGAATGCGGCAATCGCGGCAAACTTGTTGTTGTGGATGGTGTGTACAGCATGGAAGGAGATATTGCACCGCTTCCTGATATCGTTACGATCTGTAAAAAGTACGGTGCGCGGCTCATGGTGGATGACGCTCATGGCATCGGGGTGCTTGGCAGGAGCGGACGTGGCACGGTGGAACATTTTGGGCTGGAGCATGAAGTCGATATTATTGTGGGCACCTATAGCAAGTCACTGGCATCCATCGGTGGTTTTGTTGCTGCAAGTGAAGAGGTGATCCACTACATGAAACATACGTCACGCCCCCTGATATTTTCAGCAAGTCCTCCACCTTCGTCGGTTGCTGCAGTCATTGCAGCTCTGGATATTATCGAAGCGGAACCAGAACGCAGACAACAGCTTTGGCACACTACCAACAAGATGATGAAGGCATTTAAACAGATGGGCTTTGATACGGGTGTATCAGAAACACCCATCATTCCGTTGGTCATTGGTGGCATGGAACAGACCTTCATGATGTGGAAGAGCTTGTTTGATGAGGGTTTGTTTGTGAATTCTGTGGTTCCTCCGGCAACGACCCCCGGACGATGTCTGATTCGCACCAGTTTCATGGCAACCCATACTGACGACATGCTCGACCGCGTGCTCGGCATTTTTGAGATGGCAGGTAAAAAGCATGGCGTGATCTGAAAACTGATCAGGTTTTCTCATCTTGTGGATGCCCGGTCATTGCTGACAACAGACGATGCAAGCCGGGCGCAATGGCCAGGATCAAACCCACCAGCACCGTTCCGGCTATCACGTCAATGACGTAGTGATACCTGAGGTAGACCGTTGAAATAATCAGTCCCGCTACCAACGGGGACAACACCATAAAAAGAATTTTTTCCCGCTCTTTCCATGCGTAGTACAGGCTTACAAGCGAAATGGCGGTATGGCCGCTGGGGAAGGCGTCGGTCTTGTTTTTTTCAAGCGCATCAAGTGCTTCCTGAATCGTTCTGATGAAGGGGGAAACCTGCAACTCCATGGTTTGGAGATGGCTGAGCGTGAAGCGGGGGCCGATTGCCGGAAAGAGCAGGTAGCCGACATAGGACAGATAGAAACAGAGCAGAATGCCGAACAGGACCTTTTCGAATTCTCTGTACCGGCCCCTGAAAATCAGGACAACGCCAAGCGAGACCGGAATGAAATAATAACTGGCGTACGTGAGTTGGAGCATGCTGGTGAGAAACGGGGAGATAAAACGTTCCAGCCAGACCGTCGGGTGAACGCCAAAGATCGCCTGATCAATGGCAATCAGACGGGCATCGCATGTTGCCGGATGAATACCGGCGATAAGCGATCCCAGGCTGTTGAAAATAACGAGCACCGCAACCACGGTGGCGAGGATTGATACGTGGAACCCCCTTTTTGCCGGAGCCACGTTCGTGCGGTATGCGGCAGCCATCAGGATCATAGCTGCCAGCGCCGCGTACTCAACAATAGATTTGATCCATGAGCTGTTCGAAGGCGCAGAAATAACCGCGAGGACGGAAAACAGAGCGAGGAACGCAAACGTCAGTAAATCTGAAGGTTTAAAAATGGCGAACATTTTGGATATATACACGCCCCTTTCAGTAATTGCAATGACACCACCACGCTTGAAGGGAATGAATATGGCCGGCATAGAGGTTGTTGCAGTTGAAGGGAGATCGGCACTAAAGGAGTTCATCGACCTGCCCTGGAGGATCTATGCCGGGTATCCCAACTGGGTCCCTCCTCTTAAAAAAGAGGTTCGCAGGATGTTGGACCCGTGCAAGCACCCCTTCTGGGAATTCTCCGAGCGGATACTGTTTCTGGCGCGACGCGGTTCGGTGACAATAGGACGGATTGCAGGGATTGTTGATCGACATAATAATGAGGCTCACAACGAAAAGATGGGTGTCTGGGGCTTCTTCGAATGTGGGGATGATCTGGAGGCAGCAACAGCCCTTTTCTCTGCTGTTGAGACATGGGCTCGACAAAAGGGGATGAACTTTTTGAGGGGGCCGCTTAGCCCGTCTACTAATTACGAGACAGGGTTGCTGATCGAAGGATTCAATTATCCGCCGGTATTGATGATGGCCTACAACCCGCCGTACTACTCACGACTTGTTGAAGAATGCGGGTTCAGCAAAGAAAAAGACCTGCTGGCGTTTCTGGTCAATGACACGTACCAGCTTCCTGAATGGATGGACCGCCTTGCAGAAAAGATATCCCGGAAAAAAGAGGTCTACATCAGACGCTTTCTACCAAAAGAGGAGGATGCTGAATTTGCCCTGATCAGGGAGATCTACAATGCGTCCTGGGCCGGAAACTGGGGGTTCGTTCCCCTGAGTGTCAACGAGATGAAGGATATTCAAAAAAGTGTCATGCCGTTTGCAGATCCGGATCTGGCCTTTTTTATCTATTACGAGGATGAGCCGGTGGCGGTCTGCGTGATTTTCCCCGACATTAACCCGTTGCTCAAGCGTCTTAACGGGCAGATCGGGCTTCTGGGGCTGTTCAAATATCTTCTCTATCGTCATGAAATCAAGGGGCTCAGGTGCCTGATGTTTGGCATCAAGGAAAAGTTCCGGCAGCTGGGAATACCGATGCTGGCTTTTCACCACATCTATGAGATCGCGAGGAACCAGAAGAAGTATCAGTATCTGGAGATGGGTTGGACACTGGAGGATAATGAGTCGATTAACTCCCTGGTGGAGGAAGCGGGCGCAAAGAAATACAAGAAATATCGCATATTCAGAAAGTCGTTATGAAACTTACAACAACGGAACGACTCTATCGAGCTTTTATCTATGCGGTGAATATTGTGCTGGCGGTGGTTACAGCAGGATGTACACACAGGCTCTACGCTCCTCTTCAGTCCGATGGGTGGAGTGCACAACCGATTTCGGTTCAGTGCCGTTTTACCTGTGATGCCGATTTACATGCTGACACGAACACACCTGTGGGGGACGAAGGATATTACCTTTACATCCTGAACGAACATGCCAATTGGGACTACAGCACTGCATCGTCACTGGTTTTCACCATCTGGATGCGCCCCTGGGCCCATAGCTGGCTGATTCTGGAAAGTCCGTTTGAACGTCTGGAGTTTGGCCATACCGGCGATCTTGGAATAAAGACAACACGTTACCATGAAGGGGTATTCCAGGGAATCCGGGCTGGAGATCCCGATCCTATCGCGTACCTGTGGAAGACCAAGTCAGATGGCCAATTTCAGGTCGGGAAACCCAATCGTCCTCCCACGTTTGTCTGGCGCATGCCGATTACCCGTCGCAGGCATCACTTGATACATGCATACATTACGCAACGTACCTACGACCAATTCGGCATACGAGACAATAACTGCACCGATATGGTAGCAGAGGTAGCAGCTCTTGCGGGCATACATCTGATTCACCGCATACGTCTGACACTGCCGGCGGAAACGAAATTTTTTGGTCGGATGAGGCGGGTCTGGACAGATCCAGGCTACCGCGTCCTGGAGTACGGCACTCCTGAGGTTCTGGATTCTGATCTGCGCCAGCTTGCCCGATTGGGTATCGGGAGTGATGTCACAGAGTGGTACCTGGGGCTGAAGTAGTTATCCCTGCCTTGCTCAAGGTGGGACTTACGGAGCGTATCCTGCAAAAGGAGAAGCCATGATTGTGCACCAACGGTCAGACATGATGACAGAAGATACAGGAGCAACTATCGGTTTTGTCTGGCGGCCCGAGGAGATCACAAAACAGGTGATCCTCATGGCTCAGCGAACGGGCAGCAGAGCTGTCTTCGATTTGTCCGGCAAAGCTATTGAAGCGATCGGTTCATGCCTGCGCATGTCCGATCCGGCCAGTCTTGTTCGGGACATCAAGATCTCTCTTCCTGTTTTTTGTGATACTGCATTGCATCAGGTGTTGCAGGAAACAGGTGTCCAAAACATCTGGGTAGAGTGTCACCCTCCGTTCATTCAGGAAGATCCGGGCGTCTTTCTTGAAAGATTAAAAGGATTGTCTGAACGTTACCGCTGCTTTCCCGTTACCGGTGACGTTGACCTGATAACTGCACTTATCAAGCACAACAGTGCTACCGGGAGCGTTGTCCTGAAAGGATGTGAGGCATCCGGTTTTGTGGGCAGTGAGACGACCATGGCTCTGTACTCCATGGCCAGGGAACTGCTGCCCACCCCCTCACCATCGTTCGAACTCCTCATCTGGGGAGCGGTTTCAACTCCGGAGGCGGCAGCAGCATTCCTGTCAACCGGGGCGAGCGGAATCGTTTTCGAGAGCCTGCATTGGCTGACGGATCTGGTTTCCATAGATGATACGCAACGCCAGCGAATTGCCAAACTCCGTCTGGATTCCACCACGCTGGCCGGTCTGGGCCTGCAGGTTCCGTATCGTCTTTTCGACAAAGGAAACTCGCGTGCCTTCAAGGAGATCCTGACCTTTGAGGATTCACTGTGCGGATCAGAGATCAGGGAGCAGAGTCGCCATGAGTTTGTAAGCCAGGTTGGTGCCCGGGCGGTTCATCCCCTGGAGAGCCGTTTCAGTCAGGACGAACTGATTCCTCTGGGAGTGGAGGCTGCATCTGCCTCATCATTCGTTGAGCGTTTCGGGGCGGGGACTGAGACGGCTTTGAAAACCTTCATGGACGAGATTGGTCAGGTTTGCGGCCTGGCTGAGGCAAAAAGAGCGTGCTATCGGGAGAGCCCGGTCGCCGCGGAACTGGGAACCCGCTATCCCTTTATCCAGGGCGCAATGTCCTGGATCAGTGAAGTCCCTGAGTTTGCCAGGAATGTTGCTGATGCCGGCGGATTGCCCACCATTGCCCTTGGTCTGATGGACGCGGAGACGCTTGATCGGAAATTGGGGCGCTTACCGGAGATAATGGGAGAGCGCCCGTATGCCGTGAATATTGTTTCTCTGGCAGAAAATCCTTTCAGAGAACTGCAACTGGAGTGGATCAAAAAGTTGAAGCCCCGTTTTGTCGTGATCGCGGGTGGCGATCTTTTCCCTTTGAAGGAATTGATTCAAAGCAGCATCGAGGTCATGTATATCGCTCCTGATGAGGCGCTGCTGCGGCTCGCTCTTGAAGCAGGCGTACGGTACGTGGTCTGCGAGGGGTATGAAGCCGGCGGCCATGTCGGGCAACTCAGCATGCTGACCCTTGCCCAGATGGTGCTGGATCTGAAACGGAGCAGACCACTTCTGTTTGAAAGCTGTCGCGTGGTCCTGGCAGGGGGAATCTATAATCGTGAAACCGCTTTCATGGCAGCTCTGCTCGGAGCAGACGCCATTCAGATGGGCACCGCCTACCTGTCAACCAGGGAAATCGTTGAAACCGGTGCCTTGACGGCGCTCTACCAACGCATGGTTCTGGAATCTGCTCCGGGTGGGACCGCTGTTTCGGGCCAGCACACCGGGCTTCGAGTACGATCATTGCGGACCCCGCGGGTGGAAGCACTGTTAGCCCTGGAGCGGGAGTTTGCTGCAGGCAACCAGGACGAGGCCTCATTCCGGTCCCGGATGGAGGAAATGTCCGCAGGTAGCCTCTTTATTGCGGCCCGGGGGCTGGACAGGCCGGGCAATGAACCTTTGGACGAACAGACCTGTCGAAAACGCGGACAATTCATGAGCGGGAGCTGTGCCGGCATCATTCACGAGAGCCGGAGTCTGAACTCCTTTCATCACGAACTGGCCGAAGGCCCACTCGTACTGCACCAGCCGATTGTGCTACCGCCGGGAACAACGGTTGGCGCTCCCTCCACTGCAGGCAGTAACAGGCAGAAGCCGGTCATCCCCAACAATGGTGATAACGAACGGATCGCCATCACCGGCATGAGCATGCTTAACGCACTGGGAAATAGTCATGAGGAGGTCTGGGCTGCAAGCCTGGCCATGAAGAGCGGGATTACCCTGGTACCGCCTTCGCGATGGGATCATGCACTGTATTATGACCCTCGGCCCCGCACCCCGGACAAGACCTACTGCGCAGTCGGCGCCTTTCTGGACTTCCAGGTCTCCCGCACGGAACTCGGCATCCCTCCCCAGGATTTCCGTTCCATGACCTCTGCAACAAAACTCACCATGTGGCTGGCAGACAGGGCGATCCGGGAATCCGGCATTCTGGAGTCAGGCATCCCCCGGGAACGGATCGCTGTGCTTGTCTCCCAGAACTCGGGCGAGGCTGCCGGAACACTGACCAATATCATTATCCGGGCCTACGCTAACGACATCCTCGCTTCCGTCAAAAAGGCCATGCCGCTTACGCCTGAGCAGGAGAACGCCATCATACGGGAGATTAAATCCGGGCGGATGGCTTCGGATGACACGACACTGCTGGGCAGGCTCAACTGCGCAGCAGCCGGTTTCATCTGCAACCGTTATGGCTTTATGGGCCCCAGCTATGCGGTCTCCGCAGCCTGCGCAACCTCACTGGTCGCACTGTACAGCGCCATCCAGATGATCCAGAACGGCATCATCGATGCCGCCATCGTTGGTGGAGCTGAGGATGATCTCACGCATCTGCATTATCTGGAATTTTCCGCTGTAGGCGCACTTTACGGTCAGTCCGGACGTGAACGCCCCCCCCACGAGACATCCCGCCCCTTTGACGCTGAAAGAGACGGACTGGTCCTGGGTGAAGGCGGCGGCATGATCGTGATCGAGCGTGAAGGCCTGGCCCGTGCCCGGGGGGCACAGATCAACGCCATCATCACCGGCATGGGTGCCAGCAACAATAATCTGGGCATGGTGGAGTCCAGCAATGTCTCCCAGGAAAACGCCATTCGCGCCTCATTCAAGGGGATTCCCTATGGACCCGAAGCCGTGGACCTGGTGGAATGTCACGCCACCAGCACCCGGCAGGGAGATGTTGAAGAAGTCCGCGCTTTAAAAACGTTTTTCAATTCCTCTCAACGCACGGTGCTTACCTCATTCAAGTCCCAGATCGGACACACGCTGGGCGCCTCCGGTATCAGTAACCTGATTCGGGGTGCCATGGCCATGAAGTCGGGAATTTTTCCCGCAACCTTAAACTATGACCATCCAGACCCGGATATGGGCCTGGATGGATCAGGCCTGTTTGTTGCTTCCAGACCGTTTGACTGGAATCGCAGGAACGGACAGCCCCGAAGACTCCAGGTAAACGCTTTCGGTTTTGGCGGTTCCAACTACGTTTTGCAGATGGAAGAGGCCCGGGATGAAGAAGATACGGTCATGGTCGAGCCTGATAGATCTTCTGCCCAATGCGGGGAAGAACTCGCCAGTATTGCTGCGATAAAGGGTATTTCCTTATTCCGTAAAGAATTGGAAGGCAACAACTGTCGCATGGCCGTTGTGGCGCCATCGGATCACGAGGCTGCTACGATCATCAACAGCTCAGCTGTTTTGCGTGAAAGCGGAATCTTTTCAGCAAAAGCGGAGCGCACCCTGTCGAAACAGGGGATTTTTCTGAGACGTGAGGATCTGCCGGTCTTGCCGTTGGCCTTTGTCTTTCCCGGACAGGGCGCCCAGTATGCAGGTATGGGACAGGATCTTTACGCTTCCTTCCCGGTCATCAAGGAGTGGATGGATCGGGCTGCTGCCGCTGCAGAGTTCGACCTGCTTCAGCTGTTGTTTTATGATCGGGAAAAGAACCTGCAGAACACCCGCTGGCAGCAACCGGCCCTGTTTGCCCTGGAACATGCCATGGCCCGTTATCTGAGCTCACTTGGCATCCAGCCGGTAGCCATGGCTGGTCACAGTCTTGGCGAACTGACCGCGTTGTGTATGGCCGGTGTCTTTTCGGCTGAAGATGGATTTCAGATTGTGAATAAACGGGCCATCTGCATGGACAAAGCTGCTGCAATGCATAGTGAACCAGGGATTATGGCGGCTGTGGACGCCCCGTTGGAGCTTTTGGAAGAGATGATGCGAGGACAGGATCAGGTTCATATCGGCAATATAAATTCCCCAAAACAGGTCGTAATCAGCGGTACCACCGAGGCGGTCAGGGATCTGAGTAAAAGATTGAAAGACAGGGGCTACCGGGCGACGTTTTTGCCGGTGAGTATGGCCTTCCACTCGCCGATTATGAAGGTCATTCATGACGAACTGGAGACGTTTGTAGCCTCAATGACGTTTCATCCCCCGCAGATACCGGTTGTTTCAAATACCACCATGGCTGCCTATCCATCGGATCCGGCTGCAATAAAACGAATCCTGATGGCCCACCTGGAATCTCCCGTTCATTGGATGCATAATGTCCAGACCCTCTGGAATGACTTTGATGTGCGACTCTTCGTGGAAGTGGGCCCCGGCGACATATTGAGCAATCTCATTGCAGATACGCTCCCGGAGCCGAACTGCATCCAGACCTGCCTGCCCACCGCAGAGGGCCGGATCTACACGACTGCCCTTGCCCGGCTTTTTGCCCATGGACATCTGAATGTTCAGCAAGAACCTGTTCGTACCTCCACTACTCCTGAGCCAAGCTTGCAACCTTCAGAATGTCTGGAGTCCGGGATCCTTAAAGCCGTGCCTGCTGACGGTACAGGGGCTACTCGTCTGGATTTCACAGGGAAGCTTATCAGTATCATCATGGATGCAACCGGGTTCGAAAGGGATGAAATACGGCCTGAAATGGATCTCAGAAGGGATCTTTCGATCCGCTCCAGCCGTCTGCCGATCATCATGGACGCCGCAGAACGTCAATTCGGGATCACCATCGATCTGGAGGATTTTATCGAAGTCCGTACGGTGGCTGATATCGCCCGGAGGATCTCCAGCATACTCGCCAAACAGGCCGGTGCCTGCCAACAGACGACAATCAATGCTGATGAAAACGTCTCCACAGCCACGGCAAAGCCTTCCAAAGCGTCCGGTGAACATGAACTTATGGAACGGCTTATTCATATCATCATGGATGCAACCGGGTTCGAGAGGGACGAAATACGGCCTGAAATGGATATCAGAAGGGATCTCTCGATCCGCTCCAGCCGTCTGCCAATCATCATGGATGCCGCAGAACGTCAATTCGGCATCACCATCGATCTGGAAGATTTTATTGAAGTCCGTACCGTGGCTGACATCGCCCAAAGAATCTCCGCACTCATCTCCGGTCAGGGAACTGCTAGCCTTCAGCCGGTCACACCTGCAGCTGTCAGCACTGCAGTACAGGCTGAAATCCCGATGCCGGCTGAGGATGAGGCGCCATTAAAGCGGCTCATATTCAGCCACACCGCCCTGGAGTTGCCGGACCCGATTCCTCTGGTAATGGGCCCTGGCGAGTCGGTTATCCTGCTGGCTCCTGAACGGGATGACGGCATTGCCAGGAAGGCAGGCGAGATCCTCCGTTCAGATCATGGCATTGCTACTGTTCCGATGCTGTTCATGCAAGGACGCTTCGGTTTCGGTGAAACGGGCCATGATCTGCTGACCGATCAAGGGGCTGACCGGGCGGCAGAGGAACTCTCCGGCGTGTCATCACTGGCCGGGATGGTCATCACCCTGCCGCATATCGGGATTGAAGCTATGGCCGATATTCCACAGATGCTCAGGGGATTTTTTATTCTGCTGAAGGCGTTTCTCAGATCACCCTCAAAGAAATTCGTGCTGCTGGTGCATCTGGCAGAGGATTCGGAAAACAACGTCAATCTCCTTGCAGAAGGGCTGCTCGGCCTTTTCCTGAGCGCAGCTCAGGAATACCCGTCGGTCCAGTTTCGCAGCCTGGAAATCGACAGCAAGACTGATCTTCGCGCTGCACTGCATGGTGCTTTGGACAGGCGCTGCCCGGTTGTAGAAATGATCCACCGTAATGGCAGGCTCCTGACTTCGGAGGGACAGGTCGCCCCGGTGGTTTTGGGTGCTTCGTCAAGCCTGAGTATTAATCCCGGAGATGTAGTCGTCATATCCGGGGGAGCAACCGGGATCAGCGCTCTTCTGGCTCGTAGTCTTGCACCGTTCATGCCCCGTCTGGTCTTTCTGGGAAGAACAGTGCTGGAGCATGGTTCTGACTCCGAAACATCGGCTGTTGGCCGGAGAAGGGCCGAAATCGCCCGAAACCTGGCGGAATTGCGCTATGTGGGGATCGAAGCAAGCTACCATAGCTGCGATGTGAGTGATTCCGAAGCGGTCCGCAGGGTTATGGGTGATGTGGTCAGCCGTTACGGCAGGATTGACGGGATCATCCACGGTGCCGGATTACTCAGGGACGGCCTGCTGTGTCACATGCCGCCGGATGAGTTTTCCCCGGTCATAGATGTAAAATTCCTCGGTGCCTGGAATCTGTTCTCAGCAGCCGAACAGTCCGGTTTGAGATTTTTTATCGGTCTTTCCTCGGCAGCAGCGATCCAGGGCAATCCTGGCCAGGCCAATTACGCGGCAGCCAACCGTATGATGTCAGAGCTGCTCAGAACGCTGCGCCGGAAAAACGGTAACATCCTTTGCAAAGCCCTGATGCTCCCGCCGGTGGAGGGGACCGGTATGGCGGAGGATGCGGAACTTCGGGAACTGCTGAAGCTGAAGGGGGTCGGGTATATCCATGGCAATGAACTTGCCGGCCTTTTCTGTCGCGAGCTCCTGATTGCCCCGGCCGATGATGACTGGGTGCTGTTTATGCGAAAACTGCCGGCCTTAAAGACGGTACGGCTCAACGACTCGGCCCTGTCTGCACTCCCTGAAATGCTGGATGGCATCACCGTTTCTTTAAAACCTGAGGAGTTTCCGATGATAGACCAGGTCGCGTGCCTGGATCTTAACCGCGGAAAACTGGAGGCTTTCAGAACCTTTTCTCTGGAAAAGGATCTCTGGATTACGGATCACCGTCCTTTCACTTTTGTCGAACATCCACTGGTCTCTGCCGCCATGGTGCTGGAGACCTTCATGGAAGCCGCCAGAATACTGTACCCCCACCTTCAGGTGCGTGGCGTCCGCCAGGTGCGGCTCATGGAGATGATCCAATCTCCTCCGGGAGTGCCGCGCCTTTCCAGAATCTCCTGCCAGCGGATCGACAACGGCCTGCGGGAAATTACGTGTGAGGTCTCTCTGGCAACACAGGAACTTTCTCCTGCCGGGAGGGTGACTGATCGCTTCACCCCCCACTGCAGGGGGCAGGTAATCCTGGATGGCAGGGAAGGCTATCTCGGTGTGGGGCTGCCCGGTTTTCCTGTTTTGCAGGAAGAGCTGCAGGCAGCTGCTCTGGATCATAATCAGGTACTGCGCTGGTACGAAGAACGCAGCGGGCTTAAAGGTAGATACTGCGTCATGGATCTCATTGAAGGTGCGGGTCCGGGCGTGATCCGGGGCCGCACCACCTACCGGGAGATAGATGACTTTGCGCATCTGCGGAACACGAGCTACCAGTATCCTCCCTATCTGTTTGAGGCGCTTTTGCAGTTGGTTGGCTTCAACATGGCGGCAACCAATCCCTTGGAACGAAGAGCGATGATTCCCATGGAGATCGGCGAGATGAGGTTTTTGCGGCTCTGCCGGGCAGGGGAGCAGCTATCCCTTGAAGCCCGCATGCGGGCTCAGGACGATCAAGGCCTTATCTGGGACTCCCGGGGGATAGACGAACAAGGCCGCACGATCATGCAGCTCTACGGTGTTCGGATGCAATGGGTTGCGAACTGAACAGGTTGGATGGAGCGTAAACGTGGCACCAGCTGCTCAAAGCATAGCGGTTCACGGCACAGGTTTTTTCCACGGAAAAGGACCGGTCTTCTTTGCATCCACACCCTGTGAGCAGCAAACCTCCAAGGGCAGGGCGATTGCCGGTATTGATGACAAGCTGCGGCTTGCCACCATTCTGTGGGATTACGTTGCGTCAAAAGAAGGTTATTGGGGGATAGATACTCAATCTGCAAACCAAGGGCTGCTCCCGGTCAGCGTGGTAGCCGGTCTGCTTGGCAAGCCCCGTCTTATGCGAGGTGCAGAGCAAGGGCCTGCCATCTCATTCAGTACGTGTGGAGGAGAACTCTGGGCAGCGCTTTCTGGTGATGCGTCTGAGATCGGCATTGATCTGGCCGGGAGTGATGAATTCAAAGCTGCATATCCGTATCTCCGTGTCTTCCGTCCAGAAGAGATGCACCATGCCTTACGCTTGACAAACGGCGATCTGGAAGGGGCTTCAGCCTTGCTCTGGTCAATCAAGGAAGCCGTTGTCAAGGCATTGGGATGCGCATTTCATCTCGTGGAGCCACGGCATGTTTTTGTTTATCCGTCAGTAGACGGCAGTGGAGGCGGGTATACCTTTGCGGTTGGTTTGTCGGGGAAAGCGCAGGAACGCTACCCACTGATCGCATGCCGTCCGCTCTGGGTGCAATCCATGCCACAGCAGAAGCAGTGGTGTTCCATTGCCCTGGTGGATCGGAAAGCAACTGACCATGTCTAGGCTTTCCTGCGCCTGCCTGCCACGTGTGGACGGTCTGTCTTCGCTGGATCTCGGCCGTCTGTTTCCAGCGCCGTCCAGCACCGCTCCGCTCCTGTCATTGCTGCAGGAAGCGGGGATTGACGGTTTCCAGCTGTTGAGCATCGTGGTGTATCAGGATGAGGTCCCGATTCTGCTGTTGCCGCTGTTTGAAACCCGTTTTGATCTGTCCAGATTTGTGAAAGGCTGGCTCAAGAAAGCGCTGCAAGCAGCAGGCCGCATGATCCCTTCGCTTTTTAAACCCCGGATTCTATCTGTTGGCCTGGTGGCGGGGGAGTGGAGTGAAATCGGGATTGAGCCACGGATTGATGAGAGCACCTTTGATGCGGCTTTTGAAATGGCCTATGACTCACTGCAGAGACTGGCAGGCGAACGGAAATGCGACATCGTGGCGTTTTACAACTTTAATCAGTACGGCAGACTTCCCGCAGAGATAATCAAAAAATTCAATCAGGTGCAATTTCAGTCATGCGCCCGACTCCCGATCGATTGTAACAGCATGGATGATTTTCTGGCCCGTTTTTCAAAGGCCGCAAGAAGAGACATTCGCCGCAAAATGCGTGTCTCGGCTGATGTTACCGTGATTCGAAGCTGTACGATTGCCCCGTATCTGGAGCGGATCTACGCGCTGTATCTGGCAACGGTGGCCCGCAGTACGATGTCGTTCGGTGTTCAAAATCGCCTGTTTTTTGAGAAAATCTGCGAGAGGGTTCCGGGGGCTGAATACAGGCTCTATTTTGTTCAGGATGAACTGATCGCTTTCAACCTGCTGATCGTGAATCAGGAAACGATGGCGGATAAATATTTCTGCATGGATTACGTTCCGGGGCGCAGATACAACCTGTATGTCCTGTCCTGGCTTGAAAATGTCCGTACCTGCATGGAACGAAAAATCCCCTTTTATTATACGGGACAGGGGACGGAGAAGACCAAAGTGCATCTGGGAGCAACCATGATCCCGGGTTTTGTGTTATTCAAACATCGCCGGTTGGCGATTGACCGTGTTCTTATGGCCTGGCCTGCCATGAGCGGGAAGTTCCTTAACATGCTGGGGTTTTGGCCAAAAATGGTGATTCATGACACACAACACTGAATACGCAATCGAAGTTGACAACCTGACCAAGCGCTATGGGGATCTTGTGGCGGTCAATGATATATCGTTCACCGTTCGCACAGGTGAGCTGTTTGCCCTGCTGGGGCCGAACGGCTCCGGCAAGACCACGACCGTTGAAATCATCGACACGATCCGCACCCCCACATCAGGAAAAGTGACCTTGCTTGGCATGGATGTGACTAAAAAAAAGCAGGCTATCGTCCACCGTATCGGCGTTCTCCCCCAGGGGTTCAACTCCTTCGACAGGATAACCGTCAGGGAGACACTGCAGTACTTTTCGCGGCTCTACAGTCGCAGAAACAGTGATATCGACAGTTTGATTGAGCTGGTGAACCTCAAAGACAAGGCCGGGGAGCAGTACAGGAACCTTTCAGGAGGGCTGAAGCAGCGGCTTGGTATTGCGATTGCGCTGGTGAACGACCCTGAGGTGGTGTTCCTTGACGAACCAACGACCGGGCTTGATCCACGGGCCCGGCGCGAGGTGTGGGATGTCCTGCAAGGTCTGAAGCAAAAGGGTACGACAGTGTTTCTGACCACACATTATATGGAGGAAGCGGAGCTTCTGGCCGACACGGTTGCAATTATTTCGAAGGGCACCCTTGTTGCGATGGGCTCTCCTTTTGAACTTATTGAAACCACGGCAAATTTCCTGGTTCTTACCTTGCAGTCCGTTAGTGGAAACATCATTGAAATCATCGCTCAGATGGGTTTCAAGCCGGTTATTGACCACGATAATGCCATCAAAATCAAGGTGCAGCACACGGACGATGTCCAGAAGATTTTGGGCGCCATCAAAGATGCCGGGGCGTTTTACCAGAGTCTGGATGTTCGAAAACCAAACCTGGAGGAGGTCTTTCTAAAACTGACCGGCGAAGCGCTCCATGAAAGCCATGACGACGGAAGAGGTACGACATGAGCCTGCGCGTCGTCGTTGCAAATCTCTACGTGAAACTTCTCTGCGTGTACCGCGAGAAGACCACCATGTTTTTCACGCTTGCGTTCCCGATCATACTGATACTGCTGTTCGGCACAATTTTCATGAGCCAGGACAATGTGAACTTTCATCTGTCGGTACAGGATCTCGACCAGTCGAAAACCTCCAAAGAGGCTATTGAAGCCCTTGAACTAAACGGGAAGTTCAAGATTACCAGGGTTGACCCTGCCGCCAACGCTGTACAGTACGTCAGGGACACCAAGGTGAATCTGGTACTGGTGATCCCGAAAGGGATGGAACGGTCACTGTTGCGCAGGAAGTTTTTCAATGATTATACAGCATCGGTTACGGTCACCTATGTCTACGACCCCAGCTCTTCTTCTGTCTCCACGAAGATGGATATCCTGAACGGGGTGCTTGCCGGAATAAACCAGCAGCTGTCCTCGATACCGACGTTCATCAAACCGGTTGCAAAATCGATACTGATGACGAAATACCGGTTCATAGAATATTTCATACCCGGCATCATCGCCATGGCGGTGATGACGCTGAGCCTGTTCGGTTCGGTGAACTCAAACACGGAACTGCGACAGAAGGGTATCATCAGGAAGCTTTCCACAACACCGATAACCCGCACTGAATGGATCCTGTCGGATATCCTGTACCAGTTCACCATTGCGGTGGTATCCACGGTTGCAATGCTGCTGGTGAGCTACGCCGTGTTTGATGTCAACCTGTATATCAATGCCTGGCTCCCTGCGTTCATTGCACTTGAGGTCTTCACTTTTGTTGGCATCGGGATGATCCTGACCCGCTTCACCAAAGAGGCGCAGAGTGCCGCTGCTGCGGCTAACGCCATCAGCTTTCCGATGATGTTTCTTTCTGGCAGCTTCTTCCCCATTGAACTGATGCCTCATTTTCTGCAGACGCTCGCCAGGACACTGCCGTTGTATTACGTAAACGAGGGGCTCAGGGCGGCTATGATATTTGAAGATACCGCCGAAGCAGTGCATGACGCAGCGGTCATCGGTGCTTTTGCTGCAATCGTCTTCATCCTGGGCATACTTGCCACCAAATGGGAAGAGGGGTAGTGACTGCAATGTCCCTGCTCAGCATCATCACGGGAGCGTCCTGCCCTCGTGTCGCGATTGTTTTGCTCGTCTCAACACTCTCGGTCATTGTTGATGCTGTTTTAAGATCCATGGATTACCGTGATCTGCCGGTTTCACGTTCGTTCACCGGCATTATGAAGTTACTGGGTCCTTTCACCCTGGTCTTTCTTCAGCTGTGTGCCCTGTTCTATTTCATTACTCTTCTGCCGGGACTGCTTCGTACAATCGCCTTCCTGTTTTCTGTTTTTCTGATAATCGTGCAGTTATCCTATTGGCGGACTCTTTCCCAATTCATGACCGGCACCGACCTGTACCTTTCCGTGACCGTCAGCGGCGACCACCGGATCGAAGCGATTCTGAGCTTTTTTAAACCGCTGATCCTTGTCTATGCCCTCCCGTATCTGCTCATCCTTTCCCTGCTGCTATTCGTGCCTCCGGTATCCGATGCCGGAATGACGGTTGCCCTCAGTATCCTGTTGCTGCTCTACCTCTTTGTTTCCAATTACGTACTCTTCCGTTTTGTGCCGGAACGCAGCTTTCATCTGAATCCCCTGACCTCCTTTTTGCGTGCGATAGTCCAGTGCGTCTTTGAAAGCAGGCAACGATATCAGGGGATTCGTGACAGCCTACCGGCATTTCAGGTCTCCCAAAGACCGCTTGACAGCGTCATCTATGTCATTGATGAGTCGGTGCGTGGTAGCAATCTCAGCCTTAATGGCTATCCACGGGCAACAACACCATTTCTTCAATCGCTGGAAACCGAAGGGCGACTCAAAAATCTGGGCATTTGTGTTGCTGCCAGTTCCTTTACCCATATCAGTAATGCCTATCTGCTGAGCGGCCACAATGCATTTCCCGACACGGACTTTAGAACCAGGAAGAACCCGACCATCTTTGATTACGCAAAAACAATGGGATACGAAACGATCTACATTGATATCAATCGTGTCTACCTTGCTTCGCTTAAGAAAGCAGCCGGGGATGGCCCTGTGCGATCACTGGACAGCTGGATGAACGAGAAATCGTTCGAGGAACAACAGATTGATCTTGAGGTAACAAAGGATAGTGGGGTGGCCCGCATTCTCAGCGCTATCCTTAATACAGGAGGCGGCTATTTTATTGTCGTCAACAAAAAGGGGCTTCATTTCCAGTATTGCAACAACTATCCGGCTACTACTGCCTCCATGATCTGGACACCGGTTATGAAAGCGTTGGAATCCATTGATCCCGGACCGGCAGGCCGTGAGAAGCTGGTCAATTCCTATGACAACGGGATCCGCTATCAGGTGGATGAATTTTTCAGGGTGCTCGTTTCCGGGACGACAAATCAGAACTATGTTGTTTTATATACCTCTGATCATGGCCAGACATTGTCAGAGCATGGGCAGCGGTACACCCATATGAAGGCTGACGCGGAGATCGTTGATGTGCCCGGTTTCCTGGTAGCCAGTGAGCAGTATGCCAGGCAAGGGCTTCTGGATGACATCAAACCCGGTATCCGCGTTTCCCATCTCAATAATTTCGCAACACTTCTCGATCTTATGGATGTGCCGCCATTGTTGAGAGTCCGTTCATACGAAAAATCCATTTTTGCCCTGACCGCGGAGGATAACCGTGAACGCTGGTATATGAGCGGTTCTCTGCACGGATCAGGAGATTATACGCTGCACAGCATACCGACACCCCCGGCTAACGGGTGGGGCCATTCTTTATTTGTTGAAGCAGTATCAGGGAGTAGCAATGAACGTTAAACTGATCCTGCCTATTTTTTAGCATTAATTAGTGACTGGCCATTTTTTAAAAAATCCGAGCACCTGATATTTATATATTGACACATGATTACATATAGTTAGCTATGACGATTATCTGTTGTGCAAACCGAAAAAACGCTAGTGTTTACATGGTATTTTTCAAAGTTATCCACCTGCTTCAACAGGTTTATCCACATTTTTTGTGGATTAATCTGCACCTCCCAGATAACAACCGGTTAGCCACCATGATGAAAAAAATATTTTTTTGAGTTGGTTTGAGTCGTTGTTGCGGAGATGGATGGTGGATCAGAACGTCAGCTATTCATAGCGCCATTTAAAGGTAACCACCTTGCAGTTTGGCAGGACGGATCGCAGTTTTCCCAGTCCCTTCTCTGTGACCTTGGTACCGCTGAAGGTCAACCAGCGCAGCCAGGTGAGCGGATACAGGTTGGGCAGTCCGCTGTCAGTGATCTCTGTGTGATAGAGATACAGCCGCTTGAGATTGGTCAGGCAGTTCAGATTACTCAGTCCGGTATCAGTGACCGTGGTGTTTGACAGATAGAGTTCCTGCAGACCGGTCAGGTTGCAGATCCGGCTTAATGCCTCATCACCGACATCATACAGAAACAGGGCCTGAAGATCGTCTGCCTGCAGTTGTGCAAGAAAGGCAATGCCGTTTTCTCCATCGCCCCGCACATCAAGTCGCAGCCCCTTGTCCAGCGGTATTTCCCGAGGGCCTTTGGCGGAGCCCAATTTCTGCCAGTCGCGGTAGTCCACTGATGTAATGTTGCGTATGTAGAGGGCTCCACAGGATTTTTCAGAGGGAAAGCGGATGATGCGGGTTTCAAGTGGTGGCGAAAGCCGTTCTTCTGGTGCTTCCTGATCGCCGTTAAGTAGTGCCAGACGTTTTCTGGCCTTGGCGATATCAAGGTCAACGGTTGCTGCCATTTCAGCCAACAGGTCGATACCATCCTGAAGTCCGTCGTCTACCCGCTGTCTGAAACGATAGATATCAGAATGCCGCAATTCATCGATCCGTCTGTTTAAATCTTTGATGTTCTGACGTGTATAGGCTATCTGGCGGATCAGACGAATCAGTTCCGTACCTATATCAAGTCCTTTGGCTGTTTTGGGACCCAGCTGCCATTCCCGCAATATTTTCTGCAGTCGCCCTCGATCCCCTTCCTGATAGGCCAGATTGGCAGTGGCCATCAGTTCCTGTCGCCTGAATCGATCATGGTCATCATTGGCCAGGTCTGGATGGATTGATTTTGCTACCTCACGATAGAGTGCCTTCAGGCTCTTTTCTTCAATGATTGATGTGGTGTCCGGGTCGTCATCCAGCAAGGTGGTCCTGGAAAAGCTGGCGGCAGTAGATTCATGTTCAGTGGTGTAAAAATATTTGTGATGTTCTTCTTCATCTTCACCGGTCCCCAGCAGGCCGCTTATCTGCCATTCAAGCTGTTCAAGCTCTGCAATTCTGCCACCCAGCATCTGTTCGTAGGCATGTTCAAAGATCCTGATTTCAGATTTGATGGCTGCCAGCTTCCGCTCTATCTGGGACTGTTCTTCAAGGAGATCAGCCAGCTCGCGGCGTTTTTTGGCAAGCTCTATCTCTTCAGGTGACTTCATGGTGTCAGCGTTCCCAGTAGAACCAGTTCGCGGGCCAGCCGCAGGGTGATGCGGCATTTGCGTTGTAAGGCCGCACGGTAGAGGGCATCGCAGGCAGTTACCAGTGAACCGACATCTCGGGGGAGTACCGTTAAAAGCCAGCTTGCCACGTCATCTGGCAGGATAATCTGTCGATCCTGGGCCAGTTTGGCAATCAGCATCTGTCGGGAACGGTCATCTGAGACATCCAGTCGGGCCACCAGGCCCCACAGCAGGCGGGAGATCAGGTGGTCATCAATGGTGGGCAGCTCTTTGGGGGCAAACCTGCCAGCCAGGGCCAGGGTGTGGCCGCTGCTGTACTGTTGGTTAAAGGCTTCCCACAGGGCATTACGCAGCTCCGTTTGGTCCGGCAATTGATCAAGATCGTCCACCAGCAGCAGATTGCTGGTGGTGCTAATCGGAACAGTCAGGTTGCGGCATGACAGGACCTGATACTGTTCTCCTGCCAGCTGGCGACCAATGGCATGCAGCAGATGGGTTTTACCTGATCCGGCCGGTCCGTAGAGGTACAACAGTTTTTCAGGTTCAGCGGGATTGGTGATCCTGCGGCTGAACTCCAGGGCCGTGCTGTTACCGGCGCAGGAGATGAAGTTTTCAAAGCCATAACGTGGGGTAATTGGTAGATCAAGGGCCTGTTGCAGCATCAGAACAGTGACCCCTGGGGACGTTCCGGCGTCAGTCTGCCAAAGTGCTGATAGGCGGCAGGCGTGGCAACCCGACCGCGGGGGGTGCGGTTCAGGAAGCCGTTCTGGATCAGGAACGGTTCATAGACATCTTCAATGGTATCACTTTCTTCGCCAATTGCCGCACCAATGGTGTCCAGTCCCACCGGGCCGCCGCCGAATTTGTCGATGATGGTCAACAGGATCATCCGGTCCATCTGATCAAAGCCCATCTCATCAATTTCAAGCAGGCGCAGAGTTGCCTGCACTACCTCAAGGGTGATGGCACCATCCGCCCGGACCTGGGCATAATCCCGCACCCGACGCAGCAGGCGGTTAGCAATCCGTGGGGTGCCGCGGCTGCGACGGGCCAGCTCCAGCGCCCCTTCCTTGTCAATCGCCATCCCAAGAATACGGGCTGATCGTGTCACAATAAAGGCCAGTTCGTCATGGGTGTAGAATTCCAGACGGGAGATGACGCCGAAGCGGTCACGCAGGGGAGATGAGAGAAGACCGGCCCTGGTGGTGGCCCCAACCAGGGTAAAACGGGGCAGGTCCAGCTTGATGCTGCGGGCGCTGGGCCCCTGACCGATGATGATATCCAGCTGAAAATCTTCCATGGCAGGATAGAGGATCTCTTCAACCACATGGGAGAGACGGTGGATCTCGTCAATAAACAGGACGTCATGGGGTTCAAGGTTGGTCAGGATGGCAGCCAGGTCACCAGGACGCTCAATTACCGGACCGGAGGTGGATTTGATGTTAACCCCCATCTCACAGGCAATGATGTTGGCCAGGGTGGTCTTGCCCAGACCAGGCGGGCCATAGAGCAGCACATGGTCAAGGGCCTCACTGCGACCCTTGGCTGCGTCAATGAAAAGTTTCAGGTTTTCCCTGATCTTTTCCTGGCCAATGTAATCCTGCAGGGTACGGGGGCGCAGGGTGGCATCAAACTGCAGGTCGTCATCGCGTTTTTCCGGTGTGATAGCTCGTTCCATGGGGCGAACTATGACCGAATTTTGCCCGCTTGTCTAAGGAGCGGCGACACGGG
>Ga0074197_1000019_pt1 | contig 34448 bp, 29 predicted proteins | sample EPASupsiteSAE305_FD_64526 | JGI IMG/M metagenome (GOLD analysis project Ga0074197, IMG submission 64526) | Bioremediated contaminated groundwater microbial communities from EPA Superfund site, New Mexico - SAE3-05 reassembly with SPADES | ecosystem: Environmental > Aquatic > Deep subsurface >...
CACACCCCGGTTAATGGTCATGTCCAATACTTCCGAAATGGATTTGCCTTTGTACCGGACTTCAAGGGTTTCGCGGTTGTAACGCCGCCCGTTGCATTCGCTGCAATGCACATATACATCGGGTAAAAAGTTCATTTCAATGGTCTGCAGGCCGGCCCCTTTACAGGTTTCGCACCGCCCGCCTTTTACATTGAAAGAAAAACGCCCGGGCTTGTACCCCCTGATTTGTGCTTCGGGCAGGCGGGTGAAAATATCGCGGATGTCGGAAAATACTCCGGTGTAGGTAGCCGGATTCGAACGCGGGGTCCGTCCCAGGGGCGACTGATCCACTTCTATCACCTTGTCGATATGGTTCAAACCCTGAATCTCTTTATAGGGAAGCGGCTGCTTGAGGGCATTGTAAAAATGATGGTTCAAAATCGGGTGCAGTGTTTCGTTTATCAGGCTTGACTTTCCGCTACCGGAAACACCGGTAACGCAAATAAATTTTCCCAAAGGAATTTCCACATCCACATTTTTGAGGTTGTGCCCGGTAGCTCCTTTCAGAATCAGTTTTTTCCCATTTCCTTCGCGCCTTTTTTTAGGAACTTCTATTTTCCGGTGCCCGTTCAGGTATTCGGCCGTCAATGAACACGAGTGGAGTATCTGCTCGGGAGTTCCCTGAGCGACGACTTTCCCTCCATTCCTGCCTGCATAAGGTCCCACATCGAGCACATGGTCGGCCGATAGTATCATGTCCTTATCGTGCTCCACCACGATCACCGAATTCCCGGTGTCGCGTAATTCTTTCAGCGATTCAATCAGCCGGTGGTTGTCGCGCTGGTGCAGGCCAATACTGGGTTCATCGAGGATGTACAGCACATTCACCAGTTGCGAACCAATTTGTGTGGCCAGACGGATGCGCTGGCTTTCGCCTCCTGAAAGGCTCCGGGAGGAACGGTTTAACGAAAGGTAGTTCAATCCTACCTGCAACAAAAAACCAAGCCTTGAACGTATTTCTTTTAAAATCTCAGAGGCAATCTGCTTCTGCTTTCCCGATAGGCGGTCTTCAATGTTTTCGAGCCATTGGTAAAGGGCATCAATGTCCATCTGCGAAAGTTCCGCGATGTTTTTCCCGTCAATCTTAAAATACAGCGATTCCTTTTTTAGCCGGGCTCCCTGGCATTCAGGGCAAACCGCCTCGGAGATGTAGTGCTGCATCCGCGAATTGGAACTCTCGGTAATGGCCTCGTCGCCCTGCTCTGCTTGCAGATAGCTGAGGACGCCCGGAAAGCTCAGGAAATAGTTCGAAGAGTTTCCCAGGGGCGTATTTTGTAGTTTAAAAGGTTCGTCGGAACCATAAAGGATAATGTCTAAAACCTCTTCAGGGATTTCCTTCACGGGTGCATCCAGGTTGAATTTATATTTGTCGGCAATAGCTTCGATCTGCCAAAAGATGAGGTTGCTTTTATATTTCCCCAGAGGGGCAATGGCCCCTTTTTTAATGCTCAGCGAGGTATCGGGGATGACTTTGCTCATGTCAATCTGGTTCACGGCTCCCAGCCCTTTGCATTTGGGGCAGGCACCTACCGGCGAGTTGAACGAGAAGGTATGCGGTGCCGGTTCGTTGTAGGATATTCCGGAAACCGGGCACATCAGGTGGCGGCTGAAAAAATGCAGTTCCTTTTTATCGGCATCTAAAACAAAAGTGACTCCATTGCCATGCTTCATGGCTGTTTGCAGCGATTCACGTATCCGTTTCCGGTCTTTTTCCTCAACCAGTAACCGATCAATGACCGCCTCGATATTGTGGGTTTTGTAACGGTCGAGCCGCATCCCAAGGGTCAAATCCTTTATTTCGCCATTGATGCGGGCGTTGATAAAACCTTTTTTGAGCAACTGCTCGAAAAGCTCTTTGTAATGGCCTTTCCGCCCTTGAACCAATGGTGCCAAGATATAGATTTTACGGTTGCTCAGTTTTTCAATGAGCAGGTCGGTGATTTGGTCGTCGGTATATTTTACCATTTTTTCGCCGGTAACATGCGAGTAAGCATCCGAGGCCCGGGCATACAACAGGCGCAGAAAGTCGTAAATTTCAGTGGTTGTACCAACAGTTGATCGCGGGTTTTTATTGGTGGTTTTCTGTTCGATGGAAATTACGGGGCTCAACCCGGTAATTTTGTCCACATCGGGCCGTTCCATGGTTCCCAGAAATTGGCGGGCATAGGCCGAAAAAGTTTCGATATATCGGCGTTGACCTTCAGCATAAATAGTATCAAAAGCTAGTGATGATTTTCCGCTTCCGCTTAAGCCGGTGATTACCGTGAGGCTATTCCGGGGAATGGTAACATCAATATTTTTCAAATTATGGACCCTGGCCCCAAATACTTTGACGTTTTCGCCGCTTTCGATGGGGCTGTCGTTATATTCCGATGGTTGCATGTAAATTATTATGTGACAATTAATTTTAACCCGTGTGCTTTTTATAGATCAGTGCTTTTTTAACTGATGTTAAAGCAATGGGCAAAGATAACGAGAGTTTTTTCAATAATTGCCCAACCCGGGATGTGGAATTTTAAAAGCTTTAAAAACCAAATGGACTGAATCTTATTCCCTCGGTTTGTAGAAGGCTGTATCTGCACTCACCTTTCGGTAATTGGTGTCAATAATTTTTATTTGATACTTTTTCCGGTACGGATTGGTCAATTTATCATCACGGAGCCATGGATTCAGTTCCTTCAGCATTTTGTAATTAATGCCATAATAATGGGCGAAATCGGGCATGCTGGTAATGGCGGAATCCACCTCAACCAAGGTACTGGGTATCTCGGTATAATATTGGTCTCTTGCCAGGTAGTATCCATATTTTTCAGGATCTTCCAGAATAAGCTTGAGGGCAATCAAGCGGTACAGGTATCTTCCGGTTTCGTCGCCAAGAACCATATTGTAATAATCGGACGATTTTTGGCGCTCAATCTGTTTGGCAATATTTCCTCGCCCCATGTTGTATGAAGCTGCTGCCAATGCCCAGCTACCATATTTCCGGTAACTGTCTTTTAAAAATTGTGAGGCAGCTTTGGTTGACTTCTCCAAGTGGAACCTTTCGTCCACCTCGTCGTTTACCTCCAGCCGGTAATCATTGGCGGTACCATCCAGAATCTGCCAAAAGCCGGTGGCACCAGCAGGCGAGACCACGTTTGCCAAACCACTTTCAGCAACTGCAAGGTATTTCATGTCATCAGGAACATTGTAATCGCGCAAAATAGGTTCGATGGCTGCAAAATAGCGTTTCGATTTTTTTATAAATAATAATGTCTGCGAATGCCAATAAGTATTCACCATCAGCTCCCGCTCCAGGCTTTCGCTCACATCAAAGTTTTCCAGGGGGACACGCTCCCCGGCAAAGTAAAGCTCCCCGGGCAATGGAATAGAGGTAATATGCTGGATTTCGTCCTTTTTCAGAGGGCTTTCGCCTCCGGGTCGGCTGCACTGATGGGTTGAGAATCCTCCGATTAACACAACCAGTAAAAGGATGGAAAAGACTGAGATGATGAACAAGGCTTTTTTTGACATATAAAAGTTATTTAATTCAATTTTGTTTGTTGAGCGTTTCAGGGTAAACTAAAATTGAGAAAAAAAGTTCACTTTTGGGGTCTGCTGATTTTTGTGATGGAATATAATGTAACCAGCACGATAAAGGCCACCGCAGCAATATACCATGGTGAGATGGGTATCCATCCGGGTTTCACAATTAAAATTACAGATAAGCTCACAAAAAGAAGATTCGTGGTAAGTAAAATAAGTGCCACTTTACGATCGGAAAACCCAAAATAGGAAAGATGGTGTGTGGTATGGTCGCGTCCGCCCACAAATGGCGATTGCCCCCGCATCAACCTATTAATGGTTACGGTGGTTGTATCGGAAATAGGAACCACAAAAGCCAAAAAAGTAAGCATGGATGGATATAAAAGGGAATGTCCGGAAGCCGCAGGGGTGTTCCAAAAAACTTTTATCCCCACGATGGCTACAAATGCCCCAAGAAATTGGGAACCATTATCGCCCATATACATTTTTGAAGGATTCCAGTTATAATATAAGAAACTTAACAGCGAAGCCAGTACGCCCAAGGTAAGCATCAAAAAAACCCCTGAAACGGGTTGTGTGAAAGACAAAATAAAAATGACCCCCAATAAAATAGTTGAACTGACTGAGGTAGTAATGGCATCCATATTATCGAGCATGTTCAATGAATTCATGATACCAATCACCCAAAAGATGGTGAGTAGATAGTTTAAAGTTTGGGATTCAAACACCTGAATGTAAACATCTGAATAAATTAAAATGATGCCACAGATTATTTGAAAGAAAAATTTGAATCCGGGAGGGGTATTCAACATATCATCGGCCAGACCCATTAAAAAAGCCACAGTTACAGCCAGAATCATTCCCAGAATTTCTGGCTTCAAGAGCGCTTCAATATTAAAGAAAGCAAAGTAATTTAATACCGAAAAAATGAAAATAACATAAAAAGTAATGCCTCCAAGGATGGGTTTGGTCTGGCTGCTCCACCTCTCGGCCGACACATTGGCTTTTTTAATTTTATACCTTTCGGCCCTGATTACAAAGAACCGGTGTAATAATAAGCTAATAATTAATGTGTAAACAAAAAAGGAAATCAGAATTAACGTGTTGGTCATTGTTTAAGCTTTTGTAGTTTGCGTGTGAGTTTCTTCCCTATGGTAGTTTCGTCATCTTCGGTGTAATAGCCGTAACCGTAACCATAGCCGTAACCATAGCCGTGGCTTCCGTAACTTCGCTGATGCAATTCCACTCCATTTAAGATTATTGAAAGGTTATCCATGTTCTTGCTTTTCACCAGGTTGTTGATGTTATCGATAAAATGGCGTTTTGATACATTAGCCTTCATCACATAAATGGGATAATTGGCCCGTTGCAGGTTCGATAAGGCATCGGTCACAATTCCTACGGGTGGGGTGTCAATAATAATGATGTCGTATCTTTCCTCCAATTCGGCCAATAAAGTTTCCATTTGTTTGCCTGCCGACAATTCCGAAGGATTGGGCGGGACGGGCCCTGCAGTGATATAATCAAAATTTGAGAGATCCGACTTTTGAATACATTCATCCAAAATGTTTTTCCCTATCAAAAGCGTACTGATGCCCTTGTTGTTGCTGGTGTTGAACCCCAGATGGATGCGTGGTTTTCGTAAATCCAGATCCAAAACAATGACCTTTTTACCTGAAATGGCCAGAATACCTGCCAGATTTATAGCAACAAAGGTTTTACCTTCACCTGAAATGGTGCTCGAAACCGTTATTATTTTAGTCTCGGCGCCATGCGAAATAAATTGCAAGTTGGAACGGATGGTCCGGAACGCTTCTGAGAAAATACTATTTGGATGTTTATTGACCAATAATTGCGAAACTGGGATCTCCTTTTTGTAAATAGGCACGGTACCCAGGATAGGAGCATCGGTAAAATTCTGGATAGTGGCAATGGAGGTTACTTCATCGTAAAGCAGGTATCTTAAAATAATGTAACCCACACCGGCAAACAAACCTATTAAAATAAAAATAGGATAGATTTTTTTGCTGATGGGTGAAATGGGTTCTATGGGAACATTTCCAACCTCAAGGATGGTATTTTGCGACACATACCCGGCTTGCGAAATCAAGTATTCGGCTTTCTTTTCAATCAGTTTGTGGTAAAAGCCTTCATTAATGGTGTACAGACGTTCCAGCTTAGAGTATTCCAGCTCATCAAAATTCTGATCGTTGAAAATTTTCGACTCGTATTCTGCTATCTTCTTTTGGTAATCCCCTTTTTTGGTTTCCATCCTCACAATGGTGGAATTTACAAATTCAAGCAACAGGTCCTTTTGATTGTCAATTTGTTTTTCGAGCAATTTAATTTTAAGGTTGTCGCGGGTAATGTCATTCAAAAGCTGTTCCTTTTTATTAATCAACTCCTGGAGGTTATTTAAAACGTTAACCACAATGGTTTCCGATTTGGTGCCCGAAAGGGTGGCAATCAATTCATAAATATTCAGGTCATGGTCGTTGGCAACCTGCTGGTTGATGCGCTGCAAAGCCACCAATTCAAAATCAATGTTGATGAGTTCATCTTCCAGTTCCGAGATTTTGGTGGTAAATAATGGAAACGGAGAACCTTCGGCTTTAAATTGATCGGTATTGATTTTATTCTCCCGTTTAAAGGCTACCAACTCTTTTTCAGTTTCGTCGAGGCTATGATACACCTGCTTCAGGCGCTCCTCAATAAATGCAAGAATGTTTGCCGCACTCTCCTTTTTAATCTCCACATCATATTTTAAATATTCCTCGGCAATGGTATTTACAATGTCGGAGGCTTTTTCGGCATTGTAGCCCGAATAGGAAATCTGGATGGTTTGGGCCGATCGGTTGAGCAGGAAAATATCAAGGTTCTGAAGATGATTTTCAACTATATTCTTTGGATTGGAGATAACAAAATAAAAGCGGTTGCCTTTATAGTTTTCTTTTTGACTCTCAATAGTTAAGTAATCGGAAACGGTACAACGGATGGAATCTGCCCTAATGGCAGACCATTTCCCAATTTCAATGGGATAAGAGGCATTCACACCCCCATCTCCATAATAAATAAGGGCTTTCTCTGAACCGTCAAACTCAATATACACCGGGATATCATACAATTTTCCGGTAATCATTTTCCATTCAATCTGGAAAGGGGACCTGCGGTACAATTCGGTAGAAAGAAACGTCCCTTCTGAAAAATAGGAAATCTGGATAGGAAGCTTAAGAAAAGTCCGCTTCAAAAATTCCTTTGACCGTAAAAGTTCAATAACCTTTAATATGTCATTATCCTGATAAACATCTTCAATTTTGAGGACCTTGGTGGTATTGTTAGTCTCGTTTATTTGGATGATGGATTGGGTCTGATAAACAGGCTGTGTATACCGCAGGTAAAGAAAGGAAGCCACAAAGGAAACCGCCACAAATAAAATAGGAGCCCAATAGTTTTTGCGTACTATCTGCAAAAAGATGGCTAAATCGAATTTGTCATTTATAATGGGGATTTTACCTTGGTACATAGTTTACTTTAAAGCATTAATAGTAACAAATAAAAGGGCAAAGGTATTGAGAAGCGTGAAGTAGGGCATGATCTCGGTCAAAGACCTTGATGCATACCGGGTCCGTTTCTCTACATAAATAATGTCGTTTGCCTGCAGAACCATGTTGGCTTTTTTCATCTCTTCAATAGAACTGATATTGAATAAATACACTTTAGGATCATTCAAATTACCTCTAAGAAGTTTGATTTTATAAGCTTTACTAAAATCGTCGATGCCTCCGGATTGGGCAAGGGCTTCAATTAATGTAAACTGTTCGTTTTCAATGGTTAACACCTTACCCAGGTTACTCCCCGATGAAAATACTACCACCCTGCGGTTAGTGACATTGACCAAAACAAAAGGTTTTTGATAATATTGGCTATATTTTTCCTCAAAAAGTTTCTCCGTCTCTTTAATAGTCAACCCGGCTACCTGGATCCGGCCCAGCGTTGGAACTTTAACCAACCCGTCGTGTTCCACCATGTATGGATTTTGGTACCGCTCGTTCATCGCGGTGTTGGAATTGCTCTCCATATCAATCAGTTGGATGCCGTCGTTGGTAAAAATACGTACATTCAGCTTATCAAAAGGTTTAATGATGTATTCTTGTTTTTCCTCTTCAAAGGAGGCGTAGGGATAATTCACACCTGTATCGAACATAACACTCGGGTTCATTACCTTGCAACCGGGTAAAGTTAGTACCACCAAGCCAAACCAAACAAAGCTGTTCTTTAGAAAGTTTGTAATCATGAGTATCTGTAAATTCCCCCCAAAAATATAAATTTTTAATTAGGTTCTGCCGAATATGTCCTTATTTGTGCTGATTAAGAAGATTGTAATACAACTGCTCCATATCGTGAACCAACCGGGTGTAATGGAATTTATTCCGTACATGCTCCCATCCTTTGCTGGCCTGCGACTCGCGCAATTCTTTATTGTCAACCAGTTCAAGCAGCTTTTCCGAAAAGTCGCTGATGCAGTTATTTTTTGTAAGCAACGCGGTACCGTTGGGGATAACAATATTTTCAATTCCTCCCACATTGGTGGAAATGATGGATTTGTTGGCTGCCTGGGCCTCAATTAAACTTACAGGTGTACCTTCGTTCAGCGAGGTCATGGCCACAATATCGAGTCCGGGATAGGCCGTGTCGATATTTTTAATCCACGAGGTAAATGTTATTGTCGATGGTTTGGCATTCCCATTAGGGGCATATTGAAAGTCGATGCCAAGGGAACTGCAAAGTCCCTGCAAATCGTCCCGCAATTCTCCGTCGCCAATAATAAAAGCTTTGATGGGGGTATTTGTTTTTGCCTTTACCTGCTGAATGGCCCGGATGAAAAGCTCGTGGTTCTTTACCGGAGCCAACCTGCCAACAATTCCAATGGCAACATCGTCTTCGGTTAAGCGGTATTGCCTCCGGAATTCGGCCCGCTTTGCCACATTGTTTTCCTGAAATCGCTGCAAATCGAACCCAAGAGGGATTACTTCGAATTTTTCGGAGGGGGCAATTTTATAAACCTCCGATAATTCTTCTTTTTGCTTATCGCTGATGGCAATAATTTTTGAGCATTTATTGGCCAACCCCTGCTCAATGTTAATGAAGATATTCGTTTTTGAGGAGCCAAAATAGGAATGAAAGACATGTCCATGGAACGTGTGAACAATGACTGGCACATCGTTTCTTATAGCTGCCAACCGACCAATGGTCCCAGCCTTCGAGGCATGTGTATGAACAATGTCGGGTTTAAATTGCTTGATGAGTTTCGAAATTTTCCGGTAGGCAATCAAATCATTGGCCGGATTCACCGAACGACGCATTTCAGGAATAATGATAGGGTTGATTCCCAACCCTCTAACAATGTATTCCGAACTCTCTTCGAATTCTTCCTTCGTCCCTCCTACTAAAATAGAATCAAAATCGGACGATAAATATCTGGTGAGGTAGGCTGCATTGTAAGTAGGTCCACCCAAATTGAACCGATTGATAATACGTAAAACTCTAGGCATCGCTCTTTCCCTGTAATACAGTTAAATTTACGGCAAATTAAGCAATAATGATAAACATCCCGGGATAGTTTTTCTGCTCAATTGACTAATCCATATATTTTATCCACCAATGCTGGAAAACCAATAAAGCCCAAAGATGCGCATGGACATCGCCCGGATTTTTAGAAAAAAGCTTGCCGGAATACTCTTCCACCACCCGGGGGTTAAATATTTTCTGGGCCTCCAAATAATCCCGGTTCAGGTATTTGTTCAGCAATTCACCTTTCAATTCCGTTTGAAACCATTTTAAAAGCGGAACCTCAAAACCATGTTTCGGCCGCTGGTAAAGCTCTGTCGGCAAAACATCGCGGTAAGCATCTTGCAGGATGCGTTTGCGCATTTTCGGGTTTATTTTATAAGCATCGGGCAACGAAAACACGAAATTTACCAGGTTGTAATCTAAAAATGGCACCCGGACCTCTAAACTATTAGCCATACTCATGGAATCGACCTTATGCAGCATGTCGCTCACCAGAACCAGTTGCATGTCGGTGTAAAGCACATCGCTAATGGATTCGGCATTGACCAGATGCTTGAGGATCTCATTTTTTCTAACCTTTAGGCCATTGAGTAACACCTGGAAATGTAACAAACGGTTGGCTTCAGTTTCCGGTAGTACCGAAGCCCAAAACCAATACCTTTCCTTCTGATCGAAAGCGAGCCCTGAACCATATTTTTCCAGTTGTCTGATTTTATTGGCAGCACTTGAACCCCTTGATTTGGGAAGGTTTTTCCACAACGGCAGGCCCGCTTTTACAAAAAGTGACTTTAAACCCGGTTCAATGGCATGAAGGTGGGCGTGGTGCTTGTTGTAACCCGAAAACAGTTCATCGGCACCGTCGCCGGAAAGTGCCACTGTCACTTTTGAGCGGGTATGCATGCTTAAAATATGCACCGGTAGTGCCGAAGAATCGGCAAATGGCTCATCAATATAATCCAACACCTGATGCAGGTTGCCGTACAAATCATCGTTGGTCAATTTAAAAACCTGATGGTTGGTGCTGAATTTACGGGCCACCAGTTCCGCGTAATGTGTCTCATCATAGTATGGTTCATCCTGATAACCAATGGAGAATGTATTCAATTGGTCAGTCAGCTTCGATGCCTCAGCCACAATAATAGATGAATCGATGCCACCGCTCAGGAAAGCCCCCAAAGGTACATCGGAAATCATGCGCAGTTTTACCGACTCTGCTATATGCTGCCTGAGTTTTTCCTGGGCATCCTCGTAATTCAAATTCGATAAATTGCTGCGGTTATAGGTTATTGAAAAATATTGCTCTTCATGAACTTGATCGCCTTCCACAAAAAGATAGTGGCCGGGAGCCAATTTTTTGACGTTTTCGAAAATAGTGTGTGGCGATGGGATGTAATTCAACTGGAAAAACTGACTCACCGATGTTTTGTCGATGACTTTAGGAATCCCTAAGGCTATCAGGGCTTTCATTTCCGAAGCGAATAGTAATTTGTTGCGGTCGCGGTAATAAATCAGGGGTTTGATCCCCATACGGTCGCGGGCAATAAAAAGGGTATCCTCGCGGCTGTCGTAAACGGCAAAGGAGAAAAAACCATTCAGCTTTTCCAAACATTTCGGCCCTTCAATAATGTAAAGGTAAAGCAGCACTTCGGTATCCGACATGGTTTTCAGGGGCAATCCCTTTTTCACCAAATACTCCCGGTGCTCCTTAAAGTTATAAATCTCACCATTAAAAATAATAGCATAACGCCCCGTAAAATCCTGAAAAGGTTGCGAGGCTGCATCGCTTAAATCAATGATTGAAAGCCGTGCATGCCCAAAACAGGCCTTTCGTTTTTGCCAAGTTGCCTGTTTATCAGGGCCACGTTGCTTCAGTGTATTTACTGACGACTCTATATTCTTAAAAAATTCCTCACCCTTTTCGTTGAAAGCGTAAACACCCGTAATCCCACACATCTTGAAATGGTTTATAAAATAGTCCGGAAGAAAGATACAAACTTTTCATGGGGATATGATACCAAAATCCGCGATAAATTTTCCATCCCTTTAAAGGATTTCAAAGTAAAATAGTCTAGCCCCACACTGCCAATGCGATGTTGAAACAACTCCTCGGGTGAACGGTTAACCACCACAAAAATTCCCAAGGGTTGTGTACTTTTATACAGTTCATTGGCTAAAAGACGGTTTTGCTTCAAAAATTCAATGTTTGCTGCAATATGCTGTATTGTTATCTTTTTGAAATCAGTAACCACTTTTTGACCCTCCGGAGTTGCCAATAATTTTGTTATGATGGTTTGAGCAAAGGCATTGATGCCATTGGTGGCATACATCAACCGCAATGATGCTCCATCAATAAATTTTTTGTTTTGGTTATACATAAACCCAATCCGTTGCCCGCTCAAACCCACCGATTTGCTAAAACTCTCAATAATAACAACCATTTCCAGTTGCATCAGTTGCTGATAGAGGATGTCGGAGCGGTCGTAAAAAAGCCTTCGATAAGGGCTGTCGAAAATAACTACTACGCCTTGTTTATCCAGTTTTTTAATCAATTCCAGCAGCTGCTCATCGGGCAGTTTCTCGCCAGCTGGATTTCCCGGATCGCAGATAATAACAGCGTTTCCCGAAAGTCTGGCAGCATTCTTCAATAGCCAGTCATACTCAGGGTAGCTCTCAGTGGCTAACTCCCGCAGGTTCATCAATTGTGAATAGGTCCCCCAAAAAAGCGGTGGCAACCAGACTTTGTCCACCCGGATGTTTTGCAGGCAAATATCCAAGCCACTGATGCCCCCGGCAGTAATTAAAATATGCTCAGACAAAGCTTGGTTATTAAAATATTCTTCGTTGATGGCTTTGCGTAGTTCTGCCTTCCCATTTCCGGAAGGATACACCTGTATATCGGAGGTATTAAAATCAATGCTTTGTATAATTGAATTCAGATCGATATTCACCACGGAATTCACGCCACGGTTAAGCATCAGGTACTCATACCCGGAATCTTTCATCGCTTTAATTAAGCGCGTTCCCATGGCCACAATATCCGATTGCGAGGTGTTACTAAGTTTAACTGGTATCATGTTTCTTGGATAAATAACAAATGTAGCATTTTTTATAGAAAGGAAAGGAAACCTATTCATGACAGGGCTACCACATTTAATAAAATCATTTTGCCCGGAGGACATGAGGTATTGTTGCATTGTTAATGCCAAAGGTTTTAATACTCCATGAGGTATGGGGTAATTTCTGTTTTATGCCAATTTTTTTTACCACAAAGGCGCGGCGTTTGTAGCACCACAAACCTGACAGGTTTAAAAAATAATTAAATATTCATTGAATGCAAGTGTGAAAAGAGCTTCCCGATAAACAGGGTGTTTTATTCTAAAATAAACAAACTTTTTTCAGGACAGGAATACTTTTATTCAAGAGGCAGAGCAACTTCGCCCCCCATTTACATAGTGGATTTTGAGTGGAGGAATGTTGTCACTCAGGTAGAGGAAATTTACAAAATGAAAAAAAAGAGGTGTCTCAAAAGTAGAACTTACACATTGAAAGTTTTAGGTTAAAATAGAACGCTGATAAAACCTATTTTTGTAGATTAACGCAGATTTTTCTGCGGAAATCAGTGCCATCTGCTTCATCTGCGTTCTATGTCTTGCAATTTACTAGGTATTTCAAATTTTTATTAGCCTTTTGAGACACCCTCTACTGAAAATACTGATTGCCAGTTTCTATTTCAGCTTATGTTTAGCAATAAAATCAGTCAACAAACCATCAAGATTTGGTAATCCAATCTCCTGTAAATCGTAATATACCCGGGTGTTTGGTTTGTTGATTTTCACAATCCGGTTTAAATCAATGGGGGTACCAATCACTACGCTGTCACAATCGGTATTGTTAATAGTGGTCTCAAGGTCTTTTAATTGTTCGGCGCCATAACCCATAGCCGGCAGCAAAGTTCCAATATTTGGATAGATGCGGAATGTTTCAGCCAGTTTACCAACCACAAACGGACGGGGATCGACCAGTTTAGCGGCGCCAAATTTCTGTGCCGCCACAATTCCTGCCCCGATTTTCATTTCACCGTGAGTGAGCGTGGGTCCATCTTCAACCACCAAAACGCGTTTCCCTTTGATCAGTTCCGGTTTGTCCACTTTAATGGGCGATGCACCATCAATTACAATGGCATTAGGGTTTACTTTGGCAATGCTTTCGCGGACAACCTGGATACCTTCAGGTGAAGCCGAATCCATTTTATTGATGACAATGGCATCGGCAATCCGAAGGTTCACTTCACCTGGATAGTACGATAATTCATGACCCGGGCGGTGTGGGTCGGCCACAGTAATGGTCAAATCAGGGACAAAGAATGGAAAATCGTTGTTGCCACCATCCCAAAGAATGACATCGCAACCGCTTGGATCCTTTTCGGCTTCACGCAAAATAGCTTCGTAATCCACCCCGGCATAAATTACATTTCCTCGCACTACATGAGGTTCATACTCTTCCATCTCTTCCACTGTACATTTGTGTTTGGCCAAATCGGCTACGGTAGCAAATCGTTGTACCTTTTGGGCATTTAAATCGCCGTAAGGCATGGGGTGGCGCACGGCCACTACTTTTAAGCCTTTTTCCATCAGGTACTCAATCACTTTACGCGATGTTTGGCTTTTCCCACAACCTGTACGGGTAGCCACTACGGCAATCACAGGTTTGGTACTTTTTACCTGAGTGTCTTTGGGGCCTAACAAACCAAAATCGGCACCGGCAGCATTCACAATTGCGCTCATGGCCATTACTTTGGCGTAAGGCACGTCACTGTATGAGAAAATGCAGATATCTGCTTTTAATTCTTTTATCAGCCTTGGTAAGTCTTGCTCGGCAAAGATGGGAATCCCTGCTGGATAAAGCTTTCCGGCCAATTCTGCAGGATATTTCCGTCCGTCGATATCAGGAATCTGAGCGGCCGTAAATGCAACTACATTGTAACTTTCGTTGTTGCGGTAATAGGTGTTAAAGTTGTGAAAATCGCGCCCTGCGGCACCAATAATAATCACATTTTTTTTTGCCATAAATCCTCCGTTTTTGTTATAAAGTGTAAATAAAATCAATTTGATGCTCACAAATTTAATGGTTTAACCATAGCTCCATTGAATGGAAAATATGTTAAGAAAAATACCAGGCACAACATTTTTGTTCCGGATGTTAAGAATATTTCAAACCTTTGGAATTTATAACAAATAAGTTTTGACATGAATATATTGGCTCATTTATATCTATCGGGAGGGTTTGATGAACGGATGCTCGGAAATTTTATGGGCGATTTTGTAAAAGGGAATCAATATACAAAATACCCAACGGCTATGCAGGAGGGGATTATACTCCACCGCAACATTGATGATGCTACCGACAAGCACCCGGCGCATAAAAGTAGCCGCGACAGGTTCCGGCAGCATTACGGGCTTCATTCAGGGGTGGTGGTTGATATTGTCTATGATCATTTCTTAGCCAACCATTGGCAGCATTATCATTTGAGCGAACTTGAGGATTTTGCACAACAAGCCTATCAATATATCGGTTCACAAACCCATTGGCTTCCTGCCAGGCTGAAAGAGATTACCCCGTATATTATCCAAAACAATTGGTTGGTTATGTATAAAAGTTTGCCGGGACTTGAAAAAGTGTTGAACGGTATGTCGCGCCGTACAAGTTTACCAAACAAGGCGCCTTTTGCTATGGATATAATTGATAAAGAATACGTTAACTTATATCCGGAGTTTCAGGATGTGTTTGAATCGTTGATACTTACCTTCAATCCCACATTAAACGATGCTAAAAAGTGATAAAAAATAAGTGAAAAAGCCAATAAAACCAAGATTTAACGGATTATAGTTTTTTTTTTAATAAAAACATTTTTAGATTTGTACAATTGTTGAAAAATTAAATTATTAACGATAAATCAACTAATTAGGCAATTATGAAAAAACTAAATGTTAACATTTTAGCATCCTTTGTATTTGCAGCCCTAGTACTTGCTAGTTGCGGAGGGTTGGATAAAATGGTAAAAATGGCGCCACAAGTGCGGTACGAGGTAACACCCAAAGTTCTCGAAATGCATGGTGATAGTGTGGAAGCAACTTTAAAGGTAACGTTCCCTATCAAGTATTTCCAAAAGAAGGTGATTCTTGAAATTACCCCTGTGTTGAAATATGAAGGTGGCGAAAAAGCCTTCAAGTCTTTAACTTTACAAGGCGAAGCTGTTCAGGCAAACAATCAGGTGGTTTCATTCACCAGTGGTGGGAGCTATTCTGTAACTTCAAAAATTGCTTTTGAAGAAGGAATGCGCAAAGGCACTTTGGTGGCCCGCGTAAAAGCAACCATGGACAAAAAAGCAGGCGAATTACCTGAGGTAAAAATTGCTGACGGAACTATGGCCACAGCATTGTTACTCGAAAAGGATGCCATGCCCATTGCAGCCGATGATAAATTTGTACGTATAACAACTCAATCAAAAGAAGCTACCATAAACTTCGTCATTAACCAGGCAACCATCTTGGGTAAAGAATTGAAAAAAGAGGAGGTTCAGGCACTGCAAAACTTTGTGGCTGAAAATGCTGCCAAGGGGCAGGTGGAATTTAAAGGTGTTGAGATTTCTGCTTACGCTTCTCCTGACGGACCCGAAACATTGAACACCAAACTTTCCGAAAACCGGATGAAAAATGCTGAGCAGTATTTTGCCCGCGAAATGAAAAAATCAAAAGTTGCCGGCCTGGAAAACGAAGGGTTCATCCTGTCAAAAGCAACTCCAGAAGACTGGGAAGGTTTCAAAAAATTGATGCAGGAATCCGACATTCAAGACAAAGAACTGATTCTACGTGTACTTTCCATGTATTCCGATCCTGTTGTCCGTGAAAAAGAAATCAAAAACATTTCTGCCGCTTATGAAGTAATTGCTGAGAAAATTTTACCGCAACTGCGCCGTTCAAAATTATCTGTAAACATTGCTATCATTGGGTACTCCGATTCTACCTTGAAAGTATTGGCAGTGAATAATCCTGATACTTTAAAAGTAGAAGAATTAATGTACGCTGCTTCTTTAATAGGCGACATGAATACCAAAATGGCTGTTTACCAGAAAGTAGCCACCAACTTTGCTGATGACTGGAGAGGCCACAACAACTTAGGTTATGCTTACATCAAATTGGGTAAATTGGCCGAAGCTAAAGCTGCTTTAACCGAAGCAAAACGTTTAGATGCCAGCAATACCATGGTTTTAAATAACCTAGGTGTGGTTGCCCACATGGAAGGTGATTTAAAAGCCGCCCAAGAATATTATGATGCTGCTGCTGGTGCAGGTGGTCAGGTAAGCTACAACCAAGCCTTGTTGGCAGTAAAGAAAAGTGCTTATGAAAATGCTTTGAATTTATTTGTAAGCAGCAAATACAACACCTTCAACTTTGCCTTGGCTAAATTGCTGAACTATTCAGTTACTAAAAATGCCGATGCGTTTGATGCTGCTCTTGGCATTATTTCAAAAGCCGAAAACCAAGAAGCTGCCAATGTTTATTATCTGAAAGCCATCCTTGCTGCTCGTAAACAAGACTCTGAAATGCTTTTCAATAATTTACGTACGGCTATCGAGAAAGACGGGAAATATAAAGCTTACGCACAAAATGACATCGAGTTTGCTCAATACGCTGCCGATGCTACCTTTAAAGGTATTGTTGAATAAGCTGTAAGAACGAACAAAAAAAGGACCTCAAAAAATTGAGGTCCTTTTTTTGTTGTATCTGTTATTCTTCTTTATATTATGTGCCCCGAAGTTTTCTGAAAAATTCCCAAAGAACAATCCCAGCACTCACGGAGATATTGAAGGAATGTTTGGTTCCAAACTGTGGAATCTCAATGCAGTAATTGCTTTGATTGATCACCACCTGATCCACTCCTTTTACCTCGTGTCCAAAAATCAACGCGTATTTTTCCTTGGAACCGATTTCAAAATCTTCGAGGCTGATGCTATGTTCTGCCTGTTCTATGGAAATAATTTTATAACCCAAGGTTCTCAGTTTCTCTAATGCTTGTAGTGTATCTTCAAAATATTCCCAATGAACCGATTCAGTAGCTCCCAAGGCTGTTTTGTGAATGTCTTTGTTCGGGGGTGTGGCTGTAATTCCGCATAAATAAATCCCTTCGATGCAAAAGGCATCGCTGGTTCTAAAAACTGAACCAATGTTATTTAAACTTCTTACATTATCTAAAACCACAATTATAGGGGTTTTGGCTGTTTGCTTGAATTCCTCTATACTTATTCGCCCCAATTCTTCATTTTTCAGTTTGCGCATGCCAATATTCTAAAGTACAGTTATAAACTACCAATTAACGGGTTTTCTCCGGACAGGCATGCTCATACAACGGGCGCCACCTCCACCCCTGGCAAGCTCGGAACCATCTATGGTTACCACATATTTTTGGTAATCGTCGAGCGAAACAGTTTTTTTAAGCACGTCGCGGGCCCGGATAATTTCAAAGCCGTGTTTATGCATCTCCTCCATGGTATAAACATTGCGTTCGTAACCAATGACCTTTCCTGGGCCCAAGGCAAAAAAGTTTGCACCACTGTGCCATTGTTCCCGTTCCTGAGTCCAGGGATCAGCTTGCCCTCCACAAAATACAGGCTCCAGATCAATCCCCAATTGCTTTAATACCACTAAGATGTTGGGGACTGTATTAATCACTACCCTGCTGTTTTCTAAATTAATGTGTACGGTACGGTACTTATTCGGTTGAAGTATAACCGGCTCGAAAACCATGCATTTGTTGACATCCAAAAAGGTAAACACCATGTCAAGATGGATAAACGATTCCGGGGAATCGGGCAGTTCCTGCACGATGATGTGTTTGATATTTCCACGGGATTGTACCTGATCCAAAATAAAATCAATGCCTTGAGATGAAGTTCTAAGCCCGGTGCCTATGATTAGCACATCGTGCCTTGCTACTAATACATCGCCGCCTTCGATGGTAATTTGCGGATCCAAAGAATCGAACCGGGCCGGATTGATGGTTCGTGTTGTAAAATTGGGGTGGTGGTTAAAGATGGCTTCCATAATCCGGGACTCCCTTTCGCGCACGTGACTAGCCATTTTTCCAATCAATACATTTTGGTTAATTGTCATTGAAGCATCGCGCATGAAGAAAAAATTATGCAACGGGGGTAACGAGTATCGGTCGATATCGAAAAAACGGGTCAGGTTGTCTTTTTTCATCATCACACCCTCAATCAACTGGCGGGTAAGTTCCTTTACCTCCAGCGATAAAAGAAAATCACGGCTTTCACGGACTTGCTCGTATTGAAAAATTTCATCAATCAATTGTTGTTTCACTGCATCCACCTTTAAAATGTCGGCCAAAAGGTCCTGCATCTCAAATACTTTGGCCCGTTTTTGCAGAATCCCTTTGAATTGGCAATATTCTTTTTGGGCTACCGATAAATTGAGGATGTCGCTGTATAAAGCCCTTTCGGCATTTTTGGGGGTCATGTTTTCAACCTCCTGCCCTGGGGTATGCACAATAATGGCTTCCAATTCCCCAATCTCCGACGATACCTGTACCTGTATGTGTTCCATAAAATTGAACCCAATATTTTTAAATTGAATCGTGTAAGTGCTTATGAGATTCCGTAAAGGGCTTTATGGTAAGGTTCTCATGGTCGAAAAGGTTCTCATGGTCGAATTGGGTGGTATTCACCAATTCGCCTTCATCGTTGTAAAATTTCCAGGTGCCGTGTTTTTGGCCCCTGACATATTCTCCTGTGTAAAATACCTTTCCATTTTCGTGGTAAACTTTGGCTTTGCCGGTTCTCAGGCCTTTTTCAAAGAATCCGACACTCCATTGCTCTCCATTTTCGAAATAAAAAATCCATTGCCCCTCTTTTTCACCCTCTTTATATGTCCCTTCTACCTTTTTACTCCCATTTGGGTAATATTGAATTTCCCTGACCAAGCTTTGGCTGGCTCCATTTCCTTTATAATATTTAACAATTTTGGCCTCTCCGTCCTGATAGGTTTCTTCAACAACTTCTTTGTACCTGTTTTGGCAGCTTTGAATAAAAACAACTAAACTTAAAAGCAAGAACCCGGTAAGAAAGGCATTAACTAGTTTCATGTAGCAGGTGATTTATATTTTTTTACCATTGATGCATGCTCCGCCCTTATTCAAGAACCATAGTTAGTTGATAGTGAATCAGGTTAAAGAATGCCCACAAAAATAATAAAACCGACAGCAAAACATCGGCAAAAAGTAAAAGCTTTTTCGAAAGGTACTGGCGGAGGAGTATAAAATTGAAGATCAAACGCAAAAATAGCTGAATTAAGAAGAACAGAAAGATGCGCAGGGCAAAAGGGTTGAAGTTTTGGGCAAGCGTAAGGTTGCCCCTGGTGATTGAGGAAAAAGCCCGGGAAAGGCCTGTACTTGCTACAGGATCGGTATAAAGGGAATGAATGGGATGGGAGGTGCCAGTGGGCGGAAAAATACCGGAATAGATGAACACAAGGACAACTATTCCGGCAAGATAACTGTTTATTTGAGCGTAGGGAGTCTCTGAAAAAAACGCGCGTATAGGGTTTGGCTTATTGCAGTTGTTTTTCTCTTTTTTCCTTTGCATGTTCAATCTCTTTTTTGGCTTCCTGCAAGGCTTCTTTCACCTCTTGATGCACCTCTTTGGTTGAATCGTTGAGCACCTGATGGACATCGTCCACGGCACCTTCCAGTTCATCCAGGGCTTTTTCAAGGTCATCTAACGACTGTACTTCTTCTACGGAAGAATCCACATTGTCATTAAAGTCCTCGGTCCATTCCATAAAATTACGGAATTTGTCTTCAATCTCGGAATGGTCACCTAGTTTTACAATAAACAGAATCCAAAAAATTGCTACTAAAAGAGCCAAGGAACCTAAAGAAACACCTGCGATTCCTAACCCTTTAGGAGCGGAATACATAGAGGCTTTTGCCAGCGATACGGCTCCAAATACAATGGCAACAATCCCAATTAATAAGGCTACCACGCCAACACAGGGAATGAACGATATAACCGCGGCCAAAATTCCAAGCACCAAAGCGGCGATTCCAAAGCCTTGGCCATTATTCTGCTGATTTACCTGAGTTTCCATATTCTATTTTTTTGTGAAGTTAATAAAAACGAATGCTTTTATAAAAAAACGATACGTTTTTTGATTCGTTACACTTTTGCCAAGCCATTTCAACAAAAAACAAATTAATCTTCATCTAAGGCTAGGCTCAAAGTATCGGAAGGCTGGATAGTAGCAGGGTAGAGGATGTTTAGTATCTGTTGGGCGGTTATTCTTGCTCCCTGGCTACGGTTTTTCAACACCACAATGGTGGTGGAATCTTTCTGAACCCGCACTAACAATGACCGGTATCCGTGCCACCAACCTGCATGGTAAAGAATTTTGGTACTATCGGTGGTCCATTCCATCATGCGCCAGCCATATCCATAGTTCGATTTCGATTTTATGGGTTTCCCCATAGGTTGAAAAGCCTTTTGCAGGGTATCGAAATTTATCACCTGGTTTTTGTACAGACCCTGATCCCATTTGAATAAATCCACGGCACTGCAATAAATCCCCTTATCGCCTAACACCTTGTCCAGGATATTATCGTGTGCTTCACGCCACCGGTAAAGGTAACCCTTTGTTGTATTGGTTTTTTTCGGATCACCCTTGCCTGAATATACAAAAGAATTATTCATCTGCAAGGGAGTAAAAATATTTTTTCCAAGATATTGGTCGAATGGAATGCCTGAAACTTTTTCAACAATGGCGGCAAGAATGGCATACCCGGTATTACTGTATTGGAAGCGCCGGTTGACTGATGCATACAAGGGAATGCCTTTTTTTGTGATTTCGTTCACAACATTCTGGCAAGTAATGGATGTATCCGATTCCAAAGGCAGGTTCTGTAAAAAATAATGATAATTGGGCAGTCCTGAACGGTGAATCAGCAAATGGTGGATGGTGATTCCATGATGTGGAAAATCGGGGAAGAATTTCTCGATGGTATCGGTCAGGCTTAACAGCCCCTTTTCATACAATTGAAGAATGGCTACCGCCGTGAATTGTTTTGATACGGAAGCCAATTGGAAGGATGATTCCAACATGTTCGGTTCTTTTTTTTCATAATCCGACCATCCGAAGGCTCCCGAATAAAAAACCGAATCTTTTTGACCAATCAGTACCACTCCATTAAAGCCATGATTTAAGTACAGGTTATTGAAGAATTTCTCCAAACCATCTTTCTGGTTTTGATTGAAAGTTAATTGAGATTTACTTTCTTCTTGTTTGTGCAACAAATACTTACCTGCCGGCTTCGATTGGTTAAATGAATAAAGGGTTAATACTATGGCAATAACCCCCCAGCTAACTAAGATTTTATTCTCTTTAAAAAGATTCATGTTCTAAACCCTCGATAATGCAAGCTGTATGTTATCCAGCCAGTCCATATAATCCCTCATGGCCGACTGAATTATCTCCAAAGCCTCCTCACGGCCATATATATCTGGGATTTCCGTATGGGCTTCGGCCCCGGGCAAGTCTTTATATGTTAAAAAGTAATGTTTTAACCGGTCGACAATCAGGCTGGGGAGCATGTTAATATCGGTAATCTGGCCGTAAGTGGCGTCATCTTTCATCACGGCAATAATTTTATCATCGGCATCGCTTCCGTCAATCATCCGGAAACCCCCGATTGGGATAGCGTGTACCAAAATATCACCATGCGAAATTACTTTCTCGGTTAATATACATATATCCAAAGGATCGCCGTCACCCTGGATGTTATCGCGTCCGGTTTTATTCATGCAATATTCCCCAACCCGCTTTCCACAATAAGTTTGGGGCAAAAAACCATACAATGCCGGTATAACGTTTGAATATTTTTGAGGCCGATCAATCATTAAATAGCCGCTTGATTTATGAACTTCATATTTTACTGTATCGGTAGGCACCATTTCAATATATGCATTCACTTTTTCGGGAGCACCTTCCCCCAAATCAATCCCGTGCCAAGGGTGCGATTTATAGCGCAATCCCATCAGCCTTCCTATCGGATCCATCAGTTTTCCACTTATCTGCATGTCGTAATTTTTTGCAAAGATGGTTAATTATTTAAGTATGTCTATATTTTTATTTTGAAAATAGACCTAACAACTGTTATCGTCGTAATGTTCTTGAGCAATTGCTTATATCCAGGTTGTGCATCAGGAATGCAGAACCGATTTTGGTTGGATAGTATGAGTCATCTTAAAAACATGATGGCTGTTTCGGTATCGGGCAAATGCCAATTGGCGCAGATAGTTTGTTCCGTGGAATAATTTGGGACTATATAAAAATGAAGATAAGGGTTGACAGATGCCCGAACTGGGTTAAATATAGTTTCACCCTTTCTTGCCAGTTGGGCATTCCTTTTTGCTATGTAGAGATTACATTTAGGAAAGTTTTCCATTTCATTTTATGGAGCGCCCGTTCTATTCAGCCTGTTTACCGGTTTTTTAACTTCTTATTGTTTATAGCAAGCCATTGGCTATTGTTTTTGCGGCAAATTGTTTTATTTTTGATAACAGCTATTGAAATAATTTAAGTTGAACCGCCCAAAAAAAGAAATAATACATGCCAACTAAACCCTTACGAACCGCATTTATACAACCAAAATAGGGAGATACATTTGTAAAAACTGAGGTTATATAATTGTTGGGGCACAAAAACAGCAAGACCACGGAGGTTTATACACATGTAATAGCAGTAAACAATAAAAAAATGCGTAACCCCTTGGATATATTGATGAATAAAATTACTTTGGAAAACGGATTAAAGAAAACAGTTGTAAACAAAACCGATATATACTGAATAGAAGAGGGGAGGTAGGTATATAGGGATGTTGTGCAACATATTACGACAAAGCTACATGAAATATAAATTACTAATTTTCGGACTGATTTTATTTATAAACGGTTGTGCTCAAAATGAATACCAAGTTGAGGACTTTCTCTATAATTGTCTTATTGATAAGTTCGATTCTGAGGATATCGATTTAAAATCAGAGATTATTGATTTTGAAAAATACCTGATTGACAAAAAATATCTCAATGGTAAATCTGGACAAGATTACGTTGATTTTTTTACATTGATTGGAAAACTAAATGATATTCCTTCAGAAATAGAGCCTGATAGATTTGAACGATTAAGTAAAATTCCAATATCTGATTATTATTCTCCAAGTTGCATTGATAAGTTGTCTCTATTCGACTCGACAGTATTGAGAAATTCAAAATATATGGCATTACAGACTGCATTAAAAAATCAAGATTATTCAAATGGACTCGAACCATCAATAATTGCTAGAGGAATTTTAGAATCACTGACAACTAAAGACTTTGAGCGTCCTTACTATAAAACGATTTCACTTTTAATGATAGTATTTACTTCTAATATTGATAGTGGAATTGAAAGACAACTTCCTTCGTTGACAGAAACGGAAAAAGCGGAATCAACTATAAGTAAAGATAAGGCAATAAGAGTGTTAGTTAAACCTGACGACACTATTCTTCTTGCTAATGAGCCAATCAAATTGACTGATATTAAGGGAAAAATAACAGAATTTATTGAAAAACATCATCCTGAGCATTTGATTTACTTAAATGCAGAGCGAGGAACATCTTACAATTCATACATAAAAGTACAATCAGAGATAACTTCTGCATATACAGATTTAAGAAATGAATTATCGCATAAATTGTTTGATAAAGACTTTTCTGAATTGACCGAAATTAAAATGGAGGAGATTAAAAAGACATATCCAATTAGATTGACAGAAGCTGAATATGAATAAAATACGTTGCACAACACACAATATAGCAAATGGCGGGGAAAGCAATAAATTCGGGCATCGCAGCCCGCTTCGGGCTTTTGTCTCGGTGGATAATGACGTACTCCGCAAACCGCCACTTGCCATATTGTAAACCGTTAGGCTTCATGCAAAAAGACCACTGCAAATATTGTTAATTGTACCATAATTTGTATTTTTGGGACAAATAAAAAGAATATGGGACAAAATGCACCACATTATCAATTGGAAAAACTTCCACCTCTCAGAGAAAAAGTGGAAACCATTGAAATTCTTAGACAAACAAACAAATCCACTGCTGCATTAGCTGAATTGAAAGGTATTGCCAAGACAATTCCAAACCAAGCAATGCTGATTAATGCCATAGTTTTACAGGAAGCGAAAGACAGTTCTGAAATAGAAAATATTATTACAACCCAAGATGAGCTTTATAAAGCATTGACTGTTAATAAGGCTCATATTTCACCAGAGACCAAAGAAGTTGTAAATTATCGAAGAGCAATATTTCATGGATATGACCTTGCTAAAAGTCAAGGATTTTTAAGAGTAAATGACATTGTTGGTATTCAGCAAGAATTGGTTGATAATACAGCAGGAATTAGAAGTACTCCTGGAACTGTATTAAAAAATGATACGACAGGGGAAATAGTTTATACCCCACCACAAGACAAAGCAGAAATACTTGACTTACTGACAAATTTCATTAAACACTTTAACCAACAGGATGATTTGTCCCCATTGATAAACTTGGCAATATTACATTACCAGTTTGAGAGCATCCACCCCTTTTATGACGGAAATGGTAGGACTGGTCGGATTTTAAACATCTTGTATTTGATACTTAACGAATTGATTGATGTTCCAATTTTATATTTGAGTTCCTATATAATTGCTAATAAACCAGAATACTATCGACTGTTAAATCAAACTAATCGGAAAGGAAAATGGGAAGAATGGATTATGTTTATGCTTAAAGCAGTAGAAAGTACTTCAAAAGATACAATCACAAGGATTACAAATATTAAAGACCAACTTGATTCGACAATAATTATGGTTCAAGAAAAAGCTCCAAAGTTATATAGAAAAGAACTGGTTGAATTACTATTCGAGCAACCATATTCGAAAATTGAATTTGTGGTAAATAAGTTAGGTGTGGAAAGAAAAGCAGCTTCTCGATATTTAAAGGAACTTGAAGATATCGGAATTGTTGAATCTCATAAAGTTGGGAGAGAAACTTTGTATATAAATAAAGAATTAATTGAAATACTGAAACAATAATGCACGAAAGCCTAACAAAGAACTAAGGTAAAAACCAAGATAATTGCACATAATTTTTCTTTTCGAACAGCCATTTTTTTAGGGGTGGCCGATTCGAAAAGAAAAATTATTTAAAGACAGGAATAGCATTATAATTAGGTTCATACCTTATGCCAGATTTAGCAATTGCTAAACATTGAGCCAAAAGCTTATTGGTAACGGCAATTAATGCCAATTTCTTTGATTTTCCCTTATTGACAAGCCTTACATTGTGGATTGCTATTGCAAGCCGTAAAACTGCACATAAACAGATGATTTCTTACCAAAGGGTTTCCTTTTTTCGATATACGTGTTTTGCCACGTACACTTGTACCAGACATTGTAAGTACCGGAGATAAGCCAAAAAAAGCAGATAATTGTTTAGCGTTTTCGAATGATCGAAACCCGTTTGTGCAAATAATAAGCAAAATTGCAGTCTTCTTCCCTATCCCAGGAATAGATGAAATATTTGAAAGCAAAACCTGTTCTTGTTCCTTTTCAAGCAATTTAATTTCAGCTTCTAATTGTCGGATTTGACGTTTTAAAGAAGTAATTACACGTCCTTTAACTCCCTTATCTAAAAGGCTGATCAGTTTGTTATTGAGGGCTGTTTTTTGTTTGTGGTACAAGCTTGTAGTTGTCTGCAAATCCTTACATTCTTCAATGTATTCTGGTTGAGGGATCCATAAGCTGACCGGTTGTTCCTGGGCATATAGAACCATCATTTTAGCATCACTTTTATCCGTTTTGTTATGTTGCAGTTTCATTTGGATAAAACGTTTGATTACCAATGGATTTATTACCGAAACAGGTACCTGATTCTCGTACAGGAAACAAGCAAGTTGTTGGTAATAACTAGCGGTATATTCCATAATACACCAGCAATCAGAATCGAGTAGTAATAAAAATTTCTCAAACCCTTCCGGATTATTTTTAAACTGTTTATGTCCTAATTTAGGGCTCCAGGCATCAAACACATTTTTTGAGATGTCAATACCGATAAAATGTTTATTTTTATTCATAATAAGATATTTAAGAAAGAACGGGGCTACTTTGATATAACAACCTAAAAACAGGCTCAAAAGGCCTAAAGAACTAACCGTATTCAAGTAGCGAAAGAGTGGGGATCATCATTGTTGACAGGCTTAATGTATAAAATAACCTTACTCCACTCTTCCGTTCTTTTATGATTATTTATAAAATTAATAATTTGTAAACTTAGGATGTATATAAAAAATAGGCGAAATAGTAGTAAATTCAAGGGCTGTAGCCCGCTTCAACTTTTTTGTAACTGGACAGAAAAGTGCCACGCAATCGGCTACTATTCTTATACTCACCGTTATCGGTAATTAGAGATTGCGTACATTGCATATAGTCAATGAATTACTATATTTTAAGAAGTAGAATAATATTTGACTAAATTTGTGGTTTATTGAAAAAATATGAAAAAAGAATTTTCAGATATAATTTACCTCATCAAGCAATCACGGTCAAATGCAATTCGAGCTATAAACTCCGAACTTATTGACCTTTATTGGAATATTGGTAAATACATTAATCAAAAAATTGACAAAGCTGAATGGGGTGATTCTGTTGTATTGGAATTGGCGAAATATATTCAGCAAAACGAGCCTGAAATAAAAGGATTCTCCGACAAGAATATATGGAGAATGAAACAATTTTACGAGACTTACAAAGATTTTCCAAAACTCTCAACACTGTTGAGAGAAATTAGTTGGTCTCATAATATGGCAATATTTTCAAGGTGTAAGACTGTCGAAGAGAGAGAATTTTACCTAAAACTTGCAAAACAAGAAAGTTATAGCTTTAGAGAACTTGATAGGCAAATATCCGCAGGTCTTTTTGAACGAACAATGATTGGGAATACAAAACTCTCGACAGCATTGAGAGAAACTAATCAAAACCTGACAAACACGTTTAAAGACAGTTATGTTTTTGAATTTTTGAGCATCCCTGAACAGCACAACGAAAGAGAATTGCAGCGTGGACTTGTGAAACAAATGAAAAGCTTTATACTTGAACTTGGTAAAGACTTTTTGTTTATAGGAGAAGAGTATAAATTGCAAGTAGGTAACAGCGATTTTTACATTGATTTACTTTTTTACCACCGTGGACTTCAGTGTTTGATAGCCTTCGAACTAAAAGCAGACAAATTTAAGCCTGACCACTTGGGACAACTAAACTTTTATTTAGAAGCATTAGACCGTGATGTGCGGAAAACAAATGAAAATCCAAGTATTGGAGTTTTGTTATGCAAGGACAAGGACAGTGAAGTTGTTGAATATGCATTAAGTAGAAGTCTCTCACCTACAATGGTTTCAGAATATAAAACTCAACTGCCTGACAAGAAACTATTACAGCAAAAATTACATGAATTATTTGAAAATGAATCTGATAAAGAATAAACCACTACTGCCAAGCATGGTATAGTGCATGCGGGTTTCAGTGGTTTTCGAAGGTTTGTGGCTCGTAAAAAAAGTCGGTGTAAACTGATAGGAAATCGCCTCGTAATCCCGCACGACACCATACCATCAACGTTGTGTGCTATTTTAAAAAATACATAGTACTTATGGACTTTGATTCGTTAATATCTCAAGAGGCTGATAAGACACAAGTTTACATAGCTTACGGCTTGGTTATGAATCAAGTACAAGAATGCGAGCTTGCAATGGTACAAATGTATTATGCTATCAAATTGATCAAAGGTAAAATTCGTAGTGTTAAGGATAAGGACGAACTTTATACGAAATTGCTTAAAGACACTTTTGGATCTCTTGTAAAAGTTTTATCTGATCAGTGTTATCTTGATAAAACGATAATTGAAAAATTACAAAAAATTAAACCCGTACGTGATAATTTAGCCCATAATTTTTTTAAAGAAAATTTACCGGAATTAAGAACAGTTAAAGGTAGAAAACTAATTACAAACGGAATGAGCTTTACTTATAAAACTATTGGAGAAGTAAATTCTATATTAGAGCAAGAAATGACAAAAATATTTGTGAGTTTGAATTTTACTCAAGAGGAAATAAAAGGATTTGTCGAGGGGAATACAAAAGGATGGTTAATTAATAAAAGTAAATAAAAACAGCTGCTAACAGCGTGTATAAGCCATTGCTGGCAGCGGGTTTGCGAGGGTTGGTTCTTTTGGTTACCTTGTGGTAACTCGACCACAAAGCGCTTTGAATCACGCAACGGCTCATACACGCGGGCGTTAACTTTAACCTTGACAAATGACAGTGTAAGCACATATAAATAAAAAAATAGAACAAGATGAAAAGATTATTGACAATAATTTTGCTAGTAACACTTCTTGCAAGTTGTGGTTCGGTAACTAAAAAAACAAACAATATGGAAGACCAAAAAAATCAAACAGACAACTCAACCTCGCCTGTTGACACAACACCGAAGGTGACAGGAATTGGCGGCATTTTCTTTTTCTCAGACAATCCGCAGGAAACGAAAGAATGGTATGCCAAAAACTTAGGCCTTGAAATCAATGAATGGGGTTCGTCGAGTTTTGAATCCAGAAACATTAACAGACCTGACGAGATAAACTCTCTCCAATGGGTTCCTTTCAAAAAAGGGGATGAATATTTTTCCCCGTCCAAAAAAGATTTTATGATTAATTACCAAGTTCAGAACATTGAAGGACTTGTAAACAAACTCAAAGAAAACGGAGCAACTATACTTGACAGTATTACGGCTTACGACTATGGAAAATTTGCACATATTATGGACATGGAAGGCAACAAGATTGAACTATGGGAGCCTGCTGAAAATAAAAGCAACCACTAACAACACATTGCCTTAAACGGACGGACACAACGGCACGCTAAAGCATATTTTTTTACCCCCGATAAAATCCTTTGGTATCTTTAAATAACCTTTTTGCCGATATAGACAGGTGATGCCATCAAACGTTGTAACCATACCCGGATTATTCAAAATGCCTCGGTTTTTTATTAATTACTATTATGGGAATTGATGATCAATATTAAAAAGGTATATACCCTTAACATGGTTATACCCAAAGCGGGTTTAGCTCCGCTGAGCTTCCTCCGGTCGGTAATGGCTTGTAAAAAAATCGAAATGAACTGATGGGCTTCGCCCGCAATCATTGTGTTTTAGGAACTTGAAACAACTGTCTCACTAGGCAGGCTGAAATAAAAAGTGGCCCCACCGTCAATTTCGCCTTGAGCCCAGCAACGGCCATTGTGGCGATTGATAATCCGGTTTACATTTGCCAACCCTATACCTATTCCTTCAAATTCGTTTTGGCTGTGCAAGCGTTGAAAAACACCGAACAGCTTGTCAGCATATTGCATGTCAAATCCGGCACCATTGTCCTTTATGAAGAAAACCGTTTCGTTGTTTTTGGTATAGCTTCCTATTTCAATAACGGGTTGGGTTTTCTTGCTGGTGTATTTAATAGCATTTGATAAAAAATTAGTCCAGACCTGGTGCATGAGCTGGTAGTCGCCAAAAGTTTCCGGGAGCGGTTCAATCTTAATAGCAATGCCCCGTTCCTTAATCTCATCCTCGAAAAGCTGTAACCCCTGGTTAATTAACCGTGAGGTATTAATCGGGGTTTTCAGCAGGTTCGTATGGTTCAGCCTTGAAAAAGAGAGCAGGGCATCAATCAGGTGGCTCATCTCTACCGCAGAATCTGATACAACAGTAAGATAACCAAGTTCCTCTTCGGTTAGCTGCGACGATCTGTTTTCAAGGAAAAGGCCAATATACCCATTGATATGGCGTAAGGGGGTCCGCAAATCATGTGAAACTGAATATGAAAAAGCCTCCAGCTCCTTGTTAACTGCTTCAAGTTGTTCTGTGCGTTGAATAACACGTTGTTCCAATGATTCGTTGAGTTTTTTTATTTCTTCTTCAGCATGTTTACGAACAGATATCTCATCTAAAAGCTCTTTGGTTCTTTCGTTTACAATGCTTTCCAGGTGCTCGTTCAACGTTAGCAGTTCATCTTGTGTCTGCATTAGTTCATTGTTTCTCTGGACAGCAGCCTCATAAGTTGAAATGAGCAGGGTAAGCATCTGCTGCTGTGTGGATGTGATAAAACGCCGTTTACCGCCAAAAACAATTTCCACCCCCACTCTGATCCTCTCACTTTTTTGGATGTTTCTATTTACAAGGATTTGCTCAACATGTGAGATCAGGTAATCGTTACGATAAGGTTTAGTGATAAAATTATCGGCACCGCAAGAAATACCTTCAAGAACATCTTCGGAGCGGGTAAGGGAGGTGAGCAGTATGACAGGGATGTCCATAGTGGTTTCATCTGATTTGATTTCTTTGCAGAGTTCATAACCATTCATTTCAGGCATCATAATATCGCTGATAACTAAAGATGGTTTATTTTGCTGGATAACAGAAAGGGCGGCTTTCCCATTTTTTGCCACTACAGTTTTATAATTATGATTATTAATGAGATGCTGTAACTGTTCAGCTTGAGTTGGGCTATCTTCAACAATTAAGATATAATCCACATCATTTCCTGAATTTTTAGTGTTCTTCATAATTACTCCTCCCTCACTTTTATCAATGCAGTTAATGTTTTTATTATACCTTCTGGAGTTAGAATATGTGTTGCCGCATTTAATTTTATTGCTTCGCCGGGCATACCGTGCACAACGGAGCTTTCTTTATCCTGCGCAAAGGTTATTGCCCCGCATTCTTTCATTATTTTCAACTCTTCAGCACCATCGCGTCCCATTCCAGTTAGTAATATCCCAACAGCGTTGGAACTGAAAACTTTTGCGGTAGTCCGAAAAAGGTATGCAACCGATGGCCGTAACCCGTTTTCCAGTCCGTGGTTGCTAAGCACAATCCTGGGTCCTTCTTCAACGCCCATATGAAAATTATCAGGTGCTATATAACCGTGGCCCGCGACGGGAACTTCGCCATGAGCAGCTATATGTAAAGGAAAGTTTGTTGTATTGCTAAGCCATTCGGTAAAGCCCTCAGTGAAACCTGGTGAAATGTGCTGAACGATTAATATGGGGAAAGGAATACCGTTAGGCAGCCCGGAAAGGATTTTTTGTAACACGAGGGGACCACCCGTGGAAGCACCAATAGCAACAATCTGAATTTCTGATTGTTTGCTAATCTTCCCTCCAATTAAGGGCTGATGCGAAGATTTGCTTTTTGAAGGGTAGGAAATACGTTTGACCAATTTAACTTCAGACATTAGTTTTAATGTCGTTACAAGTTGTTGTGCCTCTTTTTTAAATTCAGGGTCATCTATGCCTGGAGGCTTTTTAATTATGGCTAGAGCGCCATCTTCAATCAATTTGAATGTGAAAGCCACATCATGCGAAGTTGAACTACCGGAAATAATAACAATTGGTGTTGGATTTGTCGCCATTATTAACCGCGTTGCTTGCCGCCCATCTAGCTTTGGCATATGCAAATCCATCGCTATTATATCGGGGCGATATTTTTTAACCGCCTCAATGGCTTTTTCCCCATCATCAACAATTCCAACAATATTTAGAGACGGATCGGAAGAAATCGTGTATGCAAGCAACTGCTGCATTACAGGTGAATCTTCTACAATAAGTACGTTAATCATTGTCGGTATCCCCCAATTATTTATAAAAGTTTCTTGATGACTTCCAGTAAATTACTTTGATCAAAACTACTCTTTACAATATACGCGTTTGCTCCAACATCTATACCCCGTTCACGGTCTTCACGCGATTCGAGTGCCGTTACAAGTACAATAGGCAGATCACAAAGTTTTTTGTCTTTACGTATTTTTGCGGTAAGTTCAAAACCGTTCATCCTCGGCATGTCGATATCCGATACTATCAAATCGAATCCGCCAATTTGTGTTTTGGTAAACGCATCTACACCGTCAACGGCAGTTTCTATCAGATAACCGGCTGATTCCAGGATATTCTTTATTAATGTCCGTGAGGTGATTGAATCATCAATCACTAAAATCTTGGATTTCATTACAGTTTCAATCTCCTTCTCTTTCGATTCTTTTATAGAAAGATCCGTTTGAGTTGCCGATTTCATTAAATCGGAAACATTGATTACCGGTACAACTTTACCGGAACCAAGAACCGTGGCACCGCTTATATTCCACACCCGGGTTAATTGCTTGCCTAACTCTTTAACAAGTATCTGGCATTCTTCTATAATCTCATCAACAATAAAAGCAATCCGTTTGTCGGCGTAAACGAGTATCAATAGCTGAATAAATGTATCATGCTTTGTGGAGTGGTTCTTTTTGGTTGGCGTACCATTTCCCCCGGTTGTTATTCCTAATACATTTCCGAGCCGGACTGTTTTAAGTATCTTCCCATCAATCAATATTGTTTCTCTGCTTTCCACTGTTTTTATTTCTTTCTGGTTTACTCTTACCGCGCGCTCAACATTTATTGTAGGAATAACCACCCAATGGTTACCTATGCGCGTTAGAATGCCCCGGAATGTAGCTAAGGTTAATGGTAGTAAAAGGTGGAATGTTGTTCCAACACCCGGGCTGCTTTCTACCGACACGGAACCGCCAAGTTTTTCTACCTTTTCCTTAACAATAGCCAAACCCAGCCCACGCCCTGAAATGTCAGTGATCATTTGGCTTGTGGAAAAACCTGACTGAAACACCAGCATCAATGTTTCATTAGGGTTTAGTTTTTCCAAAGAACCTTTGTCGAGAATACCCGTTTTTATAGCTGCTTTGCGGACATTTTCAGGTTCAATGCCGGCGCCATCATCGGAAATACGAATCTCTAAATGGCGGCTTTCGGTGGCATTAAAACTCATCGTTATTTTTCCCTGCGGCGGTTTATTCAGGCATTCCCGTTCACCAGGTTTTTTTATCCCATGGTCAATACAATTTCGTATCAAATGGATTAATGGGTCTTTTAATTCTTCAAGTATCCGCTTGTCAACCTCAATCTCTTTTCCCTGTACAACCAGTTCTGCTTCCTTACCCTGACTACGTGCAAGATCCCGGACAAATTTGGGAAACCCTTCTGTTATTGTAGATACCGGAAGCATCAGCACACTTTTCATCGATTCCAGATGGTCGTCAATCATCCGTCCGAGTGAACGCTGATCGGTTTCTAATGCATGAGTAACAGCTATTATATGTGTTTCGAGTTCTTTTAACCTTTCATTATTCCAATCATTTATCTTCTTTAACCCGGTTATACTTTCTGAGTAACGGGGCGAATCCCATTTTTTTTGTTCTGTTTTCCATAAGCCTATTAACCCATTAATATCCTTCATTTCGGATGACCGTTGAATGGCAGCGATTTTATATTGAATCATCTGTTCCGCTTGTAAAAAAAGAGGATCCAACTTCGATATTGGTATTCTTACCGTTCCTGCTTGTATGGGTTTTTCTCCGATGAACCGTTCTGTTGCAACGGGAATTTCATTTTCAAATGAAGCACCTGTTGTAGCTTCTTTTAGAGGATTTTTTAAAGACTCTGTTTGTTCATCAACTATTTTTCTTTGTGCATGAGTCTGTATGATGGATTGTAATTGATTTATCAGGCCCCTGTTGTCCTTCGGTGCAATTGTTCCTCCATCCGATACCATTTTAGAGATGCTGTCAACGGCTTTATAAATAAGGTCAAATTGTTCGGCTGACAGGGAAATATGTTCATTTTTTATTTTCCCGAATATGTTTTCTAAAACCTGGCAGATAGACTCAATCTCTTTCATATTAACAGATCGGGCAGCACCTTTTAAGCTGTGTGCTTCGCGAAAAATAGCCTCAATCAGTTCAGAAGCCTTTTCAAACTTGGGAGCCTTCTCTAATTCAATTAGCCCTGACGTAAGTTCGCGAATATGTTCTTCTGCTTCAACGCGAAAGGTTGCCTGAAGCCGCTTAAAGAATTCTTCGTCTTTCTTATCCATTTTTTGTGCTTTTTATTGTCATGTTGTTAGCTTATTCACTTACATCCTAAAATAATAGGCTATATTTTATACTGTTCAACCAGTAATTTCAATTTCTGGCCTAGCTCATTTAAGCCCTTCGCTGCTTTTTCGGCTTGCACCATGCTCGCGGCATTCTCCGTTCCGGCCTGGTTGATGTTATTCATGGC
>Ga0074197_1000456_pt1 | contig 34435 bp, 34 predicted proteins | sample EPASupsiteSAE305_FD_64526 | JGI IMG/M metagenome (GOLD analysis project Ga0074197, IMG submission 64526) | Bioremediated contaminated groundwater microbial communities from EPA Superfund site, New Mexico - SAE3-05 reassembly with SPADES | ecosystem: Environmental > Aquatic > Deep subsurface >...
CAATGTCAGTTATGAAGTATTGGAGCAACGCCGTCTCCATTGGAAACCGATCAAAAAAGAGATCCATTCCAAATGGCTCAAACGCTACAGTCTCCTCGTCTCCAACGCCTCTAACGGTGCTGCGTTAAAAACAGAATTATAATCTTTACGTACCGGAAGGTTTAAACTCCGGTACGATTTTCTGCAACGCATCAATAGCGTTATCGCTCTCCAAAAGCTTTTCAATATCATTTTTTAATATTTCAATCGGATACGGAGATGAGCGAGCAATCATAATAGATTCGAAGGCCGTTTTTTGTTCGCTCTCATCGATTAAGAGTTCTTCATAGAGTTTTTCACCGGGACGTAAACCGGTATAGACAATATCAATAGGTTGTGAGGCGTAAAGGCGAATCATTGTTTGCGCTAAATCGGCGATTTTGACACTTTCACCCATATCGAGGATAAAGAGTTCTCCTCCACGTGCTATGGCGGCAGCCTGCAAAACAAGCTGACAGGCTTCGCTAATGAGCATAAAATAGCGGGTAATATCGGGGTGGGTCAGTGTAATGGGCCCGCCGGCTTCGATTTGAGATTTAAATTTTGGAATAACACTTCCGCTGGATCCTAAGACGTTTCCAAAGCGGACGGCTACGATTTCACTGTTTTGCGGAGGGACGTTTTGGGCATAAAGCTCTACTATTCGTTTTGTTGTCCCCATCACATTAGTAGGACGAACGGCTTTGTCGGTTGAGATGATGACAATTTTCGGAACATTATGCGCTATCGCACTGTCAATAACATTACGGCTCCCGATGACGTTATTCATAATAGCTGTTTGGACATTTGCTTCGCATAGAGGAACATGTTTATATGCTGCCGCATGAATGACGATGTCGGGTTGGGTTTTCTCTATAATAGTGTCTAATGTGTCACGATCGATGATGTTGCATAGGTAAAGCTCAGCAGAGGGGACTTTTTCACCGATTTGGTAAAGATTGTACTCACTATGGTCGAGTAAGATAAGCCGCAAGGCATTAAATTGGTGACATTGAATAGCAATTTCACTCCCGATACTTCCCCCTGCACCGGTAATGAGGACAGTTTTTCCATGGATAAATGTTTCGATGGTGTGGGTATCGAGATCTTTAGGGTGGCGTGCGAGAAGCTCTTCGATCGAGAGCTCCTCGATTTTATTGACACTCTCATCGAGCAAACGTGTTCGTTTGATTTCTCGAATACCTGCATCGCTAAGGCGTTGGTAGGCTTCGCGTAAGTATTCATTGGAGAGTGATCCGTCGATAATAGCGGCAGTAATATTTTTAGACTCAACCAGATTGTGAACCTCTTCCATACCCGATATTTTGATATTGTTAAGGTACGATCCGATCATATTGTAGTTTTTTTCTTGCACTGCAATGATGCCGACCGGATAATATTCACGAGAACCTTCTAGCGCACTTTTGATGAGATTGGCCGTATTGGGCGATATTCCGATAAAGAGGGTGCGTTTAAGATCATTATAGTGTAGTCCAAATCCGAACATTAATCGCTTTATAAGCCGTAGCCCCCCTAAAAAAACAAATGAGAGGAAGAGATCAATGATAATGACACTGCGGGGGAATGGATAAAAAAGATTAGGCAAGAGGGTATGAATAAGTGCCAGCATCCCGTAAGCGATGATCAGGGCAAAAAAGAGATTTTTCGCCTCTGTAAGGGCATAAAAACGCCAAACAATAGTGTAGTTTTTAAACTTATGAATCCAAAAAATCTTAAGGGTGATAAGGGTAAATGCTACACTAAAAAATGGGGGCAGAAATTCGGATGGGATATTGAAATTGAAACGGAGTAGATATGCTGCATAAAGGGTACATAAGGATAAAATGATGTCAAAAAATAGAAAAAAAGCAAAACGTTTGGCGCTGCTGGGGCGGAGCCATTCAATCATTTAAGACTCATTTTAAGATAGGTACAGACTCTCATTACATCATCTTGAGACATTTGGGTACCGCTAGGAAGACAGAGACCTTTTTCAAAGAGCTTTTGTGCGGTACCATTTTGAATGGACAGAGTATCTTTAAACAAAGGCTGTAGATGCATCGGTTTCCACAGAGGGCGGCTTTCGATATTTTCAGTTTCAAGAGCAAGACGAATGGCATTTGGATCTGAGTGCTCAAAGATGAGGGTAGTAAGCCATCGATTACCGCGAGTCTCAGAGAGTTCAGGCATAAATGTGATTTCAGAAATATCATGCAATATTTCGCGATACCATTCAAAAATTTGACGCCGAACTGCGATTCGTTCGGTTAAAACTTCCATTTGAGCCACACCGATACTTGCGAGAATATTACTCATACGATAATTGTACCCATACTCAGTATGCTCATAATAAGGAGCATCATCCCGCGCTTGGGTAGAATAAAAACGGGCTTTATCAATGAGTTCTTTGTCGGGAGAGACGAGCATTCCTCCTCCAGAAGTAGTGAGGATTTTATTACCGTTAAAACTGTAAACTCCGAATGTTCCAAAGGTTCCGCTTTGCTTGTCTTTATAAGTGGCTCCGAGACTTTCTGCTGCATCTTCGATCAGGGCTATTTCGTGATGGTTACATAGTGCAATGATTTTGTCTAAATCGGCACATTGTCCGTAGAGATGGGTAAGGATAAGGGCTTTAGGTTTTTTTGGTGCTTTACGGATCGCTTCTTCGATAAGGAACGGATCGAGATTCCAACTGCTTGAATCGCTGTCGATAAAAATAGGGATAGCATTTTGGTAGAGAATAGGGGCTATTGATCCAATAAAGGTAAAGCTCGAAGCTAAAACTACATCTCCTGTTCCAACACCCAGAACACGAAGTGCGAGATGGAGTGCTGCCGTAGCACTGCTGAGGGCAAGTGCATTGGGAGAGAGGGTAAGATCTCGAATACTTTGTTCAAATCGTTCTACCATCGGTCCCAAAGGAGCGATGTAGTTACTCTCAAAAGCTTGGGCGATGTAGAGCTGTTCACGACCGCTCATGTGTGGCGGAGAAAGAAATAGGCGGGGTTTCATGAAAAAATGGTCCTCCATAGATAACCGATATCCCCCATAAACGACCATTCATGAATGTAACGGCGGTTGAGGCGGACTTTATCGGGCCAAATAATTTCGTCATTATAGCGTTTTGGGTCGTCCTGTGATGCAAGAATATTCTCTTCATCCTTGTATTTCAGTGTCGCAGGACCCGTAATACCTGGACGCAATGTCAGGATTTCGGCATCATCGCCTATCAATGTGTCAGTGTAGCCGCTGACGTCCGGGCGTGGACCGACCAGACTCATTTGGCCCAAAACGACGTTGATCAGTTGCGGGAGCTCATCGATTTTCGTTTTTCGAAAAAACGTGCCGCTACGGGTAATACGTGGATCGAATGCTGTGGTAATCGTTGTTGAGAAGTCTTCGATCGGACGCATGGTTTTGATCTTGATAAGTGGGAACATTTTTCCCATCCGTCCGACACGCATCTGAATGAAAAAGCCGTTGCTACACGTTTCGACGGACGCAATTAAAAAGGCGATAATGATGACCCACCATGTTAAAGACAATCCAATCAGGGATACGATGATGTCGAAGGTGCGTTTAATTTTTTTCTGGCGCAACGTCATTTAGATTTTGAGCTTGTAAATTTTTGTCATAGGGTCAAGAATGACTGGCTCGAACAGATTTTTATCGTAGTGCTCAAAAACGAACATCTGGATATATACTGAGTTCAGATAAAAGTCGTCGATGACCAGGAAACGACCATAACTCGCCAGATAGATGATGTTCAGCCCTTCCGAGGCAAACTGTTGCCGATTGACCTGCAGTTTGTTAGCTTGATCGTATCCGACTTGATAAAACTCTTTAATCGGAACCTCCTGATTCCCTATTTTCAGCATGTTTTTTTCTTTCAATACGGAGATGCCATTTCCGAGATTTAACGTTTTACCGGTATCTTGAACGGACATGCTACTGTACATATAGGGTTGTTGTCGGTTATCGGGTGTATTGAGATCCAGATTACTGAACAGTGTGATAGTTGGGAGAATATCGATCATCCGCCATGGGAGGTAAAAATAGATATCGCGGGTCTTTACCGGAAGTGCAACGGACTCCTGATAACGAAGGGTGTCAAGGTAGTCGTTCACATTCTTCGGAACACCGTTTTGGTCTATGAACAGTGTATCTGTGATTTCTTTATATCCCGAAGAAACATAGGTTTCGATGGCGATGCGGGAAAGACGTGCCGATTCGGTCGGCGATGAGGTCGTTAAAATTTCACTAACGATAAAATTATCGTGATTGTGTTTCCCTCCGTCGATCAACGTATTAGTATGGGTATAAAACCACAGGGGATACCCATAGTCCCACCATGCGATAGTGTAATCTTTGGAATCGGAGAGCAATTTGAATTTTTCCAGTGTGGAAACTTCTTTTGCACTCATTACGGTTGGAACCTTGTACTCCAGAATGTGGACAATATGAGGTGAGAGGAAAATGAGTGTCGATGCGATAATGATGCTGTATCTGATTTTCAGCGATGTTACGGTTGCCGTGATCAAATAGAGAAAATAGATGGCGCCTAAAGCCGCGACCGGAACGGCATAGATAGTAAAGCGTAATCCGCCCCAGAAGGAAAAGAGGCCAATTCCCAGAAGAGGGAGTGTCAATACAAACGCTTTGTGCCGGAAAATCAAAGCGATATAGCCGATAAAGGAGATAAACAACAAAAGAGTGCCACCGCTGATACGGTTGGCGATTTCGGAAAATGGTATTTTTCCCGCTTCACGAACTGTTTGAGTTACTTGAAAAAAGTGGAGCCCTTCAGTTTCCGTACCTTTTGCCGTATAGCTTAAGATTTTAGCCCATATCAGTGAAGCGACGTTTCCGTTGACTAAAAATACAGCAAACGCAGCGGCTCCAAGGACGATCAAGATACGGGTGGAGAGAACCCCTCGCTGGTAAAGGAGGGTGAGAACGGTAATCAGGATGAGTTTAATCCACACCGGCAATAAAAAGAGGGAAATTGAAAGGAGTGCGATGGAATAATAGGTAAAGGACTCCTTCCGATGAAAGAGCAGCATATATCCCATGTAAAAGATACTTATCGCATAGATGACTGATAGCCCCTGATCGTACAAAAACGGATAGAGCATGATCGAAAATGCGCTGAGCAATGCCCATCTGATGTTTTCTTTCATCGTGGTGGCGATCAGGAAATAAACGATCATCATTGGTGCCATGGCAGAGAACATATCGGTATCGTAATAACCTGCCATGGTACGGTTGTAGTAGCTCCACGCAATCGATGCAAGTAAGGCGGAGAAAAAACCGAAATACGGGGCATTGAAAAGACGTGCGATCAAAATGAGCGGGACAACGACGAGGGAAGAGATGAAAACGGGGAGGTATAGAACAACGTTCTCAAGAGGGAATACTTTGGAGAGCAGTGCCGTGAGTGCTATAGTCGCCGAACTCCATGGTGCTGCGATTCGGGGATTGGCATCAAAAATATGACTCCATGCATTGTGTGCTGCGGTAGCAAAATAATAGCCGTCATTAGTGTTGATCATAAGCTGATTATTCCAATAAAACTCAGGAAAACCAGAAGCCCAGTCGATCCAAATCAGCCGCATACCAACACTGAACGTATAGGCGATAACCAATAAGAGAATAAGGTGTAGCGTTGAGGTTCGCTCATTTGGGAGTGAAAAATTCATAAAGAGCCTCGAAACAGGATTTTTTTTGTGAGCGCTATTATACCGCCAATGCCTCCAAACCCATAGCTAAAGTGTAGGGTTACGAAAGCAGCAATTTGGTGAAGCCACGTCGTATTGTTTTTGATCTGCCAGGATCGGACGGCGATAATACTTAGGTAAATGCACAGCAAAATGCCGCTGATATACAGAAACGGCGGATACAGCAGTGCAAGCAGAGATGGAATGATTAGACCAAGTACGAACAGTAGCGGCACGAAATGGCGCAGACTCAGTGAACGGAGCGTATGAGTGTAATAGGGGGTGAGGATATTCCAATAGCCGTTTTGGTAATTGTTTTTGGCAAGCCCCGCATAGGTATCGCGTGCATAATAGGTGCAGGTAACATCGGGGATCAGATAGATTTTCCCGCCGCCGTGGAGGATGCGCTTGTTGAATTCGATATCCTGGTTTCGGATGAGTCGCTCATCGAAGAGACCAAACTTCTCGAAAACATCTCTACGGTAGCATCCGAAAGCGACGGTATCGACTTCGCTGATTTTGGAAGCACCGCTGCGGAAACGGCTGCCGGTTCCGAACCGGTCTTCGAGGACGTTGATAATTGCTGCTGCGGTTGGGGTATTAGAGACGGTGCGGGTATTGAGAACTCCGCCCGTGCACGCCGCGTCCAGCCGGATCGATTCGGAAACCAGTTTTTCAAAATAGTCATTCGGGTAGTCTCCGTGGGCCGAGAGGATGACAATGAATTCGCCGCTCCCTTCGGTGATGCCGAGGTTCAGCGCCTGCGGCGTTGCACGCTCGGGGTTGTTGATCAGGCGGATGAAAGGGTGATGGAAAGCGTATTCGGTCACGATTGTGCGGGTGTCGTCATCGCTGAGCCCGTCGACGACAAGGACCTCCATCGCTTCTTTGGGGTAGGTGGAACCAAGCAGCGAATCGAGGCATTTGGAAATGTAGCGCTCTTCGTTGCGGCAGGGGATAATAACGGATAATGATTTCATAGGGGTTCAGAACCTCTAGCCAATTTTGCCGGGACGCCGTAGGCGGTCGCCCCAGTGGGGATCGAGCGGTTGACGAGGCTGGCGGCGCCGATGATCGCGCCGCATCCAATGACAAGCCCAGTTTTGCCCGAAAGAATCGTGCAGCGCATCCCGATGTAAGCGCCATCTTCGATGACAATCGGGGTGTGATACTGATTCTTGCCGTGACAGGCAAAATAGCATCCGTAGGAGATCGTGACGTTGTCCCCGATGGTTGTTAATGAAGGTTCCATATCGTCCATATAGCACTTCATCCCGATAAAGACATTCTTGCCGATCTTGAACCCTATGGCGCGGTAGAAGAGGATGCGCAGGGTGTTGTAGGGGATGGCGGGGATCACTGCTACGTTGATGAACTTGCGAATCGGTTTCCAGAGGACGAGCCAAAATGGATAGCGTGTGTAATAGGGAGGGGTGCGGTGCAGCACATACGTGTAAAAAAGACGGACCAGAAACATTAGTCTTTTCCTATTTTATCGAGCAAGATAGAGACGATCCGTTTGGACGCTTCGCCTTTGCCGTATAGATTGACGAAAAAATTAATGGAGTGATTACGCATCTTGATGTAGGCATTGATAATTGCTGTGCTATTGGCCCCGGCGAGGATGTTGCAACCGTGTTCGATCAGTTCGATCCATTCCGTTTCATCGCGTAATGTTATGCAGGGCTTTTTGAAGAAAAAGGCCTCTTTTTGCAGCCCACCGCTATCTGTCATGATGCATTCGGCATGGGTTATTAGGTAGATCATCTCCAGATATCCGACTGGATCGATCATCGTAAACTCTATTTTTAGATTGTTGTTTTGTAAAATTTTACGAGTTCGTGGATGGATTGGTATGATAACATCGATTTCTTTGGCTATAGCATTGAGTGCATTTACTATTTCAGTCAGACGTACTTGGTTGTCGGTATTCTCGGCACGGTGTATCGTCGCGAGAATATATTTTTGCGGTAATTTCAGCTCTGATGGGGCTTTGGAAAGTGATGTATAAAAGAGTGCGGCATCTTGCATGACGTCACCACATTGGGTGATAGTACACCCGAAGTTTCCAAATTTTTCATGTTCAAGATTTTTGACTGCTGTGGCGGTAGGGCAAAATAAAAAGTCACTGATACGGTCAGTTAGTATCCTGTTGATCTCTTCGGGCATTTGCATATTAAAACTGCGTAGTCCAGCTTCGACATGAGCGACTTTGATGTGGAGCTTTTTAGCTGCCAGCGCACCAGCGAGAGTAGAATTGGTGTCGCCATACACTAGTACACAATCGGGGTTCTCCTTGATAAGTACCTGCTCTATTTTCTCAAGCATTTGTCCTGTCATGGCACCGTGAGAAAGTCCATTTATGTCAAGATTATAATCTGGCTTCGGGATCTGCATTTGTTCGAAAAAGATATCGCTCATATTGGCATCATAGTGCTGGCCAGTATGGATGATGATCTCTTTGATTTGGGGATGTCTCGCGATTTCGCGACTGACGGCAGCAGCTTTGATAAATTGAGGACGGGCCCCAACGATCGTGATGATTTTCATGGTAAAAGTTCTTTATAAAGTGTAATTAGTTTTTCTTCTTCACGCTGCCAGTTATATAATTCTCGGACTGCTTGCTGGCCATTTTTCCCCATCATTTGTGCTTCTTTAGGATAGGCGATCAGGTAATCAATTGCCTTTGTGATGTCAAGCGGATTAAGTGGATCCACTAATAGGCCGCAGCAGTTTGATTCTAAAATCGAACGCCACAGGGGAAAATCAGAGGCAATAACAGGAATCCCAGCTGCCATATATTCGAACATTTTAACTGGTAGTGCGTCTATATAGTTTTGCGTCGGATGGAGGGTGACAAGACCCGCTTTAGAATAGCGGAGAAGATCGGCTACCCCTGCACGGTCGAGAAATCCGAGTTCGTTTACTTTGTCCCATCCTGGCGTGTGGAGCGCATAAATACGAGTCTGATCTGATTCGAATGATCCAGCCAGACTCAGCCTTGCGTTGTCGGTATGGCTCATTGCTTCAACGATTTCAATGATTCCTCGGATTTTTGCGATCCCCCCAATGTAACAAACTTCGTTGCGCTTCTCATCCCATGGGGTGTCGTTGGTTAATTCTCCAAGAATCGGGAAGTTATTGATATCAACTGTATGGGGATTGATTTGTACGAATTTGTCTCGTATGAAGGGAGTTGCCGCAACAATGGCATCAAGCTTCCGGCAAGCGTAGCGCTCATAGGCTTCCGAGACTCGTGATAGTATGAGTTTGGTTGGCTTGCTCAGATAAGGCTTGCTTAGAATTTGTTTGGGGAAATCTTCATGGGCGTCGAAGACAACCTTTTTTCCCAGCCGTTTAAGCTTCAGACCGATAGGTATAAGCTCAGGGTCATGGAGGTGGTATAGATCGGCGTCCGCTATAAGGGCTTTTGCGTATATTGATAGGACGGTATGGGTGAAGCGCGTTAGCCGTCCTCCTTTACGTACTTCGGCATCGAGAATGGTGACATTGTGAGTGATTTCATCCCCCAGACCATCAGCGACAATGAGGGTTACTGCATAGAGATTGTTTTTGGCTAATGAACAGCATTCTTTGACGAAAATACGGGTGTCGTAACGCTTGTGAACCGATGTCAAATGACAGATTTTACTTAATTTTGACATTATAAATCCGCTCCCACTCGGCAATATTGAAAAGTTTCCATTTGTTTTTTGCATCAAGCGATGAGAAGTCAAACCTATTGCAGACTATGTTGATAATTGCACTGTTCTTGACCGAGTGTTCCATTTGTGGACTTAATGCGTCGAACCACGATTTTACAGGTGCTTCAAAGCCCATTTTATTTTTCCGCCATACCACATCCTTGGGCAAAAGGTTTTCAACTGCCTTTCGAAGAATATACTTGGTCCACCCTTCTTTTATTTTGAAACTGTTGTCAATTGCAAGAGCGTTTTCAATATTCCGATAGTCTACAAATGGCAATCTTGCTTCGATCGAGTGATACATGGAATTTTTATCTTCATATTTAAGAAGGTGGGGCAATTGGGTTGTGTTGATTTCCAGAAGTTGCAATTGAAGAATATCGTGGTAGCTTGCGGATGATTTTTGTACAATTCTAGTACTCAGATAGTTGAAATAGGTCTGTTTAATGAAATGCATTTTCTTTTTTAGCCTATATACACGAATGGTTGTATTGGTAAAATAGACAAAATACTGGATCAATTGAAAAAAAGACAGTTTGGAATTTTTAAATGCTAATAGTAACCCACTGATTTTATTTCGACCTTTTAAACTCAGAAGATATGCGGGGAAATATCGTTCATATCCCAACAGGGTCTCATCGCCTCCTTGCCCATCGAGCATTACTTTACATCCGAGCTGATTGGCTTTTTGGAAAACGAGATATTGCATAATAATAGAAGGGCTTCCGAAAGGTTCTTCTTGTATGCTAATAACTTTTTCGATGCAATCTCTAAATTCATTTACTGTCGGCTCGATCACATGTAGATCGAGCCGACAGTAATCGGCAACTTTTCGCGCCCATTCACTTTCATCAGTTGTAGGCTCGGTTGATTTAGCATGAATTGCACTAAGAGTATTTCCGGAAGAATTATACAATGAACTCGCAATCGCGGCAATACTTGAACTGTCCAATCCACCACTTAGGCAGGTACCTATTTTGACATCCGAACGCAAGCGAATCTTAACAGCGTCTTGCAATGAATCCAAATAAAGAGAAGTTGCTTTGTCTTCAAGAAGATGAGAGAGGTGAGTATTAATAGTGATTGTGTAATATTCCTTAACAATAAATTCTCCACTATCCAAGTGATAGATTAGATTATGAGCTGGAGGAAGTTTGAGAATATTTTCAAAAAAAGTCTCGTCAGAATGGTCTTCATAGCTTAGGACGAGATAATCCATGAGAATTTTTTTATTGACAGTGCATTCGGACAAAAATGGAAGAAGTTGTTTTATTTCAGATCCGAAAGCAAAATAATTTTCTGTATGTGCATAATAAAATGGTTTCACTCCAAAGCGGTCGCGGCTGCAGAAAATGGTATTCTTTTCTTTATCATAAAGTGCGAAAGCCCACATGCCGTTGAATCTAGATATGCACTCAGAACCCCATTTGTCATAAGATGCCAATATTATTTCGGTATCAGTTTTTGAATGGAATTGATAGCCTTCTTTGAGAAGTTCATTTTTTAGTTCAAGGTAATTGTAAATTTCTCCGTTGTAAGTAATTGTATAGCGGTCACGGTAATGCATCGGCTGATGACCTTCTGCGGAGAGGTCTATAATCGAAAGGCGCCGATGCCCGAAGGCAAAGTTCTTGGTTGCAAAGAAACCTTTGTCATCTGGTCCGCGATGTGTGATAGCATCACACATCGATTTTATGGCATCCGGATTGACCGAGCACTGATGTTTGTCAATAATTCCAGCAATTCCGCACATTAATCAAGCTCCTGATAGAGTTTTACAAGATGCTGTTCTTGCACTTCCCAATTATAAACAGTTTTAAGTTTTCTTATATTGGCCAATAGAATCGATTGGTCTAAATCGGCTATAATTTTAATAGCTTTTTTCAATTCCTCTGAAGTGTTTTCGGCGGCTACTATGCCTATATTTTCGTTCTCAACAATTTTTTTCATTTCATAAAGATCTGAAACAATGATAGGAAGTTCAGCCATTAAATATTCAAACATTTTATTGGGTGAGCAGTAGTAGTGGTTCAGGCAGTTGTTTTCGTAAAATAAAATACCAAAATCTGCACTGCTTGTGTAATCAAGTAAAACGTCTGGACTGACAGCTGGATGGTAAAAGATATTTTCATATTTTTCAGAAGCTTCTATAATCAAGGTTTTCAGTGGTCCGTATCCCATAAATATAATAATATATGGCGTTTTTTGTAGCATTTTAAAGGTATCAAGAAGTATCTCGATACCTCGTCCTTGGCTAAGTCCACCCTGATAAAGAAATACGATTTGTTCATCTTTTATACGTAGCGTTTCCCTAAAAATATTTTTCTTTTGAATTTTTTGGAAGGGAGGGGTATTCAGTACAAGTGCGGGTTTGTCTATACCGTAAAGCCTGACATATTCGTCTGCTATCCCATTACTCACCGTTATCACTTTATCCGCATATTGGATTAAAAACTTTTCGATGAAATAACGTATCTTGATGCTGTAGTGATTTTGGTTAGGTTTATCATTTATTTCATATTCATGGGCATCGTACACAATCTTGACGTTTTTGTTTATGAATTTTTTTATCATTACCCCTATAGGCAAGGTATTTAAATCGTTGCAGTGGAGAATATCGGTTTTTTTATATTGTTTTATGCATCGATATATAAATTCAATGTACTTGAACAATTGAACAATTTTGTTTTTTGACCATGATCTACTCTTGAGTTTTATCCTATAAACTGGTATTTCTTGGACGGTTTCCGATTCAGGCAGTGGATCTTCGTGTAACGCGATAACTTTTACGTCATACCCATTGTTTTGAAGTGAAATAGCTTCCTTTAAGACTCTGCTATCATTTTTGAAATTGTTGAGTACAATTAAATCAACGCTTAATAGTTTCATTTTTTCCCAATTATTGTTGCAGGATTTCCGGCAATAACCAGATTTTCATCTTTAAAACTTTTGGTCACAACCGAACCAGCACCGATAATACAGTTATTTCCAATCTTTACACCAGGCAAGATAGTGACATCGACACCTATCCACACATCATCTCCAATAAAAATAGGAGCCTCGTCATCCCATCCACTTAAGTGGTTTTTCGAATGATTGGCACTGATCAGATTCAAACCTTTTGCAAACAAAATATCCCTTCCAAGATGAATTCCATTATAAGCTTGTATGTAACAGCAGCCATTGGCTGCAAAACTTGCCAGAGTATTTTCATCATTATGAAAATACACTTTGTCAGCAACGTTTATTTTACTTGTAAAATGGACAGGAATCTTAAATCTTGCATTATTACGAAATATTCTTTGGAAAATAAAATTTATTATCCTCAGTCCTAGATGAATTCTACCCAGTATTTTTAACTTGCGTAAAATGAATAATAAAAACCCTTTCATACGTTTAATCACCTACTTCCCTTTGATACTGAATGATAATACACTAAAAAAACAGTATAGCTGATCCCCATAAAAGTCGTGTAATAATACAAGAATGATAAGAAATTATGAGATAACAATATCAATAGAATGCTTACGGATATTAAAATAAGGTTGATTAAAAGTTCCATTTTGTGTTTTTCAAAAATAATAAGAGTACTACTGACACTTGAACTCACGAATCGAAGAAAAAACATGGGTATAAGAATTTGGGCATATGTTCCGGCTATTCTCCATTCTTCACCGAAAATAAATGCAAATAAAGCTTCGATTATGAAGAACAAGCTTATAAAAAGTAGCAATCCAATCATGACTAATTTTTTGAGAGTAGTTCTAAATGTATTGATTGCTTTTCCTGTTAGCTTTTTTTCGTGGGAGGCTTGTTGAAAAAAAATTTGTCCTATTGAACTGCCGACAAGAGTGGAAGGAATTCCAAGTACTCTTTGTACCAGTGAATAAAATCCGAGCGTGGCAATCGTATAAAAGAATGAAATAAGTATATTGGTAAGATGGAAGGAGAGAGAATTGGCAAGGATCCCCCACATAGAGAATTTTGGAAAGTTTTTGTACCGTCTGGCTTGGGCAAGTATTTGAAGTTTGGATATTTTTGAGATGAGAATTTTGTCTTGAAGAATATTTTTGAATAGTTTAACATTGGCAAATATTTGAGAGGCTAATTGTCCTCCTATCAATCCGGCAGCACCATTTTTGATAAACCCGACGGATAGCTGAACAATAGCCATAATTATTGATTTGACAATTGTAGTATTTGCGATGTCTTTATAATTTTTTTTTCGATTATTGAAATAGCTAAGAAGATTGAATAACCCGATAAAAAAGACCACGATAGGTGCAAAATAAAGCCAATTTTCTATTTCGTTATTTCTTAAAAGACTTGCAATGAAATCATGAAACAAATATATTGCCAGCAAAAGAATAGACGACATTAAAGTGGTGATGATGAAACCGAGCGCAAATATATTGATGGCGTCTTCATCTTTTTTTGGAAGTATGATAGCCAGCTCATATCTTCCGGATGCTATAGAACCAAAAATAGATGTGATGGCTACAAAAAGGGCAAATACCCCAAAATCCTCGGGAGTGTAGATCCGGGTTAAAATCGGGCTGATTGCAATCGGTATTGCCTGTGCGATTGTCGTCCCCGTCATGAGCGTAAGAACGTTCCGGCTAAATTCGCTTTTGGGCTTGAGCCGCTCAATCAAGTCAGAGCTTCCCGCAGATGTAAGTGATTTCATCATCGCTTAAAAACGGATTCATCGGCAGACTCATGATTTCATTTGCTACCGCTTCGCAGATCGGGAAAGCTCCTTTCGCGTATCCGAGGTAGGTGAAACACTCCTGTAGGTGCAGCGGCATCGGATAGTGCACGGCTGTGGGGATGCCGTGCTGTTTGAGTTCGTTCTGAAGATCGTTGCGGTTTTTAACGCGGATAGAATACTGCGCATACGCTGAGGTGCGTCCGTTGGCGATAGTTGGAACAGGGCGTTTGCCGCTTAGTGCAGTGTCGTATTTACGGGCAACTTCCTGCCGGAGTGTCAAATCCTCGGCGTAATGGCGGAGTTTGACGTTCAGCACCGCCGCTTGGATCGTGTCGAGCCGTCCGCCGATACCGATGTAGCGGTGATGGTAGCGTTTGCTCTGCCCGTGTACTCGCATGGAACGCATTTTCTCAGCCAGCGCATCGTTGTCTGTGAAGATCGCTCCGCCGTCGCCGAAGCACCCTAACGGTTTGGCGGGGAAGAAGCTCGTGCAGCCGATATCGCTGAGAGCACACGATTTTTTGCCTTTATAGGTCGCGCCGAAGCTCTGGGCTGCATCTTCGATGACAATAAGGCCGTGTTTGGAAGCAATCGCGTTGATCACCTCCATGTCGGAGGTCTGGCCGTAGAGGCTGACGGGAATGATCGCTTTGGTTTTTTTGGTTATCGCCGCTTCGATTTTGGCCGGATCGATGTTATAGGTTGCTTCGTCGATATCGACGAAGACGGGGACGGCTCCCAGATGGGCGATCATCTCGGCGGTCGCGATAAACGTAAAAGGGGTCGTAATCACTTCATCGCCCGGAGCGATACCGATCGCCATAAGTGAGAGCTGCAGCGCGTCCGTTCCGCTGGAGCAGGTGATGGCGTGTTTGGCGCCGACGTATACCGCAAGGGCATTTTCGAGCTGGGCGACCTCTTCGCCCATAATGAAGTTGCATTTGTCCATGACGGCGTGGACTGCCGTATCAATTTCCTCTTTGTAGAGGAGGTAGTGTTTTTGGAGGTTGGCGAAATCGATCGTCATGGAAGCTCTCTTAATTGGTCGTTTTCGAGGATATAGCGGCTGTTGTCGTAGGGGTCGATTGCAATATTGCTTTCATCGAAGGAGAGGGTATTGCCCGCGCGGCTCACCCATCCGATTTGGCGTGCGGGAACTCCAACCATCAGTGCATAAGGTTTGACATCGCGGTTGATGACGGCACCGCTGCCGATGAGGGCGTATTCTCCGATCGTGATCCCGCAGATGATTGTCGCGTTTGCACCGACGCTGCAACCTTTTTTAAGAAGTGTTTTTTTGAATTCTTCGCGACGGACGATGAACGCTCTGGGGTTGATGACATTGGTAAATACCATGCTAGGGCCGAGGAAGACGTCGTCTTCGCACTCCACCCCTTCATACACGCTGACGTTGTTTTGCACTTTGACGCCGTTGCCGATTTTGATTTTTGGGCCGACGACACAGTTTTGGCCAAACGAACAGTTTTTACCGATAACGCTACCTGAGAGGATATGGCTGAAATGCCAGATTTTTGTATTTTCGCCAATAATGACCCCTTCATCAATATAACTTGATTCATGTGCGAAAAAGGAGGCCATCAGCTGATAACCTTACGGCAGAATGGGTGGTACTCACCAACCAATCCTAATGGGGAGAGTTTTCGTATAGTAGAGACCATGTTGATCGAGTTTCGGGCTTCATCGAGCCCAAATCCACCCCCCTCTAAGATATGGCGATAGCTGGTCGTATGTAAGTCGGTAAACCCCTCACTGAATTCGAACTCTTCGCCATCCACAGTGATACTGCGATACGTCGTTTTTCCCGAAGCTTTAACCTCGTCAGGAATATAGTCGTAGTTGACGCTCAAAAACCATCGGACATTGGCGTTTTTAAGTTTCATAAATCCTGCATTGGCATCAGGCTGTTTGAGATGGACAATATTTTCTTCGATAGGGCCGAAAATCCAGCTGAGCATATCGAAGAAATGGACGCCGATATTGGAGGCAATTCCGCCGCTTTTGGCTTCGTCTCCCTTCCAGCTAACAAAATACCATTTTCCACGGCTGGTCAGATATGTGAGATCGATATCATAAATTTTGTTCGGGTTTTGCTCAAGTTCTTTTGCAATCTTGTTTTTTAGAGCGATGATCGAGTCGTGAAGACGCAGTTGCAGGATATTGTAGACTTTTTTCCCTGTCTCTTCTTCGATTACTTTGAGTTGGTCAATATTGTGGGGATTCAGGACAAGAGGTTTTTCACAGATCGCATGCGCACCGCTTTTAAGGGCAAAACGGATATGGCTATCGTGGAGATAATTGGGGGTTGTGATTGCGATGTATTCTATACGTTTTGCGTTTTCACGGTGCCATTTGTCCACAAATCGGTCAAATCGTTCAAATTCAGTGAAGAAGTGAGCTTGAGGAAAATGGCTGTCCATAATCCCGATGCCGTCATATTTATCTAATGCCGCAATGAGGGTGTTTCCTGTCTCTTTAATCGCTTTCATATGACGCGGAGCGATATATCCGGCTGCACCAATAAGAGCAAAATTCTTCATTTAATTATAATCTCCATGTTGGATTAGGAACGATCCCTTTGACATCAATAATAACCGGGTCATCGAGAGATATTTTTCGATAATCTGCATCAGTGAGTATTTTGAACTGATCGTGTGCTACGGCAAGGATAATCGCGTCATACTGAATGTTGGATTCGAACGGATTTGGAATGATCTCAATGGTGTAATGATGTTTCTCTTCGCTAGGATCTACCCATGGATCATAGATATCCACTTTGCACCCGAAATCTTTTAATTCATCAATAATATCAAGTACTTTTGTATTGCGCATATCCGGGCAGTTTTCTTTAAATGTCACTCCCAGAACTAGTACGCGGGCATTTTTGACTTTTCTGTCGTGGTCAATCATACATTTAATGGTTTTTTCGGCAATAAATTTGCTCATACCGTTATTGATTTGACGTGCTCCCAAAATTAAATTTGGTTTGTATCCCAGCTCTTCGGCTTTAAAGGTGAGATAATAGGGATCAACTCCGATACAGTGCCCTCCAACGAGGCCTGGATTGAGCTTAATAAAGTTCCATTTCGTTGCTGCCGCCTCGATTACTTCATTTGTATCAATTCCCATTGCGTCAAATATGAGAGCCAATTCGTTAATGAGGGCAATGTTGACATCCCGTTGGGTATTTTCAATTACTTTGGAAGCTTCCGCAACTTTGATACTGCTGGCTATATGCGTACCGGCAGTAATGATGCTTTTGTAGAGATTATCGACTTTTTGGGCAATTTCAGGCGTTGATCCTGAAGTGACTTTGAGGATTTTTTTGACAGTGTGCTCTTTGTCACCCGGATTGATCCGCTCTGGACTATAGCCGCAGAAAAAATCGGTATTAAATAGCATTCCTGAAGCTTTTTCAAGTTCTGGAACACATACCTCTTCGGTTACACCCGGGTAAACTGTACTTTCATAAATGACAATATCCCCTTCTTTAAGGACAGATCCTACGGTTTGGGAGGATTTGATTAATGGGGTTAGATCTGGACGATTACTTTGATCTATTGGTGTTGGAACGGTAACAATATAGATATTCGAAGAACGTAAATCTGCAATCTCACTAGTATATTGCAAACGAGATGATACCGCTTTTATTTGGGCCTCATCCAATTCTAATGTCCGGTCATACCCATTTTTGAGCTCTTGTATTCGGCTTTTGTTGATATCAAATCCGACAACATTATATTGTTCGGCAAAAGCTGCAGCGAGCGGGAGTCCAACGTAGCCTAAACCAATAATGCATATGTGAAAATCTTTGTTAATCATTTTTCTCAACTTTTATTTTTAGAAGAACTTAATTGTAGTGAAGCATCACTTCATCTCTCCTAAAATATTTAAGATTGTAAAAGATTATTTTTTCCCCACACGGTCACAGTATCGTTTTGCATTTAAAAGACGTTCTTTATGCCCTGCATCGGAAAGGGCTTCGGGAACGACGTTGCGCAGGTAATATTCGACGTATTTGCACAAATTTATGCTCCCTTGTATTCCGGCTTCAGTTTTAAATTTTTGGATCAGTGTTGAGCGTTCGGAATTGAGAAAAAGTGCTTGATTGAATTCATATCCGAAGAAGTTGAGAGATTCGCTAAATTGATAGGTAAGTTTTTCTTTGATCTCGTTAAAGTAACGTAAGAACTCCTCTTTATGGGCCTCTTCAAATGTTTTTAGTCTCTCTTGTATCTCTTCGAGCTCATGCCGATGGCTTCCGATAATATGGATAGTATCAACTTGGTCTCGGCGTACTTTTTTGAGCTCATTTTCATACTCATCTTTATTGGCGATGGAATCGACATCTTGTTTGAATTGTAGTTCCATCACTTCACGTTTAGCGCTTAGCCCTTGTTCTTTAGTAATGAGCATTTGAAGTTCCGCTTTGAGGAGTTCAAATTGATGCTTTTGCTCAACATACCCCTCTTGTGCGAGTAAAAAGTTTTTTGTATAGACACGCTGGGCAATGTTGGTTCGTTGCTCAAAATCGTTGTAGCGTTCGCTCAGGTAGCGGATGGTGTTAAATTTACTGATAAGTTCTTGATTGTAGATGGTGGTGTCGATATCTTTAAACATTCCGGCGGCGGAGTAGATGAACTCTTTAAAAACATCGAATCGAAAATCTTCGTCAAAATCAAAACCGATAGCATTAAAATATTTTTTTACGAGTTTAATATCATCTTCAAAAAAGTTCATAACTACTTGTTTTTGAGATATAGAAAGAGGTATCATCAATTTTGCTCACTCACGCGTACTTATGGTTGGGTTATGATAGCGTATAATTGTGAAAAAAAAGGTTTCACGTGTGCGGAGTATTTGGAATTATCGGTGACTACTCTCCTCATAAAGCACGTGAAGCCTTAAAGAGATTAGCGCATCGCGGACGGGATCATTGCGGCATTGTGGAAGGGGAGGGATACTTTCTGTCGCACCAGCGTCTTTCGATTACCGATGCGCATACACGGTCTCATCAACCGATGTGCAGAGGTCGAGTCCTCATCAGTTTTAACGGTGAAATCTATAACCATACGGCACTTCGGGAAACACTGCATCTTACACATTGGGAGACGGACAGCGATACTGAAGTGATTTTAGCCGCGTATGAACGATGGGGGATTGCATGCGTAAATCATTTGGAGGGGATGTTTGCATTCGCTTTGATCGATGGGGATAAGCTTTATCTCGTCCGTGATCGATTCGGAAAGAAGCCCTTGTTCTATCATCAAAACACGGACACATTGGTGTTTGCTTCGGAGATAAAAGCGATTAAACCTTTTTTATCCTCGGTTCGAATGAACGATGAAGCGCTCCATTCGTATCTCTCTTTTTTAGCTCCGACACCGCCGCATACATTTTATCAGGGTATAGAAAAATTAGAGAGTGGAGAGTGGCTCTGCTATGAACACAATAAGGTGACAAAGCATCGTTATTACAATGTGTTGGAGAGGTCATTCCCGATGATAAGCGATAGGAATGAAGCATTAGAACGTATTGAAGAAGAACTGTACCGTTCTGTCGGTGCAAGGCTTGATACGAACGTACCCGTTGCGGCATTGCTTTCAGGTGGATTAGACAGTGCTATGATTTGTGCGATTGCGGCACGTCATGGTAAAAAACTCCCCGTCTTTACCCTCGGATACGATGAATACGGTGCGTATGATGAGCGGGTAAACGCTGCTATTACAGCGGAATATCTTGGGCTTGAGCATACGGAAGTCATTATTTCACAGAATGATTTTCACGAGCATCTGGACGAACTATTGATTCACATGGATGAACCGCTCAATGATCCTGCCGCATTGCCGCTCAGCTTGTTGATGAAAAAAATCGGCTCGCAAGGGTATAAAGTCGTCTTAAGCGGCGAAGGCTCAGATGAACTTTTTTTAGGATATCGGCAATATTTTGAATATTTCGATATCGAAAAAGCGGCTTCTTTGCACCATAAAAACTGGCTCAAAAAATATTTTCACAGCCATTTTTCGATGAACCGTGAGTGGGAATGGTACAAACGGGTTTTTGATGAGTCATTGCTTTTTAGAACTTCGGGAGAAAAATTTACCGATTTACAGCAAAACAAATTGTTACGTCGTAATGTTCGGGATAATGAATCACTCCGATTTTTGCAAGAGTATCGTGAAATATTTGAACAAAGCGGACACAATGATCCGAGTATGTGGTACAGCATGATCGATCTGAAACTCTTTGTGGGTGAACACTTTCTCGCTAAGCTTGATCGGGTTTCGATGGCACATACGATTGAAGCGCGAACCCCGTTTTTGGATCATACTTTGGCGGAAACCGTTTTAAGTATTGATCCTGCATTACGTATCGGAAATGGGCAAACCAAAACATTGCTAAAGCAGGTTGCTCGAAATTATCTGAGTGATGAGATCATTAATCGTCGTAAAAAAGGGTTTGCCAACCCGTATATGGAGTGGTTGATTGCCTCGGGACGTCTGGAATTGATACGGGAAGTGAATGATAAAACGGGATTATTTTATCCCGAAGTGATTGAAGAATATCTGGATTTGGCCCGTCGAGGAAAATTTAAACAACACGTATGGGGACTTTATGTCCTCAGTCATTGGATTAAGAGGGAGTTATTGTAATTTCCCCAACATTTCAATGGAGCCTTTTTCAAACTTCGAAAATGCAAACCACTTTTTACCCAAATCTTTGAGACTTGCACCGATATGATATATCTCCTCGTCATCGAGGATCAAAAAACGATCATGTGATGCGGAAAACTCTTTGATCTGTATGGGTGGATATTGGGCATTGTGTTTTTTGAGATCAAGTGAGAGTTGTGAAGTAATCATTTTCGTGTAAATGGTCGCTTTGCAACCATCGGCTCTTTTGGTTAACAGAACCAACACACTCTCATCCACATAATTATCGATGAGGACAATGGATCTTTTGGCACTTTTGATCAGATCACTAACAAACACATAAGCATCGAAAATCTGATTTTCATAAAATATTCCATAATCAGGTCGTAGATCTTTGGATTCGATTGCACTAAAAAGTTGATTGAATTTTGCATCATGCTTTAAAAGCTTTTGCTCAATCGTATCGATTTTTTGAAACAGCACCCCATTATGGGAAATAAATTTGCGCATGGTAACAAAGGTTCGTATGATTTTTACACTCATGTCCACTGCTGTCGGACTCTTTAAAATAGCACTGAGCATCGAAACGCCTTGTTCTGTAAAGGCATAGGGTGCTCTTCTAAGTCCCATTTTCTCTTTATTGGAAGTCACAAATTGTGACCTCCAATTCTCCAGCTCATCTTTCGTCAGTTGAAACATAAAATCAGAGGGGAATCGCTCACTATTGCGTTTGATGGCTTGATTAAAAACTTTTGTCTCCACCCCATACAACTCCGCCAAATCTCTGTCCAACATCACTTGTAATCCGCGAAGAGTGTAGATTTTGTTTTGGATGTTGTGTTCGTCTATGATAGAAATTTCATTCACGGCAAATCCTCATCATCGTGCAGGATACTATTGTGCGATTGTACATTACCCGATGAAGAAGATAAAAAATATGGCAATTTGAAATAAAAAATATTAAATTATATTCACCCTTCGACCGGCTCAGGGCGAACCGTTACTAAGAGTTTATTTTTTCTCCATGAGTAGTGCCAATTCCAATGTTCCGCTGATATAGTTGGCAAAGAAGCTCATAATCCCTTCATCATTTTCAGTAAAATCACCGTGGTATTTATTGAGGAGTTGAATGACACCGATCACCTCTTGACGCGAGTTAAAAATGGGAACAGCGAGGATGTTTCGGGTCACGAAACCGCTTTTTTCATCGATTTTGGCTAAAAAACGGCTGTCTTCATACGGATTATTGACGAGTTGCGCTATTTTTTTATGAACGGTGTCCCCGACGATTCCCGAATCGATACCGATCGCAATCCGGCCGATTCCATCACTTAGTTTTGTCCAGAGCATTCCACCGCTTTGATCCACGATAAAAATAGAGCACCGCTCTGCACTGACGATGGCTTTTGCTTCTTCGGATATTGACGGCAAAGTCTCTTCAATATGGTTCAAATGACTGAGCCGTTTGCCGAAATCGGCGATTCGTTCATAGATTTTTAAACTCATTCTATCCCCTTGTTGAGTAGTGTCGCTTCATCATCGAATAGCATTGCAAGCTCTAAGTAACCGCTGATATAGTGGGCGAAAAAAATCATAAATTTAGCATCTTCTCGGGTAAAGCCACCGAGTTTATTCAGAAGCTGAAAGACACCGATAACATGACGATTGGAGTCAAAAATAGGAATAGAGGCAATATTTTCCGTTACAAATCCGGTTTTGTTATCGACAGCATGGAAAAAGCGATCATCCTCATAAGGGTTGTTCACCAAAATAGGTTTTCCCTCTTTAAGGGTACTTCCTACAATGCCATCGTCTTTGTGAACCATTATCTTTTCAACCCCATCGGCTAGGGTGGTCCAGAGCATCTCGATTTTTTGGTTATAGATAAAAATAGAGCATCTCTCAGCTCCGCTGACTTGTTTTGCATACTCCGAAATCAGGGGCAGCCCCTCGGAAAGTGTCGGACGCTTGAGCAAAGAACGGCCAAATTCGGCCAGTGCGGCATACGAAGTGGTGGATATCATTCAAGTACCTCTTAGGTGAGTTCACGAAAAAGTAAATCGTATCCATTTAAAGCTAAAAAGTAAATCAACAGAAATAAAATAGAGATGAGGAAAATCCCCAGAGTGGGGATTGAGCAAAATTTAGAGGTTATTGGCTTTTTTGTATTCGATAATCATTGCATACGCTTCGTCTTTAAGCAACAATTTTTCTTTTTTAAGATTTTCAAGTTCAACATCGCTCATCGGTACTTCACCGCTCTCAGCTTTAGCAATTTGGTTATCAAGATCGTTATGGCGATCAAAAATTTTCAAAAAGTGGGCATTTGCCGCATCATTTTGTTTTATGTGGGTGATTACATCACGGTATTCGTGCAACATTCAGTGTCCTTGCGTGGAAATTTATCGCAATTGTACCACTACTTAATTTAAAATCCGTGGAAGGGTGATCCCCTCTTGACCTTGGTATTTACCGCTTTTATCTTTATAGCTGGTTTCGCACATCTCATCTCCTTGTAAAAAGAGCACTTGTGCAATCCCCTCATTGGCATAGATTTTAGCCGGAAGAGGGGTAGTATTCGAGATTTCAATGGTGATATGTCCTTCGAATTCCGGTTCAAAAGGGGTGACATTTACGATAATGCCGCAGCGTGCATAGGTCGATTTGCCCAAACAGATGGCTAAAACGTCACGAGGAATTTTAAAATATTCTACCGTGCGAGCCAATGCAAAGGAGTTTGGCGGGACGATACAGACATCACCCGTGAAATCAACAACATTCATATCGTCGAAATGTTTTGGGTCAACAACCGTAGAATTAAGATTGGTAAAAATCTTAAATTCATTCGTTACTCGGATATCGTAACCGTACGAACTAAGGCCGTAACTGACGACTCCTACACCCACTTGATCTTCGCAAAATGGGGAGATCATCCCCTCATTTAATGCCTTTTCTCGAATCCATCCGTCGCTTTTTAGACCCATCTTCATATCCGTTGTTAATTTTATTTGTGGTAGTATAACACATCTATTACCCTACTTTTAGGAGCATTTTCCGATGGATATGAAACAAATCAAAGCACTTTTGCAAGAGTTTGACGCAAGTACTCTTTCAAAATTAAAAATTACTCAAGACGCTTTTTCGATTGAACTTGAAAAAAATATCGGTGTTGTTGCAGCACCGGTAATGGCAGCACCTATAGCGGTTGCTACGACTGCAGTTGCAGCACCTGTAGCCGTTGAAGCAGCAGCTCCTGTGCATACTGGCGACATGATCGTTTCCCCAATGGTCGGGACATTTTATGGCTCTCCTTCTCCTGATTCAGCTCCATTTGTCAAAGTGGGCGACCGTGTAAAAAAAGGTCAAGTTATCGGTATTCTTGAAGCGATGAAAATCATGAATGAACTTGAGGCTGAGTTTGATTGTAAAATTGTAAGTATTCTTATTTCTGATTCTCAGGCTGTTGAATACGACATGCCACTTTTCGCGGTTGAGAAACTCTAATTATGGCAGAAATTAAACGTATTTTAGTGGCGAATCGGGGCGAAATCGCTCTGCGTGCCATCCGAACGATCAAAGAGATGGGTAAAGAAGCGGTTGCAGTTTATTCGACTGCTGATAAAGAGGCTTCCTATCTTAAACTTGCGGATGCGGCGATTTGTATCGGTGCGGCTCCAAGTTCTCAAAGTTACCTCAATATCCCCGCGATTATTGCCGCGTGCGAAATTAGCGGATGTGACGCGGTATTTCCGGGTTACGGATTTTTGAGTGAAAATCAACATTTTGTTGAGATCTGTACCCATCACGGGATTAAATTTATCGGACCGACTCCTGAAGTTATGGTGATGATGTCGGATAAATCCAAAGCCAAAGATGTCATGATCGCCGCAGGTGTTCCGGTCGTCCCGGGATCTGATGGTGCTATCAAAGATATTGCGGAAGCAAAAGTTCGCGCCAAAGAAGTCGGTTATCCGGTTATCCTCAAAGCGGCAGCCGGCGGCGGCGGACGCGGGATGCGCGTTGTCGAAGATGAAAGTTATATTGAAAACGCATTTTTAGCGGCAGAAGCGGAAGCGATCGGTGCATTTGGTGACGGAACGATTTATATGGAGAAATTCATTAAAAATCCTCGCCATATCGAAGTACAAGTGATTGCCGACAGCCATGGAAATGTATTGCATATCGGTGAGCGTGACTGTTCAATGCAGCGTCGTCACCAAAAGCTGATCGAAGAATCACCCGCCGTTGCCCTAACCCCTGAAATTCGTGCTGAATTACACGCGTCAGCGGTTCGTGCCACCAAGTATATTAAATACGAAGGTGCAGGGACATTCGAATATCTTCTTGATGCCGATAAAAAGTTCTATTTTATGGAGATGAATACCCGTCTTCAGGTAGAACACTGTGTCTCCGAGATGGTAAGCGGTTTGGATTTGATCGAGATGATGATCCGTGTAGCTGAGGGTGAAGCATTACCAGCACAAGAGAGTGTTGTTCTCAGCGGTCACTCGATCGAATGTCGTATTACGGCAGAAGACCCGATCAAATTTTTACCAAGTCCGGGGAAAATTACCCAATGGATTGCTCCGGGCGGACGTAACATCCGTATTGATACGCATGCGCATGCAGGGTATATCGTCCCTTCGACGTATGACTCTATGATTGGGAAGCTGATCGTATACGGAAAAGATCGTGATGAAGCGATTGCACGAATGCATCGCGCATTGAGTGAGTTTACGATTACAGGGATTAGAACAACGATCCCTTTTCACATGAAAATGATGAAAAATCCCGATTTTATTAACAATAACTTCGATACCAAATACCTCGAAAATTATCAGGGGTAATCCCCTCCTCGTCATACCGTACTTGATACGGTATCTATTTTCTTAAGAACTTAGATTCCGTGTTGTAGCACGGAATGACAAAATTTACTCCGGTAATCTCAAAACTTTTATATCTGCACTTAGACGTAAACGCGTAAAATAGTCATTCAAAACCTGATTTCGTTTTTCACCGATAATTGCATTTGAAATTTGAGGGCGCAACGATTCGAGATTTTCGGTAATAACGTTCAGTTTATCGCGCATGTAAAAGCTCATAAAGCTATTCTGCCCATTAGGGATGATAGGGCTGAAGCTGCCATTGGGTGTTTTGTTCAGGAGTTGAGCCAACTGAGGATTGATTTTTCCAAAAGGGATAGACTCATCTTTGGTTTGAATGGCTTCAATATGACGCATCGGATCGGCAATTTTTGCTGCTAATGCTTCTTGGGAAGCAGAAAGATAGGCGGTTACCTCAAAACTCTCAGGACGTGAAAACTCATCGAGATGGAGTTGATAATATTCTGCTTCTTCCTCAGCCGTTGGTTGGCCCATTTTAGAAAATGCAATAGCGCTATAGAGCTTTTGTCCTTTGATACTCTCTTCGACTTTGGCCTTGAGATCTTTTTCGCTGAGCCCGCGTACACTCTGCATTGCATTTAAAAACTGCTCCATAGAGAGGTTGTTTTGGGCTGCCATACGGGTTAACTCTTCGTTGATTTCGGCTGTGGAAACGGTGATTTTTTTCTCTCCGGCTTCGAGTTGTTCAAGCTTTTTGCGAATCAAGTTGTCGGCACTTTGTGTAGCGTTTGTGCCACTTTGTTTCATCTCTTGCTGTACTTCGAAAAGGGTGATAGGGGTATTTTTGACCAATACTGCCACACCGCCGATAGGGGCGCTCCATAAAAAAGTGGCGAGTAACGCAGAAAGGGTAATCGAACGCATTGATGCTCCTATGCAAAAGTTTCCTATTTTACCCGCTTTTAACATAGCCTTAACTAAAATTGCGCAATTGCATCCAAAAAGGATTTTGAACATGGTAGTAACCAGATTTGCCCCAAGCCCGACGGGATATTTACACATCGGCGGATTGCGTACCGCCCTTCTTAGTTACCTTTGGGCACGACGTAACGGCGGAAAGTTTTTACTTCGTATCGAAGATACCGATTTTAGCCGAAATGATGAAGCGGCAGCCCTTGCGATCGTCGAAGCGTTTAAATGGGTCGGATTAGAACATGACGGCGTAATCGAGTATCAATCGAGCCGTTTGGCAATCTACCAAGAGTATGCCCAAAAACTTCTCAATGAGGGGAAAGCATACAAATGCTATATGTCCAAAGAGGAGCTTGATGCACTTCGCGAAGAGCAGACGATGCGCAAAGAGAGAGCAAAATACGACAACCGATATCGTGATTTTAGTGGAGAAGCACCTGAAGGGCGTGAAGCGGTTATCCGTATCAAAGCTCCGTTGGAAGGTTCTATTACGGTGCATGATGGAGTCAAAGGGGATGTTCTTTTCAATGTAGCCGATATTTTGGATGATTTTATCATTGCCCGCTCTGACGGTACCCCGACCTATAACTTCGTCGTTGCTGTCGATGATGCCCTGATGGGAGTGACCGATGTAATACGAGGAGACGATCACCTCTCCAACACTCCAAAACAGATCGTCGTCTATGAGGCGCTCGGGTTTCCGATCCCCCGCTTTTTCCATGTCCCGATGATCCACAATCACGAGGGTAAAAAACTCTCGAAACGTGACGGTGCGACCGATGTCATGATGTATAAAACGATGGGGTATACCCCTGAAGCGCTACTCAACTTCCTCGTCCGTTTGGGATGGAGTCATGGCGATCAGGAGATATTCTCGATGGCGGAGATGTTGGAACTTTTCGATCCGAGCGATATTAACCGCTCCGCATCAGTTTACAACGTCGAGAAACTCGATTGGCTCAATAGCCATTACATTAAAAATATGTCTAACGACAAATTGTGCGAACTTTTGGAGTTTCACGGGGTCATGCTGGTAAGCCACGATAAACGCGAAATTTTGCTCGATGCGCTAAAAGAGCGTGCAAAAACATTGGTTGAGATGGCAACGCTGATCAATGAGATTTTGGTTCGTCCTGCGCTCTTTGATGAAGCGGCTCTTAAAAAAGGGTACAAAGAAGAGAGTAAAGCGATTTTGGAAGCTTTTGCCCAAGCGCTTAAAAATACTACAGAGCTTCATCTCCCGAGTGATTATCATCATGTGATGGAGAGTGTAGTTGCACAGTTGGAGATTGGGTTCGGGAAAATCGGTCAGCCGTTACGTGTTGCGCTGATGGGGAAACTATCGGGACCCGGGCTGGACAGTGTGATGGCGATTATCGGTGTCGATGAGACGTTGGCACGGATTGATGCGCTGTTAAAATACTAGACTCAAAATATAAAATCTTTTGCTTTTTAGCTACAATCGCTCGGCACTTATGGATGTCGAGTAGATTAATAGAGGAAAAGAAGTGAAAAAAGATGTTTTTATCGTTGGTGTAAAATCGGTATTTCCAAAAATTTATAATTCTGTTGATGTAATTGATAAATTGTATAGCGAAAAACTTTCTTCTGCAAAAGTAAATAAATTTGCGACAAGGCTTGGATCAAATGTCCAAATTAAAAATCGAGCTATCAGTATTGATTTGGAACAATTCCCCCGCATTGTAGTTCCTGATGAAAATTCTCCGGTTTTATGGGCAAGCGGTATCATTAAAAGTTTTTCAGACACTATCCGCGATGATAGTAAAATTGAATTCATGTCAATCTCTTATAATGCAAGCTCACATGCGGTAACTCTTCCTAATCTTACGTGTCAAATTGCTCATGAATCTGCACTTGACTTAGCCTATCCTCCTGAGGAGATTGTCAATTATGGGTGTACCTCGGGTATTTTTTCCATCCAATCTGCGGTTAATTTCTGTCAAAAAAATGATTCTTTGGCAACGGTTTTTGCATTTGAACAAACATCATGGACATTCAAGCCGCTTTACGATGCGTCAGATATAAATTTTAGAGCATCTTTGCGAACACATGCTATTTTTGGAGACGGTGGTGCCGGATTACTCTTAGCTAGTGGAGCTGAAGCCGAACATTTTGATAAAAAGCTAAAAATCATCGATATAAAATTGGATTACCAATATGGGGATGTCATTAAAATGGAAGAGGGTGCTTTTTTCACAGGTGATGGCGTAAAGGATGTTATGCCAAAGCTCGTGAGTCAAAATATTATCAAACCAATTTTACAGCGAAACGGACTGAAGATAGAAGAGGTCGCTGAATGGTCGTTGCATCAAGGCGGCTTACCTGTTGTTGATAGCTTTATGAGTCAAGAAGTACTAGGATTAAGTGAAGAGCAAGTAGAAATATCAAAAAAAATGTTTGTTGAATACGGCAACATCAGTACGCCAAGCAATTTTGTTGTTTTAGAACATCACTTAGAACAGGGCAAAGGACAAATTGGGGACTATGGCTTAATCGTTGGATTTGGTGCCGGTTATTATTTCGGAGCGGTCCTTTATCAACACTGCTAAACTATAAGTACCTTATGGCTCCCAAGGAAGGGGCCAATCTTTTATTTTTTGCCTCTCTCACAAACGCTTTGTATCCTCTCTCCTCTTTTATCCCCACTTTATAGCTGATAAATTTTAGATAATGGGTAATTTGTGCGGGGCTAAGAGTGCTTCGGCGGGAAGCATCCATCAACATATAATAAGGAATTTTGACTCGTTTGGCGACAAATGCGCGGCTCAGGCGTTTAAGCTCATCTGTGTGATTGTGAGTACAAAGGAGCGCAAAGACAAACGGCAATCTTGTTCGTTCATGCCAGATTTTTCCAAGATCAATATGTTCCCCTCCGCCGTAATAGTATCGGAGCGCCTTATCGCCGATCAGCACCTCACCATGAATATCGAGTATGCGTGAGAGGAGGTTTGAGGTCGCCGAATCCTCATCGGCCTTATCGGCATTGGGGAGAGAGAGGACGCTGAGTACTTCACGTTGTGCGACGATCCCGACACCGAAATGGCAACAGTTTTTGGCGGTAATACTGGAGATAAATGCCGCATCAATCCGACGCATGGCAAATTCGCGATTAAGGGCCGAAGGGACTCCTTTGTGATAATGAAGGCTTTGGTTAAATCGAGTGCTTCGGGCATAGCGTTTGATAAAAACGTGGAAGGGGAGGAGATTTAAAAAATCAATTTTTCCGAAAATCAAAACTTCTCCTCTGCAAAAATAAAACTCATTATACTAATTGATCCCTGACAAGGCACTGTTAGTTCTCTTTCGCTATAATTTACCACAATATAACTACCCAAAAAGGGGAATTGTCATGGTGACAGTCGAATTTTTAGGACCGATTCAAAAGGCTCCGTTAACTTTGGAAGCTTCATCATTACGTGATGTCGCCGAGGCATTGAAAAAAGATTCCGAAATGGCACAGTGGTTAGAGAACTGTGCGGTAGCGGTTAATGATACACTGGTCGCATCTCTCGATACACAGCTAAAATCGGGGGATAAGGTATCTTTGCTCCCTCCGGTATGCGGTGGATGAAGATGCTAGAACTCTATGACGGTGCTTTGAATGTCCCGGAAATAATCACCCGATGGTATACCGAGGAAGCGGAGTATAACTACGGTGCTTATATTCCGTTTATCGGGACGGTTCGTGAAGAAGATGGGATCGAAGGGCTCAGTTTTGATGTCTATGAACCGATACTGGGCGCATGGTTTGAAGCATGGCAAGCCAAAGCGGAACCGCTTGGTGCGAAGCTCAAAATGGCACACAGTCGAGGGGATGTATTGGTACACGAATCCTCATATATCGCAGCGGTATTTTCACCGAAACGACGTGTGGCGTTGGAGACGATTGAGAAATTTGTCGAAGATTTTAAAGCCTCCGCCCCCATTTGGAAATACGACCTTAAAAATGGAGAGCGTCTTTACGCAGCGGATCGTTCAACTGCGATTGCAGGTGCGGGAATTTTGGGAGGAAAGATATGATCTCCTATGAAACGTCCCAAAATATGATCACTCTACTTAGTATCGGGAGTATCCGCAGTGAGCAAATTTTTCTGACTCACGCGTTAGGTCGGATTTTGGCGGAAGACATTGTCGCCGACAGCGATTATCCTCTCCATCCTACGTCAGCGATGGATGGGTATGCGATCCTCCACAGTGATTTGGAAGAGTATGTGTCACTCGAAATCCTCGGAGATAACCCCGCCGGAGCCGATGAGATTGGTTTCGTTATAAGCGGAGCGTGTATCAAAACTTTTACCGGCTCTCTCATGCCGCAGGGAACCGACACATTGATTCCGATTGAGAATGTACGTGTTGAGGGATCAAAGATTATAATCGAGAAACCGGTTCCACTCGGATTTGCCGTCCGTCCGATCGGCGAGAGTTACCGAGAGGGTGAAATATTGATTTCCAAAGGGACGAAGATCGGGTTTGCCGAGATCGGTGTTTTGGCCGGGATTAATCGGGTGATGATCCGTGTAGCACAACGCCCCCGTGTCGCGATCATCGCAACGGGGAGTGAGATTCTCGACATTGGTGAAACTGCTTGTCATGCAGGACAGATCCGAAGTTCCAACAGCTATACCCTTCAAGCTCTTGTCGATTCTCTCGGAGGCGAGAGTGTACAGATGGGGATCGTCGGAGATGATAAAGCGGCCATTATGGAGCGATTTGAAGAGGCGATCAGCTCGTGCGACATTGTGGTGAGTACGGGTGGGGTGAGTGTCGGAGATTACGATTTCGTCAAACACATCGTCCCCAAACTCGGTGCTGAGGTAATCTTCAAAGGGGTTAATATCAAACCGGGGCAGCACGTGATGGTGGCTCAACGGGGATCGAAGTTCATTGTCTCTCTCCCTGGGTTTGCCTACTCCTCGACCGTCACCTTTATTCTTTATGCCGCACCGCTTATGGCACGGATGATGGGAATTGAAAATCCCTACGAAGTGATCGAAGCGACCCTTAGAGTACCGTTTGCCAAACGCTCGAACAAAAGCGAGTTCACCGCTTGTAATCTCTCTTTCGAAGAGGGGCGCTATTGGGTCGATTTTGAGGGGAAAAAGAGCGGAAGCTCTGCGATTTTAACCAATCTCCTCGGGAATACGGGATTGATGATCTGCGGTGAAGAGGATGGGGATTTAGAGGCGGGGACGCTAGTGAGGGTGATAAAACTCTAATGGCTTCATTCTTTTGTTTGTCATCCTGAACTTGATTCAGGATCTAAGATTGCGGATTAAGTCCGCAATGACAGGTTACTTAACGATTTTCGCTTTAATAGCCTCTTCTTCAACCATATCTTTACGATATTTGACCGCGACGATATTTTCGGTCTCATTGATATACCACTCCGCAATATGCTCATGTTCCAAGTTACCCAGTTTCTCCATATCCACATGATCGACAGAAATATAAAGATGAGAATATCGGTGCGGATTCGACATTTTAAACGTCCACAAAAGCCAGAGCGTTGTTGCGACAATCAGCCCGATGGCCAACGTTTCACGTGTTGAGTATTGCAAGGCGATACCGGCAACGGCTCCGCCGATAAACGTCATGAAATAGGCAACTCCATTAGCAATCCCGAGAGCCGCCCCTTTTTGATGAACACGGGCGTATTTTGAAATCATCGACTGAACCAGTGGCTCCATCATATTAAACGCCATAAAAAAGGCAATGACTCCGAGGACAAACTCCCACCCTTTGGTTGCAAATCCTAATAGGGTAAACGCGATGATAAAGAGGACGATAGAGAGCAAAAAGATTTCGCGCGGTTTGTTGTATTTTTCACCGAACACGGCTGCCGGTCCCATCGCGATGAGTCCCATTAGCATTGCCGGAACATATACCTGCCATAGCTCTTTGGCTTCCCATTTGAAAATACCCGCACTGTCCAACAGCAGGATCGGAATGAGGACGAACGCAACCGTCATAAGCCCTTTTTGCATTCCGTTGGTGATAATCATACTAAGGAGATTCGGATCTTTGAGGATATCTGCCGTGGTAGTGGTAGAGTGGTAAATATGGCGGATACGCGGAGGGGTAGGGACTTTCGTAAAGAGGACGAGCATCGCCAATATAGAGAGCACCGCAGTGATCCAAAACAGTGATGCGACACCTGCATAGGCACTGATAACAGGACCGGCGGCCATAGCAAGGGCGAAACTGATCGCGATCGTCCCCCCCATCAGCGCCATCGCTTTACCGCGAGACTCTTCATGGACGAGATCGCTGATCATGGCGGGGATTACAGCACCGATGGCTCCGGCTCCTTGTAAAAAACGTCCTGCCATCAGAGTATAGATGTCGGTACTCACGGCACAGATGATAGAACCGACCAAGAAAATGACGAGTCCGACGAGGAGTGTCGGTTTACGACCGATTTTATCACTCATTACTCCGAACGGAACTTGGAAAATCGCTTGGGTGAGGGCATAACCGCCGACGATAACACCGACTAAAAATGGAGTTGAACCTTCGAGATTCAAGGCATAAGCCGAGAGGACGGGAAGAACGAGAAAAAGACCGAAAAATCGGAGTGAAAGAATTGCTGAGAGCGGGAGAACCGTTTTAAACACGTTGTCACCTTAGATGAGCTAAAATTTTCGTCATTATAGTACATTCGGCATTTAGGCGGATGGCTGAGGAAATATTGCTAAGTCTAATCTAAGGATACGAATGAAAGTTGTACTGGCTACGTCCAATAAAGGAAAAGTGCGTGAAATTATAGAATTGCTCCACGATCGGGAGGTTTTCCCTTACACCGATCTGATAGAGGGATTTGAAATTATTGAAGACGGTGACACGTTTAAAGAAAATGCGCTGATCAAAGCACGTGCCGTCTATACGGCATTGGGTGATCCTGAGGCGATTGTGATTGCCGATGATAGCGGCATCAGTGTCGATGTATTGGGCGGTGCTCCGGGGATTTACAGTGCGAGGTACGGCGGAGAGGGTGCGAGCGATCGGGATAATCTTCTTAAACTCGTCGAATCATTAAAAGAAAAAAATCTCCAAACCTCACCTGCTCATTACACGGCGGCAATTGCGATTGTTTCCCGTGAAGGGGAGAATTGTGTGCACGGGTGGATGCACGGGGATGTGATTACTGAACTTCGGGGTGAAAACGGTTTCGGATATGATCCGATTTTCATTCCAAGCGGATATGTGCAGACGTTGGGTGAGTTAGCGAATGATGTGAAAAAAGGGCTTTCGCACCGTTCCAAAGGGTTGGAGTTGGCGAAGATTTTGATTGATCAGATTAAGTTTTTACGGACAAAATAGGAGTTCCAAGATGATCCCTGCCGTTCGCCCTGAGCTTGTCGAAGGGTAATTAGTTCATGGTTCGACAAGCTCACCACGAACGGGATTACTGCCTCTTTGTCATTCCGTACTTGATACGGAATCTAGGTTTAAACTAAAAATCTATTCTTACTCCATTAAACTCTTTCGATGAGTGAAAAACTTTTTGGGATTGATTGTAGTCTATATGGAGATTGTTATTATTTATCCATTGGAGATGAATATTTTCTCCTTTGATTCTGAAAACATCAGCAATCAATGGTGTGTCTTCTAACGTTTCATGAGCATTAGCTAATGTAACAACTGATGTATAACCTGTAGTCGCGCCACATGAATAGAGGTAAACGATGGCTTTTTTCGTTTTATCAGGTGAATAAACATCGTACTGATCTGAACTACCACATAGACTTGTTGAAGATTCTTTACCGCGTGGATAAAA
>Ga0074197_1000788_pt1 | contig 34086 bp, 25 predicted proteins | sample EPASupsiteSAE305_FD_64526 | JGI IMG/M metagenome (GOLD analysis project Ga0074197, IMG submission 64526) | Bioremediated contaminated groundwater microbial communities from EPA Superfund site, New Mexico - SAE3-05 reassembly with SPADES | ecosystem: Environmental > Aquatic > Deep subsurface >...
TTCTGCGTAATCTTTTGATATCTTTATCAAGGACAATAACTTGAGCACCGCGACCTAAAACAGCGCGAGCTGCATTCATTCCAACAACGCCAGCACCAATAATTACTACTGCGGCAGGAGCTACGCCAGTAATTCCACCCATTAAAATTCCACGTCCGTTTTTATAATCGCTACCCAAATAGCGTTCACCAATTTGAACAGCAAGTTGTCCAGCAATTTCACTCATTGAATGAAGTATTGGAGCTTCATCATTTTTTTCAATTAGTTCATAACTTATTGCGGTAATTTTCTTTTCAATCATTTTTTCAACAATTTTTTTGTCGCCAACAGCAAACTTGTGAAAAGCTAAAACTATCTGCTTTTCATCAAGTAGCGAAATTTCATGTTCTGTCATGCCAGAAATTTGGGCAATAACTTCCGAACGCTGGTAAACTTCTTCTTGCGAATAGACAATTGTTGCGCCAGCTTTGCGATATTCTTCGTCGGTAAAATGACTTCCGCTTCCAGCTTCTGTTTCAACAAAAACTACATGACCTTGTTTTACGAGTGTATCTACGCCAGCGGGCACAATTGCAACTCGTTTTTCTTCGTGATGTGTTTCTTTTGGAATTCCAATTCTCATATACATTCCTACTTACTTTATATGATTAAAATTACAAACTAATGATTTTATAAACAAGTAAACTTTAACTTAATTTGGTTTATTAAAATATTATTGCAATAGCAAAAACACAGATTGCAAATCTGTGCTACTTAATTTTATTGAATCAATCTGTGCTACATATTTTTACTGAATCAATTTGTGCTAAAAATTGTGGATTTGAAACTGCTACTGATTCAAAGTTATTTATACTAATTTCCTTTCCGACTAACATTGCAAGAATTGCAAAAGCCATTGAAATTCTGTGGTCGTTAAAACTTTCAATCAAAATATTTTCTTTTGTTACTTCACCACTTAATGAAAAACCATCTTCAAACTCGTCACAAAAAACGCCAAGTTTTCTATAATTCGAACAAAGTGCCGCAATTCTATCCGATTCTTTAAAACGCAATTCTTCTGCATTTTTTACGGTAAATTTACCTTCGGCGAACAATCCAGCAACAGATAAAATTGGAATTTCGTCAATAATGTTTGGAATTATTTCGCTATCTATTTCAACATTTTTAAGTTTGCTACTAAAAATTCTTAAATCGCCTAATTTTTCGCCACTGCTTTCTCTTTCATTTTCAATTTCAATTTTGCCATTCATTTTTTGAAGAATTTTAACAATTCCAACCCGTGTTTCGTTAAGTAAAACATTTTTAAGTAATAACTCGGAATTTTGGGAATTTAAGGCTAAAACCATAAAAAATGCGGCGGTTGAAATATCAGAAGGAACAATATAATCTGCTGGTTTTGGATAGTTCTTTTTTGAAGAATAAATTTTTCTCATTCCATCAAATTCCTCAACTTTTAATCCAAGCAAAGTTTCTGTGTGATTTCTTGTCCGCGAGTGTTCAATTACAACAGTTTCGTCTTCCAAATATAAACCAGCAAGCAAAACAGCGCTTTTAACTTGAGCCGAAGCAACTTGCATATCAAATTCAATGGCTTTTAATCCAGAAGAAGGACTAATTATCATCGGTAAACTGCCAATTTCGCTCGTTTCAATTTTTGCACCCATTTTTGCAAGTGGTTCAACCACACGTTTCATCGGCCTTTTGGAAAGCGACGCATCGCCAATAATTGTGGTTTCAAAATTTTGAGCAGATAAAATTCCGCTAATCAATCTTGTTGTTGTTCCAGAATTTCCAGCATCGAGTGGCGAAATTGGCTTTGTAAATCCATTTACTCCTTTTCCCCAAATAACCAAATCGGTATCAGTTTGTTCTATTTTGCAAGCAAGATTTCTGAAACAACCAATTGTGGAATTTACATCTTCGGAATTAAGATAGTTATTAACTGTCGATTTTCCTTCAGCCATAGCCGAAAACATAACTGCTCGGTGTGAAATTGATTTATCACCAGGCAAAATTAATTCGCCATTTACTCCATTTATCTTTGCAATTTTTTGAATCATCTTGCACACCATTTATCAATTATACTTTCCAATTCGTTATTATTTAATTCTGATTTGTCATACATTCCTTTTTCCTCGCGCTGGCGCTGCACTTCGTAAAGTGATACTGCAGTTGCAACCGATACATTAAGACTTTGAATCATTCCGCGCATTGGAATATAAAACACTTCGTCTGCAAGTTTGGCAACTTCGTCGGAAATGCCTCTGTGTTCGTTTCCAAAAACAAGAGCGACTTTTTGAGTTAAATCAAACTTATAAAGCTCTTTGGCATTTTCGTTTAGCTGACTTGCGTATATTTTGAATCCTTCTTTTCGTAATGAATCAAAACATTCTTTTGCATTATTAAATTTTTCCGATTCAACCCATTTGCTTGCTGAAGAAGAGGTAATCTTGCTAATTTTAGGAAAAGTTTCTACATAGTACAAAAGGCTAACTTTTGGAACACCAACCGAATCGCAAGTTCGGTAAATAGCGCTCACGTTGTGGGGGTCGTGAATATTTTCTAACACAACTCTAAGCGAATGTTGTCTTTGTTTTACAACATTTTTAATTTTTTGTAATCTTTTTTCAGTCTTAAATTTTTGCAAAACTACTCTTTATCAAAAACTAATTTATAAATCTTTTTTCTACCACTTCTGCGGGCTAAATCAACTTTTATTTCCGTTTTTTCATTTAAGCTAATATAATATCTTGTAAGCTCAATCACATTTTTAATAGCATCATCTTCGGAATGTGCCCAACTTTCGCAACCTTTTAACGAAGGAACTTCGGCATTAAAGCCATCTGCTTCATTAGTAACAATCATATCAATAACCAATTAGTAACCACCATCGTTTGAAATTTGATTTTCAATAATTTTAATTCCAGCACTTGCTCCAATTCTGCTTGCACCAGCATTTAGCATATTAATCGCATCTTCTCGTGTTCTAACTCCACCCGAAGCTTTTACTTTTAATTTATTTCCAACAACCAATTTCATTAAAGAAATATCTTCAACCGTTGCTCCGCCACCATTAAAACCAGTGGAAGTTTTCACAAAGTCGGCTTTTGCAGCTTTGCTTAATAAACATGCTTTAACTTTTTCTTCTTCACTTAAAAGCGAAGTTTCAATAATAACCTTGCAGATTGCTTTCATTTCGTGAGCTATATCCGAAACAGCCTTAATATCGTTATAAACGTATTTATATTCTTGTTGTTTTAGCATTCCAACATTTATAACCATATCAATTTCGTTAGCGCCAAATTCAATTGCATCATTTGTTTCGGCAACTTTTGCTGCTGTGCTCATTGCTCCAAGTGGAAAGCCAACAACTACGCATGTTTTTACTCCACTTCCATCCAAAAGACTTGTTACCAAAGGAGCATAGCACGAATTAACACAAACTGACGCAAATTTGTTTTCAATTGCTTCGTTGCAGATTTTTATTACGTCATCAGGTTTTGCTTCTGGTTTAAGAATTGTGTGGTCAATGCTTCCAGCAAGTTCTTCTTTTGTGTAATTTTTTCCCAAATTGAGCAAATTTGCTTTATTTGTAGTTAAAAAATCATTTATATACTGTGAGTCATCTAATTTTAACTTTTTCATTTTACATTTACCTGATATTAAATTATAAATTTTATTTTTTTGATTTTATGTCCCAAATGCCAAAAATAATAGGAATTTGGTATTAATCTTCATTACAAATTCCATGACGTTTTAGAAATGCTGAATATGTATTTTGCATTAACATTGCAATTGTCATTGGACCAACTCCACCTGGAACTGGAGTAATAAAAGATGCTTTTTTTGCAACATTTTCAAAATCAACATCACCAACCAATTTATAACCACTTTTTTTGGATGAATCTTCAACTCTATTAACGCCAACATCAATTACTACCGCGTTATTTTTAACCATTTCGGATTTTATAAATTCGGGAACACCAATTGCCGCAATTAAAATATCGGCTTGTTTGGTAATTGAGCTTAAATCTTCGGCGGCAGAATGGACAACTGTAACAACCGCATTTGCACCAACTTTCTTTTGCAAAAGCATATTTGCAACTGGCTTTCCAACAATATTACTACGACCAACAACAACAACGTGCTTGCCTTTAGTTTCAATTTTGTATCGTTTTAATAGTTCAACAACTCCATAAGGTGTGCAAGGAAAAAGCGTTTCCTTGCCTATAACCATTTTTCCAACATTTATTGGATGAAATCCGTCAACATCTTTAAATGGAGAAATAGCTTCAATTACTTTGTCTTCGTCAATATGTTTTGGAAGTGGAAGTTGTACTAATATTCCATGATATTCGTTATCATTATTGTATTTTTCTATTAATTTGAGCAAATCCTCTTCTGTTGTTTTATCGCTCAGTTTTTCAACTTTTGAATAAATTCCAACCTCATCACAAGCTTTGTGCTTCATACTTACATAAACATTTGAAGCCGGATCTTCGCCAACCAAAATGGCAACTAATCCTGGAATGTTTCCTTCTTTTTTCTTAAATGCTGCAATTTTTAATTTTAATTCTGCTCTAATATCAGCAGCAATTTGTTTACCATCAATAATTGTCATTTTTTGTCTCCAAATTCTGAAAATGATAACTCATATTTTTCATTTAAATAATCTTGCAAAATTTTGTCACTTTTTATTTCTTCAAGAAAAGGATTTGAATTTTGCCAGCCAAGTTTGCCAGTTTTTCTAAAATTTTCCAATCTTCTAATCGAAATTTCACAATAAATTGGGTCTATATCAATTGTAAAACACTTTCTATCTAAAATTTCACTTGCTAAAAGTGTAGTTCCGGAATGAGCAAAAAAATCGATTACCAAATCGTTTTTATTGCTCGAAACTTTTATAATTCTTTCAATGGCTTTAAGTGGTTTTTGAGCAAAACATCCATTCACATTTTCTTCAAGAAGATGAAAAACCTGCTGAACATCAATCCAAACATTTCCTGCACGAATATTTTCTGACTTACTGCGTTCAATGTTTTCGGTGGTTTTCCCATTTACTTCTTTATAATAGCCTTTTACAACTTTTGGAATATCAGTATAAACATTTTCAATATTAAAAACTGGATTTCCAAGTGTATAATAAAGCAATTCTTGTCTAACCGACATCCAATTTTTTTGAGTTCCGTAACCACGTTGGTTTCGCATTGTAATGAAACTTCGCGATTTGAAATCGGTTTTTTTCATCATCAAAATAAATTCAGCAAATGGTTGAAAGTCGTTTTTTTGGTCAGCTCCAAGCCAAATATAAAGTGATGAATCCTTTTCCATTAATTTTTGGCTATTTTCAATCCATTTTTCCGACCAATTAATAAATTCATCAACATTTGTTTCTTGAAATGCAACCATATTATATGGTGGATCGTGCAAAGCAAGTGTTGCTTTTTGGTTTCCGACCAACTTTTTCAAATCAGAAATATTGTTGGAATCTAAACATCCAACTTTATGTTTTTTTTGCTTATCAGTCCAAATTTCGCCTTTATCCAAGCGACAGTATTTTAACAGCATATTTTGTAACACGCTATCTTTATCAATTCTTGGAATAGGATAATTTTTCATTTTAGTGCTTTTGTTTTTCAAATTCTGGTAGAATTATGCGTTCAACTTCAACTGTTTTGCCAGTTTCAACATCAACTTTAGCAAAAAAAGCACAAAGATGAACATCATCAGTTGCAGTAATATATTTTTGTGGTGTTTGGAATAAAAATCTATTTAACGCCGCATCGGTTTTCATTCCAATAATGGAATCATAAGGACCTGTCATACCAACATCAGTTATATATCCTAAACCATTTGGAAATATTCTTTCATCAGCAGTTTGAATATGTGTGTGAGTTCCAACCAAAACGGAAGCTTTTCCGTCAATAAAATTTGCCATTGCTAATTTTTCGGCAGTTGCTTCGGCATGAAAATCGACAAAAATAACTTTTGTTTCCTGTGCAATTTTCGCCAAAACCCATTCTGCAGCACGAAAAGGACAATCAATTGGTGACATAAATGAACGTCCTTGCAAACTTATAACTCCAACTTTGCCTTTTGGGGTTTCGGCAATGTAAAATCCATTTCCGTAAGTTCCTTTTGGATAATTTAACGGACGCAATGAACGCTTTTCTTTTTTCAAATATTCTTGCGATTGAGGTTTATCCCAAGTGTGATTTCCGCCAGTTACGGCTTTAATTCCCAACTTAAAAAAAACATTTCCTTCTTTTTCAGTAAATCCTTTTCCATCGTTAGCATTTTCGCCATTTGCAATAATTATATCGGCTTTGTACTTTTTTTCTAAACTTGGCAACCATGTTTGAATCATATCCAAACCAGGTTTTCCAATCACGTCGCCAACAAATAATATATTAATTGTCATTATTTTCCTTTATGTTATAGGCAAATATATCGATTTTAGATTTGGAATAAAAGATTGTTACTATCCATTTAGAAAATTAAATTTTGGAGTAAAATTTGGGGCATTTTAGCTAGCTTTGTGTATAAATTGTAGCATTTGAAAGTGCAAATTGTGAAATTTTTAAAATAAAAAAGGAGTGGCGAGCCACTCCTAAATCAGTTCTAAGATTTTGAACTAATTTTACTTTAAGCCTCTTCGACCGTAGCCTTTTTGAACAGCAGTTGTTCCATCAGCAGCTACTGAAGAGTTTTGTCTTCCATAACCAGCACCTGTTCCGTCACCAAGTCCAGTTCCTTTGTTTAAGCCTTTATTCATTTTCATTTGGCTATTTACACCTTGCAATTCAGTTCCAAAGTTATCGCAAATACCATCGCCATCAGCATCAACCCAATTTAATTTTGGTGCATCTGGGTTTCCAGTTCCATCAAGTAATCTTACTTGTCCTAACATTGTTCCTGATAATAAAGTTAGTGTTAAAAGTACGAGTGCTACATTCATTAAGTTTTTCATTTTTTGTTCCTTTTGTTTATTGTTAAAATGTTATTGTACAGCCATTATAGAAAGTATTGTGCCAAACTATTTTTATTTGTTTTTGGCTTGTTTTCAAACTTTTTTAGGAACAAGAAAACTTTGAACAACTCCTTTTAGTCGCATTTATCGTCACCCTCGTCGATTTTGGTAACTCTCAAAACATTTTCAAGTTATATTTTTGATTAGCAAAAGTTTTGTAAATTGCATTATTTGAAATAATTATTGTATCAAATTTTTTATTTATAATTTAATTGGTTTTTAATGATTATTTAATGAGGTTTTTTTGAAAAATAATGTTACAAACTTTGTGAAAGATGCCGTATTTATATTAATCAGTATTTTTTCGGCAGGTTTTGGACTTAAGGGATTTCTACTTCCAAATTCATTTATTGATGGCGGTGCAATGGGAATTTCGCTTCTGTTTTCAGAAATTTCTGGCATTTCGCTATCAATTCTAATTGTGGCAATAAATTTGCCTTTCCTAATTCTTGGTTATTCACAAGTTGGAAAGGAATTTGCACTTAAAAGTATAGTTTCAATTATTGCACTTGCATTAATTGTCCATTTTGTTCCCTATCCAATAATTACATCTGATAAACTGCTTATTGCCGTTTTTGGTGGATTTTTTCTTGGTGCTGGAATTGGAATGGCAATTCGCGGAGGCTCAGTAATTGATGGAACTGAAGTTTTAGCAATTCATCTTAGCAAAAAAACTGGATTATCAATCGGCGATATTGTTCTAACGTTTAATATCATCATTTTTTCGTTCGGAGCTTACATCCTATCAATTGAAGTAGCTTTATACGCAATTCTTACATATTTGGCTGCTTCCAAAACGATAAATTTTATAATTGTTGGTGTTGAGGAGTTCACTGGAATAACCATCATTTCTGATTTTAGCGAACAAATTAGATTAATGATAACTGAAAAATTAGGCAGAGGTGTTACAATTTATGCTGGAAAAGGCGGTTTTGGAAAAAAAGGTGATATTTTAAAACAGTTTGATATAGTTTATACAGTTATTACTCGCTTAGAAATTGCACGACTTAAAAACGAAATAAACAATATTGATCCAAATGCATTTATAATTATGAATAGCATAAAAGATACAAAAGGTGGAATGATTAAAAAACGTCCTTTGCACGATTAAATTTTTTACAAACAATTAGCGTAATTAAAATGAAAAATTTAGACGACTTACAATTTCAAAAATTGGATTTTGAAGAATTTAAAACATTGGTTAAATGGGCAGAATTGGAAGGCTGGAATCCTGGTGAAAATGATGCTGAAATTTTTTGGCAAACCGATCCAAATGGCTTTTACGGATATTTCCACAAAAATGAACTTATTGCTGGTGGTTCAATTGTTTCTTACGATAAATTGTTCGGATTTATGGGATTTTTTATAGTAAAACCAGAGTTTCGCTCATTTGGAATTGGAAGAAAACTCTGGTATCAACGCCGCGATGCTTTATTATCACGATTAAACCGAAACGCTTCAATTGGAATGGATGGCGTAATTGCAATGCAACCATTTTATCAAAAAGGTGGATTTGAAATTGAATTTAGAGACGAGCGCCACGAAAAAATTGGCGAAATCTTTGAAATTAGTGAACACATTTCGTCAATAAATGAGCATGATTTTGAGTCTATTCTTGAATATGACAAAATGTGTTTCGGATTTCCGCGTCCACAATTTTTAATTCCTTGGCTAAAACAGAAAAATGTAAAAACATTCAAATTTGTCGAAAATGGAAAACTTGAGGGATTTGCAATTTTACGAAAGGCAGAAAAAGGATATAAAATTTGTCCTTTATTTGCCAATAACTATATAATTGCCGAAGAACTTTACAAAGCGTGTTTAAATTCAGCTGTGGGCGAATCAATTTATATCGATATTCCAGTCAAAAATAATGATGCTGTTAAGTTAATTCAAAACTTTGGCACAACTTACGTTTTTGAATGTGCAAGAATGTATTACGGAAAAGCTCCAAATATTGAAATTGATAAAGTTTTTGGAATTACAACTTTTGAACTTGGATAAAAGTAAACGATTTTTTTAATCAAATTAATCATAAAATTATTTTATACCATAAACGTACTTTTAATTAAATTGAAAGATGCTTAATTTTAGAATAAAGAAAGAATCAAATAATTCATAATTAGATTTATGAATTTAACCGTTTTTAATTAAATATGAGGTAGTTTTAATGACAGATTACAAAATTATTTGGACAAAAATTGATGAAGCACCTGCTTTAGCAACATATTGCTTACTTCCAATAGTAAAAGCATTTACAAAAGGAACTGGAATTGATGTTGAAACAAGAGATATTTCATTAGCTGGAAGAATTATTGCAAATTTTCCAGAAAATTTAACCGAAGAACAAAAAATTCCAGATTATTTAGCACAACTTGGCGATTTGGCTCAATCACCCGAAGGTAATATTATTAAATTGCCAAATATTAGTGCTTCAATTCCTCAATTACAAGCTGCAATTAAAGAATTACAAGAAAAAGGATACAATATTCCAAATTATCCCGAAGAACCAAAAAATGATGAAGAAAAAGAATTACAAAAAAGATTTGCCAAAGTTTTAGGTTCGGCTGTTAATCCAGTTCTCCGTGAAGGAAATGCAGATAGAAGAGCTGCAGTTTCAGTAAAGAAATTTGCACAAAAATATCCTCACAAAATGATGAAACCTTGGCCTGAATCTGGTTCAAAGGCTCGCGTTGCACATATGGAAGCCAATGATTTTTACGGAAATGAAAATTCCACAACAATTGAAAAAGCATGCAATGTTAGAATCGAATCTGTAAACGAAGCTGCTGAAATTTCAGTTTTAAAAGAAAAACTTTCACTTTTGGATGGTGAAGTTATAGATACAACAGTTATGAATGTTGCTTCACTCCGCAAATTTTATGCTGAACAAATTGAAGAAGCAAAAAAAGATGGAGTTCTTTTATCACTTCACTTAAAAGCAACAATGATGAAAGTTTCCGACCCAATTATGTTTGGGCATGCAGTTTATGTCTATTTTAAAGAAGCACTTGATAAACACTCTGATGTTCTAAAAGAAATTGGCGCAAATGTTAACAATGGTTTAGCTGATGTTCTTGATAAATTAAACAAACTACCAGCAGATAAAAAAGCCGAAATTGAAGCTGATATTGCAAAAGTTTATGAAATTCAACCTGCTCTTGCAATGGTCGATTCTCGAAAAGGAAAAACCAACTTACACGTTCCAAACGATGTAATTGTGGATGCCTCAATGCCAAATGTTGTTCGCGATGGTGGAAAAATGTGGAATAAAAATGATGAATTGCAAGATGTTGTTGCCATGATTCCAGACCGCTGTTACGCAACTATGTATAAAGAGATTATGGAAGATGCCAAGAAGAAGGGGCAGTTTGACCCAGCAACAATGGGAAATGTTGCAAATGTTGGCTTAATGGCTCAAAAAGCAGAAGAATATGGCTCACACGATAAAACATTTGAAGCAAAAACAAATGGAATTATTAGAGTTGTTGATTCTTTGAACAATTCAACTATTCTTGAACAAAAAGTTGAAAAAGGCGATATTTTTAGAATGAGTCAAGCAAAAGATTTACCTATTAGAGATTGGGTAAAACTGGCTGTAAATAGAGCAAAAGCAACTGGTTCGCCAGCAATTTTCTGGTTGGATGAAAATCGCGCTCACGATGCTCAAATGATTAAAAAAGTAAAACAATATTTGCCAGAACACGATACAAACGGACTTGATATTAGAATTATGAATCTAGTTGATGCAATGAAATTTACTGTTGAACGAGTTCGAAAAGGATTAAACACAATTTCAGTTACTGGAAACGTGCTTCGTGATTATTTAACCGATTTATTCCCAATTCTTGAATTAGGCACAAGTGCACGCATGCTTTCAATTGTTCCATTATTAAATGGTGGTGGATTGTTTGAAACTGGTGCTGGTGGTTCGGCTCCAAAACATGTTGAGCAATTATTAAAAGAAGGTCATTTAAGATGGGATTCACTTGGAGAATATTGTGCTATTGTTCCTTCTTTGGAAATGATTGCTGATAAATCCCAAAATATTAAAGCAACTTTGCTTGCCGAAACTTTGGATGTTGCAATTGGAACATACTTAGAAAATGGAAGAATGCCTTCGCGTAAAGTTAATGAAATTGACAATCGAGGAAGTTCATTCTATCTTGCAATGTATTGGGCAGATGCTCTTGCTGAGCAAAACAAAGATGCCGAAATGAAAGAACGTTTTACAAAAGTTGCAAAAGAGTTAAAAGAAAATGAATCAAAAATAGTTGAGGAATTGCTTTCTGCTCAAGGCAAACCTTCAGATATTGGTGGATATTTTATGCCAGATGAAATAAAAGTGAATAATGTAATGCGTCCAAGTGCAACATTAAATGCAATTATTGATGCAATGTAGATTTTGCTAAATATCTAAAATTCATTTGGGGGATTAACTTAAACGCTAATCCCCTTTTTATTTTAAAGAATTACTCAAAAAATTTAATTACTAAAATGATAATTTAAATTACAATAATAATAAGTTGGCTCTAATGAAATTAGGTTTATGACAAGTTATTCAACATTTTTGATGGTATGGTTTTTGTCAATCAATATTTTCAACAATCAAGAGAAAAATATGAACTTAAAATTATTACGATTTCTGCTTATCATTTTATTCACTTCAACTGTTTTTTATGCTCAAACTTACAAAGATTCCAAAGCGAATATTGAAGATAGAGTTAACGATTTAATAAGCAAAATGACACTTGAAGAGAAAATTGGGCAAATGCAACAAAATACTCTAAATGGAATTGACAATAATGTAATTAGTGAAATTAAAAATGGAAAAGTCGGTTCATTTTTAAACGCTGGCGATTTAGAAGCTAAAGCAAAATTGCAAAAAATTGCCGTTGAGCAATCTCGTTTGGGAATTCCACTAATTTTTGGTCGCGATGTAATTCACGGATATAAAACCGTATTTCCAATTCCACTTGGACAAGCAGCTTCTTGGAATCCTGATCTCGTCGAAAAAGGCTCAATAATTGCAGCTCGTGAAGCAGCCGAAGACGGAATACATTGGACATTTGCTCCAATGGTTGATATTTCTCGCGATCCACGTTGGGGACGTATTGCGGAATCTTGCGGAGAAGACCCATTTTTAGCAAGCAAACTTGGTGCAGCTTTAGTTAAAGGATTTCAAGGAAACGATTTAAGTAGCGAAAACACAATTGCTGCTTGCGTTAAACATTATGTTGGCTACGGCGCAACCGAAGGTGGAAAAGATTATAACACAACCTTAATTCCAGAACGTGAATTACGCGATATATATTTAAAACCATTTCAAGCATCTGTAAAAGCTGGCGCTGCAACTTTAATGAGCGCATTTAATGACTTAAACGGCGTTCCAACTTCTGCAAATAGTTTTACTCTAAAAACAGTTTTGCGCGATGAATGGAATTTTGATGGATTTGTCGTAAGCGATTGGGGCGCAGTTTCCGAATTAATAAATCATGGAATTGCAAAAGATGGTTCAGAAGCCGCATTAAAAGCTGCAAATGCGGGCGTAAACATGGAAATGGTTTCTCGCCATTTTACTGAAAATCTTTCAAAACATATCGCAGATGGAAAAGTTGAACAAAAATGGATTGATGAATTAGTCGCTGGAATTTTGCGAGTTAAATTTAGACTCGGACTTTTTGAAAATCCTTACACACGAATTACCGAAAATCTTAAAACTCTTTCCGATGAATTTAAAGAAGTTGCAAAACAATCCGCAATTGAAAGTACTGTTTTATTGCAAAACGAAGATGATTTTCTTCCACTAAATGATAGATTTAAGAAAATTGCAATTATTGGACCTTTGGCTGATTCTCCTTTAGATCAACTTGGAACTTGGACTCCAGACGGCGAAGCCAAAAATACAATTACACCATTAATGGCAATTAAGGAAGAATTTGGAAATTCAATTGAAATTAACTTTTGCAAAGGATTAGAAAATGCTCGCAGCAGCGAAACGGATTATTTTAAGAAAGCTGTAGAAACTGCAAAAAAATCAGATGTTGTTCTTCTCTTTGTTGGCGAAGATTATCTTCTTTCTGGCGAAACTCACTCACGTGCATTCATAAATCTGCCTGGTGTTCAAGAAGATTTAATTAAAACAATATCCAAAACTGGAAAACCAATTGTGTTGGTTATAATGGCAGGAAGACCTTTAACATTTGGAAACATCACAAAAGATGTAAAATCAATACTTTATGCGTGGCATCCTGGAACAATGGGCGGACAAGCTTTATCGGATATTATTTTGGGAAAAGTTTCGCCATCTGGCAAATTGCCGGTAACATTTCCAAGAACTGTTGGACAAATTCCACTTTATTATAACCACAAAAACACTGGAAGACCACCAGCACCAAATCAGCTTGGAAGAACAATTGGAACTCCAGAAAATCCCGATGGTTTTGCATGCTATTATTTAGATGTTGATTACACTCCAGCCTATAATTTTGGATTTGGAATGTCGTATGCAACATTTGAATACTCCAATTTAAAAATTTCATCCAATAAAATTAGAATGGATGAAAAGTTGGAAGTAAAAATAACAGTTAAAAACACTGGTAAAATTGAAGCAAAAGAAATTGTGCAACTTTACATAAGAGATATTTATGGAAGCGTTACAAGACCAGTAAAAGAATTAAAAGCATTTGAAAAGATAAATTTAAGCCCTGGCGAGGAAAAAGAAGTTATATTTACAATTTCTTCAGATGACTTAAAATTTCATAATATTGACATGAAATATGTAGCAGAACCTGGTGATTTTGAACTTTTTGTTGGAAGTTCTTCAAACAATAACGATTTATTAAAAACTAATTTTGTAATTGAATAGTTAAATAAATGCTTCCAAAATTAAACTGTTTACTCCACTTTTTAATTTTGGAAGCTAATTTTTCTATTTTTGTAATAAATCTCTAATTTCACGCAAAAGCAAAATATCTTCTGATATTTTGGGAGTTTCTACTGGTTTTACATCTTCTTTCTTTTTTAACTTATTAATTCCCTTAATAAAAATGAAAATAACGAAAGAAATGATTAAAAAATCGATTACTGCACCCAAAAACAAACCGTAATTTAAATTAACAGCTTCAGAAGTTTCGGTTTTACTTTTTAATTCAAAAACTAAATCAGTAAAGTAACTTCCACCAAGCAATAACCCAATTGGAGGCATTATAACATTATTAATTAAAGAAGTGACTATTTTTCCAAAAGCGCCACCAATAATAACAGCAACAGCCAAATCGACAACATTTCCTTTCATTGCAAAATTTTTAAATTCTTTTAACATTTTTTAATCCTTTTTTAAGTGTTAATAAAATATAATAAATCCAATTTTAAATTTTAACAAAATTTTAGTTTGGATAAAAAAAAGCCAATCAAATATTTGATTGGCTTTAATTTTTTTGAAGTAACCCAATTTTTATCCAAAAAGAGTTTGAGCTTCGTTATAAGTTTCGTCATCAACTATTTTAAGAGTTCCAACAGCCTCTTCAAGTGAAACTGCAACTATTTTTGTTCCTCTTAATGCAGCCATTTTGCCAAAATCTTTAGCTTCAACTAATTCAGCAGCTTTAATTCCAAATCTACTTCCAAGAACTCTATCAGAAGCAGTTGGTGAACCACCACGTTGAATATGCCCAAGCACAACTGCTCTTGTTTCATAACCTGTTTCTTTTTCAATTTCTTCAGCAACTATATTACCAATTCCACCAAGAGCAACATGACCAAAAGAGTCTTTTTTCAAGTTTTGAAGCACGAACGAACCATCCTTGTCATAAACATCTTCCGTGTGAATTTTTGCACCTTCAGAAACTACAACAATACTAAATAATTTACCACGTGCGTGTCTTGCTTTAATAACGTCACAAATTTCAGATATTTTGAATGGTTTTTCTGGAATAAGAGTAATATCTGCTCCGCCAGCCAGTCCAGCATGCAAAGCAATCCAACCAGCATGACGACCCATAACTTCAACAACAATAACTCTATCGTGCGATTCAGCGGTTGTGTGTAATCTATCAATAGCTTCGGTTGCAATATTAACTGCTGTATCAAAACCGAATGTATAATCAGTTCCACTTAAGTCGTTATCAATAGTTTTTGGAACGCCAACAACATTAATTCCGTCTTTATATAACTTTGCAGCAACACCAAGAGTATCTTCTCCACCAATTGCAATTAAAGCATCAAGACCCATTTCTTTGTAGTTATCAATTGCTTGTTGATAGTAATTTTTGCCAGTTTCGTAAAGATTTGTTCTTGATGAACCAAGAATAGTTCCACCACGATGCAAAATTCCAGAAATAGCTGCGTGATCGAGAGTATAAAAATTTTTGTTTAGCAAACCTCTCCAACCATTTTTAATACCAACAACTTCGTGACCTAATGAGAGAGATTTTCTAACCGCACCTCTAATCACTGCATTTAAGCCGGGGCAATCGCCACCGCCTGTTAAAATTCCAATTTTCATATTACACCTTAAATTTATTTTATATTAACGTCAATTTTGCAAATTTTGTAAGAAGATGTTTGGGCCCAAACTCTTCAAAAGCAATACTAATTTTTTGATTTTCGCCAACGCCACCAATGGCAAGAATTTTTCCATCACCAAATTTTTCGTGATTTACTCTACTTCCAACTCTGAGCGAACGTCGTTCTTGGTCAAATTCATCAAAATCCTCTTGATAAAGCTCGTCATAATAAGCACGTCTTCTTCTGGAAGCAGTTTTTCGTTGACCATTATTTAACTCTTTTACGGTAGAAGGATCTAACTCACCAATAAATCGTGAAATATCTTGATAAGCAACTTCTCCAAATCTATATCGCGAGCGGGCGTATGAAAAAATAATTTTACGTTCTGCACGAGTAACTGCAACGTAAAACAATCTTCGCTCTTCTTCAATATTGGAATCAGAGTCAAATTTTTTATTTAATGGAAAAATATCTTCTTCACATCCAGAGACAAAAACTACAGGAAATTCTAAACCTTTGGCGCTATGTATTGTCATTAGAGTTACATAATTTTCATCTTCTTCGTACGAATCAACTCCAGCAATTAGCGAAACTTCGGCTAAAAAGTCATCAATTGTTGTGTGTTTATGTTCTTTTGTATATTCGGCAATACTATTTAATAACTCTTGAACATTATCAAAACGTTGACGTGATTCAAGCGAATTTTCGTCCTTATACATTTTAAGAACGCCAAGATCAGCAATTAAAGCCGAAGTAAGTTCGGTTAAAGATAGTTGCTCTTTTAAATCGATATATTTATCAAGAAGCAATTTAAATTGCTTAACATTTTTTTGAATTCTTTCTTTTACTTCAATTACTTCAAAAATACGTGCCATTGTAGCAAATAGAGTAATATCAAACTTACGAGCAAAAGCAATCATTTTACTAATTGAAGTGCTTCCAATTCCCCTTTGTGGAAAATTCATAATACGAAGCAAACTTTCTTCATCGTTCTGATTAGCCAAAATTCTAAGATAAGCCACAACGTCTTTAACTTCTTTTCTTCTAAAAAACTCAACTCCGCCAACAATTTTGTATGGTAATTTTTCGCGACGTAAAGCTTCTTCCATTGCTCGAGATTGCGAATTTATTCTATAAAGAATTGCAATATCTTTTAAGGAAATTTTTTGTGCAGCAATTTCTTTTTTAATCTGTTTGGAAATTTGAAAAGCCTCATCTTTTTCGTCGGTACAACGAATAATTGTAAGCATTTCGCCTTCTTCATTATTTGTCCAAAGGGTTTTTTCTATTTGATTCACATTATTTTTAATAACTGAACCAGCCGCTTTTAGAATTTTCTTGGTTGAACGATAATTTTGTTCCAATCTAAATATTTGAGTTTTTGGAAAATCCTTCTCAAAATTTAGCATATTATCAAGATCAGCACCTCTCCAACCATAAATTGATTGAGCATCATCGCCAACCGCGCAAAGTTTTGTTCTTCCGGTTACAAACAATTTTATAATTTCATACTGAGCTTTGTTTGTATCTTGAAATTCATCAACAAGCACGTATTTGAAATCTTTTTTATATTTAGCTAAAATTCTTTCATTATTATTAAATAATTGAATTGGTTTTAACAGCAAATCATCAAAATCCATTGAATTGTTTTCAAATAATCGCTTGTTATATTCAGTATAAACTTGAGCAAATCGTTTTTCTGTTGGGGTTTCGGCATGATGTTTTGCATATTCTTCTGGAAGAATCATTTTGTTTTTTAGCGAACTAATCATATGATGAATTGCCGAAGGCGATTTTTCATCAATTGAGACATTTAAAGCTAACAACACATTTCCCACAAGGGCAACTGAATCTTCTCTGTCGTAAATAGAAAAATTTTGTCTGTAATTAATGTGTTCGGCTTCAGTTCGCAAAATACGAGCTAAAATTGAGTGAAAAGTTCCCATCCATAGTTGCTTTGCTTTTGAAACTCCAATCATTGAAGTTATTCTGTTTTTCATTTCTTTTGCAGCTTTATTTGTGAACGTTAGAGCCAATATATTTGATGGTTCAAAACCATCTTCAATTAAAAATGCAATTTTATGAGTTAAAACTTTTGTTTTTCCTGAACCAGCTCCGGCAACAATTAAGTGTGGACCTGCATTATATTGAACTGCCTCAAGCTGTGCTTCATTAAGATCTTTCAGTGATTTCATAATTTCTTTTTTTTGTGAGATTGATTTAATAAGCTAATTTTTTGATTATCATTAAATATTGCTAAAATTTAATCTGCAAAATTACGTAAATCATTAACGGAATCAAAATTTAGGTGTGCTTTTTATTGTTTTTTGTTTGCATTTCAGCCTAAAAACTAAGTCTTTTAGGCTGAAATTAGTAAATTTGTAATATTATAAGGTAAATTAAATATTAAAGATAAGTTTAATTACATTCAATTTTACAAGTAGAATTACATTAATAATTTACCATTTTCCATAACTATTTTGCCATCAAAATAGACAGTTGGTTTTGTAATTACCCCATCTAAATGAATTGGAACATCAACATTTCCGCCCATTGTTATGTTATTTCCTAAAGCTAAATGAACCGTTCCTAAAACTTTTTCATCTTCAAGTAAATTTCCACTAAGAATTGTTTTATCATTTGCTCCAATTCCGAGTTCTGCAATATTTCTTGCCATTTTGCCATGCGCATCCAGCATTTTAATCAACTTTTTGGCTTGCGAGCCACCTGTTATTTTTGTGGCAAAACCGTTTTCGACTACAATTTTTATTGGTTGCTTACCAATAACGCCAATTCCGGACATAGAACCATCAACAACAAATATTCCATTGGCACTACCTTCAATTGGAGCGGCATAAGTTTCGCCAGTTGGCAAATTTCCACCCTCTCCTTTTTTGTGAAACAAACCTTTACTTGCAATTGCGGTTCTTCCGCCAATTTTTAATGTAATATCTGTCCCATTTGGAGCTGTAATTTTAACGTTATCTGTTTTATCAAATACTTTTTTCATTTTAAGAGTTAAATTGGCAATTTTCTTGTAATCGGCACTCAAGCCTCTAACCATTACGTCGGTGGTAATTCCTGGAAAAGTTGCTACGCGAACTCCAAGTGAAGCTGCAGCTCGACGTGCATTTGTGTGAGTTAAAGATTTTTTTGTTGGAAGCAAAACTACGTTAAATTCTTTCATCAAATCGGCAACATATTTTGGTGGTTCTTGTCCGTGAGTTTCCCACGATTTCATTTCCACATACAAAGATTCGTGACCGAGATTTAAGGCATTCAAATATAATGCTTTGCCAATTTCGTTAGTTAATTCGTCAGTAACGACAAGCACTTTTTCTTTTTTCTTGGTTGCCATGCAATCGGTTATTGCAATCCGGCATGCTTTGTCTAATTTTGTCAATTTCATAATTTTCTCCAATTAGTTTTATTTATTAACATTTTTGAGATAAGATATTGAAATAAAATAAATTTTTGTTATTAAAGTTCATTTATTTAGAAAGGAATTCCAACATTTAGTTGCACAGCACCCTGAAAACCACCAGTTGAAATCAATTTTTCGTTTAAATCTTCACTTGGAACAGCAGTTCCATCTTGGTCATTGGTTAAGTTATCAATTTCAATAAATGTGAACATTCCAGTAGCTTCAACGCTCACATAATCTTGGATAATATTAAAAATTAATCCCGAACCAACAGAGTATCCCATTTTTACTTTATCAGGTGTGTAGATATTTTCGATAGAAATGCTGTTAGCCATCGGATTATTGCTGTAGTTTTTATAAGTAAGTTTCGGTGAAAAAAATTTCAATTCGCCATCTAAAATCTTCCAATCAATAAAACCGAGTAGTGGAATTCCTAAATCTAATCCAATTCCCCAATTATTCATTTCAAATTTTGCATTATGAAAATTGTAATACCCAAAATTATCTGGAATTTTTATAACTTGTTCATCAGAAAGAAACTGATAGTATCCTTTAACAGTAAAAAAGAATTTTGAATATTGTGCCCGAACAAGATTGATACCTACTTTAAAGCCTTTTCCTTCTTCAAAATTAAATGTTTCATTATGTGCAAACATCAAAGGTTGATTAACGAGAATATTTAAATGGGTATTTAATCCATCAGCCTCATATTTTTGAACAGAAAAACCACCAAACACTCCAGATAAGCCCAAACAACCAAATCCACAAGATTGAGCATTAGTTTTGGAAAAACCTAAGATTACAAGTGTGATAACAAAATATTTAATTAAAACATTTTTCATATTCAATTTTCGATTTTTTGTTTTTTACTTTTTCAATATAGTTAATTCAATTATAAGTTACTTGTTTTTTCGAACAGCATTATTAACTTTGTTGAATGCATTTGCCTAATAAATTGGACTACTCTATTTTCTGCTGGTTCAATTAGTTCGCCAAAATTAGCTCTTGCTAATTTAGTTATTTCATTAACATTATTTGATGCATTAATTTGTTCCCAAATAAATGAGCCAATTTCGTCCAAATCAATTTTATATGGCTTATTAACCAATGTTCTAAAAAATATTTTTTCGATAAATGTCGGCTTTTTGAAATATAAAACCGTTACAATTTCATTGTTTTTTTCGTGTTCACAAATTCGTTTTGGAACAAGTTCCAAATACTGCTCGTCTGTCATTTTTCTCTTTTTCTTTGTACGTTAATTCTCTATAAATAAAACCTTCAAGGTTTTTAAAAACCTTGAAGGTTTATTAATGTTTATAATTATTGACTAAATACTATTTCATTCCAACTTCTAAACCATGTCCATTTTCACTTTTTTCTTCGCGACGCAATAAATATGCAAAAATAAATCCGATAATACCCAAAATTGAAAGAATCCACATTCCCATTGCATAACCGCCAGGATTTTCTGCTGAAGCGCCAGAAATATCGTTTGACCATCCAAGCAGATAATTGAAAGCAAATACTCCAATTTGTTGTATTAAAGTCATTATTGAATATGCAGTTCCTAATCTGTTTTGTTTAACAAGATAAGCAACTGAGGGCCACATAATTGCTGGAATAAGCGAAAATGCAATACCTAACATAATTATTGGAACATATAAAGTAATTCCAGAATAAACGAGCATTAAATAGACTGGTAAAATCAAAATTGAACCAAACATCATCATTGTGGCACGTTTTCCAATTTTATCAGCCAAAAGTCCAAATAGCGGAGTTGCTATCATTGAAGCAAAAATTAAAGCGCTATTAAGTTGTCCAGCAAATTCCCTACTCGCACCGTGTGCTTCCATGTAAAACTTAATTGCAAATGTTCTAAAAGGAAAAACAGCTGAATAAAAAGTTACACATAGAATTACGATGTACCAGAATGACTTTTCAAAATTGAACATTTCGGAAAAAACGAATTTATCAGTTTCTGCAGCTTCTCCAAGCTCATAATTTCTTTCGGCGTAACTTTCCATAAACCAATAGGTTAATCCTCCAATAACGCAAGTTAATCCAATTATAAAAGCAACATAAAGAGGATCGCTCCAATTATTGTAAAAACTGCTTCCCCAAGTTGGCGACCAATCGGCAGCAAATGAGCCGAGACGAGCAATTGTTAGGTTTATTCCAAAAGCAAAACCGAGTTCTTTTCCTTTAAACCATTTTGCAAGAGCGGTAGTAATTGCAACAATTAGTGGCTCAGCACCAAAACCAAGCATCAACCTTCCTGCAAGCATAACATAATATTCAGAACTTAGAGCAGTTACAAGTGCTGCAATTGATGAAATAGTTCCAAAAATTAAAATGGAAGCTTTAACACCAATTCTGTCAATTATTGGTCCACTTATCATAAGAATAAACACGGCTGCAAAACTATAAATTGAATATAAAGAGCCAATATCTACATCAGAAAAGCCCAATGCGGATTTTAGCATATCGGCTATTGGAGCAATGCTATCGTAAATATAGTAATTTCCAAACATTGCAAGACTAACCAGTATTAATACAGACCATCGGTAAAATGGAGATGGAACCTTTTTTATTTCATTATTTATCATTATTTGCTCAACTTTTTACTTTTTCATCTTCATTTTTGGAAATAGCAAACATAAATAGTACAATTGCCAACCCAAGGAAAAGAATTAGCGAAACCAAATCGCCAGTAAGTCCAAGACTTTCGCCAATACCTGTATTTAATTTATCAGCAACAGAAATTTCAGTTCCATCAGCACTTTTTTCCCAAATCCAGCCTTTTAATGATGCTATAACAATTCCAGTTAACGCACCACCAGCAATTAAACCAGAACTTAACAAAGCTCCAGGTCCAATATCTGATTCACTTTCGTCAGATTTTTTAATTTTATCGACAATTAGTTTTATCAATCCACCAATAAATATTGGACTGCTAACAGAAAGTGGCAAATAAGCGCCAACTGCAAATGGAAGCGAGCGAACTCCGCTTAACTCCATAACTGCGGCTATTCCCATTCCAACAAGCACTAATCCCCAAGGAAGATTTTGACTTAACAATCCTTTAATAACTGTTGCCATTAAAGTAGCTTGAGGTGCTGGAAGTTGATCTGAGCCGATTACCAAAATGTCGTTTAACAAAATAATTGTAAATCCAATAACAAGTACAGAAGCGACAACACCTATCAATAAACCAAGCTGCTGTTTAATAGGAGTTGCGCCAACAATGTAGCCAGTTTTCAAATCTTGCGAAGTAGCACCAGCATTTGCAGAAGCAATGCAAACAATTGAGCCAACAACAAGCACAATTGGTTGATAAATTTCACCAGTCCAACCAACAGCTACAAATATTAGTGCAGTTGCCATAAGAGTCGCAATTGTCATTCCAGAAATTGGATTTGAAGAAGAGCCAATTAATCCAACAATTCTTGATGAAACTGTAACAAAGAAAAATCCAAAAACAACAATCATAACCGAAGAAAGAAAGTTTGTTGGAATTGAAGGAATTGCAACCATCAAAATTACGAGCAAAACACTTCCAATAAGCACAAATACTAAAGGAATATCTTTTTCTGTTCTGAGTTTAACTTTGTTAGCATTTGCTTTATTGTCACGTAAATCTTTAAAAGAATCCTTAAAAGCATTTACAATTGTAGGAAATGACCGAACAAGAGTAACAACTCCACCAAAAGTAACAGCGCCAGCACCAATGTAACGTATATAATTACTCCAAATTTCGGCAGCAGACATTTCGGAAATTAACTTGGTTGCAGGAGCAAAAACGGTAGTCATGTGGTCGCCAAGTAAAGTAATTAGTGGAATAAGAACGAGCCAAGAAAGCACGCCACCAGCAACCATAATTCCAGCAATTTTAGGCCCAATTATATAACCAACGCCAAGTAATTCTGGGGTAATTTCCCCAGTCACAGTTCCATTTGGAAGTGCAGAATTTCTACTAAAAATATAACGAGGCACGTCCTTCCAAAGACCAAAAAGTGACATTAATATTTTATATGCGAAAGCTATTCCCAAACCGTAAAATACTTTTTGTGCAAGTTTGCCACCTTTTTCGCCAGCAATAAGAACATCCGCACAAGCAGTTCCTTCTGGAAATGGTAGTTTTCCGTGTTCTTTAACAATAATTGACCGACGTAGTGGTATCATAAAAAGAACGCCCAAAATTCCACCAGCTAAAGCCAACACAAATATTTGGAAATATTGAAAATATTCTTTTCCACCAGGCAAAAACAAAAGTGCAGGAATTGTGAACACAACACCAGCAGCTACAGATTCACCAGCAGAACCAATTGTTTGAACCATATTATTTTCTAATATTGTTCCTTTTCCAAATTTTTTAATAACCGAAATTGAAAGAACAGCAATTGGAATTGAAGCACTGACTGTAAGTCCGACTTTAAGTCCAAGATAAACCGTAGCGGCTCCAAAAATTATTCCAAAAATAGCACCGAGAATAATGGCTTTTGGTGTAAATTCTGGAATAAAATCAGTTGCAGCAACATACGGTTTGAAGTTAACATTTTTTTCTTCGTTCATGATATCTCGTAATTTTAGTATAAAAAGAAATTAACCCTCGAATATTTTGAAATAACTTATTATTTGCAAGTAATAAATAAATTATTTTTATTTTAGAAGACAGAAAGGAAGATGTTTCTCAACTCAACATACTATATGTTATTCAATTTTCATTCCGTAGCTAGCATTAAATATTCCATTAGGCTGTAAGATTATTAAGTCATCCAAATTATTAAAACTGTTTATGTTGCACGTCATTGGTTCAATTGCAATAGAATTTCTTTCAGGTGGGGTATAAACCTGAATATAATTATATTTTCCTACACCAATTTCTTGCCACAAAATAATCTTCAAATTCTTTTCTCGATTAAATAATTCTGTGGAATGAATATCTCTATTGGAGTTTAGTTTGAAGCAAGAATCAAATTCGTTTTTGTTAATTTGAGTAAGTGTATTAAATTTATTGTATGTTTTTCTATTTCCATTTGGGATAGAATGATTATCTACTTCTATGAATTCATCAGCTTCGAATCGCAAAAAATGATTATCAATATTTTGGTTAAACGATAAAAATGGATGCCATCCATCGCCCATTGGAAAAGGTTCAGTTGAAATATTAGTGACTTTGGTTTCAAAAGTAAATCCATCTTTTATACTAAGAATATATTTCAATTCAATAATAAATGGGAAGGGGAAGCCTTTATTTTCGCCATTATAGACATAATTAAATGTTGCTTCTATATATTTTGAAGTAATTTTTGAACAAATCATTTCAAACGGTTTGTCATAAACAAATCCATGACAAGCATTATTTTCCTCTTGATAATTGAGTGGCAAGTTATAACTATTTCCGCTAAAGCTATATTTACCATCCCTAATTCTATTTGGGAAAGGAAATAGTTTTGCGGAATTATAAATCCCTTTATTTTCAAATGCGTTTATATCTAAATTTCCATTAAGCAAATGATGAAGCTTTCCATTTTTTAATAATACTATTTCATTAACATTTGCTCCGAAACCCGGTATTATGGAAACATACTCGCCAGTTGATTTGGAAAATAACTTTACTCTTTCTATGCTATTTATACTCTCACATATTATTGAAAACACTATATTATTTCACTCCAATTATTTCTGTTAGCTTTGAACTATTTATTTTCCTACTGTTTTGATATTTTTATTAATCTTTTACGACCTTACATATAACTGAATCACCTTTAACGCCTTCACTATTTACTTTAACTAAAATATCTCCTTCACCATTTTTGATTGCTCTAATTATCAACATAGCCTTTCCATAGAATAATTTTCTTTCATCTGAGTTAAATGGTTCCAGGGATTGAGGATTTCCATTTCCAACACCAATAATTTCCGCTGGGCCTTCAATTTTGAATTTTAGCAAATTCTGAGCAAGTGGACAAAAGTTGCCGTCAGAATCAAAAGCTTCAATTTTAATATATGATAAATCTTCTCCACTCATATTCAGTAGTTGTCTATCTGGAGTAAGTTTAATAGAAGCTGCCTTGTCTGAAGTTTTAATAACTTTTTCGCCAATTATCTTACCTTCTTTATAAGCAACAACTTTTAATTCACCTGGTTGATATTTAACATTCTCCCACATCAATCTATAACGCTCAAAAGGATTATTAGATTTAGGGTGCTTTTCTTTTATCCCAAAAGATTTTCCGTTTAGAAACAATTCTCCTTTATCACCATTGGTATAAACGAATACTAGGATATTTTCACCTTCATGACCTTCCCAGTTCCAATGAGGAAGAATATGAATAGTAGTCTTTTCTGGAGCCCAGTGACTTCGGTATAAATAATATCTATCTTTTGGAATACCAGCTAAATCAACTATTCCAAAATATGAACTTTTTGCTGTTTCTTCTTTAGTAATTTTCCCCTCTTCTAAAAAAGCAAAGTTGTATGGAGTTGGCTCACCAAGATAATCAAATCCAGTCCAGACAAATTCACCCGCAACGTATTTATCTTCTTCCTGCCACGTAAAATCATATTCAGCCGGCTCTGCCCAATCAGGAGCATTCATATCATATGAACTTACTTGAAGATCATCAATTGAAAAATCAGTTTTTTCTTTTGGCAAAGGCAAGGAATAATATCCACGAGTACTAACTGTTGAAGCCGATTCACTGATTATAACTGCTTTTGTTGGTTCTGCATTCCGTGCTGGAAGATATCTTCTACCATAGTTCCATGAATGAACATCTATTAATTCGTAATGACGATATTTTACACTTTCCATATTATCATTTACCATTGTTATAGGTCGTGAAGAATCATGTTTTTTGAAATAACTTATCATTTCAACTAATTTATTATAACTTCCATTTTCATTAGATTGAATGTCCCTCATTTCGTTTCCAATACTCCACAGAATTATTGAAGGATGATTTCTATCTCTTTTTACAAAGTTGGTTATATTTCTCTCAGCAGATTCAAAGAAATCTTTTCCAGGTAGGAAATCTCCTTTCCTATCCCATTTATCATAAGATTCATCAATCACTAAAAAACCCATTTCATCACAGAGTTCTAGCAATTCTGGCGCTGGCATATTATGACTTGTTCTAATAGCGTTGCAACCCATTTCTTTCATAATTTCCAATTGTCTTTGCATCGATCTTTTGTAAAATGCCGCGCCAAGTGGTCCTTGATCGTGATGAAGATTAACACCTTTTATTTGTAATCTTCTGCCATTTAAATGAAATCCATCATTTGTAGTGAACTTAGATGTTCTAATTCCAAACTTTGTATAATTTGTATCCGAATCAATTCCATTACTTTTGATGATTGTTTTAATAGTATAAAGGACAGGCGTATCAACATCCCAACGTTCTGGTGATATTAGAGTCACCCATTGTTCAAATTCGTATTTAGAATTTGATTGAACTTTCTCTTCATGTTTTGCAACGGCAACCACATTTCCTAAAGGACTTAATACTGTAGATTCTATTGTGACAAGTTTATCTTTAAGCTCATCATTTATAACAGACGTAAGAATTTTTACATCCGTCCAAGTATCCTCAACCGCTGGCGTTGAAACATAGGTACCCCAAACATCAATATGGACTGGGTTTGCAACAATCATTTGAATTTTTCTATAAATCCCAGCTCCTGGATACCATCTGCTTTCGTGCTCTCGTGTATCAACGTGGATTGCAATAGTATTTTCATTCCCATAATTTAGATAATCTGTTGCATCAATATAAAATGAATTATAACCGTAATCCCATTCACCTGCTAGCTTTCCATTTATATATATTTTAGGAAAAGCCATTATGCCATCAAACATAAAATATATTTTTTTGCCTTCAAGATTCTTATCAATATTAAATTTCTTTCTATACCAACCTTCACCTTGCCAAGGTAATTTTGCAGTTTCTGATTCTCCCAATGGGTCAAAAGGTCCAGCAATTGCCCAATCGTGTGGAATGTTTACATTCTCCCATTTAGTATCATCATAATTTATCTTTTCAGCACCAACTATTTCACCTTTGGAAAACTTCCATGCAGGGTTAAAATTATAGTTCTCTTTGCCTATGATATTTAAATTAGATAGTTGAAGAAAACTAAATATAAGAAATAATGGTATTTTCAAATTTTTCATAATTTGTCTCAAATAAGTGTCTTTTTATAATTGATAAATTTTACAGTAAATTACTCGTAAATAACAAATGAGCCGTATGGTCTAATATCCAATTGACTTACGGAGTTTTTGCCAAATACTTTTTCCATTTTGATAATGTAGTCTTCAGTATATTTTTTAGGTAAAAACACTACAATGGTTCCAGCAAATCCACCACCATGAATCCTGTAAGCACCTTCACCAATATCATCTATATAATCTTCGGTTAGTGCATAAGCCAAAGACATTGGTTGAATATTTACATCTTTTGTGGAATAAATATTTTGAACATATTTAAATGAAGACGCACCAGAAGCTTTTACCATATTTAAGAACTCAATTAGATTTTTATCTTGTAAAGCTTTCACTTGCAAATCAACCCGCTCATTTTCTTTAATAAAATGAAATGCGCGTAATATTGCTCTATCTGATGTCCCTTTTCTTAATTCATTCCAATTATCAAGTAATAATTGATAATCAATTTCTGAACATTTTTCCTTGTCAAAATATTTTGCAACTTGTTTCATTTCGTATGGAATAGAGGCATAATCTTCTGTTAAATTTTGATGCGATCCTCCAGTATTAACAACAAGAATTTTATAATCATAATCTGAAAGGTTAAATTCTACCTTTTTAATTATTGGATTTTGAGTGTTATTAAAATCAATAGCTATAACCCCACCAATAGCGCAAGCAAGCTGATCCATAAGTCCGCATGGTTTGCCAAAGTATTCATTTTCTGCAAACTGGCCAATCTTTGCAATTATATGTGGCTCTATTTCATTATTGTTATATAGATAATTAAATATTGCTCCAATAGCTATTTCAATTGAGGCAGATGAACTTAAGCCCGAACCTTGCAAAACATCACTAGTTAGAACCCCTTTAAATCCACCTATTTTATACCCATGTATTATAAATCCAGCGGCAATGCCACGAATTAAAGAATTAGTTGTTCCTTCTTCTTTCAAGTTTGAATTTAAATCCATTAGATTAACTACAAATTTATCATCGTACATATCTGATTTTAGAATTACAGTATTTTCATTTTTTGAAACACATGTAACAATATCTAAATTGATGCTTGCCGCAATAACTTTACCACCATTGTGATCAGTGTGGTTACCACTTATTTCAGTTCTGCCTGGAGTACTTATTATCGAAATATTTTCATTCTGCGGGAAATATGAATAATAGTTTTCAAGAAGTTTATTATATCTATCTTTTTGGTATTCAATTACGGCGTTATCTTCACCGTATAGAAAACTAATATTATTTTTAAAATTATCTAACTTAATTTTTTCCATAGATTACAATCGATTAATTATTTAATTATTAATGTAAGACATATTTTATAACTCATCTATTTACCTTGTTTATCAAATACTGCATACATTTCATTAATTCTTAGAGTTATATTTATATTTGTATTTATTTGGACTTCATTTAATGGAATTGCAATTTGAATAAACTCCAATCTTGCATTTTCAGATTCTACATAGTTTTCTTTGTTACTTGATTTATACCAATATGGCATAAATGTTGGGTATGGTCTTGGTAACAATGCATATTCAATTGATTTATGCTCGCATTCTCTAATTTCTTTCCCACTTTTTAGGTCTTCTTTTGAAATCCGTTTCACAAAACCCAAATTATTGCTATAAATAAATCTTAAGTCAACTGAATCAATTACATCACAAAAGAATTCAGCATTTAATGATATTAATGATATTAATTGATTCCCATATTTTTCAACCTCATCACCTACATATATTTGTGCTACAAATTCATCCGCTTTTTTTATGTAGTCATATAAGGAAATTGAATATGAATACGAATTAGATTTTGATGGTAGCAAATCAGTCCTATATCTTAGCAAATTCCAGTCATTAGATAAAATTATATTATCACTATTTTCTTTTGGATTGAATATTATTTTTGATTTTTCATAAGGCTTAACCAAAACCTGATATCCATTATTTGCATTAAAGCCCCAATTATTAGGTTCTATTTGATAATTGCCTGGATATGTAATAATCTTATTATCATTTTGAACAGTTATATAATATTCAATTATACCGTTTGTTAAAAGTTCATTTGGAATTTTTGCTTGGTATTTAAACGTACTAGTTTTTATCATTTCAAATTTACTGAAACCTTTCCATCCGTATCTGCGTGCATAAACAGAAACTTTTGGATTATATATTTCTGTATATAATTCAGCATTTATTATTAATGAATCGCCTTCACATATTTCTTTATAAGTACTATTCTTAATATTGATTACGTCGTATTTGTGGTTGGTTATTTTTCTTAATCCAGCAAAATCAAAAGGTGATAACCTGATATTAGAGTTCCCATTTAGTTCAACATTAGAGATGATATAACTTCCAGGCAATAAAAATAATTCATTATTAATTGCTTTTCCAATTAATTTAGTTTTCACTCCATTTTGATAAACATAATACTCACTCCCAACTTTGGGCAAAACTATTTTAATTTTTCTTGCTGACCAAATTAGCCTTGCAACTGGGTCTTCAAGATTATTATTTCCAAACGGATCTTTTATCCAAACCGCGTCGGGGAATATTTCTAGTTTCCATTTCCCTTCTTCAATTTTATCAATAAAGTAAGCACCTGTTCCCTCATATTTAATTATCTCAGAATTTCCTACACCTGCAACATGTTCAAGTTTTTCTATATTTTTCGGCTTCTTATTTGTTGAATTGCTATAAATATATTTGGTGTTAGTATTTAACAAGCTAAAATCTTCTTCATAATTTATACTGAAATTACTTTTAGAATTAGTATTTGAACTGATATCAATTCTTTCACTTTGCTTGTCCGTAAATAAATTGGATGCGACTAAAAATCCAATTGCTTTGCTTGGAGTATAAGCAAGATTTAAATAATGCGTAGTGTATTCGGCATTATATGCTGCTATTGGTGTTGGGTCGTAGCTGAACATTGTAGCCCATTGCATTCCAGCATTTTTAAAACTCGAAGCCATCATCGGATACATTGTGGAAGCCGCAATATCTGGTGCATCAAATTCATAAACCATTTTAGCTTTATTAGCAATTTTTGTTGAATAAGTTGGCAATGGATATTGACTTACATGTGGCAAATAATTTCCACTAAGAGTGCTTCCATGGACCAAACCAGTTGGATACCACTGGAAAGAAATACCATCTACTTTTGAATTTGCAACACCAATCCATTGCTCTTTATCTGGGTTCTGACTTATATTAAAATATATTGGCTTGGTAACATTAGCATTTTGTAAAACATCAACCATTTCGTTCACATAATTTGTAACGGCTACACTATCAGCGGGGAGATTTGGTTCATTTATAATTTCAAACGCAATAATTTTAGGTTCATCTTTATATGATTTACCAGTATATGAATTAACATGATTAACAAATTGCTTAATATATTTTTTCTCAGCTTTTATAAATTCTGGGTTTGTGGATAAATCCATTTTACTACCAAACGACGAGAACCCAGCCGTAGAATCATCAGGTTCTGGATAACCATTTCCCCACCATGCTATTGGAGTAAGAATAATATAGATATCATTTTCTACAAGTTCCTTTATCAAATAATCCATCAATCGTAAATGTTCATTTTCAATAAGATTTCCATTTCTATCGGATACTTCTCTATCCCAAACATGAATCCGATAAGCATTTAAGCCAAGTCTTTTAAATTGCTGAACATCATGCTCTATCACTTCTTCGTGCGATAATCCAAGTTTTTGTATTGCACGGTATGAAAACGCAAATGGGACTGTATAATTTACTCCCCAAAAATTTGCAGGTTCATTATTCTCAGACCATCGCATAATTCCATTGTTATCAATGCGAATCAGATTACTATTACTTTGAGCTAACACCTTGAATGAAATAATTATCATAAGAATTAGAACAAGTTTGACTTTCATTATTTACCTCAGTAAAATCATTTTTATTGTGAAAATGTTATCTCCTGTTTTTAGTTGGGCAAAATATATTCCAGATGGAACTATAATTCCCTTACTATTCCTACCATTCCAATTTATTTCATAGCTGTTTGCTGGTTTAATCTCATTTATAAGTTCAGTTATTTTTTCACCAAGTGTATTATAAATAGTCAATGATATTTGTGATTGAGTAGCTAACTCAAATTTTATTTTAGTTTCTGGATTAAATGGATTTGGATAGTTTTGAAATAGTTTAAATCTATTTGGTGCCGTATTTGTCTTTGTTTTAATATCAGTTAGGAGAATTTTATTATTAAAATACTTCCAAGCTAAGGTAGTATCATTAGTTGGAAATGTAAAAGTCCTATCGTTAATGCCTGATTCCCAGCCTCCAAAACTGGAACCTTCAACATAAAATTTGTATTTAATCTCACTTCCAACATTTATATTGTTCTTTGGGAAATAAACTATTCCTGACCAGAAGGAACTATCGCTATAGCTAAAATCTTCCCTATTCATAATTACCTTATTGGAATTCCATGAAAGGACTCCAGATGAATTTACAGAATCCCCTCTTACTGACACTGGTCCATGAATAAGTGGATTGAATAAATTCTTTTCAATTAAATCTCCCATGTATACCCTAAATATTATTCCTATTGAATCTTCTTTTTCAACAATTGGGGAATAATATTGTGACACATAATCAGGTTTAGAGTTATAATATTGAATCTGTAAAGTTGTATCCTCAAAGCCAGCATTAAATAAACGTGCATTTTTATTGGAATTATCAAATGGAGTAATTGGTCCTTCCCAACCTAAACGTGGAAAAGTTGGTTGTGTTTTGCTAAGTCCCGTCCAAAACTTAAATTCTATCTGATCATCTGGGAACATTCTAAATTCGTATTCCCAATTATCACCATCAATGTTTTGCATAATTAATTGCGAATTATAATCCCATGAAAGCTTTTCGCCACTTGGAAGATAATTTGTACCATTTCCATTTATCTGTCCAACAATTACCACAAATCCAGTTGAATTAAGACTATCAGAGTGTGTGGAGGTATTGAGCTTAACTTTAACTTTAATTGATTTTAAGCTATCCTGATTTTTGAATGCATCAAGTGAGCTCAGTGCTTCACCTGTTACAGGATCAAATAATGTGAAATATTCCCATGATGAACCAATTGGTGCAACTGATATGTAGGCTGGTTCCCAATAAAATAATCCAATTCCTTTATTATTAGGCACTTCTTTAATAATTTGAGAAATGGCAATAAGAAAATCCTTTTGCCCGCTAACTGAAACCGGGTAACCACTCAATAATTTATTTGGATCATAATCAACATTATTCATTCCATCATTTAACCATGTATGATTCATGGGATAAGCAGTTTCCACAACAACAATATCTTTATCATAACGCGAAGCCAAATCGTTTAAATTGCTACGTAAATTTTCAAAAGTGCCATGCCACCAAGGATAATACGAAAGTCCAATAACATCAAACCCTACTCCTTGCTGAATAATATGATCATAAAAATACCTTGAACCACTATTACTTCCACCTCTATCAATGTGAATCATAATTTTTACATTGTTTGTATCTGCAGCATCTTTAACTCCTCTAATTCCTTCTTTAACAAGCTCAGCAAATTTTACCCATTGGTCAGCTTCACTGCCAACACCGTATATTTTACCATCAGGCCAAAGCATTCCACCAGTAATTTCATTACCAACTTGAACCATATCTGGAAGTGTATTCTGATTTTTTAATGCCGTGACTACATACTTAGAATATGAGTAAACACTATCTTTCAATTCTTGGAAACTCAGATTTGTCCATGCAGCAGGCTTATTTTGTTGTCCTGGATCTGCCCACCAATCAGAATAATGAAAATCCAAAAGTAATTTTAATCCTTTTGCTTTTACTCTAACAGCATATTCAAGTATTTTTTCAAGATTGCTATAACCATCAACGGGATCATTCCATATTCTAAGACGTACGTAGTTGATATCATGATTAACCAAAATATCCATAATGTCTTTTTCTATTCCATTCTCTTTATACTTTCCACCCAAATCTTCAATTTGTTGAGAAAAAGATATATCCACTCCCTTAATAAATTTTACTGAATCTGTTTGAGCAATTGCTGAAAACTGAACAAATAAAAGGATTATAAATAAAATATTTTTTGTCATAAAAATTTCCAAAGTAAAAATAATTGAAGTGGAGATATCTTTAATTAGATTCTCCACTTCATATTGTAAATCTAAAAGATAAAGGTTACCTTAAAAGCAACATTTTTTTAGATTGATTAAATGAACCCGCTTGCATTTTTAGTAAATAAATTCCAGATGATACTTGCATTCCAAAATCATTTTTAGAATTCCACTCAATGCTATGTGTTCCAGCAACTTGTGTATCTTGATAAAGCGTTGCAACTTTTTGTCCAAGTATATCAAATACTTCAATATTTACATTAACTCTAGTAGGAACAGAGTAAGTAATTATTGTACTTGGATTAAATGGGTTTGGATAATTTTGCATTAGTTCAAAACGTACTGGGATACTATTTGAATTTTCTTGTACGTCAGTTACTTCACCTAAATCAGGCATATCTTCAATAGTTAAATCCGCTGTCATCCATTCCATTTTAGCAAGTGAATAGGATGCGGGCCAAACTACAGGGTTAATGCTTACTGGTTTAGCATATTGATAATATCTTCTTCCTTTTACAGCACTTCCAGAACCATTCCATACTTCACCAGTTGGAGAAGTGTAAACTATTCTATAACAGAATTGGTTGAATGTTGGCGGAGTAAGATTATATATACCAGTATATATTCCATCACCATCAATATCCTCGAGCATTAATCTATTATCGGCTCCCCACATTGATTTTCCTTGTGTTGCTGAAACAAGACTTCCATCGAACTGAACATAAACTGTATCAACACCA
>Ga0074197_1000789_pt1 | contig 34070 bp, 36 predicted proteins | sample EPASupsiteSAE305_FD_64526 | JGI IMG/M metagenome (GOLD analysis project Ga0074197, IMG submission 64526) | Bioremediated contaminated groundwater microbial communities from EPA Superfund site, New Mexico - SAE3-05 reassembly with SPADES | ecosystem: Environmental > Aquatic > Deep subsurface >...
GCGCAATCTTGTTGAACGATTCTTTCAAAAGGCAAAACACTATCGACGAATTGCCACTCGCTATGAGCGTTTGGCCAGAAACTACGCTGCAATGCTTACTCTAGTCTCAACCGTTATATGGATATACTTGATTGAGAACACACCCTAAGGACACGTGCAATTTACCATCAATTGTTACATTTTGTTGTGACGTTACGTCAGGAAACCTTGTCGGACCTGCTACCACCGCCTCCCCCGTAGGCCAAAGCCTAGAATTCGAATACTTATTAACTGTATAAATGATTTTCTCAAGGGTGCCACAATGGGCGCCCTTGATAATTGCATCCTACTTCAAATTCTTCTTGATCATCTCCACCGCCTCGATCACATTCTCGCGATGGCCGAAGGCCGACAACCGGAAGACCCCTTCGCCGCTGGGGCCGAAACCGGAGCCCGGCGTGCCGACCACGTTGCCTGCGAAAACGGACTGATCATTGAGAGAGCAAGAAGCCGGGGCGACCGGCGCAACCGTATGGAAAACCGCTGCAAAAGTCAATTGCCTATTCCCTCACGACAGAAGTCCCAGGGACCTCCAGTTTACTTATTTCTTCATTGATAAAAACCCGCTGTATTCCTGCCCATTAATATCAAACGCCACAACCTTGCCCGCCAACACTCCTTCAACCTGCTCCCGCGTCAACCGGAACTCAAATGCACCGTAATTTTCACCAAATTGGGATCGCGCCTCTGGCGTGTCGTCAATCAACTCTATGCGGTCGTCGTCTGAATTCGATGCCGCAGCATCCGTTTTACCCCAACTCGCCTTGCTCATCATACCGCCTTAGCAGGTACCAAGTGCACTTCCAGCTTACACCCAACAGCCTGAGCATATTTCTTCAAGGTGGCTATGCTCGGAGAATGCCTGTTGTCTGAAAGTGCCGTCTCAAGCCGGGTAATGGCAGGCGCCTTGGTTCCCATCTTTTCCGCCACATCGGCCTGAGTCAAACCCGCCCGCTGACGCGCCTGAAGTAGTTCCCGCAACAAGGTGAACTCGGTTTCAAGCTCATCATAGGCAGCAACAAACTCCGGGTCTTGCTGCCACTCAGCAACCATCTGCTGGTGGGTTTTGGTTGGAGATTTCGTACTCATGATCCACACACCTCTTTTTGTCGTTTCCGTGCCACATCAATCTCCCGCTTGGGTGTTTCCTGGGTTTTCTTGACAAAGGAATGAAGCACGACAATTCTACGCCCCACCATCGTGCAATAGAATACCCGCGCTATCCCTTCCTTGCCGCGTGGCCGCAACTCAAACAGCCCGCTACCCATGGCTCGTGAATGCGGCATACGAAGATCAAGTCCAAACTCCTCCAACAATTCAGTCAAACGTACATATGCCGCTCGAATGCCTGTCGGCAGGGCTGCAATCTCAAGCCTGACATCTTCACTGTAAAAATCGATGGTCCACGACATGTTTTTATGTAACATATTTGTTATGCCTTTGTAAATTGATAAAAAAAGGGCGGCCTCATCGGCCACCCTTCTTCAATCTTACTTCAAATTCTTCTTGATCCGCTCCACCGCCTCAATCACATTCTCGCGGTGACCGAAGGCTGAGAGCCGGAAGAACCCTTCGCCGCTGGGGCCAAAGCCGGAACCGGGGGTGCCGACCACGTTGCATTCAGTCAGCAGCTTGTCAAAGAAGTCCCAGCTGCTCATGCCACCTGGGGTCTTGAGCCAAATGTAAGGAGCATCCACACCGCCGTAGCAGGTGACACCGACCTCCTTCAACCCTTCACGGATGATCCGGGCGTTCTCCATATAGTAGTCAATGATCTCTTTGGTCTGCTTCCAGCCTTCATCGCTGTACACGGCAGCAGCAGCCTTCTGCACCGGATAGGAGGCACCGTTGAACTTGGTGGTAGTGCGGCGCAGCCAGAGCTTGTTGAAGCTGTACTTCTCACCGGTTGCGGTGGTGCCCATCACCTCTTCAGGAACCACTACCAGACCGCAACGCACGCCGGTAAAACCAGCAGTCTTGGAGAAGGAGCGGAACTCGATGGCGCACTTTTTAGCCCCTTCAATCTCATAGATGGAATGGGGGATCTCAGGATTGGTGATGAACGCCTCGTAGGCAGCATCAAAGAAGATGATGGCGTCGTTGGCATTGGCGTAATCAACCCACTTCTTCAGCTCGGCCTTGCTGGCCACGGTGCCGGTGGGGTTGTTGGGGAAGCAGAGATAAATGATGTCCACTTTCTGGGTGGGCAGCGAAGGAATGAAGTTGTTGGCCTCGTTGCAGGGCAGGTAGACGATGTTCTGATAGTAGCCCTTCTCGTCTGCCTCGCCGGTGCGGCCGATCATGACGTTGGTATCGTTGTAGACCGGATAGACCGGGTCGCCGATGGCCACCACGTTGTCCAGGGCAAAGATATCCAGAATGTTGGCGCAGTCACACTTGGAACCGTCAGAGATGAACATCTCCTCGGTTTTAAGATCAACACCCAGCGGTTTGTAGGATTTCTCGATAATGGCATTGATCAGCCAGTCATAGCCCTGCTCCGGGCCGTAGCCAGCAAACTGGTCGGTGGTGGCCAAATCATCCACTGCGGCATGAAACGCCTTCAGTACAGCCGGTGCCAGAGGGCGGGTTACGTCGCCAATACCCAGACGGATCACCTTTGCACTCGGGTTGGCAGCGGTAAATTCACGCACGCGGCGGCCGATTTCGGGGAACAGGTAGCCAGCTTTTAACTTCAAATAGTTGTCATTGATTTTTGCCATTACGAAACATCCTCCAAAAATTATTTGCCACAGAGGACACAGAGAGCACAGAGAAGGTCAAAAGCAGGAAAAAACAGGGGAAAATCAAAACCAAATCTTTGGGTTACCCCTCAAAACCATTTCAGACTTTACCCGTTTTTTTGCTTCTCTCTGAGACCTCTGTGTCCTCTGTGGCGAAAATGGTTGTTATTTAAGTCCTAAAACATCCTGCATATCGTACAGCCCCGGCTGCTTGCCGACAATCCACTTGGCTGCGCGGATAGATCCACGGGAGAACATGTCGCGGCTCATAGCACGGTGGGAGATCTCAATCCGCTCACCCATGCCGATGAAGTAGACCGTATGTTCGCCGACAATGTCGCCGCCCCGCACGGTCTGCATGCCGATCTCGTCCTTGGTCCGCTCGCCGCAGATCCCTTCGCGGTGGTAGTTGGCCACCTGGTTGTAATCACGTCCAAGCGCCTCAGCCACCACCTCGCCCATCCGCACGGCAGTGCCGGAGGGGGAGTCTTTCTTCTTGTTGTGATGCAGCTCCACAATCTCCACATCAAAGTCATCACCCAGGGTCTTGGCCAGATCCTTGAGCATCTTGAAGCAGACGTTGACACCAACCGACATATTGGGAGCCAGCACCGCCGGTATATCCTTGGCCAGTTCAGCAGCCAGAACCCGTTCTTCCGGGGTAAAACCGGTGGAGCCGATCACGATTGATTTCTTCTTCAGGCCGCAGACCTCAAGGTTCTTGAGCGAGATCTTGGGGGTGGTGAAGTCGATCAGGACATCACATCCCTCAACCACGGCGTTCAGGTCGTCGGAGATGGCAACACCCAACTGGCCGCAACCGGCAATCAGACCGGCATCCTGGCCGACCTGGGGATGACCGGGGCGCTCAAGCGCACCGGAAATAGTGCAACCTGCCTCGACAGCAGCGACAATGATACGTTGACCCATGCGACCGGCAGCGCCGCAGACGGCTATCTTAATCATGGTAAACCTCGTTCGTTAAATCAGCTTGTACTCTTTCATAATGGCTTCCAACTTCGCCTTGTTGGCATCGCTCATCGGTACCAGCGGCAGGCGGACCTCATCAGAACACTTGCCCATCATCGCCAACGCGGTCTTGACCGGTACCGGGTTACTCTCAATAAACATGGCGTTATTAATCTTGAGGGTTTCCAGGTGAAGCTTACGAGCCTTCTCCAGATCACCGGCAAAGAAGGCGTCGGTCAGATCACCAATCGCCTTGGGCATGATGTTGGCGGTAACCGAGATCACCCCTTTGGCGCCGCAGGCCATCATTGGAAAGGTAATGAAATCATCACCGGAAAAGACATCAATCTGATCACCACAGAGTGCCAACACTTCTGAAGCCTGTTGCAGAGAGCCGGTGGCCTCTTTGATGGCAACGATATTTTTGTGTCCGGCCAGACGTGCTACGGTTTCCGGCAGCAGGTTAACAGCGGTACGACCCGGCACGTTGTACAGGATCTGAGGGATTTCAACCGCATCAGCAATGGCAAGATAGTGGCGATACAGCCCTTCCTGGGTCGGTTTGTTGTAGTAGGGGGTTACCAGCAGCACCCCGGCCACACCAATCGCTTTGGCCTCGCGAGTCAGATGGATAGCCTCGGCAGTTGAGTTGGAACCGGTACCAGCGATGACCGGTACACGCCCTTTGGCCTGATCAAATACGATCTTGATGACGTTCAGGTGTTCTTCATTATCCAGAGTGGATGATTCACCGGTTGTCCCGCAGGCCACGATGGCATCGGTACCGTTCTCGATCTGAAAATCCACCAATTCACGCAGCTTCTTTTCGTCCACCATACCGTTGTTGAACGGCGTAACAATGGCAACAATACTTCCTTTAAACATAACTGCCTCCCCTGACGTAAATAAAAAACCAAGCTACTGAAACTATGTGATTACACTCTAAATCATGCAAAAGTATTGTCACGTTTGGTTATCAGCTGGCATGCCAGCTGATAACAGGCCTCCACATGCTGATTACCGATATAGCGCATCATGCTGATACTGATGGCGGCTGCGGCCGCCTGCCCCACCAGCGGCACAAAGCGGGCAACAGTTTTGACACCCACCCGCGCCCCCATTTTAGTCACCAGTGAGGTTACCAGATTGGTGGTAACCGCCTTGCCAATTAACCGTGAACCCAGGCGTTTGGCCAGATCAAAGGCCATGATCTTCAGCTGCGGGCTGAGCTCTTCCACCTGCTCCGGGGAAAGGCCAAAACGTTCATTGATCCGGGGCAGCAACTGCATCAGCATCCCCACATCAGCCACCAGATCGCCACCGGGCAACGGTACCAGTACCGCGGCCCCGGAAACCAGCGCTCGCCTGGTGACCATTGTGCGGCAATCGTTACGGGCCTGTTCAATTTCATCCAGCGTAGCTACGGCCAGGTTAAGGCTCATGCCCTACCTCACAGACTGATTACAGAAACAAGGAGATTGTTCGTAAGCTCATGGTATCTTCACCAGACAATCAGGAAGACTCTCCTGCCAGCAGAAAAAACCTTAAATATCGGCTAATACGTTGAAAACGGTACTATATATAAAAAGTGGAATTTTTTAACACAGCCCCCGTTAAAAGTCAAAACGTGTTTATTCGGTTGATAAAGGCGATCAACAGACCGTAATGAAAGTGGTTAAAGGGGAAGTTTATCCGGGGCAGCAGCGCCAGCTCCGGTTCATCATCCTCAACCAGTAGCGGTTCACAACTGACAATCCGCCCCCCCGGCAGGATCAGTTCAGGAAATTCCTGTTCCAGCAGATCAAGCTGCTCCGGTTGCAGCTCTTTGGTGAGCCGGACCACAATCAGATCATCATGAAAACGGACAGAGTGGTAGTTTTTGTAAAAACCTTCAATGACTGCAGCAGCCTCTGTTTCACTCTTGGTAATGGTAAATATTGAGAAATCTTCTCCGGAAATCAGTCCCTTGGCCAGCAGTTGTTCCTTGACAAACTCAAAGAACTGCTCCCAGAAGCCGTCTCCATCATCCACCAGCACCAGCGGTTTGGGCGAGGTTTTGCCGGTCTGCACCAGGGTAAAGACCTCCATCGCCTCATCCAGGGTGCCGAAACCGCCGGGAAAGACCGCTACGGCATCAGCCTCCTTCACAAAGGCCACCTTACGGTTGAAGAAGTACTTGTAGGTAACCAGACGGGGAGTGTTCTGCATGACCGGATTGGCGCCCTGCTCGAACGGCAGCTTAATATTGACGGCAAAGGAGTTCTCACTGCCGGCCCCCTCATTGCCTGCCTGCATGATGCCGGGACCACCACCGGTGATAATCATCCAGTTATGCTCGGCCAGCAGACGACTGAAACGGATGCAGGTCTGGTAGATAGGCTCCTCAGGTTTAGTGCGTGCAGAACCAAAGACCGTTACTTTTTTGCGGTTACGATAGGGGCTGAAAACCCGGGTGGTATAGCGCATCTCCCTCAAAGTACGGTTGATCAGCTTCAGGTCTGGCAGATAGGTGGTCTCCTGCCCGATTTTAAGTGATGAAATAACCAGTTCTCGCACCAGATGGGCATGGGTAACCCCCCCGGTGGCTGTTATCAGCCGGTCAATCAGCTTATCCACTTCTTCATTGGTATGGGAAAAACTTAACTCCATAACACCTCCGACATAGCAATCAAACCGCGCAAACAGTGGCGCACACTAGCACAGTTCAAACCGGCTGTAAACCGCCGGACCTAGGGAATCACAGCTTGATTTTATCTGGAGCGCTAGTGTAGTATGCAACCTCTTTTGACACCTATTTGACCTACAGAGACAAGGAGTCCCGCACCATGCTTGATGTGATACGCAAAAAGAAGGATTCGTTCATTATCAAGGCCGTTTTCGTCATCATAGTTCTGTCGTTCATCGGCACCATCTTCCTGGTCTGGGGTAAAGGTGATGAGGGGATGAGCAGATCAGCAGGCTACGCAGCCAAGGTTGACCGCACCACTATCTCACTTGAAACCTTTCAGAATGCCTACCAGAACATGACTGAAACCTATCGTCAGATCTTTGGTGGTAACTTTACCCCGGAACTTGAAAAGCAACTTAATCTTCGCCAGCAGGTCATTGACCGTCTGATTGACAGCACCCTGATCATGAAGGCTGCCAAGAGCCAGGGTGTATCAGTCAGCAAAGAAGAAATTTCTGCTGCCATAGCAGCCATGCCTGCTTTCCAGCAGAACGGCAGCTTTGATTTCAGCCTCTACCAGCAGATGCTGAAGGCAAACCGGATTACCCCGGAGGCGTATGAAGAATCAAAAAAACGTGAACTGCTGATTGACAAGACCCGCAAGACCGTGATGGATAAGGTTACTATCAGCGATGACGAGGCATTGAAGCAGTTTCACAAGGAGCAGGACAAGCTGGAGCTGTCCTATGCCTCCTTTGCAGCAGCAGATCTGGCTGGCGAGGTAAAACTGACCGATGCCGACCTGCAGGATTTCATGACCAAAAATGCCGAAAAATTCAAGAGCCCTGAAAAAATAGCGCTTTCCTGGTTCAAGCTTGAGCCTACTGCCCAATCTGCGGGAGCTGCACCAACCGCTGAAGAGCTTGACACGTTCTACCGCAAGAATCTTGACCGGTATATGGATAAAGACAACGCCCCCCTGCCCTATGAGCAGGTCAAAGAGCGGGTCAAGGCTGATTCAGTCCGCCAGAAGAGGTCCAAGGCCCTCTATGAAAAAGCTGCTGACACCCTGTTCCAGAACATCAAGTCCGGTGACCTTGCCCTGGTGGCTGGCAAACTGGGCGTAAAAATTCAGGACACGCCGCTTTTCAGTGCAACCACCGCTCCGGCAGCCCTGGCTGGCGAAGCAGCCCTGATCAAGAAGGCCTTTGAACTGAAGCAAGGCGAGCTGGGCGGCCCGGTTGAAACGGAAAACGGGATCTACATCTTCAAGGTCAAGGAAAAGAAGGCTGCTGAGCTGCCACCACTGGCTCAGGTACGCCCCACGGTAGAGCAACAGGTACGCGCCCTGAAGGCCGCAGAACTGGCCAAGCAAAAAGCGGTCGAGGCACAAAAGGCACTTGCTGCAGGCGGTGCAGGTCTAAAGCTGCAAGCAACCCCTGCCTTTGGTTATAATGCCAAAGGCGATCTGCCCGGCATCGGCAGTTCAAAACCGCTGATGGAAAAGGCCTTTGAGCTGACCACTGCCAGTGCAGCCGCCTCTGAGCCGATACTAGTGGGCAACCGCTGGTACGCAGTACGGCTGAAGCAACGTAGTGCCGCTCCCCAGACCGACTTTACCCCTCGCAAGGATGAGATCAAAAAGCGGATGCTGCCCGCCAAACAGGAAGAGGCCCTGAACAACTGGCTGAAGGAACTGCGCAGCAAGGCCAAAATCGTCATTAATCCGGCACTTACCGCCGCTAACCAGTAACGCTGAAACCAAAGGAGAGCTGACATGTCCCAGCCTGTTAAACAAACCGATTTCCCCGGCCTGAAACTGGTCACCCGCGGCAAGGTGCGGGATATTTACGATCTGGGCGATGCCCTGCTGATGGTCACCTCAGACCGGATTTCGGCCTTTGACGTGATCATGAATGAGCCGATTCCTGACAAAGGGATCGTACTGACCCAGATCTCAAAATTCTGGTTCAGCCAGATGGAAGATATCATCCCCAACCATATCATCTCCACTGATGTGGCTGATTACCCGGCTGCCTGTCAGCCCTACGCCGATGTGCTGGCGGGCCGCTCCATGCTGGTCAAGAAGGCAGAGCCACTGGCTGCCGAGTGCATCGTGCGGGGCTATGTTTCCGGTTCCGGCTGGAAGGATTACAAGGCCACCGGTTCTATCTGCGGCATTACACTGCCTGAAGGATTGAAGGAGTCTGATCGTCTGGCTGAGCCGATTTTCACCCCCTCCACCAAGGCAGAACTGGGCACCCATGACGAAAACATCAGTTTTGAAGAGATGGAAAAGATCTGTGGCAAAGAACTGGCCGAGCAGGCCCGTGAAGCCACCATCCGGATCTACTGCCGTGCCCGTGAGATTGCCGACCAGAAAGGGATCATCATTGCTGATACCAAGTTTGAATTCGGCGTCTATGAAGGCAAGCTGATCATTATTGATGAATGCCTGACCCCCGACTCCAGCCGTTTCTGGCCCAAAGACCAGTACCAGCCCGGCGGTCCTCAGCCCAGCTTTGACAAGCAGTTCCTGCGGGATTATCTGGAGACTCTGGACTGGGGCAAGACCGCGCCAGCACCTCCGTTACCGGAAGAAATTGTGACCAAGACCGGTGACAAATACAAGGAAGCACTGTTTAAACTGGCCGGGATCAAACTGTAACCATCTATTTTCATAAACGTCATACCGCCGGAACCTTCCGGCGGTATTTTTTTTGCTGAAAATTTGACCAGCCCCCCAAAGTGTGTATACTACCCATAAGAACATGCGGGAAAGGAGATTGACCATGAAACTGGATGACGTCAAAAAGATTGCTGCAGAACTGGGGATCAAAGCGGGCAAACTGCGCAAGGCAGACCTGATTCAGCAGATACAGCAGGCTGAAGGTAATGACCCGTGCTATGCCACCGGCAAGATGGCTGTCTGTGGTCAGGACCAGTGTCTCTGGCGGGAAGACTGTAACTGATTTTCCATCCCCCCTCCCCCATACAGACAAACGCCCTGTCAGCATAGGCCAACAGGGCGTAGTCTTGAACAGACAGCAGTTCGCGTACTGCTTAGCGCTATAGCCCTTCCTGACTCTTCAGGTGCTTACCCACCGCCCGATCTCTAACCGAGATATGCCGCAGTAACCAGTCCAGCAACAGCTTATTGGTATCCAGCACATGGTCAATCTGCACACTTCCATCAGTACGCATCCGCTCTTTTAAATCAGCAAGACGGGCAATAAACGACACATGCTCAGCGTGGTGCTCTTCGTATTCAGGAAAACCACTCTTTTTTTGCAGCACCTCTTCATCACCAAAGTGACTGATCACATACTCGTCCAGAAATGACAGCAGGTGCAGCACCTCTTCACGCCCCTTGCCTTCTTTGCACGAGCGCAACAACAGATCAAAACGGGCCAGTAGTTCCTTATGCTGGTTATCAATCTGATCAACCCCTATGGCAAGGTCCTCTCTCCAGCTAATCCCCATCTTAAGCCTCCCTGTCTGCTTCAACAGACTTCTTCTTACGTGTAGATCCTGGCTTCCTTTTATGGCCTGCGGCCTTACTTCCATCCTCATTGTCTTCATGCATCCGTGCATGCATCTTCTTCAGAGTCTGTGCAACCAGATAAAAGACCGTGCCTTTGGGGAAGCTGCCATTCTTTCCAGCCACCCCGGCCTGAACACCGGTCAAAATCTCAATCCCCTCTTCAATGGTCTCAATGCTCCAGAGATGGAATTGACCGGCGGCAATCGCCTCCACCACCTCTTCTTTCAGCATCAGGTGCCGTTCATTGGTCTTGGGAATCACAACCCCCTGTGCGCCGGTCAGTCCTTTGGCCTTGCAAACGGCATAAAAGCCTTCAATCTTATGGTTTACCCCACCGATCGGCTGAATCTGTCCCCGCTGGTTGACGCTGCCGGTCACCGCAATCCCCTGCCTGATCGGAAGGCCGGACAGGGCTGAAAGCAGGGCATACAGTTCAGTGGATGAGGCGCTATCCCCTTCCACACCATCATAATTCTGCTCAAAGCAGATCGAGGCAGACAGGGAAAGGGGGTGGGTACGGGCAAACAGCCCGCCAAGATAACCGGTCAGGATCAAGACCCCTTTATCATGGATCGGGCCGGACAGCTTGACCTCGCGTTCTACGTTAACCATACCGGCCTGCCCCAACCAGATACGGGCGGTAATCCGGGAGGGCCGGCCAAAGACATGATCCCCCAGCGAGATGACCGACAAGCCGTTGATCTGGCCCACCACGGTGCCATCGGTATCCACCATGATGGTACCGTCATCAAACAGTTCCTGCATCCGCTCTTCAATCCGGTTGACCCGGTAAAGCTGTTCTTCCGCAGCCCTGCGGACATCACTGCAGGTAATCACCTCATGCCCGTCACGCTCGGCCCAGAAACTTGCCTCACGGACAAAGTCAGCAATCTCCATAAAGCGGGAGGAGAGCTTCTGCTGATCATCCACCATCCTGGCGGTATATTCCAGCAGACAGGCCACACCGGCCCGGTCAAAGTGCAGCAGCTTCTTGTCACGGCAGAGGGTGGCCACAAACAGGGCATACTCCTGCATGACAACCGGAGTACGGGATACCGAGCTGTCAAACTCCGCCTTGACCTTGAAAAATTTACGGTAGTCCGGGTCCTGATAATAGAGCAGATAATAGATCCAGGGGGTGCCCACCAGCACAATCTTGGCTGAGAGCGGCACCGGTTCCGGCTTAAGCGACACCATGGTCATAAAACGATACTGCTCCAGAACATCTTCAATCCTGATCTCTGCGGTACGGATGCAACGCTTGAGTGAATCCCAGACAAACGGGTTAATCAGTACTTCGCGTGCGTCAATTACCAGATAGCCGCCATTGGCCCGATGCAGGGCACCGGCCTTGATCATGGTAAAGTCAGTAACCGCCACGCCTCCGTACTGCATGACATGCTCAATCCTGCCAAACAGATTGTTGTAGGTGGGGTTGGATTCAAAGACGATCGGCGCCCCTTCCGTCTCCTTGTTATCCACCAGCAGGTTGACCTCATAGCGCTCAAAACTGGGTTCCTGGCGGGCGATCTTCAGGCCGGGAATCTGGGGCTGCGTTGGCTGGGGCTTAAAATCTTCAAGGTTTTTGAGGATGTCTTCCTGCACGGTCTCAAGATAGGCCAGCACTTTCTCCAGACCGGCGTATTTTTCCCGCAACGGGTCCAGGCGATGCCCCAGGCAGGATAGCCCCAACTCACGGTCCGCCTGGGCAAGGGCATCCTTGGTGGCCTTCTCGTTGTCCCGGACCTGACGCAGGACATCATTCAGACGTTCTGTCAGCAGCTTTCCCTGTTCCTCAAGCTTGGTCCGTTCCTCATCGGTGAGGGCATCGTACTCTTCCTGGGTAAAGTTATGGTCATCCTTCTGGGGTACAATCACCAGCCCGGAAACCGTCCGTTGCAGTACAAAACCGTGCTTTTCCGATTCCGTCTCAAGGGTGTCAAACAGCTCATTACTCTGGGTCTGATACTGCTCCAGCACCTCAGTGCGGCGCGACTCATACTCCTTGCTTTCCAGCGCCTTGGGGATATCGTTCTTGAACGCCTCCACCAGTTCCTTCATGTCAGCGGTCAACTCACTGCCCCGGCCAGCCGGAAGTGATAAAGAAATTGGATTATCAGCATCCTTAAAGTTATAGACATAGACCCAGTCGTCAGGAGTCGGCTCATCCTTGGCCCGTTGACGCAGCAGGTTGCGAATGGTTGAGGTACGTCCGGTACCGGTCTGACCGGAGATATAGAGGTTAAAGCCGGTTTCCCTGACCCCCAGGCCAAATTCGATAGACCGCAGGGCACGTTCCTGCCCCACCGCATCCACCAGATCCGGCAGGTCGGCGGTAGTAGTAAAATCGAACTGGCCCGGATCGCAGGTCCAGCGCAGTTTTTCAACTGGTAATTGACAAGATGTGCTAACGGGCATTACCCCTCCTTCATATATACGAGACAGGACTATCGTTGTCCTGCCAGACAGACTTGATTACGGCCACCATTTTTTGCACGATACAAGGCGGTATCTGAAGCCTTGATCACCTCTTCGGTAGAGGCATAACGGCCACCAGATTCAGCCACACCTATACTGACGGTCACTGAAACATCTCTACTTCCGTACTGTTTGGCACGGCTTACCTGCCCCTTGACATCATCCTTGGGGCGCTCATCAGAACGCAGAGCCATCTTGTACTCTTCAATCGACTTGCGCAGTTTTTCAAGGTGCGGTGCAGCATCCTTGGCCGTTTTGCCGGGGAAAATAACCGTAAATTCCTCGCCACCATACCTGAAGGACCGCCCGCCGCCGGTAACCGCCATCAGTCGGCTTGCGACCACCTTCAGCACCTGATCCCCCACATCATGACCGTAGGTATCGTTAAAGCGTTTAAAATGATCAACATCCACCATGGCTATGGCATAGCGACTGCCCAGACCACGCAGCAGTTCATTCAAGGCCCGGCGCGACGGCAGGCCGGTCATATCATCCCGGAAGGCCATATTGTGGGAATCCTGAATAATGGCCAGGATAAAGGTAAGGCCGATGGCACTGTTAAATACCGGAGCAATATAGGGTGTATCTGGTCTTGCCAGCAACAGGCCAAAGGCGATCGCCGCTCCGAAAAAAGCCCCATCAAGGGGAGATTGACGCTGCCAGGTGCGCCTGGCAATTATTCCCGCAGCCAGCAGTAACAACAACAGGCTGATCTGGGGGAGATGGTGTACCTCAAACAGCCGGGACTGAATAATCGGCCTGGTCAACACCGCCCACAAGGTCTGACTTCCCTGTTGCAGGGTAATCCAGAATATCACCAGTTGGAACAGCACAAAAGCCATCCGCATTCTACCGGCGCTGCCGATGATCCCTTTTTCACTCATCAGGGAAATGATCACCAGATTAAACGGCAACAGAACAGCAAAAGCCTGATGAACCAGAACCGATTCGGGAGTCGCCAGGCCGGGGGAGCCATAGCGCGATGCATAGTAGTAGGCGGATGTTGACAGCAACAGCACCAGACAGGTGCGGCCCCGTTTAAAATGGTAGGCTGAGGCCACGGCTACCATCGCCAGCAGATAGGGGGCCATGACCAGCAGTTCCTGATGGGTCGTTGAGAGTGTCGGGACACGGAGGAGGAACCACCAGGAAACCAGCAGGACCGTTACGGGAAGGAGTAAAGCTGAAAAATTCCGGACCATAGAACGCAGACCTTGTCAGTTATGCCTGATCGGAACGGGCCATGAGCGATGCGACGGCACGTCCGACCGCCTGCTGTATCGGCGGAGTATCAGGCAGGGTAGCAGCCAGCTTCGGCAGGTACTCCCGCTCCAGCAGCAGCCGCCTGGTGGTGGCACAATTAAGATCATAGACCCAGGAAATCTGGAGCAGTTTGAAATCGTTCAGCACTCTGGCCTGATCCAGCTTGACAATCCTGCCGTCTGCAAGGGCGGCAAGGCAGACCGGAGTAACCTCCGGCAGATCAGGGAATCCCAACCCCACTGCCGAGGCACGCTCTGACTCGGGCAGCTGGTAAAACTCCAGAAAGACCCTCCAGATATCAAGTTTATCGGCATCACGGATCAGACGAATGAAACGATCAGTGGGTGAACTGATCTGATCCGGCAGCTCCAGCAGGTTATGAAAACGGACCGCTTCTTCTATCAATAGTCGTTCTTCAGCAGGCAGATGATCCAGCAGCGCTTCACTGCGAATCACCTCAATGGAGAGACGGGCATGGTTGTCTGACTCGCTGTCACGAAAGGTACGCCAACGCCGGTACTGGGGAAAGCGGCCGACATCATGCAGCAGGGCCACCGCAGATGCCAGTAACGTATCTGCTTCATTCAGTCCTTCACCAGCAGCCAACGCCTCCATGCAGGCCACCACCTGTCGGGTATGCTCCTGCTTGAGGTGAATATTCCTCAGCCCTTCAAAGTCCAGATCCTCAAAACTGGCCACATAGTGGTTAAACCACTGCTGCAGCTGTTGAAGATCTGCCACCTGCATTACTCTTTGCTCCCGGTGTAGATGGATGCAATACCAAAGGTAAGCGGCTGACAGCGTACGGACTTGAATCCGATATCGGTCATGGTGGCGCAAAACTCCTCACTGGAAGGAAATTCCATAACCGAGTCCGGCAGATACTTGTAGGCGTTGTAACTTGAGAACAGTCCTCCGATAAAGGGAAGAATCCGTTTGAAATAAAAATGATACCCCCATCTGAACAGTGCTGAGCGGGGGGTTGAAAATTCCAGGATCACCAGCCGTCCACCTGGTTTGATCACCCGCCAGAGCTCAGCCAGACCAAGACGACGGTCTACCACATTGCGGATACCAAAGGCGATGGTGACCGAATCAAAGGTACCAGCACCAAAGGGCAGATCTTCACAGGGGGCGACCTTGAAATCAATCCGGTCAGCATAGGCTGAGGCTGCAATCTTGGCCTGCCCCAGGGCAACCATCTCAGGGCTGAAATCAGCTCCGGTAATTTTAAGCGATGCAGGCGTCACCCGCGCAATCTCAAGTGCGACATCACCGGTTCCAGTGGCAACATCCAGCACCCTGCCCCCCTCAGGAGCCTTGATCAGTCTGACGGCGGTCCGCCGCCAACGTTTATCAATCCCGAAGCTAAGCAGATGGTTAAGGAAGTCATAACGGGGGGCGATGGCATCAAACATCTGCTGGATCTGCTCCCCTTTTTGCGATAGCCTGAACATGGTTTTTTTGTACCCTTCAGCAAATGTTTGATGATATAAGACAAGGTCTTATCATCTACCATACTTTACTGCTCCATGCCAGCAGAAACACCCCCAAACTCCGCTGTTGCCGCAGGAGAATCGACCACCATGCCCCAGTTCAGAATTCAGGATATCCTTGACATACTGATCATGAGTATTCTGATCTATCAGCTCTATTCATGGTTTCGGAAAAGCCGTGCCATACAGGTAATGGCGGGCCTTGGCACCATTACAGCCATCTATTTTGTCACCCGCCAGACCGGCCTGCATATGACCAGCTGGGTCCTGCAACAGCTGGGCACCGTCATTATTGTGGTTATCGTCGTCATATTCCAGAACGAAATCCGCCAGACCCTCTACCGCTTCAGCAAGCTCAGGGAGCTGGTGGGAGGCGACAGCAAACAGCACTGCTCCGGCCCCAACACCATTGCCGATTCAGCCTTTGCCCTGGCCAAGGCCCGCTGCGGCGCCATTATTGTGTTCCAGCGCACTGATCCGCTGGATGACCACCTGAGCAACGGCACTCAGCTGGAGGCGCTGGTTTCTGCACCACTCTTAAACAGTATCTTTCAGGATGGTACACCGCTGCACGACGGGGCAGTACTGATCCGCGATGAGCGGATTATACAGGCAGCCTGCCTGCTGCCGTTATCCGACACACAGCAGCTTCCCCAGCAGTACGGTACCCGCCACCGGGCCGCCCTGGGCCTGACTGAACGGACCGATGCCGTAGCACTGGTTGTATCGGAAGAACGGGGAGAGGTGTCACTGGCAGAAAGGGGCGAGCTGACCACCTTCCAAACCGCCGACCATCTTAAACGTAAGCTTGAAGCACTTTTCAGCCCTGCAGACCAGCAGCACAAACGTACGCTAGCAAGGCGCATCTTCAGCGATCTGCTCCCCAAAACCGCAATACTGCTGGGTGTTACCGTCATCTGGCTCCTGCTTTCAGCCCGGCAGGGTGAAGTGGCAATTGTCCCGGTACCGCTTACCTTTCATGGCCTGCCCAACGGCATGACCCTTACACGGGTCTCCCCGGAAGAGGTCACCGTCCGCCTGCGCTCAAACTCCGGACTTACTCCTTCTCCCCGCCTGCTTGACCTGACTGCTGATCTTGATCTTGGCGCTGTTCAGGAAGGACATAACACCTTACGGGTATCACTTTCCCATGTCCGGGTCCCTCCAGGTATGACTGTGGTCGGAATTGAACCGACGTCTGTACGAATAGTGGTACGAGGACCACAAAAAACAAAATAGCGGCATGCATAATGCATACGGACAACAGACCCCAAAACTTGACAAAACAATTTAATTGTTATATTAGCTAAAAACCTGTTTCAAAAAAATTCCTCAGGAAGGAGGACACATGACGCACCGCTTACGCCTGATACCAGTAATCTGCCTGCTACTGCTTGCCCTTCCCCTGTCGGCCATCGCCTCCAAGACCCACCAGGTTCGCACAAAAGAGACACTTCCCAGCATTGCTCGCAAATACCATGTCTCGGTTGAAGAGCTAAAGGCCGCCAACAATCTGAGCAGCACCCGTATCAGCAAAGGGGCTACCCTGATCATCCCCACAAGGACTGATGCACAACCATTAATTGAAAACTGCAGCACTTACACCGTTGCAAAAGGGGACACGCTTCCCAAAATTGCCAAAAAAACCGGCAAGAAAATGTCAGAACTACGTCGCATCAACAAACTGAAGGCAAACAAGGTTAAGCCGGGCCAGATTTTAGCCTTGGCAGACACCGCGGCCACCTGTGATCTGGCCGCTGCCCGGCAGACACGTGCTAAACGTCTTGAACTGGTCAACAGTGACCTGCTGAATGAGCGGGAGATGAACTTAACCTTGTCAGAATTGTCTGACATTGATGCAGACACACCGGTTGACTTGGCCAAAAATCTCGAAGAGCGTTCCACCGGCTTTTCTACCCTGCAAAAATCTGCCTATGGCTTTCTGGGTGCCCGTTACCGTTTTGGCGGCAATAGCCGCCATGCCCTTGACTGTTCAAGCTTCACCCAACAGGTCTTCCGTGAACAAAAGGTGAACCTGCCCCGTACTGCCCGTGAGCAGTTCAGGATCGGCAATGAAGTTCCCCGTGGTGATCTCCGTCGTGGTGATCTGGTCTTTTTCCGCACCTACGCACCGTTTGCATCCCACGTCGGCATCTATCTGGGCAACCGCAAAATGATCCATGCCTCATCAGCAGAACACCGGGTGGTCATCTCCTCAATGGACACCCCCTACTATCTGTCCCGCTACCTGGGTGCCCGCCGGATTAACCAGGTAAATTCTGACTCTATCGACATCAGCGAGCTGATGTATGGTATTGAAGAAGAAAAGGAAACTGATGTTCTCGCCAATGATCACCTTGGCCTGAACTTGCCGGAAGCGCTTACCAAATAATCAGCACCAACCGGTTTCACTTGTACGGGCTCAGACACTGAGCCCGTTTTTTTTGCTCTGTACAGGACAAATCATACATTCCATGCACACACTCCTTGCCTATACAACCAGAACTGCGCATAAGAGCAGGCCAGATGAGTTCGAAAGTCTTCTGCCGATCGGTCTCTGCTCGCTCCACGCCCTGTTACGCTCACAGCAAATTCCGGTAACGTTGGCAAACTTCAGTAACATGCCCAAGCAACAGATCATTGATCTGTTGCTACAGACACAACCAACCGTTGCAGGTCTTTCTCAATGGACTCACAATCGCCACGCCACCCTGGAGCTTGCACAACTGATCAAGCAAACCCTGCCAAACTGCACGATCCTGCTGGGGGGAGGACACGCAACCCATCAGGCAGAACTGATTCTGCAGCGACACCCCGAGGTAGACCTGATAGCTGTTGGCGAGGCCGAACAGACACTGCTGGATCTGTTGGATGCCTTGCAAACCGGCAAACCACTGGCAGAGATTCCGGGGCTGGTTATCCGTACCAACGATGGCATTCTGCGCACAGCCCAGCGTCAACCCTGGCCTGATCTTGATCTTTTACCCTTCCCTGCTGCCTGGCTTCATGAAGCAATTAATGTCACCACCACGTTACAGGCCGAGTTCATCAGCAGCTCCCGTGGCTGCCCTGCAGCCTGCAACTTCTGTGCTTCCCCTGCCTTTTGGGGCCGCAAGATACGCTATCGATCAGCAGCGTCGGTAGCTGAAGAGATGCTCTCTATCCGTGAACAGTATGGTCTGACCTACCTCTCATTACGCGATGACACCTTTACTTCAGACCGGCGCAGAACCGTTGCCCTCTGCCAGGAGCTGATTACACGACGGATCAACCTCTTCTGGAGTTGCCAATCACGGGTTGAGGCAATTGACCAGAAAATCCTGGAATGGATGCGCCGGGCAGGCTGCGAGTGTGTACAGCTTGGAGTCGAGTCCGGCTCACCGGATATTTTAAAGCTGCTGGGTAAACGGATCCTGCCTGACCAGATCCGTACTGCCGCCAACCTGATCAGACAGGCTGGTATGCAGCTCTCCGTCTACCTGATCACCGGCATCCCGGAGGAACGTGACAGTGACCGGCAGCTGACCATTAATCTGATCAAGCAGATACAACCGGACGATCTGCAGGTGGCACCACTGGCCTACTATCCAGGCACCACCTTGTTTGAAACAGCGGTAAACAACGGCATACTGCAGCAGGACCTGTTTGAGACCAGCCATGACGAGGCGGTGCTGGCAGAGCAAAACGGCCAACGCAAAGTCACACAACTGCTTACCCGCACAGCTCGTTACCGCCTGAACGCCGGCATCAAACAGCTGCTCGCCATTCAGGAAAAATACGGCTACAGCGCCGTTACCGCCATGCAGGCAGGTGATGCCTATGCCGCTGAAGGAAAGCTGCAACGGGCAGAAGAACAGTACCAACTGATAACGCAAAAAGAACCGGATCACCCTTGGGGCTGGTTTTTGTTGGGAGAGCTGTACGAACAGACAGATAAACGCCGCAAGGCTGAAGAATGTTACCAAAAGGTACTACAGCTGATCCCCCGAAACGGGCCGGCTACCGAGGCACTACAGCGGATGTGGCAATAAGAAAGGGCGCCTGAACCTTCGTTCAGACGCCCTTTCTGCTTCATAAATACCAGTCAGATTTACTTCACAACCTCTACCGCCTGGGTCAGCACCAGCTGATCAAAGGTACGATTGAGGGCCTTGCTGGGGAAGTTCGGCAGGGCCGGGGCATCAGCGTACTTCACCTTATCACCCTTGGCAATCTTCATCGGCAGGGCTGCCACCCAGATTTTTTTGCCATCATCATGCTGCACCTGCAGATAGATATACTGGCCGCCATCCAGCAATTCAAGCACCTTGCCGGTCTTGAAAGGGACACCCTGCGGTACGGCCATAGGCTTCAGACCTGCGTGGGGGTCAGCCTGGACGCCTGCATGTGCTGCATCCTTCGGCATACCGGGCTTGCCTTCAGCGGCTGGCGGCATGCCACCTACTGGTGGATGGCCGGCTGGCAGAGCTGCTGCTACCGGTTGATTGGTGGGGGCTTCGGTCTTTGGTTTGTCCTGACAACCTGCCAGGGCAAGTGCAGCGATCATCAATGTTACGATAGTTGCTTTCACTGTCTCCTCCTGTGTATTGGTACGAATTGTTTTTGGATAGTAGCATACCAAGCCGATGCTGAACAAAGAAAAAAGCAACCTGGCTTGCCCTTGACAGATTGTGTGGTATACAGCCATAAGACAGGCATCAGGAGGTTCAAACATGTTCGAATCAGCAGAGCTTGGCCATAAAATCAGCAAAGAGGTCTACAAAAAGGAACTACCGGTCCTGCGGGAGGCACTGCTGGATGCCCAGCTGGACCTGCTGCAATCGGCAAAGTTCCCGGTTATTATCCTGCTGGCCGGTGTGGACTGTGCCGGCAAGGGTGAAACCATGAACCTGCTGCACGAGTGGATGGACCCGCGCCACATAGAATCCCACGCCCAGCGGGAGCTTACTGACGAAGAGCGGGAACGCCCTCCCATGTGGCGCTACTGGCGCGATCTGCCCCCCAAGGGCAAAATCGGTATTTTTATCGGCTCCTGGTATTCGGCACCGCTGATAGACAATGTCCAAGGCAGAACAAAAAATGCCGAGCTTGACCAACAACTGGACCGTATCATTCACTTTGAGACGATGCTATGTAACGAAGGGGCACTGATACTTAAATTTTGGCTCCACCTCTCCGAAAGACAGCAGAAAAAACGTCTGAAGAAGCTTGAGAAAGACCCCAAAACCAGCTGGCGGGTCAAGGAAAGCGACTGGAAAAATTTCAAGATGTACGACCGGTTTCGTCTGGTCTCGGAACGGATGCTGCGCAGCACCAGCACACCGGAGGCACCCTGGATTATTGTGGAGGGAGCCGACGAGCAGTATCGTTCACTCTCCATCGGCAAGGCAACCCTTGATGCCCTGCGCCGCCGCCTTGATGCACCGCAGGTGACGTCAGCACCGGAACCGTTGCCACCAATGTTCAGCTCTATCGACGGACTGCAGATACTGCAGACCCTCGATATGAGCAAAAAAATAGCCAAGAAAAAATATGAAGACGAGCTAAGCACCCTGCAGGGACGACTTAATCTGCTCTCCCGCCACAAGAATTTCAACAAGCTGTCCGTTGTTATGGTCTTTGAGGGAAATGATGCCGCCGGCAAGGGCGGCAGCATCCGCAGGGTCACCCAGGCCCTGGATGCACGGGCCTACCGGATCATTCCCATTGCCGCTCCCACGGAAGAAGAGCGGGCCCAGCCCTATCTGTGGCGTTTCTGGCGGCACCTTCCCCGCCGGGGACGTTTCGCCATCTTTGACCGTTCCTGGTATGGCCGGGTACTGGTTGAGCGGGTAGAAGGATACTGCTCGCAGGCGGACTGGATGCGTGCCTATAGCGAGATCAACGATTATGAAGAGCAGATGGTTCGCAACCACACCGTCGTAGCTAAATTCTGGCTGGCCATAACCCAGGATGAGCAGTTGAAGCGCTTTAAGGAGCGGGAAAAAATCGGTTTTAAACGGTTTAAAATCACTGAAGAGGATTGGCGTAACCGTGAAAAGTGGCCACAGTATGAGCAGGCGGTCTGCGACATGATTGATCGCACCAGCACCGAGATCGCTCCCTGGACTCTGGTGGAGGCCAATGACAAGCATCATGCCCGCATCAAGGTTTTAAAAACTCTCTGTACCCAGATCGAACAGGCACTTGCAAAACTGTAAACATCGCTGTATACACTGTGTCCAATCAATTCAGTAGACTGATGTTGAAAAGGATTGTCCTATGCCGATTCCAGTCGAGGTGCTTACCGCCCTCAACACCACCCCTGAAGCGCTGGCAAAACACCTGATTGACGACACCCGCAGTGTCTATTCAACCATGCTGGGTTTTGACCTGATGCACCTGCCACTTGAAGTTGACCCAATGGAACACTTCAAGGATTGCGTATCTGCCATGGTCGGTCTGGCCGGTACCTATAACGGCCTGATCTCCATCCACCAGCCCTGTTCACTGGCCATCAAGCTTACTGAGGCGATGCTGGACATGGAAGTTACCGAGGTGGATCAGGATGTCTTTGACGCTCTGGGAGAGATAGCCAACATGGTGGCAGGCAACGTTAAACAGCACCTTTCAAAAGGTGGCCTGGATGTCCGGCTTTCAACCCCGTCAGTGGCAACCGGCAGTGATTATATCATCTGCACTAAGCAGGCAAACTCAATGAACCTGCTGTTTGATCTGGACGAAGAGTGGATTCTGGTGAGTATTGTATTGGAGATGGATTAAAGAAGTGCAACAAAGCAGCGTTCTGCCCAACGCAACAGCATAAAAAAAAGTTCTTTGCAGGGATGGAACTGCAACGACCTAAATGGGTTACGGATATAGCAGGGACGGGCTCCGGCAAGCAGTGCAGACAGACAACCGGTCAACAGACGGTCGTCAACCATAAGAATTGATGACAGGGGAACTGAAGCCAGTTCCCCTGTTTTTATAAGACCATCGGGATATGGTTTTTTACGCACACCGGATACAAAACCTATGCCGGGAAAATGAGCGGCAAACCAGTCCACCCTGGGACCATAGGGGCGATTGGAGAGAATATATATCCGTTCTGCCCCAAACACCGTTACGGCACGCCGCAACCAGTCCATCACTTCAGGTAACGGCTGATCAGCGGCATGGGGTGCCAGCACCCCGTCAAAATCAAGGGCCAACGCCTGCACACCATGCGCTTCCAATGCCGCCGGTTCCTGATCCAGCAGCGTACTGGTGGCTGGCGTTTCTGCAACCAGCTGTCGCAGCTGATCACGATACCTCCAGCCAACCGTTATCCCTTTTAGAATATGGCCGATGACACTACTCCTTGAATGAGCATTTCTGTGCCTTGCTGATCAGAAAGTACACAACCCCCAGAGCCAGCAACGTCAAGGTAAGAAAGGCCTGGGTCTTCAGGTCGTCATGGCGCAAGGTAGAAATAAGTATCTCCCGCACCATTGCCACCACCACCACACCGACAAAAACCAGGATGTTAAAACTACCCCCCTTCAGATTCTTGATTTCGTTTTCCAGGAGCTCGATCATCATCCAGAGTATCAGCATGGATCCCAGGGCAGAAAAAATCGCCTTTTCAGGCTTTCCGGAAAAGATCTGAAGGATATCACTGACAAAAAGCCCCACCACACCGATTGAAAGGCCTGCCAGAGAAAGCACAAGCACAAGATTGAGTCCATAGGTAAACCGTTCGGAAAGACGGATCAGACCCGATTCAAGCGAACGGGAGACAAAGACCTTGCTCATCTCCGCATCGCGGTAGGACGAGGTCATCACCGCCAGATTCATATCCAGAATCTTGTCAACTGATTCACGAAACAGGCGACGCTGGTCTCGATCTTCAAAGGTATCATGAATCATATGCTGGATGGCGTGGCGCACATGGCTCATGGAGGCGTTCACATAATGCACCGGCAGACCGACCCGCACATGGGCCTGACCGATCCGTTTCAGAGAGCGCAGATATTCCTGATCATACACGCCTGAAAAAAGGGTACGAAACCAGTGGCGATGAAAGGCCTCAAGCCGGTCCTTGTCTGAGTTTTTCAACACAATCCGCTCTGTTTCAGGGTTTTCATAAAGATAATTCATGAAATGCCCGGCCAGACTGTTCAGATACTCCTCTGCAACCGGCAACAGATCATGCAGATTTGCAGCATCATCGTCCGTAAAGTGGTATTGGTCCCTTAGTTTTGCCATGCTTTCCATCAGCGTTCTCCTCTATACAGCAAATCTTATTACTGGCCGTAACGCCAGGCAGCAGCGCAACTGCCTTCGCTGGAAACCATACAGGCCCCCACCGGTGTCTCCGGGCTGCAGACCGTACCAAACAGCGGGCAGTCCGCCGGGGCGATCTGGCCGGTCAGCACTTCACCACAGCGGCAACCTGCCGGCTCATTGGCATCCGGCAGCTCAACCTGAAATCTCCGGGCAGCATCAAAGGCAGCATAGGGTTCACGCAGCACCAGACCACTACCCGGTAGCACACCCAGCCCACGCCAAACAGCATCAACCGGTTTAAAGAGATCCCTGATCAGCTCCTGAGCCTTGACATTACCTTGCTGCGTGACTGCCCGACGGTATTGATTTTCAACCCGGGCCTGACCAGCGCAGCATTGGCGCACCAGCATCAGCACTCCCTGCAGCACATCTGCCGGTTCAAAACCGGTCACGACGCAGGGGATACCGAATTTTTCAGCCAGGGGCAGATAGGCATCTGACCCGATCACCGTACTGACATGGGCCGGACAGAGGTAGCCCCTGATCTTCAGCTCCGGGTCTGCGGACAAGGCCTGCATCGGGCCGGGCATGGTCTTGTGGCTGGTCAGCACAGAGAAATTAGTAAGCCCCTGCTGCTGTGCCGATAGAATCGCTGCTGCCACTGTGGGGGTGGTGGTCTCAAAGCCTACCCCCAAAAATATCACCTGTTTAGGGGGCTGATCGGCAGCCACTTTGACCGCATCAAGCGCGGAATAGACGATCCTGACATCAGCACCTTTGGCCCGTTCAGCCATCAAAGATGAATGGGAACCAGGCACCCGCAACAGATCACCAAAGGTGGTGATGACCGTATCCGGCAGGCCTGAAAGGGCAATGGCATGGTCAATATACGAAACCGGTGTTACGCAAACCGGACAACCGGGGCCGGACACCAGCTTGACCTGCTCCGGCAGTAACGACTTCAGGCCGAATTGAGCAATCGCCATGGTGTGGGTGCCGCAGACCTCCATCAGACGCACCGGCTCCGGTAACTGACGGGCCTCGTCTGCTATGGCAGCAGCCAGCCCCTGCACCAGTTCGCGGTCGCGGTATTCGTCCTGAAACTTCACGCCATATCCTCAGGCTGAAAGATTTCCCGCATTATCTGCAACGTTTCTTCCGCTTCAGCAGGATCAATTCGAGAAATGGCAAATCCGGCATGGACAATCACATAATCACCCACCGCCACCGGCTCACCCAGCATCATCAGACTGGCCTCACGTTGCACCCCGTCAATCTCGGCCACAACCATATCATCATGTATTTCAAGCACCTGCATCGGCACACCAAGACACATTTGCTACCTCCTTGCAGCTATTGCTGCCTGCCCCAGGGCAATACCACCATCATTAGGCGGCACCAACGTATGTATAAAGACTGAAAAATGAGATTTTGCCAAGAAAGTATACACAAACCCGGTTAAAAGACGATTCTGAAACACACCGCCGGACAGCACCACACGATCTAAACCGGTCTCCTTGCGAATCAGCGCACACCCATCCACCACTGCCATAGCCAGACTGGCGTGGAAGGCCCAGGCCAATGATGCCGGGGACTCACCTGCCTGCAGCCGCTGCAGCAGCCCCAGCAGCAACGGCACCGGATCAAGCTGAAATGGTCTGCCCGGCTGCAACTGATACGGTAGCAGATCTGTTGTTGTTGCAGTCTCTGCCAACGCCTCCAGTGCCATGCCAGCCTGGCCGTCAAAGCTGTTACGGGTTGATGCCCCCAGCAGAAATGCAGCCGCATCAAACAGCCGACCGGCACTGGAGATAAGCGGTGCATGAATCCCACGCTCCAGCATGGCCTGCAGCAGTTGACGTTCTGTAGCGGAAAGCAGCGGCATGCCAGGCAGCTGCCAGACAGCCTCACCAAGTGCCGAATACAGCCACGAAGCCGCCATTCGCCATGGTTCAAGGGCTGCAGCATCGCCACCGGGCAGGCGCACCTGCTTCAGATGGCCGATCCGCTGTACACCGGCATAGCCCCCCACCAGAAACTCACCGCCCCAGACCGTACCATCATCCCCCAGACCGGTGCCGTCAAAAATCACGCCGATAACCTCGCCATCCAGACCGTTTTCCGCCATACAGGAGGCCATGTGGGCGTGGTGGTGCTGGACGCTTACCAGCGGCAGCCCCAGTTCTTCGGCATAGCGGGTGGAAAGATAATCCGGGTGTTGATCGCAGACCACCAGTTCAGGTTTGATCTCCATAATACTGCCAAGGTGGTTGATGGTCTGCCGAAAGGTATCCAGGGTGGCCTCATTCTTCAGATCACCGATATGCTGACTGAGAAAGGCCTGTCTACCGCGGGTCAGGCAAATCGTATTCTTCAGCTCTGCCCCCACCGTCAGAATAGTTCCGCAGTCAAATGGCATCAGCACCGGTCGCGGTACGTAGCCCCGTGAGCGACGATAGAAGAGCGGCCTGCCCTGAAAGACCCGCAGCACAGAATCATCGGTTCGCACCTGTATTGGCCGGTTATGGGTCAGAATTACATCGGCTATACCGGACAGCTTCTGCTGCGCCTCCTGATCATCTGCAATCATCGGCTCATCAGAGGCATTGGCGCTGGTCATTACCAACGCCTTCAGCCCGGTATCGGCAAACAGCAACTGGTGCAGCGGCGTATAGGCCAGCATCAGACCGATCCAGCGGCTGCCCGGCGCAACCAGTGCAGCAACCGGCGAATCAGCCTTACTGCGCACAATCACCACCGGTGCCTCGGGGGCGCACAGCAAACGTTCATCCAGCTCGCCAAGGTCAGCCAACTGCCTCGCTGTTGCCAGATCAGGCACCATCACCGCAAACGGCTTTTCATCCCGCTGTTTGCGCTGCCGCAACCGGGCCACTGCTTCAGTATTGCAGGCATCCACCGCCAGATGATAGCCACCCAGCCCTTTTACCGCCACAATCTTCCCTTGCTGCAGCAACGCAATAGCCTGCCCCAGCGGGTCAGCATGAGGGGGAATCAAAGACAGCCGGGGGCCACAGTCCGGGCAGGCGATCGGCTGGGCATGGAACCGGCGATTCAACGGGCTGCGATATTCTTCTTCACATTCAGGACAGAGAGGAAAGCCAGCCATGGTGGTCAGGGGACGGTCATAGGGGATGCCGGTCACAATGGTCCAGCGGGGACCGCAGTTGGTGCAGGTAATGAATGAATGATGATAACGGCGGTCAGCAGGATCAAACAGTTCTTTCAAGCAGTCAGCACACAGCGCGCTGTCCGGCGCAATCTGGGGTTCACGCCTGCCATCGCTACTGACAAGGATCACAAAGCCGGTTTCTTCGTCAATGATCGGGATATCACTTGAATCAAGCGAGCTGATGGCCGCCAGCGGCGGCAGTTCTGCCTGCAGGCGGCAGCTAAACGTAGAAAGCGGTTCCCCCCTGCCCTGCAGTTCAAGCTCCACACCAGCCGGCGTATTGCGTACCCAGCCGGTCAGCCCCAGCTCTGTTGCCAGGCGAAAGACAAAGGGGCGGAAACCGACCCCCTGTACGATACCGGTAATGATGAACTGCTGGCGGATCATGGCAGCTTGTCCGCCAGCTCCGCCTCCAGCTCTTCAATCGTTGGCAGGCTCCCTTTCAACTCTTCCGGTATGGCAGACAACAACTGATATTCCGACACGCCAACCGGCTTGGAAATATCCTTCAGGGCATACTCGGCAATCAGCCCTTTACGCCCCTTGCACAGTATCAAACCAATAGACGGATTATCATTTTCATGCCGCATGGTGGCATCAACCGCAGAGAGATAAAAATTAAGCTTACCAGCATATTCCGGTTTAAATGCTGTAGCCTTCAGTTCGATCACCACATAGCAGCGCAGTTTCAGGTGGTAAAAAAGCAGGTCAATATAGAAATCTTCTCCCTCCACCTCCAGGTGCACCTGCCGTCCGACGTAGGAAAAACCGGCACCCAGCTCCAACAGAAAACTGGTGATATGCTGCACCAGCTCACGCTCAATCTCCCGTTCGTGCGCTTCGTCTCCAACTGAGAGAAAATCAAAGAGATATGGATCTTTCAAAACCTGGCTGGCTAAATCAGACTGCAATGGTGGCAAGGTAGCGGCAAAGTTATTGATGGCCTTACCCTGCCGCTGAAAGAGGCGAGACTCAATTTGCATAACCAGTATGTCGCGGGACCAGCCATGCTCAAGGGTTTTACGGATGTACCATTCTCGCTCTAAAGCCACTTTCAATTTATCGAGGACAACGCAGTTATGAAACCAAGGAATTTGTGCAGCAGCCTGCTGCACAAATTGTTCATCCGGCCAAGCTTCTGCAAACTTCCGCATATACTTCAGGTTTCTCGGAGAAAAACCCTTCATATCAGGAAACTCGGCACGCAGATCCTTTGCCAGTCGCTCAACGATCTTGGCCCCCCATCCTTCCCGTTCCTGCCGGTCCAGGATATCACGGCCAATCTGCCAGTAGAGCAGCACCAGCTCGCGGTTGGCGGCCAGGGCTGCCCGTGTTCTGGCAGAGCGGATACGGTGCTTCAGGTCTTGCAAGAACTGGCTGTAGCTTGTGGTGATCTCAGCGATGGTCATGGTTTTCTCCTGAACAGAATAACGCTACGCTGTTTTACTTATCCTTCGCAAGCTCGACCATATTGGTGACGTCACCGATATGGTCGGCTAACCCAGATCATCTTTCAGCACCATAATGAAGAGCTGACGGACCGCCTCTTCCGGGGTGAGCTTGATCGGCTTGCCGCGCACCAGACAAGTGACATAGGGAGCAGTGCTTTTTTCAGTCACTTTCAAACTGATGGAAGCTTCAAGTGCCTGTATTTGGGTTGCGTTGAATTGGGTAAGCTTGTAGGCACTATCTTTGAGGAGTTCTGCAAGTGAGAAGGTCATAATTATCCCTGCTACTGTGGTCTTTTACTGCTCCTGTTACAACAACTGCCGGTAATCACAATGAAGAGCCTCAGCCAGTTTCTTGGCCCGTTCTTTGCCGATACTACGTTTACCGTTTTCCATCTCGCTTATATGGTGCTGGGGAATGCCGGTTAGTTCAGCAAGCTGCTTCTGGGTCAGCTCCTCACGGGTGCGGTAGGCCCTCAATGCAACTTGCGTTTCTTTGCCGACATATTCCGGGAATACCTCGGCAATAGAATAGGAGTACATTATCTCCCCAACTCCCGTTCCAGCCAGCCATACCAGGCATCCAGCCCCAGCCCACTGGTGGCGGAGACCTCAAGTATCGCCAGATGGTGGCTGACCCGACCCGCATATTCCTTGCACTGGGGCACGTCAAAGGTCAGGTGCGGCAACAGGTCCACCTTGTTCAGCAGCATCAGGTCGGAGTTATGGAACATCTGGGGATATTTCAGCGGCTTGTCTTCCCCTTCGGTCACCGACAGCACCACCACCTTGTGAGCCTCGCCAAGATCAAAGGCGGCCGGGCAGACCAGATTGCCGACGTTCTCGATAAACAGGATGTCCAGCTGATCCAGATCAAAGGCCTCGGTGGCATGCATCACCATATGGGCATCCAGGTGACAACCAGCCCCGGTATTGATCTGCTTGACCGGCACGCCGGTGGCGGCGATCCGGCGGGCATCGTTGTCGGTCTGCTGATCACCCTCGATCACGGCGCAGCGATATCTGCCGGACAGGTCACGCAGGGTGCGCTCCAGCAGGGTGGTTTTGCCGGAACCGGGGGAAGAGACCAGATTCAGCACCAGGATTCCCTTTTCCTTGAACAGGGCACGGTTAAAGGAGGCCAGCCGGTTGTTCTTGGCCAGAATATCCTCTTCAATGGAGATCTTTTTGCTGCGATGGGCCTCATCATGACTGTGCTGGTGGAGCTGAGCATCATCATGCAGGTGATCATGGTGGTGATGCTGCTCACCGTGCTCATGATCATGGTTGTGGGGGTGAGGATGATTGTGGCTTTGGTTGCCATGGGTATGTTCATGATCATGGATATGTTCATGGTCGTGATGATGATCAGAATGAGGGCCGCAGCCGCAGGTTGTACACATGAGAAGCCTCCTGAAACAGAGTTGATTGGTACAGTCTTACCGAGGCGAATAACGTTGGTCAAGTGCTAAAAGGCAGCACCCTGTATAGCTGAATCAGCTCTGCAATCAAATTGCAGACAGTACAGGCGGGCATACTCGCCGTTCAGTGTCAGCAGCTGGTCATGACGCCCCTCTTCAACCACCCGCCCTTTGTTGATCACCACAATCCGGTCAGCATCCCGCACCGTGGAGAGCCGGTGGGCAATCACCAGGGCGGTGCGTCCGGCCAGCAGACGCTCTACCCCTTCCTGGATCAGGCGCTCACTTTCACTGTCCACGCTGGCGGTGGCCTCATCCAGGATCAGCAGTTCAGGATCAAAGGCCACAGCCCGGGCAAAGCAGAGCAGCTGACGTTCACCCAGGGACAGATCCCCGCCCCGCTCGGCCAGTTGGGTGTCGTAACCCTGCGGCAGCTGTTCAATAAAGCGATCCGCCCCCACCGTAACCGCAGCCTGACGCATCCGCTGTGCAGCCTGTTGATCTCCAAGACTGATGTTAAAAGCAACCGTGCCTGCAAAGACAAACGGTTCCTGCGAAACCAGCGCCATGCGACGCCGTAGTGCATCCCGCTGCAACTGGCGGATATCAACCCCATCAACCAGAATCTGACCGCTATCCAGCTCATACATCCGGGACAATAGCCTGATCACGGTGGTCTTGCCTCCGCCACTCTCCCCCACCAGCGCCACCCGTTCCCCCCTCTGCAGGGTCAGGCTGAAATCAGTCAGGGTCGGCTCATCAGGGCGGTAGGCGAAGCTGACATTGCGAAACTGAACAAAAGCAGGGTCAAGAGTCAAGGGGCAAGGAGCAAGGTTAGAATCAAAGACTTTTTCTTGCCCCTTGTCCCCTGTCCCCTGACCCTGTTCTTCTATTTTCTCATCCAACAGCGCAAAGATCCGCTCCAGCGCGGCCATGGCCCCCTGCATAATGCCATATTTGGCCGAGAGATCCCGGATCGGACCAAAGAATTTTTCTATGTACTGGATAAAGGCCACCAGGGTTCCGAAAGTCAGGATACCGTGCAGCATCTGACCGCTGCCGTACCAGATGATCAGGGCGATGGCCAGGGAGGAGAACATCTCTACAATGGCGTACAGCGAGGCGTCCCAGGTGATGACCGGCCTGTTGGCCTCACGATGGGCGTAATTCAATTCCGTAAAGCGGGCCTGTTCCTCACGCTCTTTGCCAAAGGCCTGCACAACGGAGACCGCTCCAAGTACCTCGGACAGGTGGCCATTCATCTTGCCCAGCCGGGAGCGAACCTCACGAAAGGCCTGCCGCATGTTGCGCCTGAACAGCCAGGCCACAAAGATCAGCGGAGGCAAGACCGTAAAAGTTACCAGCGACAGTTTGATATCCATCCAGAGCATGGCAGCCACGATCCCGGCCAGCAGCAGAAAATCACCGATTACAGACACAATCCCGGCGGCAAACATCTCCCCCAGTGCCTCAACATCACTGGTCAGGCGGGTGACTACCCCGCCGGTGGCAGACCTGTCAAACCAGGGCACCGGAAGACGCAGCAAGTGCTGAAACAGGGTGGCACGCAGATCAGCCATCACCCGCTGTCCTACCATCTGCAGGCCATAGACCTCGCCCCAGGTCAGCAGAGCCTCAAGCACCAGCAGCAGCAGAAACAGGGCCGCCGGACCGGCCAAGAGATCCAGCCGGCCGGGGGTGATGGCATGATCAATGGCATATTTTAGCAGTAACGGCTGTGCCAAACGACAGAGGGTGGTAAGGGGAAGCAGCAGCAGAATCCAGCCCACGGTCAGGCGGTACGGCACCAGATAGCCCAGAAACCGGCGCAGCAATCGCCCGTCGTAGGCCTTGCCGGCTATGGCATCTTCATGCAGACCACCATGGTGCATTGCTTACTCCTTCCAAGTCTGAAAAGCTTCGCAGAGCCCCCGATGATTGTCAACTCATTAGCAGGCCCACACCAGCTGCAGAACTCATTTACAACCAAAATTGTGTATTTTTGCAAGTTGACGTTCTTTACTGTTTTATCTGTTTTTCAGATTGACGACTAAAACAGCAATAACGTAGGCTATGTGGTACCGAGTTAGGTTAAATGGCTTTGAAAGGATGAGAATCATGGCTCCTATCTTTAGCGACAATTCACAATCAATCGGCAACACCCCTCTGGTGAGGCTCAACAAGGTAACCGATGGCGCAGCAGCAACGGTGCTGGCAAAGATTGAAGGGCGTAATCCGGCCTATTCGGTCAAGTGCCGCGTTGGTGCCAACCTGATCTGGGATGCAGAGAAGCGGGGGATTCTGAAGCCGGGGGTGGAGATTATCGAACCAACCAGCGGCAACACCGGGATCGCTCTGGCCTATGTGGCGGCCGCCCGGGGCTACAAACTGACCCTGACCATGCCGGAAACCATGAGCATTGAACGCCGTCGCGTACTGGCGGCCCTGGGGGCTCATCTGATCCTGACCCCCGGATCAGAAGGGATGAAGGGGGCCATCACACGGGCCGAAGCAATGGCTGCTGCTGAACCAGAGCGTTACTTTCTGCCGCAACAGTTTAAAAACCCGGCCAATCCACAAATTCATGAACTGACCACCGGCCCTGAAATTTGGAGTGACACCGACGGCAATATTGATCTGCTGGTCTCTGCAGTTGGTACCGGCGGCACCATCAGCGGCATTTCCCGCTATATCAAGCAGCAAAAGGGCAAGCAGATCATCTCGGTGGCGGTGGAACCGGCTGAAAGCCCGGTCATCAGCCAGCAATTAGCAGGTAAGCCTCTGCAACCTGGCCCCCACAAGATCCAGGGGATCGGTGCCGGTTTTATACCTGAGACCCTTGACTTAAGCCTGATTGACCGGGTTGAACAGGTAACCGGTGATGAGGCAATCAGCTTTGCCAGACGGCTGGCCCGGGAAGAAGGGATGTTGGTTGGCATCTCCAGCGGGGCTGCGGCAGCCGCGGCGGTACGACTGGCCCAACTGGATGAATTCAGTGGCAAGACCATTGTGGTTATACTGCCGGACGGGGCAGAGCGGTACCTCTCAACAGCGCTGTTTGAGGACTAGCGCCTCGAAACAGCTCGTATTTCGTACCTCCCATTGGCCTTCACAAGGAATACGCATGCGGCTTAAGGTAACGGTTCCGGTTGATCTCACGACATACCCGAAACTGACATTTAACGGGCTTTTCTATTTTATTGCAGATTCTCTACGGGTTGAGCAGGTCAGAACCACGGTCTACGACGAAAATCAGATCAACTTTTCAACCGGCCTTTTTCGCCTGTTGTGGGATTGGGCACCCCTCTCCACGATCTTTGGCGGAGAAATCCGTTTCCAAACAGATACGCAACGGATACTTATCATAAGCCGCCTAAGCTTTATTGATACCGCGGTTATAGCGTCTGTACTGGTGGGATTGATGGCCTACGTGAACTATCGCGTCTTTTTACTTGGTAAAGGCGATCAGATCTTTTACGTTGTCGCCTGGCTTGGGATTTTAGGCGGAAACATGCTTTTCTCAATCAGCAGATGGCGACAGTTTATCCGGCAATGTGTCATAGACGCGGCGGACCGGGTCTACCTATCAAAAGAGGATATACTTGGCTCACCCGTTAATCGGAGGAATTAATGCCCAACAACACCCTGATCACCGGCGGCGCACGCAGCGGCAAGAGCCGTTTTGCCGAAGAACTGACCCGCAGCCTTGGCCCGTCGCTTTGCTATCTGGCCACGGCCCAGCCCCTGGATGATGAAATGGGTGAGCGGATTCACCGGCATCAATTACGGCGCGGCACCGCCTGGGAGACCCTTGAAGAACCGCTGATGATCCCCCAGACCCTGGCCAGGATTGACGGCATCTACAGTGCCATTTTGCTGGATTGCGTCACCCTTTGGCTCTCAAACCTGCTGCTGTCCTGTGACGAAAACGATCCCGGCTGTGAAGAGCAGGTTTTAAGCCATGTCCACCGTCTGGCCACCACCCTGCGGGGGATGTCCACCCCGGTGATACTGGTGACCAACGAAGTCGGTCAGGGGATTGTGCCGGAAAATCGTCTTGCCCGGCTCTATCGTGATATTGCCGGACAGGCCAACCAGACACTGGCTGCCAGCTGTGACAGCGTTTATGTCGCCATCAGCGGCATTCCGCTAAAACTCAAATAACGTGAAGGACTCACCATGACCCTGCTTGAAGCGACGCTTGCCCGGATTGCCCCTCTTGATACCGATCTGCTGCAACAGACCCAGACCCGTCTGGATAATAAGACCAAACCACTGGGTTCGCTGGGCCGTTTGGAGGAGTTTGCCCGCAAGGTGGTTGCCATCAGCGGCAAGCCTACCCCGGACCTTTCAAAAAAAGTGATCTTCACCTTTGCCGGTGACCACGGTGTGGTTGAAGAAGGTGTATCAGCCTTTCCCAAGGAGGTAACGCCACAGATGGTGTTTAACTTCCTGCGTGGCGGGGCCGGGGTGAATGTGCTGGCCCGCCATGCCGGGGCCGAGGTGCGGGTGGTGGATGTGGGGGTTGATTTTGATTTTGAAAACTGCCCCGGCCTGCTGCAT